>Ga0307476_10001122_pt1 | contig 16919 bp, 10 predicted proteins | sample atmos_gasesECM2C_2_FD_203314 | JGI IMG/M metagenome (GOLD analysis project Ga0307476, IMG submission 203314) | Hardwood forest soil microbial communities from Morgan-Monroe State Forest, Indiana, United States - atmos_gasesECM2C_05 | ecosystem: Environmental > Terrestrial > Soil > Temperate... | reverse complement strand
CGGGACCGTTGACGATGCAGCCGAGCACGCTAACCTTGACCGGCGTTTTCCGCCCGCCCAGCCGCGCCGTCAGCTCGTTCATGATCTTGTTCAGGTCGATCTCCAGCCGGCCGCACGTCGGACAGGCAATCAGCTCCGGCTTGCGCACCCGCCGCTGCGTCGCCTGCAGGATGTCGAACGCCGCGCTGATCTCGACTTCCTTCGGCGCCAGCAGGCTCACCCGGATCGTGTCGCCGATGCCGTCGAGCAGGATCGGCGCCAGCCCGGCGGCCGACTTGATCACGGCATAGGGCGGCTGGCCCGCCTCGGTGATGCCGATGTGCGTCGGATAGTTCGCCTGCTTGGCGTAGAGCCGATACGCCTCGACGGCGGTGATGACGTCGGACGACTTGAGCGAGACGATCAGGTCGTGATAGCCTTCCGACTCGGCGATCTCGATGTAGCGCAGGGCGCTGTCCACCATGGCCGGCGGGCAGGGGAAGCCGTACTTCATGGCCATTTCGCGCTCCAGGCTGCCGGCGTTGACGCCGATGCGCATGGAGACGCCCTTGTCCTTGCACTTGCGGATGACCTGGCGATAGCGGTCGTAGCCGCCGATGTTGCCGGGGTTGATGCGGATCTTGTCGATGGGGTGATCGAGGGCCGCAATCGCCATTTTGTAGTCGAAATGGATGTCGCAGATGAGCGGCAGATGGATGCGCCGCTTGATCTCGCCGAGGACGGCCGCGTCTTCCGGCTTGGGCACGGTGACGCGGACGATCTCGCAGCCCGCTTCTTCCAGGCGCAGAATCTGGGCGATCGTCTCCTCGACGAGGTTCGTATCGGGCGTGGTCATCGACTGGACCCAGACGGGGTTGTCGCCGCCGACCGCCTTGTCGCCGACGCGCACCTCACGGGTCTTGTGGCGCTGGAACGTGTGCTGGTACGTGGTCATCCCACCCATCCTGTGCAAGGAGCCATCGGTTGCGGAATTCCCGGCTTTCCCCCGTCATCGTAGTTTTTCGGGCCGGAGGGAGTCAAGGCGAGGCGGATGGGCCGCCCGCAGACTATAACCGGCAGGCGGGACGTCTGTACAACCGGTTGCTGCCGGCGGTCGTTTTTTGCTGGCCCACCGGCCGACGACACAGTAATCTGAGACCATCTCCGCTAACGGCACGCCAAGGAGCGCCCGCATGTCGGTTTCCCCCGGCGATTCCATCCTTCCTTCCGCGGCCCGGCCAGCGACCGACGACCCCAACGCCACCGGGCCGGACCTCCACCCCCACGGAACGACGCCGACCGTCGCCGGGACGGCGCCGCCTGGCCGCTTGGCCGTACCCGGCTACGACATTCTCCAGGAGCTGGACCGCGGCGGCATGGGCGTCGTTTACCAGGCCCGTCAGCGGGGGTTCAACCGCCTGGTGGCGCTGAAGATGATCCTCAGCGGCGCACACGCCGGACCCGCCGAGCGACAGCGTTTCCGCGCGGAGGTGGAGGCCGTCGCGCGCTTGCAGCATCCCAACATCGTGCAGGTCCATGAGGTCGGCGAGCACGACGGCAAGCCGTACTTCTCGATGGAGTTCTGCCCTGGCGGCAGCCTAGCGCGGAAACTCGCCGGTACGCCGCTTACGCCCCAGGAAGCTGCATCGCTGGTGGAGACGCTGGCGCTGGCGTTGCAGGCGGCGCATGAAAAGGGCGTGGTCCATCGCGACCTCAAGCCGGGCAACGTGCTGCTGGCGGAGGACGGCACGCCCAAGGTGGTGGACTTCGGCCTGGCCAAGCGCATGGACGCGGAGGGGCAGACGCAGTCAGGGGCGGTGATGGGGACGCCTTCATACATGGCGCCGGAGCAGGCAGCTGGGAAGGTGAAGGAGGTCGGTCCGGCGGCGGACGTGTATGCGCTGGGCGCCATCCTGTACGAGTGCCTGACCGGAAGGCCGCCGTTCAAGGGACCGACGACGCTGGAGACTCTGGCGCAGGTGCTTTCCGATGACCCGGTGCGTCCGCGTCAGTTGCAGCCGACGACGCCGATTGAGTTGGAGGCGATTTGTCTGAAATGTCTGGAGAAGGCGCCGGTTCAGCGTTACGGCGCCGCGGCCGAGTTGGCGGCGGACCTGGGGCGGTGGCGACGCGGCGAGCCGGTGCAAGCTCGGCCGGTGGGGCGGTGGGAGCGGGCGCGGAAGTGGGTGCGGCGGCATCCGTTGCGGGCGACGGTGTATGGCTTGGCGGCGCTGCTGCTGGTGGTGGGGGTCGGCGGCGGCGGCGCGACGTGGCTGTGGCTGCGGGCGGAGGCCAACGCCGCCGAAGCCGTCAAAGCGAAGGGCGAAGCGGAGAGCGCGCGACGGACGGCCGAGGGGGCCCAGGGGCGGGCGGAGCAACTGGAGGCCGAGGCCGTCAAGGCGCGAGATGTAATCAAGGATCTCCACCGCCAGCTGACGCAAAGGGCTTATGCCGATCAAACTTTTCTAGCGCAGAGCGAGTGGGAAGCGGGCCGATTCCAGCATGCTCGGGACCTGCTCCAGCAGGCGAGCCGCCTGCAGGAGGAACTGACGCCGGGGCAGAGGCCGTGGGAGTGGGATTACCTCAATCGGCTAGTGCACCCGGAACTCGCCGTCCTTGAGGGGCACACGAACCTAGTTGAGTGCGTGGCCTTCAGCCCCGACGGCCGACGAATCGCAACCGCCAGCGACGACAATACGGCGCGGTTGTGGGACGCCGAATCGGGCAAACCGCTCGCCGTCCTCAAGGGACACACTTTCGCGGTTTTGTCCGCGGCCTTCAGCCCCGACGGCCGGCGCCTCGCCACCACCAGCGGCGACGGGACGGCGCGGCTGTGGGACGCCGAATCGGGACGGCCCCTCGCCGTCCTCCAGGGGCACACCAAACCAACCGTTTTGTCCGCAGCCTTCAGCCCGGACGGCCGACGCATTGTCACCGCCGGCCAGGACGGGACGGCGCGGCTGTGGGACGCCGAATCGGGAAAGCCCCTCGCCGTCCTCCAGGGCGTCCTAGAGACAAGCGGCCTAGGGGCTCAGGTCGCGGCCTTCAGCCCCGACGGCCGGCGCATCGCCACCGCCTGCGCCGACGGGACGGCGCGGCTGTGGGACGCCGAATCGGCACAGCCGAGCAGCGTCCTCCAGGGGTTCGGCGGGGTTGGGTACGTGGCCTTCAGCCCGGACGGCCGGTGCGTTGCCACCGCCAACGGGGACGGGACGGCGCGGCTGTGGGACTGCGAATCGGGAAAGCCGCTCGCCGTCCTCAAGGGCCCCCCCGCCCCGGTTAGGTTCGTGGCCTTCAGTCCCGACGGCCGACGAATCGCAACCCAGAACAACTTTGCACCGCAGCTGTGGGACGCCGAATCGGGCAAGCAACTCGCCATCCTAAATGGGCCCTCCGGCGCGGCTGGGCCCGTGGTCTTCAGCCCCGACGGCGGCCGCCTCGCCACGGCGGGCCAGCCAGCGCGGCTGTGGGACGTCGAATCGGGAAAGCTTCTCGCCAGCTTAGAAGGGCACACCCAACGAGTGGATTCCGTGGTCTTCAGCCCCGACGGTCGCCGCCTCGCCACCGCCAGCCTGGACCACACGGCGCGGGTGTGGGACGCCGAATCCGGCCAGCCGTTCGCCGACCTTCAGGGGCACACCGACGGAGTTCGGTCCGCGGCCTTTAGCGCCGACGGTCGGCGGCTCGCCACCTGCGGCCAGGACCGGACGGCCGCCGGCGAAGAAGAGACGGCGCGGCTGTGGGACGTCGAATCGGGAAAACCCCTCGCCGTCTTCAAGGGAAACACCGGTGCGGTTCGGTCCGTGGCCTTGAGCCCCGACGGCCGGCGCCTCGCCACCACCAGCGTGGACCAGAAGGCCGCCAGCTACGAAATGACGGCACGACTGTGGGACGTCGAATCGGGAAAACCCCTCGCCGTCCTCAAGGGACACACCAACACGCCTTTGTCCGTGGCCTTCAGCCCCGACGGCCGATGTCTCGCCGCTGGCAGTGACGACGACCGGACGATGCGGGTGTGGGACGTCGAATCGGGACAGCCGATCACCGCCCTCCAGGAGTGCCGCGGTATTGCGGGCTTCAGCCCCGACGGCCGACGATGCGCTGGCGCCAACATCCACATCCCCGACAAGACGGCATGGCTGTGGGACGTCGCATCGGGCAAGCCCATCGCGGTCCTCGAGGGGCACACCGACAGTGTTGGTTCCGTGGCGTTCAGCCCCGACGCTCGGCGTGTCGCCACCACCAGCGCGGACCAGACGGCACGGCTGTGGGACGCCGAATCGGGCAAGCCCATCGCGGTCCTCGAGGGGCACAACGGCAGGATTTATTACGTGACCTTCAGCCCCGACGGCCGCCGCCTCGCCACCGCCGGCGACGACGGGACAGCGCGGCTGTGGGACGCCGAATCGGGCAAGCCCCTCGCCGTCCTGCCGGGGCACGCCGGCGCGGTTCGGTCCGCGGTCTTCAGCCCTGACGGCCGCCGCCTCGTTACTGCCGGCGACGACCGGACGGCGCGGCTGTGGGACGTCGAATCGGGACAGCAGCTCGCCGTCCTGCACGGGCGCAATGGCCCGGCTCCGCTTTCGGGTTGGTTCGCGGCCTTCAGCCCCGACGGCCGCCGCCTCGTTACTGGCGGCAGCCAAGAGCCGGCGCGGCTGTGGATCGCGCGAGAAAGCCCCGCCGAGCAGAAGAAGCGCGAGATGGTCTGGCTCGAACAGCAGACCGACGCCGCCGAGAAATCCAGCAATTGGTTCGCCGCCGCCTTCGACCTCCGCCAGCTGCTCCTGTCGCGGCCGGACGACGCCGACCTGAAGAAACGATTGCAAGCGGCCGAGGCGAAGCTCGGCAAGTGAGCGCCGGCTGATTTTCCGGACGGCGTCGCGGCGTTTTTGGCGCCGAACGGCGATACAATAACGGCGTCCGTCCCGCAACCGCGACACCGGCGAGGCCGACGGCATGTTCCTGTCTCCGCGTCTTCCTCTGAGCAGCACCATCGAGCTGTGCCGCGTCATGCGCCACTACCTCGGCGCCGGCCTGACGCTGCGCGACGTGTTCAAGCAGCAAGCGACGCGCGGCGACATGCACCTTCGCCCCGTTGCCGGGCGCATCTCCGCGAAGCTGGAACAAGGCGAAGCCCTCGAAGACGCCCTGAAACGGGAAGGCGGCGTCTTTCCACCGTTGCTCACGTCCCTGGCCAACGTCGGCGAACAGACCGGCATGTTGCCGGAAGTTTTCACCGAGCTGGAAAAATACTACGTCCGCCAGCAGCAGCTGCGGCGGACCTTCCTCACGCGGGCGGCCTGGCCGGCCTTTCAGTTCCTGGCCGCCATTTTCGTCCTGGCCGGGCTGATCTGCATCATGGGCTGGATTCCGCAATCCAGCGGCCAATTCGCGCTGCATTACGATCCGGTCGGCCTGGGACTTTCCGGATCGGGTGGGGCGCTGATCTTCCTGGCGCTCGTGTTGGGCCTCTTGCTGTTCCTCGCGGTCCTGTATTTCGCCGCCAAGCGGCTGATGGGCGGCGGAGCGGTGGACGGGTTCTTGCTGCGCGTACCGATCCTGGGCCGCTGTTTGCGGGCGCTGGCCCTGACGCGGTTTTGCCTGGCGCTGCGGCTGACGCTGGAAACGGGGATGCCGATCGCCAAGGCGCTGCGGCTGAGCTTCCGCGCGACGGGCAACGCGGCCTTCACCGACCGGCTCGACAAGGCGACGGCCGGCGTCAAGAAGGGCGACGAGCTGACGACGGCGCTGGCGGCCACGGGGCTGTTTCCGCAGGAATTCCAACACATCATCGCAGTGGCGGAGGAGTCCGGCCGGATGACGGAGGTGCTGCGCCAGGAGGCGGAGCATTATCACGACGAGGCCGATCGGCGGATGGCGGCGCTGACGCGAGCGATGACGGTGCTGGTTTGGCTGATCGTGGCCACGTTCATCATCGTGTTCATCTTCCGCATCTTCTCGCAATATGTCGATCTGTTCAATCAGGTAGGATAAGAAGTTTCACCGCAGAGAACGCAGAGAGCGCGGAGAGAAGACAAAAGGCCGTTTAATAATGCTTTTGTCTTCTCTCCGCGCTCTCTGCGGTGAATTTTGGACATTCCACCACCGTCAGGTCGCTCAGGCCCAACGCCGTCTCGCCCATGAAGAGGGCCACGCCCTGCTCCAGCGACGCCGGCACGCCGGGCAAGTGGTCCAGCCCCACGTGCACTTCTTGCACAATGCGCACCTCCGGCGGCAGCAGTTCGTGCAAGTCGTGCTCCGAATGGCGGTGCGTACACAGGATCACAGTCCGCGGGTTCCGCCGAACCAGAGTACGCAGCTCTTCGATGTCCTTGCTGGGATAAGCGTGCAGATCGTCGCGGCCGAGATAGAAGGCGACGGAATCGCATTCGCGCGGATAGCAGACGACCGGGGCCGACGGGTCGCCGCACAGCCGCCGCACCTCCTCGGGCCGCCGCATCGGCGAACGGCAGACGGCGTACCACGGCACGACGACGTAGTGGAACGCGGTTAGCAGCAGGAAGGCGGCGCCCGCCGCGGCGACCGGCCAGCGCGACCGGTCCCATCGGCTCTGCGTCAGGAACCAGCCCAGGGCGAGGGCCAGCGGCGGAAACGCCGGCAGGATGTACGTCGCCAGCTTGCACGACGACAGCGTGAAGAACAGCACGCACCAGCCGCCGGCCAGCAGTAGGAAGCCGAGTTCGGGCGGTCGGCGGCGAGCCGTCGCCTCGTCGGAGGAAATCAGGAAACGCAGGAACGGCACAATGAGCAGTGTCCCCGGCAGCAAACCGAGCAGCAGCACCGGGCCGTAGAACCAGACGCCGCGTTCGTGGGCGAACGGCGTCAGGAAGCGCAGGACGTTGTGTTCCCAGAAGAAGGTCCAGGCGAACGCCGGCTCGCGCACACAGAGAGCGGCGTACCACGGCAGCGTCACGGCGGCGAGCACGGCGAGGTATGCCGTCAATGCCCCGCGCGTCAGCGGCAAGCGCCGGCCGGTCAGCCAGCCGTGCAGCAGCAGCGGCGGCGCCAGCAGCACCAGCGCCACCGGCCCCTTGCCCAGAACGCCCAGGCCGCACGCCGCGGCCGACAGCAGCCACCAACCCCAGCGCAATCGGTCCCCGCGCACCGCCTCGAACGCGGCGAACAGGGCGACCGTGGTACAGAACGTCAGCACGCCATCGATGAGCAGCAATCGGCCGATGCTCACGAAGCCGGGCGCCAGGCTCAGCATCAGCGCCCCGCGGAACGCCGCCCGTTCGCCGAAGGCGCGGCGGCCGAAAAAGTACAGCACCAAAACAGACCCATGAACGGCCAGGGCCGGCGCCAATCGGGCGGCCCAGTCGTGGACGCCGAACAGCCGGTAACTGGCGGCCGTGATCCAGTAGAGCAGCGGCGGCTTTTCCAGATACGGTTCGCCGTCGAGGCGCGGCGTGATCCAGTCGCCGCGTTGCAGCATCTCGCGCGGGACCTCGGCGTAACGGCTTTCGTCCGGCTCGATCAGCGGAAACGCCAGGCATGGGTAGAGCAGCAGCGCAGGCGTGGCCAGCAAGATCATCCACGCCAACGGCGAGCGGCGGGGCTGGTCCCCACCGATGGGTTCCCCACCAAAGAGGACGCGGGACCAGAGGAAGGTTGGCCAGGCGAACAGGGAACGCGGCAAAGCGTCGGCGGCGACGGGATTCATGTCCGGCATCCTCGGGCGAGGCATCCGTTCCAGGCGGCGCCAAGATGCCAGACCGGCGCAGGAGGGTCAACGGGAAGGGGACGCGCCGCCCTTGGGCCATGCGGCGCCTACCCAATTTCTCGCACTCAGGTTCTGCCTGGGAGCGGACTGCTGGCGAGGCTCTGCCTCGCGTCCGATCCAAACGCCAGGCAGAGCCTGGCGCGCAGTGCGTTCCCAGGCAGTGCCTGGGAACGAGGAGGACGGACGCGCCGCCCTTGGGCCGTGGGGCGCCTAAACCTGAGCAACATTTTTACAAGCCCCTGCCGCATTTCGCGGTAATAGTTGCAAGACCGCGCCCCCGCCGGCGCCGGCGCGCGGAGATATCGCCGTCTCAACCTCCTTGCTGGCTGTCTCTTGCGTCGCGGCGCATCAAACGGCTGTCCGCGTTGGCACGGCGATTGCACTACACCGAGGCGTTCCCGCAGAGGTTCAACCAACGGAGGCAACCGTCATGAGCCAGCGACAGGCCAATGTACTGTGGCTCAAGGACATGCTGGAACATCTCTCGGCCTGCCAGCGGCAGCTCGAGTGGACGGAAGACCCCGAAGCCATCCGGCTTTTGACCGAAACCATGATCCGCGACCTGGATCGCTGCCAGCGCGTCTGCGAAGTGTTGCAGCAGCGCTCGCTGATCCGGCAAGCGGTTTAGTCAAGGAATCACCTTCCCGTACGACGCCCTATCGCTGGCGGTTGTCTTGTGGGACGGCCGCTTCACACCACCACCCAATTCCCGCGACCCATCCGTATTCGCCGGCGACGCCGCAACGTCGCCGGCGTCTTTTTTTCCCCCCGAGCCCGCAGCGCCAGCAAGTGCGTCCACACAGCACTTGCTCGCGCTGCGTGCTACCTTCGCTACAGCCATCCCCACCCGCAGCGCCGCGGACGGCGCAAGCCTCGTAAGCGGGAGCGGGCGTCATTAAGCCGGAAAGCGGCGGCCGATAGAGACCCCTGGAGAGGCTGGTCGCATCGGGCGACGCACCGCAACAGGGGAATCCACCTCGCCTGGTCGGCGGCGATGCGGGACGGAAGGATCGAAGGATGCCCCGCCCGCCGCACTGCACCGATGGGTTCCACACTACTCGAGTCGATAGAGGAGACCCAGTCATGAGGATGCGCTTGGGAGCGCCGCTTGTGGCAACCCTGGTCGGCCTGCTCGGGGCCTTCCAGACCGCCCGGGCGGGGCATTTCGGCGCCGACTGTTACGACGGCTGTAGCGCGCAGCCCTGCTGCGACGCCCAGTCGTGCTTCCCAGCCTGCCAACAACAGGTGCGGACCTGCTACAAGCTGGTCTGGGACAACGTAATGGAAAAGCGCTGGCACACCTGCTACCAGACGGTGCAGGAAACTGTCAACAAGCAGGTCTGCAAGACCTGCTACCGCGAAGAGTGCAAAACCTGCTACCGCAACGTCGCCGAGACCTGCTACCGCGAAGAGCAGGTTTGCTGCCAACGGCCGGTCACGACGACCTGCTGGCAGGAACGGCAAGAGACGGTTTGCAAGCCGTGCTTCAAGACCTCCTACAAGGAAGTTTGCGAGACGGTTTGCCAGCCGGTGTGCGAAACCTGCTACAAGGAGTGCCATTACACTGTCTGCAAACGGGTGCCGGAGTGCTGCGAGAAGGAAGTCTGCTGCACGATCTGCCGTCCGGTGACCGAGGTCCACTGCCACAAGGCATGCGGCCAGGCCTGCAAGCAGATTTGCGAGCAGCGCTGCCGTGAGGTCTGCGAGACCCACTGCGTGCCGGTCTGCGAGACCTGCTGCAAGGAAGTGTGCGAGACGATTTGCCGGCCGGTCTGCGAGACCTGCACCAAGCAGGTTTGCTGCACGACCTACACCAACTGCGTCGAGACCTGCTGCAAGGACGTTTGCAAGAAGGTCTGCAAGCCGGTCTGCTCGACGAAGACCGTCGCCAAGAAGTGCGGCGAGTGGGTGGAAGAGCAGTACTGCGTGAAGGGCATGGGCCATCTGCACTTCGTGCAGGAGTGCGGCGAGTGCTGCTTCGACCCGTGCAGCTGCCAGACGCACGAGCGTCCCGGCCGCTGGAAGCTGTGCTGGGAGGAAGGCTGCCCCGAGACCCGTTGCCGCAAGGTCTGGCGTGAGCACACCGTCTGCGAGAGCGTGCCCTGCACGACCTACGTGACCGAGTACGTCCATGAGAAGGTTCCGTACACGGTCTGCAAGAAGGTCCCGCACACGGAAGTGAAGAACGTGACCTACACCGTGACGCACATGGTGAAGGAACACGTCGTCAAGAAGGTGCCGTACACCGTGACCCGTTACCACCAGGAAGTCTGCAAGAAGCAGGTTCCCTACACGGTGACCCGGAGCGCCAAGGGCGCCTACGTCGATACCAACGGCGTCGGCCACGAGTGCGAGAACGGCCCCGGCGGCGAGCACTACGCCTTCCAGGAAGGCGCCCACTACGAGACGACCGTCTCCGAGACCTGCACTCACATGGTTCGCGAGAACTGCGTCAAGAAGGTGCCGGTGACGGTGTACCGGACGGTGCAAGAAGAGTGCGTCAAGAAGGTCCCCTACACGGTGACCCGCATGGTGCCTCACACCGTCAAGAAGTGCGTTCCTTGCACCACCTGCGAAATGGTCCAGCAGACCGTTTGCCGCAAGGTGCCGGTGACGACCTGCCACATGGAATCGTACACGGTCTGCAAGCGCGTGCCCTACACGGTCTGCAAGCAGGTCCCGTACACGGTCCACACCCGCGTCCCCTACACGGTGAACGAGTGCGTTCCGGAGACGATTTGCAAGAAGGTGCCGGTCTGCACGTGCGAGGAAGTGTGCGTCAAGAAGCTGCGGCGCGTGCCGGTTCAGGCCTGCGAAACCTGCGCCCCGGCCGCTCCTTGCAACACCTGCGCTCCGAGCTGCGGTTGCGGCTGCGAGAGCGAGGGCTTCCTGAGCCGTCTGTTCCGGAACCGCTTCGGCAGCGATTGCGGTTGCGGGTGCGAAACGCCCTGCAACGGCGGCTGCGGCTGCGGCAAGTAACGATCGCTGAGTGCTGACGCCCACAGCACCACTGCAAGCACGCAGCGCCAGCAAGTGCCATTCTCGCACTTGCTGGCGCTGCGTGCTTGTTTTGCGTCAATACTTCGCCGTCGTCTCCACCTGCCGCTTCAGCCCCAGCTTCTGCACCACGTCCGCCACGCCGTCCAGCATCATCTTCAGCTCGCTGACGACCGCCACGAATTGCCATCCTTCCTCGATCCGAACTCGCGCTTCCTCGGCGCTCATGCAGTGCAGGCCCGGCGCCACGCCGTACTTGCGGCAGGTCGCCAGGATGTGTTTCATGGCTTCCGACGTGGCCTCGCCGCTGGGCGGCTTGCCGTCCTTGCTGCGCATGCTGGCCGCCAGGTCGTTGGGGCCGACGAAAATGGCGTCGATGCCGGGGACGGAGAAAATGGCGTCGGCGTTCTCCACGGCCTGGATGTGCTCGCACTGCAGGATCACCAGCACCTCGTCGTTGGCGTGGGCGAAGTAGTCGGCGGCGTTGGTCTGGAAATTGAGGTAGTGGACGGCGCCGCCGACGCTGCGATCGCCGACCGGCGGGTACTTGGCGGCGGCGACGCAGGCCTGGGCGTGCTCGCGGGTGTTGACCATCGGCACGACGATGCCGTGGGCGCCGTTGTCCAGGACGCGCTTAATGTGGTCGTGCCGCCCGGCCGGGACGCGGGCCAGGGCGATGCAGCCGGCGTCGGCGATGGAGGCGAACATGTGCGTGGCGGTTTCCCAATCGACGAGGCTGTGTTCGACGTCCACGGTCAGCCAGGCGAAGCCGCTGCGGGCCAGGAAGCGCGAGGCGGTGATGCTGCCCAGCGACAGCCACGTGCCGACGGCCGGGCGGCCCGCCTTCAACGCCTGCTTGACCGGATTGGGTCGCATGATGGAACCTTTTTCCAGAGGACGTCCGTTACGGACGTGTGGCCGGGGCCGAGTCTTCGAAGCCCCGGCATGTCCTCGCGCCGGGGCTGAGTCTTCGAAGTCCCGGCCACGCCTAACTGCTGCAATGACCTCGAAGCGCCCTAATCTTCGGAAAACCGGCGCGGCGGCGGCGGGATGCGGCGCGACGGCTTGCCGGCGAGCGGCCGGCGTGAGCCGGCTGGTGCATGGACCTCGGCGTCGTCGGCGGGCGGCGGAATGTCGTCCTCGTCGTGGTAGTGGGGGTCCTCGAAGGTCCGGACGTGGCGTTGCCGGCTTTCCTCGGGAGAGTGAGCGGGCTCGGTCATGGCACGATGCTCCTTCGCGTCGGGGCGACGACAGGGAAATTATAGGACCGACGGCCGAGAGATCAGCCCTCGTTTTCCGACGCCGCGGAATTGTGTTTTGTCCATGAATTCCCTTGTCGCCGTTCGCCGGTGGAATACAGTGACGCAACCGCTCCCCCCTGCTCTGGAGGCGTCATGCGCATCCTCTCGACTTCGCTGCTCGCCCTCGTCACGGCCGTCGGCGCCGCTTCGGCGGACGGCTACAAGCTGATCAAGACGATCCCCGTGCCCGGCGACGGCGGCTGGGACTACTGCAGCGTGGACGCCGCCGGCCGGCGCGTCTACGTCTCGCATGGCAACCAGGTGGACGTGATCGACGCCGACGCCGACAGCGTGGCGGGCACGATCACCGGCCTCAGCGGCGTCCACGGCATCGCCGTCGCCGCCGACCTCGGCCGCGGCTTCATCAGCAACGGCCGCGGCAACAACGTCACCGTCTTCGATCTGAAAACGCTCAAGCCGATCGGCGACCCCGTGGCGACCGGCAAGAACCCCGACTGCATCATCTACGACCCGTCCAGCAAACGCGTCTTCGCCTTCAACGGCCGCGACAGCTCGGCCTCCGTCATCGACGCCGCCGAGAGCAAGGTGCTGGGGACGATCGACCTGGGCGGCAAGCCGGAGTTCGCCGCCTCCGACGGGGCCGGCGGCGTTTTCGTCAACCTAGAAGACAAGAACACGGTCGTGAAGCTCGACCCGATGAAAATGACCGTGCTGGAGCGCTGGCCGCTCGACCCCGGCGAGGGGCCGTCGGCCATGGCCATCGACGCCAAGAACCATCGGCTCTTTATCGGATGTCACAACAAGATGATGGTTGTCCTCAACACGGAGACCGGCAAGGTCGTCGATCATCAGCCGATCGGCCAGGGCGTGGACGCCGCTGCGTTCGATCCGGAGACGGGCATGGCCTATTGCTCCTGCGGCGACGGCACGGTGACGGTCGTCCATGAGGACGGGCCGGACAAGTACAGCGTGGCGGAGACGGTCATGACCAAGGCGCGGTCGCGGACCATGACGCTGGACCCGAAGACGCACGACATCTTCCTGCCGTCGGCGGACTTCCCGGCGGGCGGCGGCCGATCGCCGGTGTCGGGGACGTTCGCGCTGCTGCGATTCAGCAAGGGGTGAGGAAGAAGCAGCGCAAGCAAGTGCAAGAACACTTGCTTGCGCTGCGTGCTCAGCTCACCGCCGCGACCGCACCGCTTCGTCCAGCGCCCGCAGCGTGTCGCGCAAACCGGACACGCCGTCGAACGCCTCCATCGAGTAGGCCGCTTTCGTCTGCCAATTCGGTTTCTGCCGCCACGTCGTGCCCGGCCGATTCTGCGGCTCCGGCGACAACCAGAGATCCTCCAAGTTCGTCAAGACGAACAGCGGTTCGCCGAACTGCGCCATGTGCGTCAGGCACGCCCGCAGGACCAGCTTCGGGTCCTCGTCGCCGCTCAGCCGGCCCTCTTGCCGCAGCTTCTCCAGCACCGCCTCCCGCAAACCGCGGCGGTGCTCGCGCTCCTTCCGCGCCTCCTCCTCGGTGATGAGTCCCTGACTTTGCCGGTCGGCGATGTCGACGTCCTTCCAGAAGGCGCCGAACGTCGGCAGATCGTGCGTGTTCAGGCTGGCCACGGAGCCGCCGGGGACCCAGGTGTACGGATCGTTGCGGTCGGGCTTCATCTCGAACTGGCCGATGTAGAGGCGGTGGACGTTGTGCCGCGCCATCTCCGGCCGCACCTCCTGCGGCACCGTCCCCAGGTCCTCGCCGACCAAGGCGCAGCGGTTGCGCACCGATTCCAGACAATAGACCGCGTACAACTCGTCGAAGCGCTGGCGGACGTAGACGCCCCTGGCGGCGCCGAAGCCCTGCGGCACCCAGTAGAAGCGGTGCAGCCCCATCATGTGGTCGATGCGCAGGACGCCGGCGTACTGGAAATGGTGCTTTAACACATCTCGCAAGTAGCGGTAACCGGTCGCCCGCTGCTGTTCCGGGTGCAGCGGCGGGAAGCCCCAGTCCTGGCCGAGCGTGAAGAACGAGTCGGGCGGCGCCCCGGCCGAAGCGCCGATCGCGAACGCTTCGCGGTCGCGCCAGACGTCGTAGCCGTCCGGGTTGACGCCGAGCGTCAGGTCGAGGTAGAGGCCGGGGCCGCGCTGCGTCGCTCGATCCGACAGCTCCTTGACCTGCTTGTCGGCCAGCCATTGCACGTAGAGGTGATAGCGCTTCGCCTCCTCGTCGTAATCGCCCTCTTGCAGCTTGCCGCCGCGCATCCGGTCCGGCCACGACCACCACGATTTTCGCTGCTTCTCGACGGCGGCCCGGAAGCCGGCGTAATCCTCGGCCCGCGGATGGGACGCGATGAATTTCTGGAACGCCGTCAGCCGATCGGCCGCGGGCTTGGCGAAAAAGGCCTTCGCCATCGTTTCCAGCACGCGCCGCTTGAGGGCCGCCGTCCGCGCATAATCCACCAGCGGCCGGGAGCGCAGGGCGTTGCGCTCCGTGTTGAACTCGGTCGAATTCACCAGCGATTGAGCGGCGGCGAACTCCGCCGCCTCGCGGGGATCGACGTACAGCTCGTTCCAGAAGAGCCGGCTGGCCGGCGAGTAGGGACTCGGCTCCAGCGGCTCGTCGAGATAGGCGGCCAGCAGCGGCAGCGTGCCGACGATGCCGCCGCCGCGGTCCTGCGTCCAGCCGATGAAATTTCCCAGATCGGTAAAATCGCCGACGCCCCAGTCGCGGGCCGTGCGCAAGGCGTACAGCGGCAGAAAGACGCCCCAGGTGCGCATCATCTTGTCGGGGCCGTAGGCGCGGGTCGGCGCCGCCACGACCACGGCTTCCGCCGACTGGTTGAACCATTGCACCGTCAGCCGGTGCCAGCCGATCGGCGTCGGCGCCGGCAGCGTCAACCGTCGCGCCTCGTAGGGGACGCCTTCGATCTCGGCCCGGTCCACCATCGGCAGATCGGCGGCCCGCGCGGGCCAGGCGCGCGTCTCGCCGGACTCGAAATCCAACCGGCACTGCAGCGCGGCCGAAGCGTCGCGGGCCGGCAGACGCAGCACGGCCTCCGCGGCCTGACCGTCCCAGGAAACCAGCACCGGCTCCAAGGGACGACGCCAGATCGCTTGCCGCCGTTCGCGCAGGGCGGCGGGCGCGTCTTCTTTGCGGTTCACGGAGGCGCCGAGCAGGCGCAGCGCCGCCAGCGTCGCATCGGGGTCGGCGTCTTTCCACCGATGCAGATCGTCATGGTAGCCGGGTTCGACGCCGTAGGCGTCGGCCAGCTGCCGAAAGGACTCCTGTGCGCTGTTCGCGTCCATCGAGTGATTCCGTCCTTCCTGGGGCGAACCGGGGCGTCTTGCGATGGTAGCGGTTCCCTGGCGGTCGTCCAATAGCGAACGGCGTGCCGTTTCCCTCTCGCTGGACCGCGCGGAGCGCGCCTCCTCGCTCCCCGGCTCTGCCCGGGAGCGCACTGCTGGCGAGGCTCTGCCTGGGAACGAGAAGGCGCCGCTTCCTGGCTGGTTCGCAGCCGCGGTTTATGCTCCAATCACAGCAGTCGTCAAACCGTCCTCCCAGGGAAAACGATATGCCCTCGAAAAAATCGCCTTACGACGCGCACCCCGGCCTCGGCATGGAGGAGGCGTGGATCGCTCGGATGCCGGAAAAGACCGGCAAATCGCTGGAACAATGGAAGCGCTTGCTGCAAGCGACCGGCCTGGCCACGGAAAAGGAACGCCGCGACTGGCTCAAGAAGCAGCACCAGGTCGGCACGAACTACGCCATGCTCATCGCCCAGCTGTCCATCGGCAAAAATCGGCTCACCGACTACGAGGACGGCGCCGCGCTGGTCGAGGCGATGTTCGCGCGCAAGGAGGGGCTGCGGCCGATCTACGAACAGCTGCTGCGGCTGGGCAAATCGCTCGGCAAGGACGTCAAGGCGTGTCCCTGCAAGACGATGGTGCCGCTTTACCGCAATCACGTTTTCGCCCAGCTCAAGCCGTCCACGAAGACGCGGGTGGACCTCGGCCTGGCGCTGAAGGACGAGCCGGCGGGCGGCCGTCTCATCGACACCGGCGGCCGGGCCAAGGGCGACCGCATCACCCACCGCCTCGCCGTGACGGCGCCGGCGGAGGTCGACGACGAGCTGAAACGCTGGCTGCGAAAAGCGTATGAGATGGATGCGTAAAGGAAACATTTCGCCGCTTGACGAACCCCGCCGCTCTCGCGTACCAAAGGGATCAGAGAGATTCCGATGCATCCGAGGGCGGCCGACCGATGGCCACGTTCTGGACCTGGGCCTTCTTCAGCCTTGAATGGGCGATTCGGCTGGTGATGCTGGTCTACGTGCCGCAGCGGCGCAGCCCCGCCGCCGCGCGGACCTGGCTCTTGCTCATTTTCATCGAGCCGGTGCTGGGTCTGCTCCTCTACTCTCTGTTCGGCCGGGCCTACATGCCCAAGCGGCGGCTGGAGATGCAGGAGCAAGCGTCGCAGCTCATCAAGCGCCGGGCCAAGCTGCTGGAAGCCCACATCCGCCGCCCCGATCTGCCGTCGGAGTTCCTGCAAGCCGTGCGGCTGGCCGAGAACCTCGGCGACTTCCCTATCGTGGGCGGCAACTACGTCGAGCTGCTGCCCGATTACGACACTTCCATCGACCGCCTCGTCGCCGACATCCGCGCCGCCCGCTGCAGCGCTTACCTGCTCTATTACATCTTCGCCGACGACAAGACCGGCGATCGCGTCGCCGACGCCCTCATGGATGCGGCGCGGCGCGGCGTCGCCTGTCGGGTGCTGATGGATTCCTTCGCCAGCCGTCGGCCGCTGCGCACCCTGGCGCCGCGGCTGCGCGCCGCCGGCGTCGAGGTAGTCGGCGTCCTGCCGCTCGGCCTGTTTCGCTTCCGCCGCAACACGGCCCGCCTCGACCTGCGCAATCACCGCAAAATCGCCGTGCTGGACGGTCATATCG
>Ga0307476_10001121_pt1 | contig 16921 bp, 13 predicted proteins | sample atmos_gasesECM2C_2_FD_203314 | JGI IMG/M metagenome (GOLD analysis project Ga0307476, IMG submission 203314) | Hardwood forest soil microbial communities from Morgan-Monroe State Forest, Indiana, United States - atmos_gasesECM2C_05 | ecosystem: Environmental > Terrestrial > Soil > Temperate... | reverse complement strand
GGGTGCTGGCGGGGGCGGTGTTTGCGGGCTGCGTGCAGGACTTTGTGATTTTGCTGTTCTCGGTGCGGCGCGACGGCAAGTCGCTGACGGAGATGGCCAAGGACGAGATTGGGCGCGTGGGAGGATTCGTCGCTTATGTGGCGGTGATCGCGATTCTGATCATCCTGCTGGGGGTGGCGGCGTTGATCGTGGTGAATGCGCTGAAGGCGAGTCCCTGGGGCACGTTCACGATCGCGATGACCATGCCGATCGCTCTGCTGATGGGTGTGTATTTGCGGCGGATTCGTCCGGGGAAAGTGCTCGAGGTGTCGGCGCTGGGATTTGTTCTGGTGCTGGCGGCGATATGGGGTGGGCAGTATGTGTCGCAGAATCCGGGGCTGGCGCGGGTGTTTACGTTCAGCGCGCCCACGCTGGCAATTCTGATCATGGTTTACGGCTTTGCCGCGTCGGCTTTGCCGGTATGGCTGCTGTTGGCGCCGCGTGACTATCTCAGCACATTCGTGAAGCTGGGAACGATCGCGCTGCTGGCTGTAGGTATTGTGGCGCTGCATCCGACGCTGCACATGCCGGCCTTGACGCGGTTTGTCGACGGCACGGGTCCGGTGTTTGCGGGAAAGATATTTCCTTTCGCCTTTATTACGATTGCCTGTGGAGCGATCAGCGGATTTCATGCGCTCGTTTCTAGCGGGACGACTCCGAAGATGATTGCTCGGGAGACCGAGACTCGCATGGTGGGGTATGGGGCGATGATGTGCGAGTCGGCGGTCGCGGTGATGGCGATTATTGCGGCGTGCGTGATGCAGCCGGGGGTTTATTTTGCGATCAACAGTCCGGCGGGAATTGTGGGGCAAGCGCCTGCTGCCGCAGCGGCGACTATTTCGAGTTGGGGGTTTCCAGTGACTGCGGCCGATATGCAGGCGTTGGCGCATGCTGTCGGTGAGCAGACGCTTTACAACCGAACCGGCGGAGCGCCCGCGTTTGCGGTGGGCATGGCGCATATCTTTTCGCACAGTCTGGGCGGAGAGACGTTAATGGCGCTGTGGTATCACTTCGCCATCATGTTCGAAGCATTGTTTATCCTGACCATTCTCGATGCGGGCACGCGGGTTGCGCGTTTCATGGTGCAGGATGCGCTGGGGCATGTGTATAAGCCGTTGGGGCGGACCAGTTGGTATCCGTCGATTCTCGGGACCAGCGGGCTGATTGTCGGGGCCTGGGGATATTTCCTGTGGCAGGGAGTCAAGGATCCGTTGGGTGGGATTAACTCGTTGTGGCCGCTGTTTGGTATTTCGAATCAGCTGCTGGCAACCGTGGCTTTGTGCGTGGCCACTACGATCATTATCAAGATGCATCGGGCGAGATATGCGGCGGTCACGCTGGTGCCGCTGGCGTGGCTGGTGGCGGTGACGTTTACGGCGTCGTGGCAAAAGATGTTCGATCCTAATCCGCGAGTGGGGTTTCTGGCGGCGGCGAGGGCGCTGGCTGCGGGTCCAATTCCAATGTCGGGTGCGACAGCGCGGCTGATCTTCAACAACCGACTGGATGCGGCGGTCACCGGAGTGCTGGTGGTGATGGTGACGCTGGTGCTGGTGGAATCGGGCCGACAGTGGTGGGGCATTCTGCGTGGTACTAGAGAAGCGCCGGTGAAGGAAGCGGCGTTTGTCAGGACGCGGCTGGTGGAGGAACAGGGATGAAGAGGATCGTTTCCAGCTGGCACACCTTCGTGGCAGCGCTGCGAGAGATTTTTGATGAGGCGGCATATGCGCGGTTTCTGGATCGGGCTGGGATGGCGTCGTCGAGCGAGGCTTATGCGGCGTTCCGGCGGGAATTCGATGAGGTTAAAGTGCGGCGGCCGAAGTGCTGTTAAGGCGCGCTCGCTTCGCTCGCTGGACAGCCGAGGCGGCTCTCCCCCACCCTCTATTCGCGACACCTTCGATGACACCAGTTCGGCTCTAGGAACTGCGCTGCTTCCGCGATAAACTGCACTTACATGCGAGTTCTGGGTATTGATTGTGGCGGGGAGTACACCGGGTATGGTGTGGTGGAGATGCATTCCGGAGGACAGCTGGTGTGCCTGACCTGCGGGGCGATCAAGCTCTCGTTGCGGGAGCCGTTGGCGCGGCGGCTGTCGCGCATTTACGACGAACTCGGGGTGCTTATTACGGAACATCATCCGGATGAGGTCGCGATTGAAGGGATCTTTTACGCGCTGAATGTGAAGTCGGCATTGAAGCTGGGGCAGGTGCGGGGAGTGGCCATGCTTGCCGCGGCCACGGCTGGGTTGGAGGTTGCCGAGTATTCGCCGCTGACGATCAAGTCATCGGTGGTGGGATATGGACGGGCGGAGAAGCAGCAGGTGCAACACATGGTGACGCGCCTGCTGGGTTTGGCTGAGGCTCCGGAACCGATGGACGCTTCGGACGCGCTGGCGATCGCCATCTGCCATTTGCATACCGCGGGCACGCTGGAGAGGCAAAGGGCTGCGGCGCGGTGATGATTCTGGCCTTCCTGATTCGAGGTCCGCTGATTCGCACTTTTCTGATTCGTGCTTTTCACATTCATCCCATGAGTGGCTGGCGCGCAGCTAGAGTGGTGCTGGCGGTGGCCGCAATGTGTGCGTCGTCTATAGCACAGCAGACAGCGAACGCCAGTGCGGTTTCGACCGCGATGGTTACGTTTACGCTGGACTTTCCGCAGTCCAATCCCGCGCACTATTCGATCGTGGTCGACGCAGCGGGACATGCGCGCTATGAGTGCACCGGGACAGTCGCTGAGGATTCCGAAGAGCAACCGTACCGGGCGGAATTCCAGGTGTCGGCGGGTAATCGGGAGAGGATCTTCGACTGGACGAAACAGGCGCAGTATTTCGCAGGAAAGATTGACTCGGGCAACAAAAAGCTGGCTTTCACTGGTACGAAGCTACTCAGCTTTCAGGATGGCCGGCGGTCGAACACGGCACGGTACAACTATTCGGCCCTGGCGGCAGTGCAGCAGCTGACCGTTCTTTTCCAGAACATGGGAGCCACGCTGGATTATGGACGCCGGCTGTCCTACTACCATCGCTACCAGAAGCTCGCGCTGGACGATGAGTTGAAGCGGATGGAGACGCAGGCCAAGAATAATGAACTTGACGAGATACAAGGAGTGGCGCCAGTGCTGCAGGAGATTTTTGAGGACGCTTCGGTAATCAATGTGGTGCGGGCACGGGCCAAGGAGTTGATCGAGATGGGGAATAGAACCACGACTGGGCGCTGAACGGTGTACTGCAGATTTTGGATGTAACTTGCGGCATGGAGTCGTGTTCTAATAGGCAGCAAGTGTCGTTTTCGGTTTCTTCGTTTTCTGGTTTCGTCGTTTCCAGTTTCTTCGGGGGGCTGTATGTACAAGCCACGACTTCACGCGATCGTAGGGACGGCCTTGGCCTGCGTGTTTTGGGCGCTGCCCGCAGCGGCTGATTCACAGGCACGCATCGTTCGCTTGAGCGACGTGCACGGTACGGTGCAGATCGACAAAAATTCGGGATTGGGCTTCGAGAACGCATTTGCCAATCTTCCCATAACGCAGGGGACGCAGCTCCGCACGCGAGAGAGCGGCCGGGCCGAGATTGAGTTCGAGGACGGCAGCACGCTCCGCGTCACTCCTAACACAACGATCGAGTTCAGCAGGCTGGGGCTGAGTGATGCGGGCAAACGTGTCACTGTAGTAGACCTCGTGGCAGGGCGAGCATACGTCAACTGGCTGGGAAAGAGCGGGGATGAGTTCACGCTGAGTTTTTCCGAGGAGAAGGTGTTACTCACCCAGGCGGCGCACTTCCGGGTGTCAAATTCTTCCAGCAACGCGGAGGTTGCCAGTTTCAAAAACGATTTGGATGTCGTGGGGCCGTCGGGCACGGTGAAGGTGGAAAAGAAGAAGATGGTCACGTTCGCAGTGAATGATAACGATAAGTCGGCGGTAGCTAAGAACTTTGAAGAGGATCCCTACGACCAGTGGGATAAGCAATCGATTGAGTATCACGATCAGTATTCGAAGAATAATTCGACTCCGTATGGCTACGGTTACAGCGACTTGAGCTATTACGGGGGATATAGCAACTTTGCCGGCTACGGCATGTTGTGGCAGCCCTACTTTGCGGGCGTGGGGTGGAATCCGTTCATGGATGGGGCGTGGGCGTGGTATCCGGGCATGGGATACATGTGGGCTTCGGCGTATCCGTGGGGCTGGATGCCTTACTACTATGGGAACTGGCTGTTTGTTCCTGGATTTGGTTGGGGATGGCAACCTGGTGGCTGGAACACGTGGCGGGGAGGAATTCATTATGTCGGCGCGGGGGCGGTCGGCTTTCATGCTCCGGTTCCGCCGGCGGGCACGGTGAGCACGGTTGCTGTGGGCAAGGGAGGACCGGTGCTTGCGAATTCTCCTCTGCTGCACTCGGTGATTCGGAGCGGTTCGGCGGGCTTGGGCATTCCGCGAGGATCGTATGAGAACCTGCACCATCTGAATACCCAGGTGGCGAAGACCGGCTCTGTGGAACTGCATGGGGCACGGCAATTTTCGGCGGGTTCTGCGCATGCGGGCGGCGGGTTTGGCGGCGGGGCGCACCCGGCGAGCGGGGCAGGTATGGGCCATGCGAGTGCTGGAGCGGCTGGACATGCCTCGGGCGGGGGTGGGCATTCGGGACACTAAGTACCGGCTGGTTGTTGAAGATCAAATCAGGGCGGGCCAAGTCCCAATGAGTGATAGCCTGGTTTCGATAACTGTGGGTGTAAACCGTGTCACATAGGCAAGTGGGACGACTGGGAATAAGGCCATGAGCATTGATTCGCCTAAGCTACTGGCGATCGAAATCTTCGCGCTTTTCAGCCTGTTGCCCCATATTGTCTGGCTCTCACTGTATGTGGCTTCCCCGGCAGTGGCCAATTGACGCACGTCCGACATTGCGGTGGCTGAAAATCCTGCGTTGGGTGAGCTGGGGATTCGCAGGCACCCTGTGTCTCTTGGCTGTGGCTCGTAATCATTTTCCCATCGACGGGCTGGCGATGTCCGTCTTCTCAACGGGGCTCTCGTTCCCGGAGAGTTGGCTGAAGCGCCGATTTGCTTCTGACCTGTTTAGGCCTCTCTAGCGATTCGCGCAAAGCAAGAAGTGAATAGCCAGTTGGCGAAAAATCCCCGTATCGCTCATTGACCGCGGATCGCGCCTTTCGTTCGCTTGGTTCTTGAGCAGCACGAGAGTTCACGTCTCATTCATAACAGGTGCTGACATGTTCACCATCTGCAGTTGCTTCCAAGGGCTTTCATTTCTTGAGCCCCAGGCGTCCCAGCAAAACCGGAAACCTGGGGTCGCTCCGCAGCGGATCTGCCATCGGATCCGTGGGCAGATAAACCAGGAAATCACAGCGCTCTTCGTAGGCCTTGTTGAGCCAGGCGAACGCCTGGTCCTTCTCACCAAGACCAATATAGATGAGGGCTACATAGAGACTTGAGACGTATTGGCTTCCGCTCATCTGCTGCAACTGCGAAATGATTTCACGCGCTGCCGCCTGCCGCCCGGTAACCGCATAGAGATGTCCCAGCAGCGCCAGCAGAGCAGGTTCGTGAGGTGCGAATGCCAGAATCGACTGGTAATACTGCTGAGCCTGCGGATACATGCGCATTTGCTCGTAGGCGCGCCCGATGTTGATGATCGCAATGGCGTAGCGGGGATCGATTGCCAGGGCCTGTTGATCTGGTCCGATGCTATCGCTAAACCGATGGGCCTCATAGTACGCCTCTCCGAGCGCAGCGTTGAGCAGAGGGGACCTTGGTTCGATCGAAACAGCACGCTGCCGCTCTGCGATCGCCTGTTCTATGTCCCCCATGGCAGTTAGATAGTAGGCGTAATACTGATGTGCAGTTGCGTAATCTGGCCGCAGGTCGATAGCCTTGCGGAATTCCTTTTCAGCTTCTGGGTAGTTCCAATCGTAGACCAGCGCGGAATATCCCAGCGAAACATGGGCCTCGGCGAGGTCTTTGTCCAAAGCAAGCGCTTTTAACGCATTGGCCTTCGCCTTGGGAAAGGCTTCGCTCGGCGGCAAAGCAGTATTGGGTGCGGTCCCCAAAAGAGCGTAACAGTCCGCCAAACCGGCGTAGGAGGGTGCATAAGATGCGTCGTATGCGATTGCTTGTTGAAAATAGGAAATAGCCTGCATCAGGCTTTGTGTAGTTCGTAGATTCCACTCGAAACGCCCGTGCAAGTAAGCCTCGTAGGCTTTGGGGTTCACGTGATAGGCGGGCTGGATGTCCTTCGGGAGCGCAGCCAATATCTTCTGAACGATGTCGTCTACAACCACACCCGTGCCTGCCCCGTCGGGATTCAGTACATGTCGGTCGCCCACCTTGCCGGTCAGGTCTTTGCATAAAACCAGTTGATCGAGGATTGCGAATTGATTGCCCTCGCGATGAACCGCACCCGCCAGAATGTAGGTTGGTTTGTGACTTTCGCAAACTTCAAAACTGAGTTCAGAATCTGCGGTTGTCAGCTCGACCACTCCCAGCCTTAGGGGATGAACTTCGCTCAGTCGCGTAAAAACCTCTTCTCTTACGATCTCGGCAAGACGGCGAGAATCCAGATCGCCACCGAGGGTTTTGAAAGGCTGGATAGCTAAGATTGTCCTTGACGGCCAAAGTAACTCACTAACATGCGGGATAACGACAGACGCGACGATCACAACGAAGATCGCGGCGGCGATCGCGAAAAGCAGTTTTCGCGGAAGCGGCCGAGGCGTTGGAGGGGGCGGCGGAATTGGCTTGGGTGGAGGATGAACGACATCGAGCCCGGAATCCCGTTGCAGGCCCACCTGAGTCAGAATCAAGGAGAAGCGCGGATCCGAACGCAAATTGTCGAAGATTGATCCGACTTTGAGGTAGATCAATAGTCCATCGCGTTCGTCAACCGCTTTCCCCAACCAATGAAAGGCATCATCGATTTTACCCAAGCCGGCGTACACGACGGCAAAAGCGACGGGGGGCACGAAGTGATTGTTTGCAGTAGCGAGCAGTTCGTTCAGAATCTCGACCGCGTTCTCAGTCTTCCCGGCCAAGGCGTACACCTGTCCCAGGAAACCTGACCAAAGAGGTCTGGCGCCCCCGACCGCCAAGGCTTGCTTGAATTCGGCGATCGCTTCATCAAATCTGGCTTTCCGACCAAACGTAAGCCCCAGGACAACGTGAGAAAGCGGAAACTTGGCGTCCATTGCCACGGTGTCGCGAAGCTGCTCGATAGCCTCCTCATTCTGGCTTGAGAGATAGAGCAACAACCCAAGGCTAAAGTGCGCCACCGGTGAGAAAGGGCTAAGTTGCCTTGCCAGCTTCGCCTCGACGAAAGCTTCGTCGAAGCGCGCCAGGACCGCCAGGTACGCTGAATACCAGGAGTGGGCATGGGAATAGCCGGGATCGAGTTCAATGGCTCGCTGGAACTCCTTTTCCGCGCCCTCCCAATCCCAATCAAAGCGAAACTTCACCATCGCTAGCGCCAAGTGCGCTTCCGCAATCGAGTCATCAATACTGAGAGCTTTGAGCGTGGCTACCTTCGCTTTCTCCATCATCTCGGAAGGCGCCCGGAGGCCATATTCTCCTGTACCCATCAAAAGAGAACAGTGAGCCAACCCCGCGTAAGTCAGCGCCGATTGGGGATCAATTTCGAGCGAGCGCTGATAGTGCTCCACGGCTTTTCGGAAATCTTCGTCGGTAACCCGGTTGTTCCAAAAATGCCGGCCCCTGAGGTAGAGGTCGTACGCCAGGGGGTTTATCGAGGCAGATGGTCCGCTGGTCACGGAGGTAGGGTTTGCCGTTTCCAGGAGCGAAGGATCGAGTGCAGAGCTGCTCGACGGTGAAGCTGTTCCCATTATCGAGGGGCTTAGCTTGGCCCTGATCTCGTTAGCGATAGCAGCCGCTACTTGCGACTGCAGGCTCAGGATGTCGCGGAGGTCGCGGTCGTAGGTTTCCGTCCAGAGATGCTGATCGGTGCGGGCCTCGATCAACTCCGCGGTGATGCGCACACGGTCGCCATCGCGACGCACGGAGCCCTCTACGATGGCATCCACGCTCAATTCGCGCGCGATCTGAGGAAGTGTTTTCTGGGCATGCTTATACAGCATGATCGAAGTGCGCGAAATGACGCGTAACCCAGGGACTTTCGCCAGTGCAGTGATCAATGATTCGGTCAGGCCATCGGCAAAGTATTCCTGCTCGGAGGCACCCGAAAGATTCTCCAACGGCAACACAGCAACCGAGCGGATCGCGGGTAGTTGCGCCCTCACGCCAGATGGCGGCCGCGGAGAGCGGCGATCAGCATTCTGTTCGATCGCCTCGAGCGCAGCCTTTATTTCGCCGACGTGCTGATAGCGCTGGCCCATTTCCTTGCGCAAACAGCGGTAGGTGATTCTCGAGAGTGACTCCGGCACTTGTTCGGGCAGCGGCAATGGGGAGTTTCGCAGGATCGCGGAGCCAAGCTCAATCATGGTGGCCCCTTTGAACGGCATTTGCCCGCTAGCCATTTCGTAAAGCAACACACCAAAGCTCCAAATATCACTGCGGGTATCGCTCGGACGATGTTTCAGCACTTCCGGAGGCCAGTAGGGTGGGGTTCCGACGATCGTGTCTGAACTGTCCTTAGTATCAGGGTTTTGAAGGGAACTGGGAATCTCGCTGCGGCGTTGTATCTTCGACAGGCCGAAATCCAGCAGCTTTATCTGGCCGTCTGGAGTGAGCATCACATTGCCGCTCTTGAGATCGCGGTGGATCACGTCGTTTTCGTGCGCATGAGAAATAGCGTCGGCGATCTGGATACCGTATTCGACTACAAGATCGAATGGAAGCCCGACGTTGGCGGGGATGGCATTGGTGAGAACCTGCCCCTCGACATACTCCATGACAATGCCGGCTTGGCCTGATTCTTCGATTACATCTTTGATCCGGCATATATTGGTGTGGTTCAGAGACGAAGCAATTCGGGCTTCCGTGTAGAGTTGGAGGCGGGCGGACTCGTCGGGAATCGTGTTTTCGCTGACCAGTTTGATGGCGACTACGCACGCGAGTGTTGGATCCCAGGCACGATAAACCACACCCATGCCGCTCACAGCCACCAACTCTCGGAGTTCGTAACGCCCGAAGGTTCTACCCGCTAATGTCAGATCGGCAGACAATGCGGCAGATGTTAGATCGGCCCCACGCGCAAGTCAATCTAATCCGCAGGCGGGGATTCCAATCCTCTCAAGAACGATCTGAGTAACGGTGAACTTGAGTCAGGAGAACGTGGAGAGCAGCGACAATCCCATTGCACTCATTGGCCACGGATCGCGCCTTTCACCGCCATTATTCTTCAGCGCAGATTTTATGAATGACGAGTCAGCGATCGGATGGAGAGCGTTTCAGGATGCCAGGTCGCCGGGGCGGAGCAGCAGGAGAATTCTCAGGTCGATGATGGCGTGCAGTGCCATAGGCAGCCACAGGCTTCCGCTGGCGAGGAAGATCACCGCCATTACCGCTCCCACCAGGGCCGTGCCGATGATCCCGGATAATCCCTGATAGCCGTGCGCGAGTCCGAAGGAGATGCTGGCAATCGCCACGGCGATCCAAAGCCCGGCTTGCCATGGGCCGTTCGAGAGATATCTGATCAGAAATCCGCGATACAAGATCTCCTCACAGATGCCTGCCGTGACTGAAACCAGGGCGAACCAGGCGCGCTCCTCATGGGTTACCGGAAGGATGAGAGCGAAGCGCTTGAGGGCACGCAAGATCTTCTCACGAGCGGCTGCGCTGCGGCGGACTAGAACGACCTGCAGCAAGGAACCAACGGCAAATGCTATGGCGAATCCCCAACCGAAGGATGTCCCTACCTTCTGCTGAGCGGTTAGACGGACGGACGGCCAGATAAAGAAGACGTTGGATCGCAGCGTGATGCAGGCGACGATGGCGGCGGTCCAGAGGACGAGCACAATTCTGCGATACGAGAAGACTTTTCTGCGGGGATCTGTGCCAGTCTTCAGCGCCCGGGTCTCGAGCGCATCCCAGATGGGAACGCCAACGAATAAGAACAGGGCCAGAGCGTGCTCGTAAGGAATCATGGCGTCAATTTACAGGATTATTCAACAATCGGGCGGGCTGTTTTTTGCTCGCGGGCCGCTAACGAACCAGCACGCCGGCGTAACCCACGACCAGATCGCGGTCGCCGGAGACGTCGCCTGAGGTTGCGTACTTGACCAACTCAGCCGAGGTGGAGCCCAGCTTCTTCGCCGCTGTGAGCATAGCGACGGCGGGACCGAATCCGCACATGCTGATGTTCTGCTGCGTGACCACATCGTAGAGGGCGCGGGGGTCGAGGGCGAGGATCGGTTCGATCGCGCTGTGGTCCTTCACGCGCGTGATCGCGTCGGATTCGTAATGGTTCATGTCACTGGAGGCCACGATCAGGACGGGATCGTTCTGCGCGGCGATCACGTCCGCAATGGCGTCGCCGAGTTGTTCGAGAGTGTCGAACCGGCTGGTGCCCAGCGCGATGGGAACCAACCTGAGTTGGGGCTGGCGCACTTGCAGGAAAGGCAACTCGACTTCAGTGGCATGCTCGTTGCGGTGGGCGGTGGAATCCTCATGCAGCAGCGGGCAGCGCTGCTTGAGGGCCGCGGCGAATGAGTTGTCGATGGCGACGTGGCCCAGGGGCGTCTCCCAGGCGCCTTCGCTGACGATCGCGAGAGCGCGGCCTATGCCGGTGTGGTTGGGACACATGATGAGGCAGAGCTGAGGGATCTCCAACGATGCGAAGACGGCGCCGGCCACCTGACCGGAATACATGTAGCCCGCGTGGGGAACGATGCAGCCCACAGCGCGGACTGGTTTTCGCTTGGGGTTCTGGGACAGGTAGGTGTGAACTTCCTCGCGGAGAATTTTTGGGTCGCTGGGATAGAACCGTCCCGCGACCGCTGGATGACGAACGGAGGTCGCGATCATGGACACTCCTCTCCGCGAAAAGGTCAGCGAACGATTCGCTGGCTGAAAACATGCTACGAGCCATCGTTGGAGTTTCGCAAGGCTCGAAACAGGGCGGCGCTTTGTTCCAGAGTCAGGGTCTCGGCGCGGGCGGCGGGTTTCACCCGGGCCTGGGCCAGGGCGGCGCGCAGACGAGGCTCCGGATAGCTTGACTTGAGGTTGTTCCATAGCGTCTTGCGCTTCTGGCCGAAGGAGAGCTTGAGAAAATCGATGAAGCCGGATTGCACGCTAGTATCCCCGTCGAGGCCCAGTTCCTTTTGCCGGGGTGCGATGGTGAGGCGCAGCGCGATGGAGTGCACTTTGGGCGGCGGGGCAAACGCCGCGGGCGGCAGGGTGAAGAGTTTCTCGACCCGGGCGTAGAGCTGAGCGGTGGCGGAGAGCAGGCCATAGTCGCGGCTGCCGGGCTCGGCGGCAATGCGGTCTGCTACTTCGCGCTGCACCAAAACGACGATGGTCTCGAAGTATTTCGAGTAATCGAAGAGGCGCAGCAGGATGTCGGAGGTGATGTAGTAGGGAAGATTGCCGATGACTTTTGCGGGCTCGGGGCGGAATTCGATGCCGGGCCGGCGCAGACCGGGTTTGGGGCCGAACAGGGAATCGAAATCGACGGAGAGAATGTCGGCCTCGATGACTTCAACGTTGGGGAACATACCGAAGCGGAGGCGAAGTTGCGCTGCCAGGACGCGGTCGAGTTCGACGGCAATCAGGCGGCGGGCGCGTTTGGCCAGCAGGGAAGTGAGAACGCCGCGTCCGGGGCCGATTTCGAGTACGGTGCTTTGCGATGTGTCGCCGAGGGCGTCGACGATTTGGGTCGCGAAACTGTCACTAGCGAGGAAATGCTGTCCTAACTTCGGCTTATGTTGAGGACGGCGCGTGGACACGACCTTAGGCACGTTGACCCTCTTTTCCCCGGACATATAGACTGGCTATGTCCCGCAACCTATTCCATCATAACGTGCGCCCGCGAAAAGCGGGTCTTGCCCGGGAGGGATTCATGCATATTGCGTTTGTGGCATCGGAAGGCGTTCCGTTTTCAAAAACCGGCGGGTTGGCGGACGTGGTGGGAGCATTGCCACGCGCACTGGCGGCACTCGGCCACCAGGTTAGCGTGTACTTGCCTCGTTACCGGCAGACCAAGCTGGCGGATCCGGCGACCGTGGTACACAGCATCACGATTCCTTTTGATGACAAGTACCGATTCGCGGCGGTGGTTGCGGGCGGAAGCCAGTCCGGAGTGCGTTTTTATTTCGTCGACTATCCTGAGTATTTCGATCGCGACGCGCTGTATGGGACGCCTGCGGGCGACTATCCGGATAACGCTGAGCGCTTCGCTTTGTTCTCTCGTGCGGTGTTGGAGGCGACGAAGATTCTGGGAGTCCCGCAGATTTTCCATTGCCACGACTGGCAGTCGGCGCTGGTTCCGGTGCTGCTGCGCACGGTGTATGCGGAGGACCCGGCATTTCGTGACGTGGGCACTGTGTTTACTATCCATAACATCGGCTACCAGGGGCTTTTCCCGCCTGAGACTTTGCCGCTGCTGATGCTGCCTTGGGACCTGTTCACCATGTCGAAGATGGAATTCTTTGGCCAGGTTAATTTCCTGAAAGGCGCGCTCACCTTTTCCGATTTCGTTACAACCGTGAGCCGGAAGTACAGCCAGGAAATTCAGACTGCCGAATATGGGTTTGGACTGGAAGGCGTGCTGCGCGACCGCGCGGCTACGGTCACGGGCATTTTGAATGGTGTCGACTATGATGAGTGGAGTCCGCAGGCCGACAAGTTCATCGCGGCGAAATACTCGCCTCAGGATCTTTCCGGCAAGGCCCAGTGCAAGCAGGATCTGTTGACTGCCTTTGGGGTGAAGAATGCCGATCCGAAGCTGCCGGTGATCGGCATTGTGTCGCGCTTTGCAGCGCAGAAGGGGTTTGACCTGATCGCGCAGATCATGGACCGGCTGGCGCGTGAGGAGATGATCGTGGTCGCGTTGGGCGCTGGCGACAAGCAGTATGAAGAGATGTTTGTCCGGCTCAATAAGCAGTTCCCCAACAAGATTGCGGTGAAGGTGGCTTACGACAACGCTATCGCGCATAAGATTGAGGCTGGGTCTGACATGTTCCTAATGCCTTCTAAATATGAACCTTGCGGACTAAACCAGATCTATAGCTTGAAATACGGGACAGTGCCGATTGTTCGGGCTACCGGCGGACTCGACGACACGATCGAGCCTTGGGATGCGCGCTCGGGCAAAGGCACGGGCTTCAAGTTCACGGAGTACAACGGCGAGTCTCTGCTCCTGACCATCAAGCAGGCGCTGGTAGCATTCCGTGATCAGACCTCGTGGCAGGCGCTGATGCGTAACGGCATGAACAAGGACTTTTCCTGGAATGCTTCGGCTCGGGAGTATGGGAAGATTTATGAGCGGGTGAAGCAGATGCGAGGCGCGGCGCCGGTGCAGGAGAAGGTGCTGGTGTAGCTTCGTTTCCGCTGTTCGATGCGGATCAAGATGTCGGCGAGTATAGTGGTTATTTCGGAACCACTTAGCATCCTCGTACGCGTCTGAGTCTACAGAAAGCTTACATTTTTGAAATATTTCCTGCGCTTCGGAATTGGAGCCTATCTGATCTGCAGCGCCTTGCTGCTCGTGGAGGGCAGTCCCGCAGTTGCGCAATCGCAGGTCCGGCAAGCTGACGGGGGCGACGCTCAATCGACTCCCCCGGGTGGGGCGACTGTACTCGCTAAGATGTGCAGCTCAAAGAACCCACCACCCTGCGCCACGCCTCCGCGCCTCGTCTTCTCACCTGCTCCGGACTATTCTAGCCAAGCCCGCAAAGCAAAATACCAGGGAACTTGCGTGTTGATGATTGTCGTATCGGCTGAAGGCCGTACCACCAACATCCGCGTCGCGAATTCACTGGGCATGGGACTTGACCAAAAGGCGATTGACGCGGTGAAACGCTGGAAGTTCAAGCCAGCAATGCAAGATGGCAAGCCCGTTCCGGTGCAGATGGCTGTCGAGGTAGACTTTCATCTTTATCCGGGCGGAGTGCACTGATCTGGTGCGGCGCGGGCACTGCTAGAATTCGTTCAGCATGGCGGTGACACACATCCCGACTCTCTCCCACACTATTTTCCACGTCGACATGGATGCGTTCTTTGTCTCGGTAGAGGAGTTGTACGATCCCTCGCTGAAAGGCCAGGCTGTCGTGGTTGGCGGACAGCGCAACGAGCGCGGGGTGGTTTCGGCGGCATCGTATGAAGCTCGGAAGTTCGGAGTGCATTCGGCGCTGCCGCTGCGAACTGCGGCGAAGCTTTGTCCGCATGCCATCTTTGTCGACGGGCATCCGGAGCGTTACCGCGAGTGCTCGGAAAAAGTCTACAAGGTGCTGACGGCATTCTCGCCGCAGGTGGAGATGGCTTCGATTGACGAAGCCTACCTCGATATGACGGGAACGGCGCGGCTGCACGGCCCGCCGCTGAAGGCCGCTCACAAACTGCACAACCGGATGAAGGAAGAGACGCGGCTGAATTGCTCGATTGGCATCGGATCGTCGCGGCTGATTGCGAAGGTTTCTTCCGCGCAGGCTAAGCCTAACGGTGTGCTGTGGATTGTGCCGGGAGAAGAACCGAGATTTCTTGCGCCCCTGGATGTGCGGGAGATTCCTGGCGTTGGCAAGGTGATGGAGAGACATCTGCACGAGTTGGGCATCCAGAAAGTGGGAGACCTCGCTCGGCTGGGAGAATCTGAACTGGAAGAGCGATTCGGTAAATGGGGGTTGGCGCTGGCGGGGAAAGCGCGGGGGGAAGATGCTGGCGGTTGGTTTGATACCGAGGTCGGCGCCGACACCGAAGCGAAATCCATCAGCCACGAACATACTTTCAACGAAGACACGGCGGATATGAACCAGTTGGGCGCCACGCTGATGCGGCTTTCCGAGATGGTGGGGCGGCGGTTGCGGGAAGCGAAGCTGCACGCGCGCACCATTCAACTAAAGCTGCGCTACAAAGACTTCACCACCATCACGCGCGCTCACACTTTGCCGGCGCCTACCCAGCTTGACGGCGAAATCTTTGAGCAGGCGCGCACGTTGTTTGGCAAGAACTGGAAACCGGGCAGGGAAGTCCGGTTGCTAGGCGTGCAGGCGTCGTCATTTGAGGGGCAGGCGGAGCAAATCAATCTGCTTGAAGGTGGCCGGCAGCAGCGCTGGAAAGATGCGCTGGCCGCGGCTGACCGGTTGCGCGACAAGTTCGGCGAGTCTAGCGTTACGCTGGCTGCGGGGATGCGGGGAAGATTCCGGGAGCGCACGCATGAGAATCCGGCGGGGCTGCCGGGGAAGGGCCAAACAGGAAAGAAACGGTGAGGCTGGTCACCCATTATTGGGTGATATTACCTCTGTCACCCAATAGTGGGTGACTGCTTGATAATCACCCATATTTGGGTGACAATGGTTTGGAAGCTCTACTGCGCCGCAGGGAGGACGATTGGCTCGAGCGTCGAAACGTTATATCTCGGTCATAGCGGATATGGTTGGCTCACGCGCTGTGCCGCGTTTCCAACGGCGCCTCCTCCAGAAGCGATTTGGAGAACTAATCGAACATCTCAACCGGGATTACCGTAAAACAATCGACTCCAAGTTTGTTATTACGTTGGGAGACGAGTTTCAGGGCCTGTTGAACTCAGCAACTGTGCTTCCCGATTTGATTTGGCGGCTTGAAGAGGCGTTCCCGAGTTTCAAATTTCGCGTGGGAATTGGTCTCGGGACGCTGGACACGCCGATTCAAAAATATGCAATCAATATTGACGGACCCGCCCTGCACGTTGCGCGTGCCGCAATCGGGTATGCCAAGAAAACCAAAGCTCTAGGAGGGGTTTTTCTTGGAATGGGGGATCTCGACGACATCCTGAATGGGATAGCTCGGCTGCTCTGGTTCAACCGGTCCCGCTGGACCCACGCTCAACGGCAGATCGCAGGCCTCCTACGGAGAGGGATGTCGCAGACGCAAGTGGCCAAGCAATTGAAAATTAAGAAGCAGGTTGTTTCCAGGCAGGTTCTTGCTTCCGGCTGTTCCCAATACGTTGCCGCGGAAAATGCCTGGCGTATGATTCTTCAAAGACAGGTCGACCCTCTGCTTCGTTCGAAAACATGATTCCTTCCAAAGTCATTAGCCCCGAATTCTTGCTCTGGTCTCAGCTGCTACTACCCTGGAGCTTTGCCGCATACGGAGTTGCCGCAGATCCTTTGGGCGGAGAAACGCGACGTTTCCACTGGAGACGCTGGGGGCTGATTCTCTCTTTCCGCGTCCTTCTTGCCACTGCGCTCGCTTACCTGTTCTCTCGCTCAATTGTCTTGTCGGTTGTGTTGCTTTTAACGACGCTGTTTCAACCACTTCTCCGTTACCGTCTGCCGATGCGATGGCTCGCCGAGTTTGAGGGCCTCTGGATATTGGCTTACATGACGTCCAGCCTGGCACTCGTCCGTCACTTGCAGCTCGACCCAAAATGGATGCTAGCTTCGACCTCCCCGTCTCAGCTAGCCGCGCTTTGCATCTTGGCAAGCACGCTGTTCGTGGTTGTGCGCGGTGGTACTTATATCGTTCGGGGAGTCCTCAGGAAATCCAGCGCCTTGCCTTCGGGGCGAGGATCCAACATGGCTCGACGTTCGTCGCACGTGCGGCGGGAGGCGGAGGCCCCAGAGTCTGGGACTTCGATGGCTGCCTCGGTCGAGCATCCGGCACAATCGATCGTCGACGTGGAAGAATACAACCGTGGGCGCTTGATCGGAAACCTGGAGAGGATCGTTCTCACGATTGTGATCGCCGGAGGAAGCTACGCGGCGCTCGCTTTCCTCGTGGCGGCGAAAGGAGTCGTACGATCGGGTGAGTTCCAAAACGACCGGGACTTCGC
>Ga0307476_10001120_pt1 | contig 16944 bp, 18 predicted proteins | sample atmos_gasesECM2C_2_FD_203314 | JGI IMG/M metagenome (GOLD analysis project Ga0307476, IMG submission 203314) | Hardwood forest soil microbial communities from Morgan-Monroe State Forest, Indiana, United States - atmos_gasesECM2C_05 | ecosystem: Environmental > Terrestrial > Soil > Temperate... | reverse complement strand
CACAACATTCAGGACATTGCGGATCGCTTGCATAAGATCGTCCCCGAGGCCCGCATCGTGATCGGCCACGGCCAGATGTCCGGCGACGACTTGGAGGAGGCGATGCTGCAATTCGTCCGCCGCGACGCCGACGTTTTGGCGGCGACGACGATCATCGAGAGCGGCCTGGACATTCCCAACGCGAACACGATTTTCATCAACCAGGCCGACAACTACGGCTTGGCCGACCTGCACCAGCTGCGCGGCCGGGTCGGCCGATACAAGCATCGGGCCTACGCCTACCTGCTGCTGGACGCCGACCGCCAGGTGTCGCCGACGGCGGCCCGGCGTCTGAAGGCGATCGAGGAGTTTACGGAGCTGGGAGCGGGTTTTAAGATCGCGATGCGCGACCTGGAAATCCGCGGCGCCGGCAACATCCTCGGCAACCAGCAGAGCGGCCATATCGCAGCGGTCGGCTACGAGTTGTACTGTCAGCTCCTGGAAAACGCCGTCCGCGGTCTGAAGGGCCAGGCCCGCCGGATGCCGCTGGAGGTGACGGTCGATCTGCCGTGGACCGCCTACTTCCCGCGCGACTACGTGGCCGGCCAGCGTCAGCGGATCGAGGCGTACCGCCGTCTGGCGCGGGTCCGCGGCCTGGACCGGCTGGAAGATTTCCGCAAGGAGCTGCGCGACCGTTACGGCGCCCTACCGGAGCCGGCCGAGTGGCTGCTGCGTCTGACGGAATTGCGTCTGTTGGCGTCGCACTGGCGAATCGGCACGGTGCATCTGGAGAAGGCGTCGGAAGCGGGAGCGCCGACGGACGTGGTGCTGGGCTATCGGAACAGCAAGCGGATACGGGAGCTGACGGAGCGGAGTCGGGGGCGGCTGGTGGTGGTGGACGACAAGAGCGCATACTTCCGGCTGCGGCCGACGGAGATGGAGGCGATGGCGATGTATCGGGCGGCGAAGGGGCTGTTGCGGGTTTGAATGAAGCGTAGAATGGGGAAGGGTAAGTGGCGCCCAACCGTTCAGAGCAACCATAACGGATCGTGCGATGTCGAGAGACGAGTTCTACGACGACGTCCGGCGAGTCTACGGGCTGGCCTTTCCGGCAGAGGTCGAAACCAATGGTCCGCGTTTGAACGCCGACGATCTGCACCGACGGCTCCAGCGGAGCCATATTTGGCTCACGCCCAAGACGGTGGAGGCGTACCGGCCGGAGGATTTCGCGGACCTCCACGGCGATCGCCAAGCGGAATTGAAGCGAGTGGTTGAAACCTTCCGCATCGCCGCCTCCGCCGTGGCGCCGAACGCCCCGCCAACGGACGAACTGTTGCGAGCGGCGGCGGCGGCGTATGAAACGCTCCTGTCCATCACACGGCGCCTCGCCCGTGAGGAATGGGTTGCGGAGGTCGATAGGCGGCTGACCGAAGCAGAGGGTTGGTGCGCGAGCCGCCAGTGGTTGGCCCGGAAAAAACCGACGGTTGTCAAGGATAATTTCCTTGGCGCGTTTGAGGCCCCGCACCTGCATATCTCCGCGTTTGACAACCACTTTCTTCTTTCCCCGGTCGCACGGTTCGCGCCCGGCGCATCAGGCCTCCTCGAACTAGCCCTCCTGCCTTCCTACGAGTCCGTCCTGGTAGTGCGCTCGGGCGCGCGCTGGCACATTCAGCCGGTCGAGGAAGGGGGGCGACGACGGCTCTGGTCTGAAAGCGCTTTCGTCGATACCCTGACTCAATTAAACGCCCGCGCATGAAACGCCAGCGCCGTTTGGACCGGATGAGGGCGATCGAGCGCGAGTTCAAGATCGCCCGTCTGGCGGTGTGGGCGCTGGCCGAGGCGCTCCAAGCGAAACCGACCCTCCTGCACGGCGAAGAACTCAAAACCGCCGACGCCCGCGCGTTCACCAACAACCTGGAAGGGACCTATATTCTCCGCATCTTTGCGGAGTTTGAGCAGGGGTTGCGCGACTGGTGGCTTAACGGCCGCGGGAGGACTGGCTCGCCAAAGGTGTCCGTCCTGATGGAGCGAATCGCGGCCCTGCGTCACATCCCCCGGGACGACCTTGAGAACGCGCATCTCGTAAGAAATCACCAAAACACTTTGATCCACGAGGAGAGCGAGTACGGGCGTCCAGTGACCGTTGCGGAAGCGCGGCGCTATCTCTGCACCTACTTCAAGTGGCTGCCGTTGACCTGGTAGGGTCCACCGCCCGCCGCCTGTCGCGCCCCGCGTCTGCTGGCGTCGCACTGGCGGATCGGCACGGTGCATCTGGAGAAGGCGTCGGAGGCAGGGGCGCCGACGGACGTGGTGCTGGGCTATCGGAACAGCAAACGGATACGGGAGCTGGCGGAGCGGAGTCGGGGGCGGCTGGTGGTGGACGAGAAGAGCGCGTACTTCCGGCTGCGGGCGACGGAGATGGAGGCGATGGCGATGTATAAGGCGGTGAAGGGGTTGTTGCGGGTATAACCGAAGGCGGCGCCATGTTGCCCATCAGTGATACCGGTTTTGGGTCTGATTCAACTGTCAGCTCCTCGAGTGGGAAACAACGTCCTTCGGCACTGTGATCGCCAGGAAGGATCTTGTGTCGTAGAAGGTCAACGCCCAAGCTGACGCCGCGGGCATGTTCTCATCCACGACATATTTGTAGAAGAAGATGCCCGGCGCGATGATTCTGGGTTGCTGTGCTGCAAGCGGCAAGAGTGTGGTCTGGCGCAACTCTTCAAGAACGGCGGGAGACTCGTGGATCAGTGTCTCGTCGCATTGCACGAAAACATTCCAACCTTCCGGCAGTCGTCGATTCATCTCCTTGAAGTACAGCCCGCGCACCGTCCGCTCGATTACGCGGTTGATGCGAGCCAGATCCACCTTGAATCCCATTGTTGTGCCGAGGTGAATGCCGCCCCAACTCATCGCCTGCACCGGGCGGATACTTTCGAGTAGCGACTTCTTCATGCCCTGCGCTTGGGGCCGCCTCAGCGAACGGAAGATCGGTGCCCAGTTCTTTTGCGCCTCCGGCGAGTCCCCGATGCCTTCGCTCAAGCAGAGCATCATCCGGAAATGTTCGTCATCTTTTGAGGCCCCTCCATTGTGCGTCCTACAGGCGCGGACCTTGATAAGGCCAGCGGGACGTGGCTTCGGGAAAATGCATTCCGGCGGAACGTGATCCCAGTCCAATTCCTCTTGGGACCCACAATATACGCAGAAGTCATCGGTTTTAATCATGGTTGCTTGGGTCACGGTAAACCACCTCCAGTTCTTGTAGGCCTATACACCGCTGTGATTTGGGAGACAGGCCTGACCGCCTTCAGGTTCGCCCAATACCGCGCTGTGACCCCTTGGGAGCACGGGATTTGCAATCCTTGCGGATGGTTGCCGAACCATGCGATGCCTGCCCATTCAGTATACTGCCGCAGCAGCGCCACGCGGCGAGTGCCCAGGGTGAAATCGCGCTGGCCTGGACCCCAGCGAGCGGGTATCGTGTCGTCATGGAGAAGAAGCGTAGGAAAAAGGCCGACATCGTTCCGTCTTCAACCTCGCCGGACGCCGCGGGGCTGCTGCGCGACCTCCGCGCGCTGATCGACGCCGGGCGAACCCACGTCGCCCAGGCCGTCAACGCCGGCATGGTGCTGCTGTACTGGTCGGTCGGCGACCGCATCCGCCGCGAGATCCTCGGCGAGAAGCGGGCCGCCTACGGACAACAGATTCTTCGGACAGTGTCCGAAAAATTGACGGCCGAGTACGGCCGGGGTTTCGGCCCCACCAACCTGTCGCTGATGCTCCGCTTCGCCGAAGCATTCGCCGATCGGCAGATTGTGCAGACACTGTCTGCACAATTGGGCTGGAGCCATTTCATCGAGATCATCCCCTTCGACGATCCGCTCAAGCGCGACTTCTACGCCGAAATGTGCCGGCTGGAGCGCTGGAGCGTCCGCACGCTCCGAGCGAAGATCGGCAAGCTGCTCTACGAGCGGACGGCCATCGCCAAGAAGTCGGAAGAGGTCATCCGCCGGGAATTGCAGGGGCTCCGCGACGAAGACCGTCTGACGCCCGACCTGGTCTTCCGCGATCCCTACGTCCTCGATTTCCTGCAGCTGCACGATTGCTTCCACGAAGCGGATGTGGAACGGGCGATTCTGCGGGACCTGGAAGCGTTCTTGCTGGAACTCGGCAACGACTTCTCCTTCGTCGCCCGTCAGAAGCGGATCACGGTGGACGCCCAGGACTACTATCTGGATCTTCTTTTCTACCATCGCGGTCTGCGTCGGCTGGTCGCGGTGGAACTCAAGCTCGACAAGTTCCAGGCGGCCGACAAGGGGCAGATGGAGCTGTACCTGCGCTGGCTGGACCGCTACGACCGCCGGCCCGGCGAGCAGGCGCCGATCGGCCTCATCCTCTGCGCCGGCACGGCGGCCGAGCACGTCGAGCTGCTGGAGCTGGAGGCCAGCGGCATCCGTGTGGCCGAGTACCTGACGGAACTGCCGCCGCGGCCGCTGCTGGAGCGAAAGCTGCACGACATGATCGCCGTCGCCCGGCGGCGATTAGCCTCTCGACTGGAATCGGAGACGGAGGATGGCGCGGATTGATCCGTCTCGCCGATCCGCCGCCGCTTCGTAAAAAGAACGGCGACGCCCCCCTCACTCTCCCCTCTCCCCCATCGGATGGGGGAGAGGGGAGAGTGAGGGGGTGGGAGAGCATCCATGCAGAAGACCAAGGGCGAACTGTTCGCCGGCGTGACCGTGGCCCTCATTACGCCTTTTCGGAACGACGAAGTCGATTTTTCGGCCCTGCGCAAGCTCGTCGATTGGCACGTCGAGCAGGGGACGGATTGTCTCGCCCCGGTCGGCACCACCGGCGAATCGCCGACGCTCGACCATGAGGAACACGAGCGCGTCATCGCCGCCGTGGTGGAGCACGCCCGCGGCCGCATCAAGATCATGCCCGGGACCGGATCGAACAGCACGCGCGAGGCGATCCGTCTGACCCGCAGCGCCCGCCGCTCCGGGGCGGACGGCGCCCTGCTGGTCGGGCCGTATTACAACAAGCCGACTCAAGAGGGCTATTATCGCCATTTCGCCGCCGTGGCCGACGCTTGCGACCTCCCTCTCGTCCTTTACAACATCCCCGGCCGCACCGCGTCCAACATCCTGCCGGAAACCATCGCCCGATTGGCTGAGATTCCGACGATCGTGGCCGTCAAGGAAGCGACCGGCTCGCTCGACCAGGCCTCGCACATCGCGTCCCTGTGCAACATCACCCTCCTCAGCGGCGACGACAGCCTGACGCTGCCGATGATGAGCATCGGCGGCCGGGGGGTCGTGTCGGTGGTCGGCAACATCGTGCCGCGCGACCTCAAAGCGCTTGTCACTGCGTATGACGCCGGCCGCACCGACGAGGCCCTGCGCTGGCACCGCAAGCTGTTCCACCTGTGCCGCGACCTGCTCGGGGTGGCCGTCAATCCGATCCCGGTCAAGACGGCGATGAAGCTGCTGGGCCGCGACACCGGTGAGCTGCGGCTGCCGCTATGTGCGCTGGATGCGACCGGCGAAGCGCGGATCGCGCAGACGCTGCGGGCGTATGGGTTGGCGGTGTAGAGGGAGCACGCAGCGCAAGCAAGTGCCCACGGGATGTGCATTTCACGACAATTTCACCATCCCCCTGGACTTTTTCTCACGCCATTCGATACAATTAGCGGGTAATGCAGGTGTTTCGCCCATTCCGCAGCCCGCCGCTCTCCACCGCCGGACGACCGCCCCCGGCGGAAACCACCCGGAGAAACCGCGTTCGTCAGTGCGACGCGCCCCATCGGCCAGGTCGCCGGGGACGGCGACTCGTTTCACCAGGGGAGGCTGCATCGGGCCGCATCGTGTCCCCGTTTCAGGAGCCGCCGCAGTTGTGGTTCCGTTGTGGCACGGTCTCCTGACCGTGTCACAACGGAACCACAAAGGGATTTACCCATGCTTGAAAACCTTCGCAACATCGGCATCATCGCGCACGTGGACGCCGGCAAAACCACCACCACGGAGCGCATCCTGTTCTTCAGCGGCTCCAAGCACAAGGTCGGCGACGTCGACGAGGGCAACACCACCACCGACTTCGACCCTCTCGAAAAGGCCAAGGGCATCACCATCAACAGCGCCGCCGTCGCCATCGAATGGGGCGACACGCGCATCAGCATCATCGACACGCCCGGCCACGTCGATTTCACGGCGGAGGTGGAACGCAGCCTCCGCGTACTGGACGGCGCCGTGGGCGTCTTCTGCGCGGTCGGCGGCGTCGAGGTGCAGAGCGAAACCGTGTGGTACCAGGCTAACAAGCACCGCGTGCCGCGCATCGCCTACGTCAACAAGCTCGATCGCATGGGCGCCGACTTCTTCGCCTGCATCGACCAGATGAAGAAGAAGCTCGGCGTCATCCCGGCCATCTGCACGCTGCCGGCCGGCCAAAGCGGCGAGTTCCAGGGCGTCATCGACCTGATCCGCATGAAGATGGCCCTGCAAGACGTGAAGGAAAAAGACCTGCAATATACGGAAATCCCCGAGCGCTTCAAGGCCCAGGCCGAGGAGTATCGCAACCACCTGCTGGAAGCGGCCTCCCACGCCGACGACCATCTGCTGGAGCTGGTGCTGGAAGGCAAGCCGGTGTCGGAGGAATTGCTGCTCAAAGCGTTGCGGGCCGGCACGCTCAGCGGCAAGATCACGCCGATCTACTGCGGCTCGTCCAAGAATTTCCACGGCGTCCGCCTCTTGCTCGACGCCGTCGTGGATTTCCTGCCGTCGCCCCTCGATCGGCCGCCGGTCCACGGCATCGTGCCCAAAACCAAGGAGGAAGCGGAGCGCAAACCGGAAACCAAGGAGCCGTTCTCCTGCCTGGCGTTCAAGACCGTCAGCGAGCCGACCGGCGACCTGGTCTTCCTGCGCATCTACTCCGGCGAATTGCATCCGAAGGACGACGTGCTGAACACGGCCGTGCATCGGTCGGAGCGCGTGGCCCGCATCTTCCGCATGATGGGCGATCGCCGCGACAGCCTCGACGTGGCCGGGCCCGGCGAGATCGTGGCCGTGGTCGGCCTCAAGGAAACGCACACCGGCAATACGCTCTGCGCCAAGAACGCTCCGATTTCTCTGGAAGACATCCGCTTCCCGGAGCCGGTGATTTCGCAGGCCGTCATCCCCGACCGCACCACCGACGAGACGAAGCTGGCCGACGCCCTCGGCAAGCTGGTCCGCGACGACCCGACCTTGAAGTGCCGCACCGACCCGGAGACGAGCCAGCTCATCCTCAGCGGTATGGGCGAATTGCACCTGGAAGTCTCGGTCGAAAAGCTGCAGCGGACGCCCGGCGTCAAGGTGACGGTCGGCCGGCCGCAGGTCGCCTATCGGCAGACGCTGTCCAAGCCCGTCGAGGTCGAGACGCGCTTCATCAAGCAATCGGGCGGCCGCGGCAAGTTCGCCGTCATTTACATGAAATTCGAGCCTCTGACCAAGGACCAGGTCGAGGAGTGGACGACCTACCAGGAGGAGCAGGGCGAGAAGAAGGACCCGAACAATCTCTATTTCATCAGCAAGATCGTCGGCGGCGTGGTGCCCACCGAGTACATTCCGTCGGTGGAGGCCGGCTTCCGGGCGGCCACGGATCCGGTGAGCCGCAAATCAGAGGCGGTCAAGTACCGCTTTCAGTGCGTGGACATTCAGTGCACGCTCCTGGACGGCAAGTACCACGAGGTGGACAGCTCGCAGGACGCCTTCAAATTGGCCGCGATCGAATGCACGCGCGACGCCCAGATGAAGGCGGGCATCACGCTCTTGGAGCCGATCATGAACGTCGTGGTGCTGGCCCCATCGAACTATCAGGGCGACCTGATCCGCGATATCACGCGCCGGCGCGGCGAAATCCTGAACCTGTCGTCGGACAAGGGCCGCTGCCAGGTCCACGCCTACGTGCCGCTGGCGGAGCTGTTCGGCTACACCAGCGACCTGCGCAACTTCACAAGCGGCACAGCGTCGTTCAGCATGGAGCCGAGCCATTACGCTCCGGTGAAGGAGGAGCTAGCCGACCTGCGTGCGGCGAGCTGATGTGGCGTCGATAACCCAACGAGCCGGAAGCGTGAGCGACGGTTTTCCCTTCGTCGCTCACGCTTCCGGCTCGTTCTGTTTACGCCTCCGGCCCCAGAAAATCCCCCGGCTGCGGCCGTCTCCCGCGCAGAAAATCCGCCGCCGCCATCCGCCGCTTGCCGTCCGGCTGCAATTCCAGCACTTCCACCACCGTCGCCTCGCCGGCCATGACGCCCAGCTTCGACACGTCGCCTTCCTCACCCAGAATCATCCCCGGCGTCGTGTCCTCCCCCGGCCCCGCCGGCCGCCACGTCGCCCTGTGCAGGATCAGCCGCAGCGGGCTCTGTCCTTCCCGATGCCAGAACGTGTACGCCGTCGGCCACGGCTGCATCGCCCGAATCTGATTGCAGATAATCCGACCCGCCTTGTGCCAATCGACGGCCCCATGTTCCTTCGTCAGCTTCGGCGCCTTCGTGACCAGGGCCGGATCTTGCTTGGCGCCCTGCACCGGCCCCGCCTGCATTCGCTCGATGACCGCCAGCGCCAGCCGCGCCCCGATCGGCGCCAGCCGCGCTTCCACGTCTCCCGCCGTCTCGTCCGGTCCGATCGCCGCGGCTTCCTGGGCCAGCATGTCGCCGGCGTCCAGGGCCGTGGACATACGGATGATGGTGACGCCGGTCTGCGTTTCGCCGTGGTAAATGGCCCAGGCGATCGGCGCCGCCCCGCGGTATTTCGGCAAAAGCGACGCATGGGCGTTGATCCCGCCCAGCGGCGGCACGGACAGCACATCCCGCGACAGAATCTGCCCATAGGCGGCGACGACCAGCAAATCCGGTCCGAATTCGCGGAGTTGGGCGACCCCTTCCGGCGTATTAATGCTTTCCGGCTGATAGACAGGCACGCCGGCCGCCTGGGCGATTTCCTTCATCCCCCGGCCGGTCTGGCGCGTGGAGCCGCGCACCTGGCCGCGCTCCCGGTCCGGTTGCGTGACCAGGCCGACGACCGGATGCGGCCCCGCGAGCAACGCTTCGAAGGTCGGCTCGGCGAACAGGCCGGTTCCCATCATGACGATTTTCATTGGTCCTTTGTCATTCGTCATTTGTCCTTTGTCCTTTGTAGGGTTGGGGGGCTATTGCGCCCGCCAAAACAGTATTCCATCGGCGGCCAACGAATGACAAATGACAAATGACAAATGACAAATGACAAATGACTATGCCGCCATGGCATGGAGCATCTTGTCGATCTCGGCGTTGGACGGAATCTCGCCGCGTTCCTGGGCGCGGGCGTAGTCGCGCTCGAATTCCTTGAGGGAGTTGCGCACGGCCAGCTTGCCGATGGGTCCGAGCTTGTCGATGAACAGAACGCCGTGGAGGTGATCGACCTCATGCTGCCAGGCGCGGGCGGCCAGCTCCGTGGCGGTGATTTCGAGCTTATCGCCGTTGAGGTTGTAGGCTTCGACCTTGACGTGCTTGGCCCGCCGAACCTTGGCGAAGAGCCCGGGGAAGCTGAGACAGCCCTCGTCGTCCTCGATCGTGCCCTTGCGTTCGAGAACGACGGGGTTGAGATAGACGCCTTCCTTGTCGCGCTGCTGCGGATCGCCGGTGAAGTTAAGGACGATCATCTGGTAGGGCAGCGCAACCTGGGGGGCGGCGAGGCCAAGCCCTTTATGGGCGTACATCAATTCCAGCATGGCTTCGGCGTGCATCCGGACCGTCTTATCGATGGCGGTCAACGGCCGGGCGGCCCAGCGCAATGCGGGATGGGGATACTGCACAATCTTCATGCGACCTTCCGGCAGGGGAACGAACGACGGCCCGCGAGGGGGGACGACGCTGTTATTGTAGCGGATGCGGGGGGCGGCATAAAGGAGACGTGGGACCCGGGAGGCCGCAGCGCAAGCAAGGGCGCGGCGAGGCGCCCTCACCCGTAATACTACCGTATCAGGTCCGCCGGGGAGTATTCCGGCTCATCCGGCCCGTAGGCGCGCCCCAGCTGGGCTTGGCCCAACTGCCGCCACGCCGCCCGCTCTTCCTGGCTGCTCAGGAACTGCGCGAAATCGAGGATTTCGAGCAGCCGTTCTTCGGGCAGACGTTCCAGGAGCTCGTCGAGCGCTTCCCGAACTCTCATAACTGCTCTCCATTGGTTACCTTGGTTGCGGAGTCGCCGCTCCCATTCTGCGGGCCTTCTCAGGTGGAAGCCCATCCGGGTTCACAGGATCGAATCCTCCCAGCCGCGGCTGCCGTGGGCGCGGAGAAGTTGCAGAAGGGGATGCCTGAGCAGTTCTTCGCTGGTCATCGAACTGCCGAGCAATTCGAGGAGTTCGAGCGTCGCCGAATCCGGGTATTTCTCCTCGGCTTCGTGGAGCGTCTTCGCCTCGCCGCTGAGGAGCAGGCGGATGACGGGATCGTCGGTGACGCCGGGGATGGGGTCGGGTGTGGATACCATGATTCGGTGTTCGCTAGGCCTGCTGCGTCGGAGCGAGAGCTATCAGAAGACGCTTCCTGCTCAGCTCCTCGATCTTCTCCACGACATACTGTTTCGGGAAGTGCGGCTTCACCTCTCCGACCTTGCTTGCCAACTCCTCCACCGAGAGCGGCGCTTTCCGCTGAGCAGCTTCGCGATCCGCGTAGATGATCGTCGTCAGCAATTCCAGTTCCGCGGCGCGCTGACTTCCGAATTCCGCCAAGGCCCAACGGACAGCCTGTTCGTAAGCGCTCAACTGCCCCTCCGCCTTCTGCCTTATGAAGTCCCGGTTCGGAGCAATGGTGAACTCGTAGCCATACCCTGGACCGGACGCGAATGTGACCATCTCGGACTTCACGGCACCAAGCGACTCCGCCGTACCTAGGTCATTGAGTACATCACTGTCGAAGGGGCCGTATGTGTGCAGCCGGAAGTCGTATCCCAGCGGCACGCCCTGGACGGTTTGCAGCAGGTAGGCGAGTTTCATGACCGCCGTCCTTCCAAGCCGTACCGGCGCCTGGTCGATCAGGGCGCACAGCAAGTCCAACCGGAACCACCGCTGCTCTTGCTGCGTCATTGTTTGCCTCCGTTGATTGATTCAACCATCTGCCGCGCGCGGGGCGCATCCTCCTTGCGGCAGTACAGCATGACCATTTCGCTTGGTCGAAGGTGGCCGAGCATGCCGGAGAACGAGGAAAGAGGACGCACCGAGCGGTCGGGGTTGTCGCTTCGCACCGGGATGTCAGGAGCGCCGACCTTGTACCAGGAACTTTCGGCCTTTTGCTCCGCTTGCACCAGCCCAGCCAACGCGCCCCGCACCCGATCTAACTTCGTAAGATCGTCTCGACTGGGCACTTCCGGCGTGTGGTACACCTCTCGGAAGTGGTCTCGTTCAATCAAACGACGGCCGTGGTCTCCGCCCCCGCCGTTAGCCAGCGCCCCTAGAATCCTCCAGTCATCCCACTTCAGGAATTCCTCCAGTTCCCTCCCTTCCGGCGGGGGGAAGCATCCCCTTGGCAGGATCAACTTCAGCGCTTCGTGTAGGTGGTGGTCGAAGGCCATCCTGGTCTTATGAAAATACACCTGGGTGAACATGAAATAGCGGGCCAAAACCAATCCTTCGGCTGCGTGATAACCGCCTTCGTTCACGCCCAAGCCAGGCCCCCGGCCGTCCGGCCTTGGCACTACTTCGACGGAATTCACCAGTCGCTTCCAGTCAAACCGCCCGTAGTCCACGCCGGCATGGAGCGAATCCCGCAGGAGGTAATCGATGCGATCGGCGTCCATTTGCCCATCGATCAACTCGCGCCAGAAAAGCGCACGGCCCGCACCGGTGCTGCCCTCAAGCAGGGCGGCGATGTTGTCTGCGCGCAAGCCCACGTTTTGATTCAGCGGATGGCCCTCGATCACCTCTCGCAGCTGGGTTCGGATAATCGCCGCCGAGTAGTTCTCGTGCCGGAAGCGGCCCTGGCCGCCAGGCGTCATCGGAAACAGGTCCTCCCCGCCATGCGAAAAGGGCGTGTGACCGATGTCATGCAGAAGCGCGGCCAGTCGCACGAGCCTTCTGTCCCGCTCGAAGCCTCCCTCGGTGTACGTCTTCTCCGCTCGAAGGACCTCCTGGGACGTGCGCACGATGGCGTCGTAAAGCTGGCTGGCCACGTGCATCACGCCTAGCGAGTGCTCGAAGCGGGTATGCATGGCGCCGGGATAAACCTGATCCGTCCAGGCGAGTTGTCTGATTCGCCGCAGCCGCTGGAACACCCGGTGATTGATGATCTCCCTCTCCCAGTCGTCGATGGGGATGAAACCGTGTACGGGACAACGAATCTCGTATTTTCGGTGTGGATCGGACATCCGTCGTCTTCCTCCGAACCGAGCGAGTCTAGTGTACGCAAGGACAGAGGAGGAGAAAAGGTCCGTTGCTGTCTGATTTGGTGGAATCGGCCACGTGGCGGTCCACGCTGTAGAAACGGACCGCGCGCTAGCCCGTGACCAGGCAATTCAGCCCGACTGCCTCGAGCGCGGCAAGGACTTCGGCGAGACGAACTGCCGGGTTCACAGGATCTAGTCCTCCCGCGGGCGGCTGCCGTGCGCGAGGAGCATTTCGATGAGAGGATGCCGGGCCAGCTCTTGGCTGCTCAGTGGACTGGCGAGCAATTCAAGGAGTTCGGGCATCGCCGAATCCAGGTATTTCTCCTCGGCTTCGTAGAGAGTCTTCACCTCGCCGCTGAGGAGCAGGCGGATGACGGGGTCCTCGGTGAGGCCGGGGATGGGGTCGTCTGTGGGATCCATGCTTCAGGGTCCTGCGTCGGACACTATACTGATGATTGCGAGTTGATTTGCCTGCGAAGTGCCACCGGCGCTCCGCTATGGGCTTTTCGCGCTCATAAGCAGTTGGCGCACCAGTGCCTTGGTGACCTGCCAGAACATCGACGAGTCGTTCAAAGCCAGCACCACGCCGTGTCGCCGCTCCTTCTCCGGATGCACATAATTTCGATATTCTTTCAGCACATCTGCCACGTCCCTCGCGGATTCGGTAATCCACTTCAGCTCATGAGCAACTTTGATATACGAATCCAGCATCCATTCCTGATAATTCAACGTCTTGCCCGTAGCCTTATCCTTGGGAGCCGAAGCAGCGTTAATGAGTGGAGTCTTCACAGGCATCTTGTTAGCCCTTGCCACGAATAGGGCTTCGAGAAGACCACCCATCATAACGATCGCGGCCAAATGAGCATCCGCCCATACACATTTGCAGCATTCGTGCCACCTCCGCGTTAGGATGTCACGCATCTCTTGGTTCCCAGCCAGGGCCGAGAAGTCAGGGGCAAGATCGTCCGTATTGCCGACGACAGGATTTGCGGGTGCAGTCAGTGCTGCCGCGCGCATAGCAACGAGGGCAATTTTGACATTCTGCAAAGCGTTGAGGTAAGTTCGTCGTGCGGCGTACTTGGCTGTGCAGTTCAGAATGGTCGTGTAGTGCTGGTCGACCGCGGCGACATCGAGGTCGGACCCCGCCGCGACAACGATCGGTCGATGGGAATTAAACCACGCCAATGCGGTAGCCTTTAGTGTGGCGATGGCGTCTATTCCACCGACCTGCTTCGTCCTAATCTTGGCAACCAACGACCGCGCCGTGGCAACCTCGCGGATGGCCGCATCGATAGCTTCTGAAACCGTGGGCATGTCTAGGCTTTTCGTTTCATTGTCTAGCGCGGCATCTCATTTACCAGCTTTCGCGGTCTTCTCAGTCCTCTTCTTTATTGCTGCCTTGTCGGCGTCTGTTTTCACTTTCCCAATACCCTTTCTCTTGGTGCGTCGCCGCGATGGACTCTCCGAACCGTTCCCTGGAAGCGCTATAGCCACGAGATTCTCGCCCACAGAGCTAATCCGAAACAGGCCGTTGCCCGCGGCATCAAGATAGCCCTGATTTTTTGCATTGAGCAATGTCATACCCGGCTTCGGTGGCCGCTTGCGGCCTGCGAGCCGTGCAGCCTCCTGAAGAGCATCAGCGTCAATCGTCTCCCTTCGTTGCGTCTCTGGTGCTTCAAAGCGGTAGAAGTACGCAACCACCGCCGCAAACTGCTGATCGCTCTTGGGTGCTTTGGCCGCAGTAAACTGCTTGATGTCTGTCGAGTTTCGCTGTGTGTTGGACTGGATTGCCTGCGGCGTGGCCGAGACGCCAACCGCGAGGGGCCCTGGACCAGAGGGTGCCGCTTGCAATCCCAACGTTTCGCCAGCGAATCGAAACGCGAGCACCTGCGATGTTTTGTCGAGACCCTTCAACGCTTCTACGATTGCCTTCGCGGCATCAAACGGGTTGGCGGCCGATTCCGGCTGCTGTCCGTGCTGGCTCATACGAGCCTCCGTTTGTTTCTGTTCGCCAAGGATGAATTTGCGCTCGTTCAATTACGTCCAATCGCGTTGGACAAACGAACACCTGTACCATTTTCTTCACAGACAGCAGATTTGCAAGGTCGGTTCGGTCTTTTAGGGTGCGGATTCCAATACAACGCCAAGAAAGTGCGGCCCGAGCCCAATAGCGTCCCATCGCCGCCCCGCCGCCCGCCACCCCCAGATTTGTGCTTCAACCCGACAAGGAATTCAAAACAGCTCTGCAGACGGCAGCGGAGAAAGCGGTGTCACGGAGAAAGCGGTGTCACATCAGTTTTTCGCCAGTTCAGCGGCGGGCCTCCCTCGCAAGCGGCTGGGCCAAAATGACGTGCGCGCGTCGGATGACGGCGCCGCCCTCCGTCACGTAATGCACGTCGGCCAAGCCGGAACGGCCTCCGAACGCCTCAAGGAAAGAATCCAAAACCTCTCCGCCATGATCTAGGATGACGATCCGGGAAAGGCCGGCCAGTTCTTCGGGGGTCAGGCTGGCCTTCAGTTGGTCCGCTATGTATGCGAAGGACGCCCGGTCATCCCACTTGAGCCACGGCGCGGCGACGACCACGTCCCACAGGTCCGGGGAATCGTCGCGCAGGAAGAGGCCGAACAACTCCAACGGCCCCTTGGCGGCTTCCATCGTTTTCCTCAAGGCGGTCAGCTTTTTCCCGGCAGGGCCGACGTTCATAGGACCCCCCATCAGGGTGCGCGTCGAATCGATCATGGACCACGCCGCCGCACGCGTGCCCTTCACCTGCCCAGACGCCCCTCCGCATGGTACACTCCTCGTTCCCCCGCGTCGCCCTAACGTCGAGGTGCATCATGTCGAAGCATCTATCCGCTCAGTACAGCGCGGCCCGCCCCAACCGTCCTGCCTCCTCCTGCGCACCCGCCCCGACCATGAGCGCCCGACAGCGCCCCGTCGCCGCCCCGCCCCGGCCGATCGCTGCCCCTCAGCGCCACGTCGTTGCCGCACAGCGCCGCGGCGTTGCCGCTCAGGGCCACTCGTCCGCACAATGCCGCTCCATCCATGCCCCTGCACGCCGGTCCTTGCCAATCATCGGGGGTGTCGCGCGCAGCACGTGGCGGTCTGGCGGCCTGACATGCAGAGACGCTGTGCGGACGCGTGCCGCGCTCATGGTCAGGCCGCCATCCGGCGCAGGTGGCGGTCTGACCGGCGGTCGGCGCGCGATCCGCCCGCTACCCGTTGTGGCCCCGGCGTGGTACACTCGTCCGGCGTCGGCGCCGTCGCGGGCTGGGGATTGCTGTGAACAACCGAAGCCGTAGGCGGGCCTGGTAGAGGAGACATGTCCATGCAACAAAAAGGATGGATTTTGGCAGCCGCCGCGCTAGCCTTGGCGGGCCTCGCGCCGCTGCTGCCGGCCGGGGATGCTCCCAAAGCCGAGCCGAACCGCGACCTCGATGCGCTGGCCGCCAAGCTGGTGACGCAGAGCGCCCGCGTTGCTGAGGGAGAGAAGGTGGTCATCAACGGGGATCCCAAAGACGCGGAGGTGCTCGAAGACCTCGCCGTGCAGGTGCGCAAGCAGGGGGCGTTTCCCCTCATCACCCTGAGCAGCGACCGGCTGGCCCGGCGGCTGTACGACGACGTGCCGGCCAAATACGATACGCAACCTCTCGAATGGGACCTGAAAATGGCGGGGCTGATGGACGTGGAGTTCTTCGTCGAGTCCGGCGACGAGGCGGCGCTGTCCGGCGTGCCGGCCGAGCGCGTCGCGGCGCAGGAGAAAATGAATCAGCCGGTCTTCGCCCTCATGCGGCAGCGCAACGTCCGGCTCATCAACCTCGGCAACGGCCTTTATCCCACGCCGTCGCGGGCTAAGCAATTCGGAATCAGCGAGGCGGAATTGGCGAAATTGTTCTGGGACGGCGTCAACGTGGACTACGCCCAGCTCCAGGCGGCCGGCGCCAAGCTCAAAAAGACGATTTCGGAGGGGAAAGAAATCCGCCTCACCAACGCCAACGGCACCGACCTCAAGGCGACCATCGAGAAACGGCCGGTGCTGGTCAGCGACGGCGTCATCAGCGACGCCAAGCGGAAAGAAGGCGGCGCGGCCTGCTGGACCTATCTGCCGGCCGGCGAAGTGTACGTCTCGACGACGGCCGGCTCGGCGGAGGGCCGGGTGGTCGTGGATCGGACCCTGTACAAGGGGAAGGAGATCCACGATCTGATTCTCGGCGTCAAGGAGGGGAAAGTCGTTTCGATGGCGGCGAAGGCGAACGCCGACGAATTGCTAGCGGACTTCAAGGCGGCCGGCGAGGGCAAGGACCGCTGCGGCGTGATCGACGTCGGCGTCAACCCAAACGTCCGGCCGCCGGCCGGAAGCAAGGTGCAGACGTACATGCAGGCGGGCATGGTTTCGCTGAGCATCGGCAACGACACCTGGGCCGGCGGCGACGACAACACGCCGTTCGGCCTCGGCTGCTTCCTGCCGGGCGGGACGCTGGCGGTGGATGGGACAGTGATTGTCGAGAAGGGGGAGTTGAAATAAGGGCGAATCCCGGCGAGCGGCCGGCGTAAGCCGGCGGTTAAGGCGCCACA
>Ga0307476_10001119_pt1 | contig 16948 bp, 15 predicted proteins | sample atmos_gasesECM2C_2_FD_203314 | JGI IMG/M metagenome (GOLD analysis project Ga0307476, IMG submission 203314) | Hardwood forest soil microbial communities from Morgan-Monroe State Forest, Indiana, United States - atmos_gasesECM2C_05 | ecosystem: Environmental > Terrestrial > Soil > Temperate... | reverse complement strand
TGCGAGTCATGACGCGCATCCAATGAGAGGTGCGCGCAGCCTAGCAGCGGCCAAACTAGCCCATGTGTACGAAATCAACGCCTGCCGGTACTTTTACGTCAATTTGACGCCGTCGAAATTCCACGGGTGAGACGCCGATGTGGCGGCGAAAAAAACGTGAAAAATAGGCCGAATCTTTGAACCCCAAAACATTGGCGATCATGCCGACCGGTTCGCCCGCGTTTAGGAGTCGTCTGCGCGCCTCCAACGCCAGGCGCCTTTGCACCAGGTCGAAGCCGGTACTTCCGGTCAAGCGGCGGCACAGGCGATTCAAGCTGGTCTCCGATATTCCCAGCTCGCGCCCGTACCTTTCCACAGCCCAGTGGGCCATGTAATGGCGTTCCACCAACGAACGAAACTCCCGGAGCAGATCCAGATCGGAGCTGCTATGCAGCTCGGTTGCCGCCGTCGATGCGGCGCTCTCGGCGATCATCCAGAGCGCGGAGCAGGCCAGCCAACCCGCGACGGTGTCCGGCAAGCGGTCCGATTGCCGGTACTCGCGTAGCAGACAATCGAGGAGCCCCGTCGTGCGCGCGGCCAATGCCGCGTTCAATCTCAAATCGATGGTACGAGGCGTCACAAACAAGGATTCAATGGACGCACGGTGTGCCGGGCCGACCACGCTGCACAAGGTCTCTAGATTAACGGTCAGGACAAAACCACGCGTCTCCGCTCGAAAGCGAAAGCCGTGAATTGTTCCCGCGGGCACGACCACGGCAATCGGGCCTTCGAAAGTCGACTGAGAATCCTCGAGCGTTGCCGTCACCGGCCCTGCAGTGACGACAATGCACTGGCAGAGCGTGAGATGCCGGTGGCTGCTGATTTGTCCCAGATACTTGCTGCTACGCGACGGAATATCCTCGATGTGCACCGCCTCTACGGGAGTGGCCGGTGTCGGCTGTTCACCATACAGGGAGAAACTTGGGACCTGTCGTCGTATTGGTCGCGGTGGTCTCATCATATGCCTCGTTATCCAGGATCACGTTCCAAAAGCGCACGCACCCCGGAGAAAAATGCCTCGCGTTGTGCTTCGGGTATCCTGCTCAATAATGCGGTTTCGTGTTCCGCAAAGATCTTTTTGGTTTTCGCCATGAGGGTCCGACCCGAGCGCGTCAGCACCAAACCATGCGAACGCTTGTCGACGGGTTGGCGCTCGATCAGGTCCCGACCCGCCAGGCGCGACACGAGCGGTGCCATATTCGCCCTCGCGATATCGAGTAACCGGCCTATGTCGCTCTGATTTGCGTTTGGGTTCGCGTCAATCACGTTCAAGATGGTCGCTTCGGTTGGGCTCAGATTCAACTTTTTCAAACGCTTGGCAAGCTTGGCCATGGCGACCGCCGATGCGCGCCGCAGCAAATATCCCGGATAGTTGGTCAATGGATCGATCATTGCGCTGTGTCTCCTCGCATGAGGCTTGATTTTTGTCGATTGCTATATTATATAGCAATTAGAGATTTGACACACAATATCGACGGGGGAGTTGCCATGGAATTCGAACGCATCAATCCGATGACCAATGAGACGGCGAGCAAGGCACCGGCAATGACAGCTGCCCAAGCAAGGGCCGTGGCCGACCGCGCGTCCGAGGGATTCACTGGTTGGTCCGGTACGGGCCCCAACGCCCGCCGGGCGCTCTTGATGGGCGCAGCCGTGGCCTTGGAAGCGCGTAAGGAGGAATTCGTCGGCGCGATGATGGCCGAGATCGGCGCGACGGCCGGCTGGGCGATGTTCAATCTGATGCTCGCGGCCGGGATGATTCGAGAAGCCGCCTCCCTGACGACGCAAATCGGCGGAGAGGTAATCCCCTCGGACAAACCCGGCTGCATGGCGCTCGCGCTGCGCGAACCCGTCGGCGTGATCCTCGGCATCGCACCTTGGAACGCCCCCATCATTCTCGGCGTACGCGCGATCGCCGTGCCCCTGGCCTGCGGTAATTCCGTCATCTTGAAGGCATCAGAACTGTGCCCGCGCACGCACACCCTGATCATAGAGGCTTTTGCCAGCGCCGGATTCCCCGAAGGCGTCGTCAATATCGTCACGAATGCGCCCAAGGACGCCGCGGATGTGGTGGGTGCGCTGATCGATCACCCGGCCGTGAGGCGCGTCAACTTCACCGGCTCGACCGCAGTCGGCAAAATAATTGCCAAGCGCGCGGCTGAGCACTTGAAACCCTGCCTGCTCGAGCTCGGCGGCAAAGCGCCGCTGATCGTCCTGGAGGATGCCGACCTCGACGAGGCGGTCAAGGCAGCTGCGTTTGGCGCCTTCATGAATCAAGGTCAGATCTGCATGTCCACGGAGCGCATCATCGTGGTCGATGCGGTGGCCTCCGAATTCATCGGGCGATTTGCGGCAAAGGCTAAATCCATGGCCGTTGGCGATCCCCGCGAAGGCAAGACTCCGCTGGGGGCCGTCGTCGACCGCAAAACCGTGAGGCACGTCAACGCTCTGATCGACGATGCCACGTCAAAGGGAGCAACGGTCGTCGCGGGCGGCAAGACCGACAGCGTGCTGATGCCGGCGACCGTCGTCGACGGCGTCAGCGCGGCCATGAGCATCTATCGCGACGAAAGCTTCGGCCCCGTCGTGGGCGTCATCCGGGCCAAGCATGAAATCGATGCCATCCGTCTCGCCAATGACAGCGAGTACGGTCTCTCCGCTTCCGTGTTCACTCGGGATATCGCCCGCGGCCTGCGCGTCGCGCGCCAAATTCGGTCCGGCATCTGCCACATCAACGGTCCTACCGTGCACGACGAGCCGCAGATGCCCTTCGGCGGCGTTGGCGCGTCCGGCTACGGCCGATTCGGCGGCAAGGCAAGTATAGACCAATTCACCGAATTGCGTTGGATCACGATTGAAACCCAACCCGGTCACTTCCCCATCTGACACCAAGGAAATTATGAACAGCAAACATACTGCCGCTGCAGGACGCGCCGAAGCGGACACCGTCTCTTACTCCGTGGTGAATCACATTGCGTGGGTGAAATTCAATCGCCCCGAAAAACGCAACTGCATGAGCCCGAAACTCAATCGCCAGATGATGCGTGTGCTCGACGAATTGGAGTACCACGCTGATGTCGGCGTGCTGGTGCTATCCGGCGAAGGCGATGCCTGGTCTGCGGGCATGGATCTCAAGGAATACTTTCGCGAGACGGAAGCGCAAGGTCTCGGTGCCGTGCGCACGGCCCAGCGAGAATCCTACGGTTGGTGGCGTCGTTTGCGCTGGTATCAGAAGCCTACGATCGCCATGGTCAACGGGTGGTGCTTCGGCGGAGGCTACGGTCCGCTGTTCGCGTGCGACCTGGCATTCGCCGCCGATGAAGCACAATTCGGCCTTTCCGAGATCAACTGGGGCATCTTGCCGGGCGGCGGCGCGGCGAAAGTCGCGCGCGAATTGCTGCCCTTTCGGCGCGCCATGTATCACGCACTCATGGGCGAGAACATCGATGGGCGCACCGCGGCTGACTGGGGGCTGGTAAATGAGTCTCTGCCGCTCGAGAGGCTGCAGGGGCGCGTCGAGGTGGTGGCCCAAACGCTTCTCAAGAAGAACCCCGTGGCACTGAAAGCGACCAAGGACGCGATTCGCCGCGTCGGCGAGATGACCTACGACAACGCAGAGGATTTTTTGGTCCGCGCCCAAGAAGCGGCCAATTCCTATGATAACGACGGCCGCAAAGAAGGCATCAAGCAGTTCATCGACGATAAGACTTTCAAGCCGGGTCTCAGTCCCTACGATCGATCGAAGCAAGGGCATAGAAAGCAATGATGGCGCACGCTGCCCCGAGCTTGAGCTCCCGTGCGATTGAACGGCTGCTGAAGCCGCGCTCCGTGGCGGTGGTCGGCGCCTCGGAGACTCCGGGCGCCTTGGGTGCGTCGGTCGTCGCCAATCTCGATCGCATGGGATTCCGCGGGGACATCCACCTCATCAATCCCAAGCGCGACATGATCGGTCAGCGGCACTGCTTGAAGTCGGTCGATGATCTGCCGCTCGGCGTCGATGTCGCGGTGCTGGCCATTCCGCGGCTGGCCGTTCTAGAGACGGTCAGGGCGCTGGCCGGCCGAGACGTCGGCGCCGCGATTATTTTTTCGGCGGGATTTGCCGAAGGCGGCGAATCGGGGGTTGCCGAGCAGCGCGAACTCTCGAACATCGCAGCAGCGACGGGGATGGTCATCGAAGGCCCGAACTGCCTGGGGTTGGTCAACTACGTCGACGGTATCGCTCTGACCTTCGTCGAGACGCCCGCCATCGCGCTCGGAAGTCGTGCGGGTATCGGCATCATCTCCCAAAGCGGCGCCATGGCGGCGGTCGTGGGCGTCACTTTGACGGCCAAGTCCCTGGGCATTTCCTATTCCGTCTCCACCGGTAATGAGGCCGCAAGCGGTGTCGAGGACTACGTCGAGTATCTCCTCGAGGATCCGGACACGCGCGTCATCGGCCTGATCGTGGAGCAATTTCGGCAGCCGCAGCGGTTTCTCAACCTCGCGCGCCGTGCGCGAAGCGTCGATAAGGCGATCATCCTGCTGCACCCCGGTCGCAGCCGCGCGGCCCGCGAGTCGGCCGCCACTCATACTGGCGCCATGGCAGGCGACTATCTCGTGATGCGCACGCAGGTTGAGCACCAGGGCGTGGTGCTCGCCGAGAATTTGGAGGAATTTGCGGATGTTTTGGAATTGACTTTGCGCTGCGGCGCCACTCCATCGCGCGGCACGGCGGTCCTCACCGAGTCCGGCGCGTTCAAGGCGCTCACCCTCGATCTCGGTGAACATTTGGGTCTCGATCTTCCCATACTGACCAATGAATCGGCACCACTACTGCGCGCCGCCCTACCAAACTTTGTTCCAGTCAGCAATCCGGTGGATTTGACGGCCCAAGGCCTCGTCGACCCTGATTTGTATCGCCGGACGCTCGAGGCGCTTCTGCCGGATGGGCGATTCGGCAGCATCGTTCTCGGAATCATCCAGACAGACGCAAGAACCTCGCATATCAAATTCCCGCCTCTCATTGGCGCGGTCAAGGATCTCAAGCCGCAAAAGGCGGTGATCTTCGCCGGACTCGACGAGGGAGCAACGGTGCCGGCCGAATACATTGAGCAGTTGCGCTCGCTGAATGTGCCCTATTTCCCGTCGCCCGATCGCGCATTTCGTGCCCTCGCCCGCTGGTGTGGCGCGGCGCAGCGCGATACGGCGATCGTCGAGGATACGGCGGTCGGCATATCTGAAAAGCTCCCCGCCAAAGGTGTGCTCGCGGAATATCGGTCGAAGCAGCTGTTGATGCCGCGCGGAATTCCATTTCCTGTCGGGCGCTTGGTAAAAACCCTGGAGGAAGCTCAACGGGCCGCCGCAGAATTGGGCTTACCGGTCGTACTCAAAGCGCAATCGGGCGACCTCCCGCACAAGAGTGACGCGGGCGGCGTTATTCTGGGTTTGAAGGATGCCGAATCCATCGCCGAAGGCTGGGGGCGTCTGCAGAGCAATATCGCGCGCCACCGTCCCGGTTTGATCCTCGACGGTGTGCTGATCGAAAGAATGAGCAAAGCCGGCGTTGAATTGATCATCGGCGGACGTAATGATCCGGACTGGGGTCCCGTCGTTCTCGCCGGATTCGGAGGCGTTCAAGCAGAAATTCTGCAGGACGTGCGCTTATTGCCGGCCGATCTGACCGTTGCAGGAATTGTTCGCGAGCTTGGTTTGCTCAAGAGCGCCGCCTTGTTGCGCGGATTCCGCGGCTCGCCCGTGTTGGACGTCGTCGCCGCTGCGGGCATCATCTCGCGCGTCGCGGCGGTGTTGCGCGCGGAACCGTCAATTCGTGAAATTGATCTCAACCCGGTGATCATCTATCCGCAGGGCGAAGGTGCCGTCGCCCTCGATGCGCTGGTCGTAGTCGGCTAACGGGCTACAGCGTTCGTGCCAGGACAATGAGCGCGAGTCCAGTCAGGAAACTCGCGAACATTGCCGCCAGCAAGACCGATGTGCCGGGCGGCGCCGTGCGGAATTCTTTCCAGATGAACACGCCCCACAATGCCGCGATCATGGTGGCGCCCTGGCCGAGCCCATACGAAATCGCAAACCCGGCACGGCCCGAGGCAATCAGGTTGAAGGACATGCCCACGCCCCAGATCGCGCCACCCAGCACGCCGGCCGAGTGCGTGCCGATGCTCCCCGCGAAGTAGTCGCGGAAGCCGACGGGGGCACCCTCGAAGGGTTTTTTCATCGCGAATGTATTCCAGACGAAACTGCTCAGCAGGATGCCGGCGGCGAGCACGAAGACCGCCGCGTAGGGTCCCATCTTGCCGTTCACAGCATCGGCCGGGCCTGCGTACATCGCCGCAGCAACGAAGCGATAGAACATTCCCATGAACACGCCGCAGGCCACTGAAATCAGCAGCCCCTTGGCGCTGCCCTTGTCTCCCGCGCCGGGCGACGCGGCCGGCAAACGGCGATAGGCCGAGGCATCAAGGACGATCGCCAGGGTCACGAGCCCGACGCCCGCGGCAAGGAGGGCAACGTTGCCAACCGGAGCGGCGCGGTAATTAACGATCACGCCGATGATCAGCGCGAGCCCGATGCCGACCGGAAACGCCACCGCCATGCCGGCTATCTCGATCGCGGCGAACAGCAGAATGTTCGCGAGATTGAAGATCGCACCGCCAACCAATGCCGAAATGATGGAGGCACTCGAGGCTTGCGCGAGATCGGCGAGGAAAGGGCGGCCTTCGGTGCCGCTGCTGCCCAAGGTCAGGCCGAGGATCAGCGTCAGGAGCAGTACGCCCAGCGCGTAGTCCCAGTAGAAGAGCTCGAACCGCCAGCCAGGGGGTGCCAGCTTCTTGGCATTTGCCCACGAACCCCAACCGAACATCGTGACCACACAGAATGCGACGGCCAGCGGGTAACTATGCACGACAAACATGGCATGTATCCTATCGCGCCGGCCCAATGCTGCGCAGGTCCCATTCCTCCTCGAACTCGGCACGCCGCGGGAACGACTTCTGGGTTCCGACCCGGGTGGTCGACAGGGCGGCGTAGAGATTCGCGCGTGCCAGGGCTGCCGGCTCCGGCACGCCTTCGCCCAGAAACACTGCGAGACTACCGATGAAAGCATCCCCTGCACCCGTGGTATCGGCGGCTTTGACCGGGAAGGGCGGCACCAGCGTGTGGCCCGCAGCGTCCGCCAGCAACGAACCGCGTTCGCCCAGGGTGATGACCACCCGCCGAAACCCCTTGCCGAGCAGCGCAGCCGCGCATGCCGCCGCCCCCGCCTCCGAGCGCACCGGCAGCCCGGTGAGCAGCTCGGCTTCGGTCTCGTTCGGGATGAAATAATCCGCGCCCGCCAGCTCGGCCAGGTTGGCCGGCACGGCCGGCGCCGGGTTGACGATGCAGCGGATAGCGTGGGCGCGGGCAAACCGAATGGTGTGATAGATGGTTTCGAGCGGTATCTCGAACTGCAGAATGATCGCGTCGACGCGCTCGAGGTCCGGCGCGGCCGCGTCGACATCGGCGGGCGTCAGCCGGTCGTTGGCACCCTTGACGACAATGATGCGGTTCTGACCGTTGGGCTCGACGAAAATCGGTGCAACGCCGGTGGGCGCCCCCTCGACGATGTGTACGTGCGTCGTGTCGATGCCGAAGGAGGCGAAATTGTTGATCGTCGCCTGTCCGAACAGATCGTTGCCGACCTTGGCGACCATCATCACTTGCGCGCCGCAGAGGCGCGCGGCTACCGCCTGATTCGCGCCCTTTCCGCCGAAGCCCAAGTCGAAGCCCTTGCCGAACAAGGTTTCACCGGGGCGTGGGAACACATCCGTGAAAGTCGTGAGGTCCGTGACGGCGCTGCCGATCACGGCAATGCGGGGTGAGCCAGGCATGCGTGTCCTCCCAGCGGCGCAACGACGATTCAGCTACGCCGCTGCGGCCAATAATTCCTTGAACAATGCGGATGCGCCGATCCGGAAATTACCGGGTGAGGCGCTTCCCGGACCAAACCTGCGTTCGTAAAGCGTGAGATACATCATGGCGTCGTCGATGGTGCGGATGCCGCCGGAGGCCTTGAAGCCGATCGACCGGCCGTTCCGGCCGGCTGCCGCGATTTCGTCGCACAACATCGCCGCCGCCTCCGGCGTCGCAGCGGGTTGAGTCTTGCCCGTGGACGTCTTCAGGAAGTGCGCACCGCCCTCGATGGCAATTTCAGCGGCAAGGTGGATGTTCTCGGCGCTGACCAACTGACCGGTTTCCAAAATCACCTTGAGCAGCGCACGCTCCCCACAGGCCTCGCGGCAGCCGCGGACCAATCCTAGGCCCGCGCGCGGATTGCCGGCCAGCAGCGCCCGATAAGGGAAAACCACGTCCACCTCGGCCGCCCCGGCCGCGACGGCCGCCGTAGTCTCCGCCACCGCGGCTTCGATTACTGCAGTGCCGCTCGGGAAATTCGCAACCGCGCACACCGGAATGCCGGTACCTCGGAGCACGTCCAGCGCCGCGGAAATTCCTCGCGCCCAGATGCACACCGCTGCGGGTTTGACCGGAGCCGAGCAGGCGAGAAGCGCCAGCGCGCGCACCGTGGCGGCATCGTCCGACTCGTTCAGGCTCGTCAAGTCGGTCAGCGAAATGAGGCGTCGTGCCAGGATCGCCCGCGAAGCATCCGCCGAAGAACGTCCAGTGCCCATTCGCCTATGCTACATAACCCAGGTCTGCTTCGTCGCTCAAGATTTCGGCGTTTCTGCCGAAACCAGTGTCAATGCCTGGTTGAAGTCACAACAGCGGGGTAGTCGATGATGACGAATGTTCCCGCGGCACCCACCTATCGATCCAATACGCAATCCGTAGCACCCGACGATGCCGCGCCCGAAGAGGCCAGGGGCGCCGCACTCCAATTCCTGGGTCAGCTGGCGGCTGAAGTGTCGTCTGGGACGGTGAATCTTCCTTGCTTTCCGGACATCGTGATTCGAGTCCGCAATGCATTGGCTGATCCCAGCACAACCCCCGAGCAAACGGTCACCATCGTCGGCGCCGAGCCGCGCTTGGCGGGACGGCTTCTGCAAACGGCCAATTCGGCTGCATTCAATCAAACGGGCAAGCCAGTGACCGATTTGAGAACCGCGATCACCCGCCTGGGGCATCAGTTCGTGCAAAGCGCCGCGATGGCGTTTGCGGTTCAACAAATGAAGGACGAGAAATCCCTGTCCTCCATCGCGAAGCTCTTGAATGAATTGTGGTTGGAGAGCATCGCCGCGGCATCGATCTGTCGAGACGTGGCACGACGTACCAAAGTCGATCCCGAGGAGGCTTTCCTGACAGGGCTCCTGCATGGGATTGGTCGCCTATACATCATGGTGCGCGCCGTGGGCAAGTTGGGCGCATTGCGCAACCCCAGATCTTTCCTGGAACTGGTGTCGGAATGGCACGCGTCGATCGGCAAGGCCGTCTTGGAGAATTGGGGATTCGCTGAGGAGATGTCCGCGGCTGTCGGCGACCAGAAGGAGCGCGAGCGCAAGCACCGAGGCGACGCGGATCTGTCGGACATTCTGATTGCCGGCGTTGCGCTCGGCAAGGCGCTGAAGATGCCGTCTCCCCGAGCCGTCGAGGTGGATGGGATTGACGCCTTTTCCATCCTCGGCCTATCACCCAAGGATTGTATGACGATCCTCGCTTATGCCAACCACGAGCTCCAATCCCTGCAAGACGCCTTGGGCTGCAAACCGGCCGCTCTCCCGGGGGCCCGCCGCGGCGCCTAGAACAGCTCGACCTTGCCCGCGCCGCTTCCCTGATGTTGCGCTGCTCGGACACGCTCCTTCAGCTCGTTCCATTCTGTTGCCGACCTTGGCGCACCATCCGACGAGATAAATTCGGCAAGGCGCGACAGACTCGAACAAACATGCGTCAAGCTTTGCGCCAGACGGTCGTGAAATTGTATGGCTGAGGCAGCCTTGCCTGCCCGTGAATGTAGATCGTCATGCAAGAGCATGAGGTCCCCAAATACGCGCGCCGGCGAGCCGGAGAAGTCGGAGAGGCACCGCGCAATGATCTGAGTCGCCCCGCTCATCGAGTGCGCCGCTTCCACCAGCGTTGCCGCCGGGGCGTCCGTCTCGTGCAGCGCGCCTTTGATTTGCGAGACGATGACTTCAAGCAACGAGACGATATTGTCCGTCTGCTGAGAGTGCGAGGCATCCGGCTGCAATGGTAGTTCGTGCATTTCAGACCAATCCCGTGTCAACGCCAATGGGTTACATGACCCGAGCGATCGTAGCCATCAGTTGTTGAGGATTGAACGGCTTCACCAACCAACCGGTCGCTCCGGCCTCTTTCCCGAGCAGCTTCCTGTCCGGTGTCGATTCGGTCGTCAGCACCAGCATGGGGACGGTTTTGTATGCCGGAAGCAGGCGCAGCTCTCGAATCAGAGTGAGGCCGTCCATTCGTGGCATGTTGATGTCGGTCAAGACGAGATCTGCGTGATGATTGCGCGCAAATTCCAATGCTTCGACGCCGTCAGATGTTTGCTTGACCTCGTAACCCTCACCGGTCAGGGTCAACTGCATCATCAGGCGAATCGATGGGGAATCGTCGACAGTCAGTATCAATCTAGCCATCGGCGCTTCTCCATTGAATTCCACTGCGCTGCAATCTCGAGGTTCCATATTGCTCAAATTCCGGCTGGAGCGTTGGAGCGGCTTCACATAAATCGCACGTCGCGGCCATATCCCTAGCCGTTGGCAATCATCTCCAAATTGGGCACGGCAGGATGCTCGGGCGCGTGGCGGGTTCTGCCCTCCTTGGCCTGCTGCACGGTGCCGACAACCACGCGGTCACGGCCCGCGTCCTTGGCACTATAGAGGGCTTCATCGCTGATCCTCATGAGCTGCTCGAAGCGCGGAGTCATGGTGGTGTCGGCGATCCCCGCACTCACCGTGAAACTGGGCGAACCTCCGGTGAGAAGGGCGGCCGCCAGGTTGGCGCGGATGCGATCCACAACCTCTACCGCCTGCTTGGCGTTGGCAGTCGGCAGGATCAACACAAATTCCTCGCCGCCCCAGCGCGCACCCACATCAGCGTGGCGCAGACCGGCCATCAAGGTATTTGCGAACAATCGCAAGGCCTGATCGCCCGCCTCGTGGCCGCGAGTATCATTCAAGCGCTTGAAGTGATCCAGATCCAGGAGGGCCACCGCAAAGGGCGTTTGCGCAGTCATCAGTTCTCGGGCGCAATCCTCGGCGGCGCGGCGATTCGGGAGGCCGGTCAGACTGTCGGTCGAGGCCTTGCGCTGCGTGCTGTTGAAGGCGCGGACCGTGCCAATCCGGGCGCCCGCCTGGATCCCCAGAGTTGTAAGCTGGGCGACCTGCCGGGGGTTGGCGCCCTGCCCATGAGGACTCGCGGCATGCAGGACGCCCAACGCACGCCCCATGAAACTGACCGGCACGCAGACCGCCGAGACCGGTCCGCAGGGACGGCCCCGCAACCGCGAGCAGGCATTCAGTGCTTCGCTGTCCGGGAAGATCACCGGGTTGCCGCGGCGTACGGCCATGCAGCTGAACGGGGACTCGACGCTGCATCCGGGCGCCTTCGCGCTCGGGTGCATCGTGGCACGCTCAAGGTGCGTGCGGCTCGAGTCCGCCAACAATAGCTCGGTCGGCAAGTCGGGCGAGATCAGCTGCATCGCACGGGACAGGACGGCGTAGGCCTCCTCTTCCGTGTCGGCCATCTCCAACGCTTCCACCAATTGCGTACCGAAGGCGTCGCGATCGGCCTCGGCTCGCAGCTGCCCAATCATGGCGTTCAGGCGATCCGCCATGCCGTTGATGGAACCAGCGAGCTCACCGAGTTCATCCTGATTGCCGACGGGATTTCGCGCGGTCATATCCCCTCGCGAGAGGGCAAGTGCCACATTGCGGACCGCCCTGAGCGAACGCCGGATGGAGCGTGACAGCCAGGCCACCAGCAACGCGACCACGACGTTCGTGAGAATCCAGGCGGTGATCAGCCATTTCTTGGCCGTGGATTCCGCCAAGGTTGCTTCGTCATTGGCTTTGACAATGTGTGTCGCGAACGCGGCTGTCTGTCGCTGCAGGGCCCCATCCAGTGCGGCCACCGAGTCGCGAAATTTGGAAAGTTCCGGGCCCACCGACTGCGGGTCGCGGAGCGCTCGCTGTCCGAGTTCGAGCGCCTGGGAGAGGAAGGTGTCGGCAAGCGTTCGAACCTTGGTTTCGGTCTCCACCAGATCCGCGGAAAGATCCACACGCTCCAACATCATTAAATCGCGGCGAAAGTCCCTCGCATCGTCGGCCAAGGAGTCCACGATTTCCGAACGCTGGTCAGCGGAGAACACACTGCCGGCCATCACCGCATTGACATCGGCCTTCAAATTAGCGTGCAGCGTTTCGGCATCCTGGTGGTAGCGCGCGGCACGGCTGATCTGGGCCAGTTCGTTCATCGCGTGGCTTTGCGCGCTGAGGGCCTGCCAGGCGATTGCGCTGACCACGCACAGCGCAACGATCAAAAGGCCATTGATCAGGAGCAGTCGCCCGCTTACCGTCCAGCTCCGTATCCAGACATTGTGCATCACACCATTCACGTGTTGAAGTCCCACAAGACTGACTCTCGTCGACTATTACCCTATCGGCGCAAAACCCTGCCGCTTAAGGGAATACCGCAAAAGACCGGTCGAGCGAACCTTCAGTGGTGCCGGGGCAGCCATCGGCCGGATTGCGCCGATCATGAAAGCGGCGCGATCGGCAAGGCGAATTGAAAGCACGCGCCTTCATTCGGCCTGCTCTGTGCCCAAATCCGACCGCCGTGACGGGCGATGACGCGGTGCACAATGGCTAGTCCCACACCGGTTCCGTTGAATTCCTCGGTCCGATGCAAGCGCTGGAAAACGCCGAAGAGCTTGTCGGCGTAACGCATATCGAAACCCGCCCCGTTGTCATCCACCTGGTAGATGGCTTCGCGATCTTCGATTCGGCCGCTGATCTTGATATGCGGCTGAGCGCGCTTCGCGCTGTACTTCAAGGCGTTGCCGATGAGGTTGCACCAGACCTGCCGCATGACAGTCGCATCCCCCGAGACAACCGGCAGTGCGCCGAATTCGATGACGGGTTCAGGACCAACGTACAGCGACTTCATCTCGGCGGCCGCCGTTTTCGCGAGCGCTGTCATGTCGATTCGATCGAGATTGAGAGCCTGTCTGCCAATACGCGAGAACTCCAGCAATCCCACGATGAGTTGGTTCATCTTCTGGCTGTTGTTGCGGATAACCCCAATGAGGCGATTTCCTTCTTCGTCCAGCCGATCCGCGAAATCTTCCGCCAGAATCTGCGCGAAGCTGTCAATGGCCCGAAGCGGCGCCTGCAAATCGTGCGAGACGGAGTAAGAAAAGGATTCGAGGTCCTGATACGCGGCGGCAAGCTCGTCGGAGCGGCGCCGCTCGCGCTCCTGCAATTCGGCGTTCTCGCGGCGCAGCCGCTGCACATCCAGCGCCCGCGCAATGACCGGCAAAATGACCTTGAGTTTGAACGGCTTGAGGATGTAGTCGAGCGCTCCTCCTTGCATCGCCCGCACGGCGGTATCGATCGCGCCGTGGCCGGTCATCACGATGGCGCCCAGACTCGAATCGATTTCCCTTGCGGCATTGATCAGCGTGATGCCGTCCATTTCCGGCATCATCAAGTCGGTGACCAGCAAATCGAATTCGCCGGGCTGAATCGCCGCCAGGGCCTTTTGGGCCGAGCTGTAGCCCTGGGTGGCGTATCCCTCCACTCTCAGCGTGTCGCACAGCGCACGCATCTGCGCCGACTCGTCGTCCACGATGAGCAGTCGTGCGGTCGTACCGGTCATCGCACCAGCTCCGCCAGCGCAGCCCGCAATTCGTGCAGCCGCGGCGGCTTGCTCAGCAGCTTGTCAACATGAGGCGGGATATCGTTCGCCGCGATCAGGCGCTGACCCCATCCGGTGAGGAGAATGACGGGGGTCGTGGACGACATCATTTTGACCGAGGACGCCACTTTGCGGCCGTCGACGTGCGGCATCCCAAGATCCGTTACGACAATGTCGAAGCACTCGCCGCGCTTCTGGGCGGCGGCAAAGGAGTCGATGCCGGCTTGTCCGCCATGGGTTGCGGTGATCTGATGCCCATCCTCCTGCAGGGTGTCCTGCAGGGACTTGATGAGCATGGGATCATCATCGACCAAGAGGATCCGCAGCCGACGGCTCACAAACGGCACCTTGATCACCTGCGTGGCCGTCACGGCAGAAGCAGTGTAGGCGGGAAAACTCAACCGCACCGTCGTGCCTTGACCGGCTGCGCTCTCGATGTCGAGTTCAGCACTGTGGCGCTGGATCATCCCGTACACCATGGCCAACCCCAAGCCTGTGCCGCGCTCGCCTTTCGTCGTAAAGAAAGGTTCGAGGCAGCGCCTGCGAGTGTCTTCGTCCATCCCGATGCCGGTATCACTCACCTCGACGAGAACGCGATCTGCCCCGTCCGCGCTCCCGGATTGGCGGGTCCTCACCGTGAGCCGGCCTCCGCCCGGCATCGCGTCGACCGCATTGAAAATCAGGTTCGTCAGCGCATCGCGAATCTCGTGCTCGGCACCCATGATGTCCGGCAAGGCATCATCCAGGTCCGTTTTGAGATCCACCATCACGCCGCGCTGCTGCGGAAGATCGCTCCATCGCGGGCGGGTCAGTTCTACGACCTGCCGAATGGCGCGATTCAGATCGACTCTCTCGAGCGTCAGCTGTGCTTCCCGTTCGCGATAAAATTCGCGCATGCGCGCCACCGTTCGCGCGACATCTTCGATGGCGCGCTGAATCGTGGTCAGATAGCCACGCGCCCGCTCGCTCAAGTTCGGTTCGCGCTCGAGCAACGACTCGGTATAGAGCGAAACCGGCGAAATCGCGTTGTTGATGTCATGCGCGATGCCGCTCGCCATTTGCCCGAGCGCCCGCAGCCGCTCCTGTTGCATCACGGTGTGCTGACTTTGGCGCAGGTCGTCATACGCCTGCTGCAAAGCGCCATACAGGCGCGCCTGATGGCTCGCCAGGGCGACGTGTTCGCTCAACTGTTTCAGAAACTCACACTCACCACTGCTAAAGGCACCCTCCTTGCGGCGCGCACACACCAGCACTCCAAATACCTGGTTCTCCACGATGAGCGGTGCAATGACCATCGACCTCAACCCGGCGGCAGCCAGCCGCTGCGGAAAGGGAAAGGGAACCTTAAGGACGTCTGGTTCATAGACCAATTGCCCGGCCACACAGCGCGACAGCCCGTTGGCGTCGAGCGGCACATCGAGCTGTTCCACCAAACCGAGCCTGTCCGCAAACCCTCTGCCGGCGGCCCCCAGCACACTGACGGTGAGTGACTGCGCGGTCGCGTCGTGCAGCAGAAAGCAGCCAAAATCCATCGGCAGATTCTGCTCGAGGCTGTCGAGTACGACCTGAAAGATGCTCTGCAGGTCCTGGCGCTCGCCCGTTGCGCGCGTGATGTGCTGCAACAGACCCAGGCGGCCGAGTTGAGCATGCAGTTTGGCTTCGGACAACTGAATTTGCGTGAGCATCTGATTAAAAGTGTCGGTAAAGAGGTCGAATTCGTAAGCGCCGGTGCGCACGGCTCGTACGGTGTAGTCGTGACGCTCGGAGACCGCCCGGGTCGTCTCCGCAAGTGCAAGGATCGGTTGCAGCAACTGGCGTTGGAGCCGGCGGGAGATGAGATAGGCGAGCGGCACCGAGATGCCGATCACCAGGAAAACGATGAGGCCGTAGAGCTTGACCCGTGCGTACATTGCGCCGAGGTCGGATTCAACGAACAGCGTGCCGAGCCGCGTTGAACCCTCCTCGACCGGCTGAAAGCCGATCAGACGAGCGCGCCCGAAGCTGTAGCCGGGCGGGCCGGGCCGCGCCGGAAAATTCGCGGCGGGCAGCCCCCGCGGGTAGATCGCGAAGACCTTGCCTTGAGAATCGTACAGCGCCGCCGCCGCGATATGCGGGTCGGCCTTGAACGCACCCAGGATGGTCGCCGCATCATCCGCGTTGTCAAACGCCAGTGCCGCCGTGCTGTTGCTGGCAATCGCTTGGCTCAGTGTTTGAAGTTGCTGGACGCTCGATTGCCTGAAGGTGAGAAACTCATAAGCACAAAACGCCGTGGTCGTCACCGCCAGGACCGCGCCGGCCGAGAGAAATATCATCCGCATCAATGTGCGGCGGATGGGAGTGGACGAGGCGGCCATGCGTCAGTTCCCGATGCGGGTGCCGACGATTTCGGCGGGCCGCAGTAATTTTGAACTGATCGTCAGACCCGCGGCGCGCGCCGATTCCACGTTGATGCGCAGCCGAATTCGATTGTTCTCGGTCGTGAACTGAATCATGACGCCACGCTCGGAGGAGCCATCCAGCTCGGACACGGTTAGCGTGCTGCGGTGATCCAAAGCGGCGAGAATCTGTTGCAGTTGCGCGCTTTCCGAACGGTCGATGTACAGGATCTGACAATCGCCGACTTCACCGATGCTGCGGAACCGGCGCACCAACAGCGGATGCTGGTCGATTTGCTCGCCGTGTACCGCCTCATCCAGACGCACCCCGAACGGGTCGTTGCCCAAGATACCAATGATGAAGGGTGCGTTGGGCGCGGTGAAGCCTTGAGGGGGCCATTCGACGAAATGCGAAAAGTTGTAAACGAAAACAGCCTTGACCTGGTACTCGGTCGGCGCCTCCGCGCCGCATGCACCGCGCAGCAATGCCATCAGGCCCAGCGTGCCGCAAAGCAACGCCCGCAAGATCGTGTTCAGAACCGCCACGCAAGTTTTCCATAAACACTGCGCTGAATCTCCGCTCGCGCCGGGTCGGGAGGACCATACTCGGGATGATGGTTGTGCAGCAGATTCTGTCCGGCCAGCGAGAGCTCGAGCTGTTCGCTGGCATGCCA
>Ga0307476_10001118_pt1 | contig 16956 bp, 15 predicted proteins | sample atmos_gasesECM2C_2_FD_203314 | JGI IMG/M metagenome (GOLD analysis project Ga0307476, IMG submission 203314) | Hardwood forest soil microbial communities from Morgan-Monroe State Forest, Indiana, United States - atmos_gasesECM2C_05 | ecosystem: Environmental > Terrestrial > Soil > Temperate... | reverse complement strand
CTTGGGCCCCCTGACCGTATTGGCTCGCGGTTCACGACGGCCCCCGGGCGCGAGCGGGGACCGCGGCCGTGCGGAGTCGGCGCTGTTGCTCGACGGCGCGCGTGCCCCCGCACCCCGCGACCCCACGTCCGACGGCCCCCACCGCGCGCGTGCGCGCGAGGGAGCGGTGGGGTGGACAGTGCGCGCGCCGAGCGCATACCTCAGCGCCACCGCCGCCGCGATCGGCGAGCCGTCCGCCGCGCTGGGCCGGGGCGCCTCCGAGCCAGGTCACCCGCGGTCGAGCGCCAGGACCGCGAGCACGGCGCCCGCGAGCGTCACGGCCGCGCCAGTGCCGGCGAGTTGGTCGAGGTCGCCGCCCCGAGCGGCGCGCACCGGGCCGAGCTGATTGCCAGCGCGTGCCATGAACACTATCCCCGGGCCGGGCCGGATCGCCACCACTGGACCACCACCGCCCGGGCGAACCGATCGCGGTTCAAAGTTCAGCACATCGCGGCGGTCACCGCCCGTCGATCTTCGCGCAGCCGTCCGCGAGCTTGGCCGCGGCCGTTCGATCCATCTGGAACGTGGTAGCAAGGAGCTCCTCGATGCTCGCTCGCAAGGCCGGCGGGCTCATCCCCTTCGTATACGCGCACGCGAATCCGGCCTGGTACAACTCGGCGCCGACCGCCCCGCTGAGGCAACTGTGCGCGGCGTCCTCATCCATGATCTTCGCGATTGCGCTATTGAAATCACGTTTGTGCCGGTCGGGATAGCTGGCAGCGTCGGCCATGGCCCGCGATCGAAGCGCATCATCACAGCCGACCTGGTTGCACAAGCACAGGGCGGCCAGCGTGAGGCCGAACAGCGCCACCTGGTGTTCGGCATCCAGCGAGCCCAAGTCGAACAGGTCAAGCGCGACCGGCATCGTTGGCCCGTTGCATGTCGGCCCGTACCTCGCGTTCAGCAGGTCGATCCCATGCGACTCCTCCGCGCGGCACTCCATCTGGACGTCGGTCAGATGAACCTTGGGCTGGGGCGGCGGCGCCGGCGCCGGCGGCGGCGGGTGAGAACAGGCATTGGCGACAAGGCCGACCACCACGCTCGCGCGCCTTCGCATGGGCATGAAGCCTACGCGCCACTGTCCGGTTGGCACAACGCTCCGATCCGGTGACGATTTCCGGATTGGCCGAGCCACCGCCTCCATGGTCGAGCGCGGGTGAACAGGGAGCGCACCGCGTCGGCGCGGGTGACGTCCAGCCCCGGGTACTCCTTCGTCATCCGCTCGCCGGCTGTACACACACCGTCCGGTGTGTGTACTATCGTGATAGACAAATGCGATACCAATGTCTATGCTTCCGACATGAAGCGAGCGCGCAAGGGCGACGGCAAAGTGGCGATCGGCTACCTCCGGGTGTCGACCGAGGACCAGCGGCTCGGGCCGGAGGCGCAGCGCGACGCGATCGCGACCTGGGCCGCGCGCGCTGGCGTGACCGTTGCAGCGTGGTTCACCGACGCTGGCGTGAGCGGCGGCGCGGACGTCGCCGACCGTCCTGCGCTCGTCGCGGCGCTTCAGGCACTCCGCGAGCACCGTGCCGGCGTGCTTGCGGTCGCCAAGCGTGACCGTATCGCGCGCGACGTCGTGATCGCCGGGCTCGTCGACCGGGCGGTGACGGAGGCGGGCGCGTGTGTGGTTTCTGCAGATGGCTGCGGCAACGGCCAGGAAGCGGCGGACGCGTTCATGCGGACGATCCTCGACGGGGCGGCGCAGTACGAGCGCGCGCTGATCCGGCAGCGCACGCGCGCGGCCCTCGCCGCGAAGCGTGCGCGAGGCGAGCGAGCGGGCGCCGTCCCGTTCGGATATCGCCTCGCCGACGACGGCGCGCGCCTTGTGCCAGAGCCCGACGAGAAACGGGTGATCGCGCGCGTGCGTGAGCTGCGAGCGGCCGGCCGTTCGTTGCGCGGCATCGTCGCCGATCTTGCCGGCTCGGGGCTCGTCGGGCGTACGCGGCGCCCGCTGGGGTTGACGCAGGTAGCTCGCATCGCGGAGTCTGCCGCTTGAGCGGCGTGCTGCCCACGACGAGGACCGACGACATGACGAAGAAACCTGGAAGGAAGAAGGCGCCGCCCGCCTTAGCGATCCGGTTCCCGCCCGAGCTGACTGCGGCGGTGGACAAGGCAACGGAGCAGATCGCGAAGGAGCGACCCGACATGATCGTCACGCGCTCCGACGCGATCCGCGTGCTCGTCGCCGAGGCGCTGACCGCGCGGAAGGTCCCGATTCGGTGAGCCTCCGTGTACGTGGTGGCTGAGACCGTGACAACAGAATAGCTGGCACGCTGCGTGTCGCGGACAGCTCGAAACAGCCCCGAGCCGGCGCGCAGCTACATCGTGTTTGCCCCCTTGCCCACGCGGCGCGATCCAACCCGAGCCCCCTCGCCCACGCGCGCGATCCAACCTGAGCCCCCTCGCCCACGCGCGCGATCCAACGATGGGGTACACACACCTAACGCGAGGGCACCACGATCACAGCGCCCGCTTGCAGTCGTGCGCGCGATCGCCGAGGGCCTCGACGTCGAGCTCCTCGACCTCTTCACGCATCCGCGCCAGAGCGTGCGACACCACGTCGTCGACCTCACGCGTAACGCCTCGGCGTCGACGCTACGAGCAGTTGCCGCGATCCTCGCGCGCGACCAAGCAGAGCACCGTCGCTCCTGACGACAGACGATCCTCGGCGCCGATCAGCGCGCGCTCGACAGGCGGCGTGTCACCAGGTCCGTGACGAGCTGATCCTGCTGCCACTGCGGCAGAAGCATCGCGCGCCGCCGCAGCTCGGCGAACGTGTGGTCCGTGCTCACGAGCCGCCGCCACTTGCGGACGGTGGTCTCGGACAGGTTCAGCCGCTCGGCGATGTAGCTGGTTGGGAGACCCCTGCCGAAATAGTACCGGCGGCACTTCGAGAACTCCGCGAGCTTCGCGACGGGCCTGCGTCGGCGGCGCTTCCTGATGCCCACGCCGTCATCGTAGCGCGACCAGCGGGCGCATCGGAGAGCCACCTGCGGACACGCTGGCCCAATGATCTCGGGATGATGCTCGCCTCGACCGCATGCGCCATGGTGCACCGAGCACCGTCAGCGTAAGCCGCGCCGCGTGCGCTCCGCCAGCGAGCACCGAGCGGTGCGCACCGGGCCGATCTGGTCGACAGCCGCGCTCGCCGGCGACCCGGCAGCACCGCGTAGCTTGGCGGCGTCTCGCGCGAACGCGACCTTGACGACTCCGGCGCGAGCACGGGCTCGAGGTAGTGTCCGCTCATAGACGGCAGCTACGTCGCTTCGGGCGTCTGCAACTGATCCGGCCCGGGTATCGCTGGTACTGTCGCAGTCATTGCTGACTCCAACTTTGCAGCGAGAGCCTTTACCCGCTCGACCAAGAGCGCTTCCTGCTCGAGGTTGCAGGCAATGATCACGTCACCGATCATCATCATCATCGCTCCAGCCACCAGCGTGATCGGACGACCAGAAGGCATCATCGGCCCGAAGTGCACCTTCGGATCGCTGTCCAGATCGACCAGCGCGAACTCGAGCGTGCCGTAACCGGAATGGCTTGCGTCGCACATCTCGGTGTACATCAGCGTGTACATCGACTCGCGCCCAACTTCGACGGCGCGATCCCGAATCGCCTTGCCTGCCCAGTTTTGATTGGAATCGGGGTAGTTGACCTTGTGCGTGTCCCGCCACTGTTTGAGCGTGGTCAGCGCCGCCGGCGACACCCCGCCACCGTGGAGCTTGTCGACAGCCTTCGCGAGCTTGAACTTCGAGACGTGATCGTAGGAGTAGAACATCGCGATTCGGGTCGCTGCATCCTTCACGATGTACTTGTAGTCGATCGACAGCTCGACCACCGTACGGGCAACGCTCAAGGCGTCGCCGATAAGGCCGCGCTCTGCCAGCACGCCTACGCTGCAGAGCGACTGGCTTGCGCGTGCGAGGAATATCATCGAAAGACTCGCGAGGTCGCTCGGGGTCTCGATCGCCCTGTCGGCCGTCGCTTCGGCCACGTCGACGGCATCGCGAATGATCTCGAGCGCCACATTCATCGGTATAGACTTCGGTTCCGCTGCCCACATGCCCAGACCGTAGCTGAACACTCTGACAGTGCAATGGGCCGGTGGTCGAGGTTGCCGCCCTCGGCGAGCTGCCCAAGCTCCTCGGCAACGTCCTGGGAGAGTCACCGAGCGGCGGGCGAGTCACCGAGCGGCGTGCTCCGAGCCGGCCACCGCCGCCACCACGATCGCCGCAGCGCTCGCCGAGCAGCGCGTGGACGGCGTCCAGCACGCGCGCCGCGGTCGAGCGCCAGCTGGTCGAGGTCGCCGCCGTCCTTGGCGCGCAGCGAGCTCCTGCAGTTCCTGGGCGACGTCCAGCACGCGCGCCATGAGCTCCGGGCCGGGCCGGGCACGCCAGCACTGCCGCCGCCGCGATCGCCGCCGAGCCGTCGCCGACGCGCCCTCGGAACTACGGCTCGTGCGGCACGGCGACGGCGCGGACGCGCGTGCCTGTGACCGTCCACTGCTCGAGCGAACCGTCGTCCCACAGCACGAGCAGGTCGCTGGCGAACCGCGCGAGCGCGACGGCCTGCTGGTCGCGGTGCGTGATCGGCTTGGCGTTCGGCCAGCGCAGCACACCCTCGCTGGTCGCAGCGAACACGTCGTGGCCGATCGCGAGCAGCGACTGGATCCGCGGGCTATCGCGGTTCAGCCGTGCAAGCGGCGAGACGCGGCCGGTGTGCGGATCGATGATCCACACGCCGGTCTGCGTGGCGACGACCGCATCGCCGCCGCGCCCGACGAGCGCGGTGGCGGGACCGCCGGTCACCGGGATCACGCGCGGCTTGCCGGCGACGAGCGCGCGCAGCGCTCCGGGCGCGGCCTGGTCGGCGGCGATCACCCAGTTTGCGCCGCACGCGAGCTGCGAGACCTCGCCCTGGACCTCGAGGGCGAGCGGCGTGGGCTTGCCATCGGGGTCGAGCCGGACGACGCCGCCCGCGGTCAGCGCGGCGCGATCTTTGTTCGTCACATCGGCCTGGCGACCGGCCTTGTTCATGCCGGCGACCAGCACATCGTTGCCCTGGATGCACAGCGCGGTCACCCGACCCGTGAACGGCATCGCGGTGAACCGCGGCTGGCTGGCGCCGGGGTCCCAGCGCTTCACCGTCGGGTCCCAACCGCCCGTGCTGGCGAACCACACACTCGCGGCGAGTGGCCCGCCGTCGTCATGCGCGTGGACCAGCGACCCGACCCGGGCCGGCCAGTCCCACCACAGCAGGTTGCCCTCGCGATCCGCGACCAGGATCTGCGCGTCACCTGCGGCCAGGAACGCCGGCGTCCCCGGCAACATCGCATCGCCGGACTTCGACACATCGCCGGACTTCGACACATCGCCGGACTTCGACATGGCATCTCCTGATGCGCTGGGGATCGGGCTCGGCGCGGCGGGCGTGCTCGGCGTCACAGGTGGGCTCGGTCGGGGCGCGCTCGGCGCCACGGGTGGACTCGCGCTCGAGGCGGTGGGCCCGACAGCGGCGCTACCAGCGTGCCCGCAGGCGAACAGTGCTGCCACCGGCGCGACCCGCGCCAGCGTGCGGCGCGCCCGGTGTGACCAGCGCGTCATGGCGCGTCCTTGCCACCCTTCTTCGCGGCGGCCTTCGTGCCAAGTTCGACGTAGATGCTTTTGCGAATCGTCGTCAGCTGCGCCTTGGTCAGCTTGTCGATCCCCTTGCCCGTGATGTTCCGGGTGCTGCCGTCGGCCATCAAGTTGTTCGCATCGGCATCGTGGGGCAAGCCGAGCGCGTGGCCGAGTTCGTGGGCGAAGGTGTCCTGCGCGCGCGCCGCGGTGCTGACCACGACCGACGTGCGATCGGCGCCGAGGTTCTTGAGGCTCGAGTCGAGTGTCTCGCCGCGCGAGCTGGTCATGGCCGGAATCCAGTAGCCGGTGATGTGGCCCTTCTCGCGGTTCTGCTTGACTAGCTTCAGCTCCTCTGCGGTGGCTTTGTCGGTGGTGAACTCGTCGAGCGACTCGTCGGCACCGAGCAGCTTCTTGGTCGTCTTCTCGCTGATGTCGAGGTGGTGGCCCTTTTCGATCGTGATGCCGTGCGGTCGATAGATCTGATTGGCGCGCTTGAAGTCGGTGGGGATCGTGTTGGTCGCCGGCTTGAGGAGAGTGGTCGGCACGACGACCTTGCGCGTCGTCTTACCGCCAGCGCCCTTGCCGACGACCGCGCCGGTGCCCTTGCCGGCGTCCTTGTCGTCGTCACTGCTGCCGCCGGCGTCCTTGCTCGCGTCGATCAGCGCCGCGAAGTCGGTCTGGTGCATCATGTCGAGGAACGCGGTGCTCAGCAGCGCCTGCTCGAGCATGGTGCTGAAGGCGTCGTCGTCGAGTGAGAACAGCGCGTCGCGCGCGCTGACCGCTTCCTCACCGGTCATCGCGTCGCCTTTCGCCAGGATCGCTTGGAGCGCAGCGGGCGTCGCCACGCTCGACGGCGCGGCGTTCCAGGCACCTGCGGCCGGTAATCCCTCGGTCAGCGTCCGCTTCCCGGGCCCGATCGCCGCCGTCCCCGCACCCGTTGCATCATTGCGATTGCCTTGTTTCCCACCTTGAAACTCCCTCATTCTACGAGAATACGAGATCGGGGTTTGCGCGGTCAAATCCAGCGGTGAAGATCTTCGCTCCCTCGGCTGTCCGAGCCGTAGTCGGACACGCTGCCGGATGATCGGTTCGCGGGGTGGGATGCTGGCCCAGATCCGACCACGGCGCTCTGCGAGTACGGCGTCGAAGGCGACCAGGAGCTCCGTCGCGACGTCGCGGAGTTCATCCTCGGCGGATCGAGCAAGTGCACGATCTCGGGGCGCCGGCTATCGGCGCGGCATTGTCTCCTGGAGCGTCGTGAGCGCAAGCTCCGGTTACACGACCTGGACAGCTCCCATGGAACATTCGTCCGGGAACGGAAACACGGGGGCTCGGCGGATCTGAGCCCGGGCGACCAGTTCACGCCGCTGCCGATCACGTTCGTCTGCATGAACGACGAGATGCGGCAGCATCGCCCGACGAAACCCGTCCTGGACATCGACCTGTCCAAGCCGATCGAGGTCACGAGCGTGCTCGGCGGGCTTCACGTCGACTACCGCAGGGCGGCGTGACCTATGACGATCTTGCCGGACGAGATCGGTAGCCAGCACGGGGGGCCGAGCTGGTCGACAGCCGCGCTCGCCGCCGGCCCGGGGCCGAGCCTGTGACGCTGTGCGGTTCGAGCGCCAGCTCCTGGAGAGGCGACAACCAGCACCAGCACCCGCGGTCGGAGCACGGCGCCCCGCGAGCTCCACGGCCGCGCCAGTGCCGGCGAACTGGTCGAGGGTGCTGCCGCCCTCGGCCAGCGGCCCGATCTCCTGGGCGACGTCGCCGGCGAGCACCGAGCCGAGCGCTCCGGGCCGAGCTAGTCGTCAGCGCCACCGCCGCCGCGACCGGCGAGGCCCACCGCGCCGGCCGGGCCAAGGTCGCCGGCTACTCGTCCAGCAGCTCCTCGATCCTGCGCAGCACTCGGCGCAGGGCCTTCGCATCGGCGCCGGCCTTTCGCATCGCCAGCACGGCATTGAGCTCAGCGGCAACCGGGTCCACTGCAGCTGTAGCGGGCTCGCCACGGTCAACCTGCGGTCCACTGGGCTCGGATGCGATCATCTCCGCCGGTACCGGCTGCAACGCCCGAGATGCGTCGAGTGGAGCGTCGTGGAGCGGCGTTTCCTGCGTCTTCAAGTCCCGTCCGCTCCGCCAACAAATACTAATATATACGGTAACTTAGATGATGGTAGTAACGCGGTAGCAGAGATCACCGCGCCTCTCGTCGATGATTCGATCGCGAGCGCGCTCGATGGCGCCGTTGTGGCCTGGTCGCGGACCCCCGATCTGCGTGGGCTGCGTCGCGCTCTCCATCAGGTCCTCGCCAAGCTGGAGGACATGTGAGTGCCGGGCTGCGAATCGCTCATGAGCCGCAGCGCGACGACGCATGCCGACCAGGCCACCCGTGCGCTGCGCCTTGCACAGGAGCTCATCCCGGGGTTCGCAGTCGTGATCAGCCGGTTGTCGAGGCCTTGGTGGTTGCGCACATCCTCTACGAGACCAACCTCCACCCGGTCCCCGAGGAGCACATCGGCCAGCTCGTCTACGTGTGCGTCGGACCCGACCGACTCGAGGTCTTCGATCGCGGCGTCCCCCGATCGCCGAGCTCAAGTGGATTTCAGGACGGCGCAGGCAAGATCGCGGCGAGCGACCGTAAGCGGCGCGGCCGCTACGGCGTGACGCTGTTGCAGGCGCGCTTCGCGGCGTGGGGCCCGGCGGCCGAGGACTTGGGAGCGGGGATCCCTCCGATGACCGACCCAGCCCCTCCCCGGTGGGAAGCGAACACCGCAGAGCCCGACGGACGCGAGGGCACCGAAAGGCCCAAGATCGACCGCGACCACGACCGCGACCGGACTAAGCTCGCAGGTGCATGGGCGAGGCACAGCTCACGAGGTGCGTGAGTCCAACCATCGGCGCTCGCAACTGGAGCACGTACACGGTCCTCGGCTTTGTTGGATACGTCGTGGCCAGCGCGGTCGGCGCAGCCCTCGCCATGCGCTGGAACCTGGCGCTCGGTGAACGCCTCGTCGCCTTGATCGCGCCACCTTCGGCGTTCGTCGTCGCGATCACGCTGGCGACGGCGATCAAGGGGCGTGAGTGGATCGTATTCTACCAGGCCCTGTTCGCAGCGGTCGGGGTCGTCGTCGTGGCGGCACTGCTCACGCATGGACGCTTGTGGCGAGAGCTCGACGTCACCGTAGTTGGGATCGGCACCTTCCTGGTGTTCGGCCGGATCGGCTGCTTCCAGGTCGCGTGCTGTCACGGCCGTCCGAGCCGACGTGGCGTCGTCTACGGGGCCGCGCACGTCACCGCCGGCTTCTGGCCCCGCTGGGAGGGCCGGCGCTTGTTTCCGATCCAGCTCGTCGAGGCCGCTGGAGCTGGGGTGCTGGTGGTTGGAGCGTTCGTAGCGTCGGCCGAGCCCGGAGCCGCGACGATCGTCTTCGGCACCGGCTATGCGGTGATGCGCTTCGCGCTCGAGTTGTTCCGCGGCGACGTGCTGAGGCCGTATGCGCGCACCGTGAGCGAAGCGCAGTGGTCCTGCCTCGCGACGGTCGTCGTCTGTGCACTCGCGTGGCCGAGATGGTGGACCCTCGCCGCTTGCCTCTGCGTCTTCGTCTGGGCGGCAGTGCTGGTGTCTCGCCGCCCCGCGCGCGAGCTGTTCCTGCCGCCCCACGTGCTCGAGCTCGATCAGGCGTGCGCAGTCGTCGCCGCCGATCCCGACCATGCACGTCGCGAGACCTCGCTTGGCGTTGGCATCTCGTGTCACCGCCTCCCCGATGGCCGTATGGACTGGATCCTGTCGGCGCCGCACCCTGCGTGGTCGACCGCGGCCGCCGAGCGGCTCGCACGCGACCTGTGGCCGGCCTTCGAGATCGTCGCTGGGCGCGCACCTGGAGTCGTGCACGTCCTGGTTGCGGCACCGGCAGTGGCACCGTAGACCAGGGAATGCATGCGGCGTCACATCATCATCGGTGACATCCATGGCTGCCTCGGCGAGCTCGAGCAGCTACTGGCGGTCGTGGGCGCTACCCCCGAGGACGTCATCGTCTCCGTCGGCGACCTGGTCGACCGGGGCCCCGAGTCGCCGGCGGTCGTGCGGTTCTTCCGCGAGTACCCGAACACGCTCGCCATCGCCGGCAATCACGAACGCAAGCACATCCGCGGCATCTTCTCGTACGCGCAGGAGATCACGCGCCTCCAGTTCGGGAGCGCCTACGACGACGCCGTCGCGTGGATGCGCACCCTGCCCTACGCCCTCGAGCTCGACGACGCGATCGTCGTGCATGCCGGGTTGATTCCAGGTCTCCCGCTCGCGAGTCAGCAGCCCGAGATCCTGTGCGGCAGCACGAGTGGCGAGAAGGAGCTCGAAGGCCTGATGGCCGGCGTGTACTGGCACGAGCGATGGACCGGACCCAAGCCCGTGGTCTTCGGCCACCACGTCGTCGACGAGCCGCTCGTGCGCTCCGGCCTCGTCTACGGGATCGACACCGGTGCGTGTCACGGTGGGCAGCTGACCGCGCTCACGATCCCGGACTTTCGCCTGCACTCGGTGCCCGCGCGTGAGGATCACTGGGCGCGAATCAAACGCGCGTGGCAGGCCGACGTGCTCGCATCGAAGCCCTGGGCGGCGATGTCGTGGCAGGAGCTGGACGAGCAGCTTGCGCGGTTTCGCAACGTCGACGAGCCGCGCAGCCGCGCCTATGTGGGCGCGCTCCTCGTGTGGCGCGATCGGGTCGACGCACGCTTCGACGAGGTGCTCGCCGCCGTGCAGGGCGAGGCCGCCCGGCTGACGGCCGAGGGCGGCGAGCATGGACGTGCGGCGCTGGCGAAGTCGCATTCGCTATCGACGTTGCTGTTCCAGAGCTTCCGCGGCCGCCTCGATCGCGCCGCGCTTAGCCGACAGGTCTATGGCCCGCGCCGCCTCGACGAGATCTGTATCACGCTCGGCCTCGATGCTGCCCCGCTGCCGGCACTGCCCAAGCGAGCGAGCTCATGATCTGGCGATCACTCCTCGGCGTGGTCGCCGTACTCGGCTGCCGGCCAACACGCGAGCCGGTTCCGACCGTCGAGGCCGTGCCCATCTTGCCGGCTGCGCCACGGCCATCTCGATCCTGTGCGAACGCGCCCGACCTTCACCTCGTCGCTGTCCGCCGACCGCCGGCCGCCATCTCGACCGACGGCTCGGACGTGTACTGGATCGACGCTGGCCACTTCGAGGCCGCCGGCTATGTGAGAGATGGGGCGTTGTGGCGAATGCCGGCGGCAGGAGGCACGACCACGCGTATCGTCGATGATCTCGGCGTCGCCAGCGATCTCGTGGTGACCGCAACCACGATCTTCGTCGCGATCGACTCGGCCACCGGCGGCGGGGTTCGTGCCATCGCCAAGCTCGACGGTCGCACACGCTGGTTGTGGCTCGGTGGTCCGGTCTCGCGGCTCGCCGTGCAGGGTGACGTCCTCCACGCCGTCGTCGATCGTCCCGGTGGAGACCAGCTGTACCGGATCCAAGATGCCGATGGCGTAGCCACGCTCGTCGATCAAGATGTCGGTGCGGCAGAGACGGTGGCACGGGTGGGCGATGGAATCGCGGTCGGAGGAGCGCGCTCGTCCGAGGTAGGCGCGTCCGGATCGATCGTGATGTCACACCCCGCGCGCCGGCTCGCGATCGAGCCCGTCGTGACCGGGCTCGCCGCCGACGAGCACCAACTCTACCTCGCGGCCGGATCGCAGCTCATCGAGCTACCGCATGGCGGAACGCACGCGACGGTTCGCGCAACCGCCCCGGATGCGATCGCGAGCGTCGTCCGCGACGCGAACGGCCTGTCGTGGCTCGCGACGCGGCCCGGCGGCTTCGAGATCATCGTGGCGGGTCACGACGCCGACATCCGCATGGTCGATCGGTCTCAGATCGGCTGGCGCCACCTCGTGGATAGCAGCCGCATCTACTGGGTCGAATCGGATCCCGTGACGGATCCATGGAAGCACGAACCGACGCCCTATCGCATCGGCTGGGTCTCGCGCTGGGGCTGTCGCTAGGCATCCTGGCGCCCGGTCACGGTGCCGTCGGGGGCATGGGTCACGATCTCGATGAGCCACCCGTTGTCGTCGTAACGATGGACGTCGTAGCTGATCAGCTCGCCGTCGGAACCGCTCAGTGATTGCCGCAGCAGGCGGCCATCCGCTGCAACCTCAGGCTCGAGGATCTTCTTCACGGTCCCGACCACGTCGAGATACCAGGTGCGGTAGCGATGCCCGCCGTGCGGCAGACGCTCGACCGGAGAGTAGATCTCGATCGCAGCTCCCTCGGCGCGCCCGAGCGCGTCGCGGCGCGGCTCGAGGGGGTCATCCCAGCCGGTGTAGATCACGCGTCTCAACTCGCCGTCCAGGATGCTCCGGTAGCGGTGCAGCGGGCCGTCCTCCTCGACGACATACGTTCCGCGCTCAAGCGCGACCGCCTCGCTGATCTCGTCCATCGGATCACCGTAGTAGAACCGCTCGAAGTAGCGAGTCACAGGAATGGCCCCACGTCAAAATCCGAGCCTTGCACGATCAGGGTCGCCTGAACATCGAGCTCCTTGCCGTCGGCACCGAGCGTGTACTGCTTGACCTTGCTCGCCAGGGACGGACTTGTGTCCGGATAGAACTCGTACGAGGGAATCTTGTGCTTGGCGATGCTATCCTTGAGGTTGTCCACGCCATTTTTGGGCGCGCTCTCGAGGAAGCTCTTGCCGAGCCGCTCGAACTCAGCCTGATCGACGACGATCTCCATATCGATGTCTCCGGGGGTCTTGCTGTGCATCGCGCTGCCCTGCACCTTCGCCTTGCCCTTGATTCCGCGGGCCGCCACCTCGCTGTCTACGGTCGCGATGAACTGTTCGTATTGCGCCTTGTCCTTGAAGCCGAACGGATGGCCCTGCTTGCGGGCCTGTGCGAGATTGTCGAGTGACTCTTCGACGCGCTTGCCGACGGCGTCGGGCACCTCGAGGCCTTCGGTCGCGCCCTTGCGCGCCTTCTTCTGGGCCTTGTACATGTACGAGCGCAAGATGTCCTCGACCTCCTTGGGATCGCTGGCCTTGCCGAGCGCACTGATGATGCGCTGGACATCCTCTTGGCTCGCCGACTCGAGCGCACGCAGCGCATCAGGATGACGCTGCACCAGCTCGTCCATCGACGCCTTTGGAATTTCGGGGAACTTTGCGCGGAGCGCCTCACCCGGATTCTTCATGAACGGAATGTCAGACAGCCCGTGCGCGTGCGCGACCGACGCGCGCAGCTGGTCTCGGCCCGGCCCACCGATCTTGGCAAACTCGGCCGCCGCCTCCTCGAGCTTGGCCGGGTCAGCGGTGCTCGGACGATACTTCTGGGTTGCTTCGCCAAGCAAACGATCGCCTTTGCCGATCGCCTGGAGATCGGCGTCGGTCAACTTTGCGAGGTCCGCCGCCGAGACACCGGATTTCTGGAGCGCCGGACCGATGCGCGCGGCGTTGACCTTCAGGCCACTGAGGCGGTTGAACAGGAGCGCCTTGTCCAGATCTGCGAGCGACTCGGACTTGAGCAGGGCGCCGTACGGGTTCTTGTACGTGAGCAGGCGCTCGCCGAGCGTCGGGTCCTCCGCCAGCATCTTGCCGAGCTTCTCGAGGTTGGCGGCGTCCGCGTTCCTGAGCTGGGCGAGGACCTTCGGGTCGAGCTTCTCGAGACTGACGAGCGTCGGCCCCGTCAGCTCGTTCGAGTGCGCCAGCGTCGCGCCCAGTGACTTCTTGAGCTCGTCGATCTTCGCGGGCGTCGGTGGCGCCACGGCGGGCGCCTTGGGCTCCGGCGCACCACCCTTGTGGCCGACCTTCTCCCTGAGGACGAACTTGTCACCCTCCTTCTCGTAGTAGTACGCGCTCTTCTTGAGCTCGTCCTCGGTGAGCACCGCCTTGTCCGGGAAGTCCGGGAGCCGTTTGCCGCTGTTGAGCGCGTCCTTGGTTCCGGTCGACATCGCGACGAACCCGGAGCCCTGTTCCTTGGACAGCGAGGCGACGACGCGTGAGTGGATGTCGACCTCGTTCTCCAGGAACGCGATCTCCTTGCGAATCGCGGATTGCGCGTCGGTCGCGTGCGGCGACTTCTCGAGCAACTCGTTCAGGAGCCCGCGGCGATAGCTGATCAATCCGTCGAGCTTCTTCAGCTCACCCCACGACTCGAACGCTTTGCTACCGGCCTCGAACGGGTTGACGTCGAGCGGCACGCCCTTGCGCCCGAACGAGCGCAACTTGTCCCAGACGGCGCGCACCTTGCCGGTCAGACCCGAGTAGCGGTCGAGCATCTTGACCGTCTCGGCGTGCGCTAGGATGTCACCGACCTTCGCGCTCTTGCCAACCTTGATGTGCGTGACGAAGCTGCGACCCTTGTCGTCGACCTTGTAGAAGACCTTGACCTCGGTCGAAAGCGTGCCGTCGATGGTGATCTCTGCACCGACCCGAGCGCCGAGACCAGGGCGCAGTCCTTCGCTGATGGTGTCCGTGAGCGCAGCATCGCCCGCGGCGGCACGCAGGCGCTCGAGGAGCTTCTTGTCGCCCTTGGCGAGCGCCTCGGCAGCCTGCGTGATGTCCTGGGTACCCTTGGCGACCTTGCCGACCTCGCCGGCGATCTTGCCCGCCTTGAGGACATCCGCGAAATCGAGGGCGACGCCCGCCCACGCGACGACGAGCCAGCCCCAGTGCTGGTGCGCGTCCGCCGGCAGGAGGCCCCCGTCCGGATCGACATCGGTGTTCGACGCCGCGTTCTTGACGAAGTGATCCTCGGTCGACTTGATCGCGTCGTAGGCACCGAGGCCGAACGCACCCGCCGCAAACGCGAGGCTCGCGCCGCCGGTGAACACGGCGCCGGCGATGCCGAACCCGAAGCTGAACACGCCGAGCGCGATGTTCAGCACCGTCTCCTTGGTCTTCTGCGCGGACTCCTTGGCCTTGACCTTCGCGCGCTGCGGCGAGTCCTTGCCGATGCCGAGCCCCGCCATTGTCGCGTCAACCACGGACTGGACTTCCCACAGGTTGAGCGAGCCGTCCTGGACGTTCTTGCGCGTCTCGCGTACGTCCGCCAAGACGGTCTTCGCATCGCCGCCAAGCGTCTTCTCGCGCTCGGTGGCGCTCTTGGCGAGAAAGCCCGAGAGCTCGTCCGCGGTCTTGTAGCGGCCGAGCATCGGGTACTGCGTGACGGTCCGTCGTTTCTTGTCGACAAGCGTCTTGCGCTCGGCTTCGAGTGCGGCCTCGGCCGCGAGATCGTGGGGCTTGTTTTCCTGGTCGGGTTCTAGGGTCGACGGCACCCGCCGCCGATTCGCCAGGTCGCGCTCGATGGCATCGATCCGCTTCTGGCTCGCGAGGAGGTCGGTGGCGGTCTTGTCGATCGTCGCGTGCTCATCGGCGGCTGTCGCGTTCGGGGTCGCGAACTGCTTCGCCTTGGCCTCCGCATCGACCTCGCTGGTCGCCAGCACTGACAGTGCCGTGTCGACCATCGCGGCCTGGAACGTGGCGACCAACTCAGGCTCGGCGAGCCCTTCGATCCCACCCTTCGACTTGTTGAGCTCCTGGTACGCCGAGAATGGGTCCGCGCTGGCACCCTTGCTCGGAGCGGTCGTGATCTCCATCTTGGCGAGGTCCGTGGAGCGGTAGACCGCACCCGCCTTGTTGACGAGCGCCGCGACACCCGCCTCGATACGGAGACCCGCATTACCGACGTAGCCAGGCTGGAGGTCGAGCGGCACGCCCATCAGTACGTCGGACTCTCCGGAGATTCCGTAGACGAAGTAGCGCCCGTTCGAGGGGATCACCGCAGCGGCCCGGCCGATCGTCTTCGCGAGCGCGAGCGCCTGCGCCTCGTCATCCGCGACTCCGAGCGTCTCGGTGGCGGTGAGGACATGCTCGTTGAACCAGGGTGCATTTCCGGGCGCGCTCGCGCCGACCTTGCGGCCGACATCGGGGCCGGCCGGAACCTTCTCCGGTGGCTTGTAGGCTGGATCGACCCCACCGCAGCGCTGCAGCTGGACGCCCGTCTTCATGACGTCGCCGATGCGGCCTGCAAAGTTACCTAGGGCGGTGACCTTCATCGAGTCGGCAGCGGCACGGTCCGCGTCGTGTTCCGCACCTTTGTCTTCGGCGCCGATCTCCTTCTTGCGGGCCTCGGGATCCGCCGCGGCGTCACGTTGCTGGGCGGTATGCGCGAGCTCGTGCGCGAGCAGCGCGTCACCGATATCGGTGCCGGGTGCAGGTGCAGTCGCACCCATCACGATGTTGTTCCCCGCGACAAACGCGACCGCATGGTGCTCCGCGGCCTTCGCCTGCGCGACCGGTCCACGATGGATGCGAGCGGCCTCAGCGCCGAGCGGCGCCGCGAGCCTCGAGTCGACCTGCTCTCCGGGGCCGAGATCCGCCTCGAGCGCGTCGAGCGACTTCTTTTGCGCCTGCGGCGCCGTTGCCCCAGCCGTGGCGAACGCGGCCGGATCGGCGGCGGCAAGATCCGCCGGTAACTTCCCGGTCTCCTTCCAGGCATGCACGCCCGCGCGCACACGCTCGAGGATCAGCGGGATCATCGCCTGCGCCGATGACGCGCTTGCGGCTGCGGGTGCCCACCGCTTGATCAGAGCAATCGCGGCGCTCGCCGGCTGCGCGCCATAGCGCGCGAAGTACATCGCGATGTAGGGGCAGGTAGCCGCCGAGCCAAGGCGATCCAGCTCGTCACTCGCGGCTGCCGTCACGAGCGGCTTCAGCTGCTCGAGGAACGTTGCCAGGACCATCTGGTCCTTGGTCACCACCCCGCCGTCCACGAGTAGCACGGTGGCGGGCGCACCCGAGACGACGTTGGTCGCGACGCGATCAGCGTCGGCCTCGGCCGGACTGTCGGCACCGCCGACCGCAACTTTACGCTGCGGTTTCGCGGCGCTACCCCCCCGCTGCTGCGCGACGTGGGCGAGTTCGTGGGCCATCAACGCAACGTCGGTCTCGCTCTCCCCGGGTCCGAGGAAGATGTCGGATCCGTACGCGAAGGCCCGCGCGTTCATCGCGCGCGTCGCCTCCTGGACCTCCGGATTCGTATGTACGCGCACGTCGCCGAGATCGATGCCGGTCTGGGCACCGACGGCGGCGGCGATCGACGGATCCACACTGCGGCCGCCCGCGCGATTCGCGATTGCCACCGCAGCCGCTTCCTAGGGAACCATCCGCGGACCACCCAGTGGCAGGCCTTGCGTCACGGAGCGCTTCCCGGGTTCGCTCGGGGCCTCGCCACGATCAGCTCCCAGCTCTGCCTCCACCAGGGTCTGCTTGCCCGGCGTGCG
>Ga0307476_10001117_pt1 | contig 16964 bp, 13 predicted proteins | sample atmos_gasesECM2C_2_FD_203314 | JGI IMG/M metagenome (GOLD analysis project Ga0307476, IMG submission 203314) | Hardwood forest soil microbial communities from Morgan-Monroe State Forest, Indiana, United States - atmos_gasesECM2C_05 | ecosystem: Environmental > Terrestrial > Soil > Temperate... | reverse complement strand
CCGAACACGCCAGCGGGGCCGACGGCGGCGCCGGCGTCAGCCAGTTCACCCGCGACGCCAGCAGATCCGTCGCCAGCAGATCTTCCTTGTCGCCGATCACGACCTCGTTGTCGCCCGGCACGATGCGGAGGACGTACCGGCGTTCTCCCGCGGCGAAACCGAGGCCTTTCCGCTGGCCGACGGTGAACCGCTCAATGCCGTCATGCGCGGCCAGCATCCGACCGGACGTATCCACAATGCGCCCGGCGGTCGCCGTCTGCGGCCGGCGCTCGCGGATCAGGGCGGCGTGATCGCCGTCCGGCACGAAGCAGATTTCGACGCTGTCCGGCTTGTCGGCCACGCCCAGCCCCGCCGCCCGCGCCGCGGCCCGCACCTCGTCCTTGCGGCGGTCGCCGATCGGAAAAAGAAGATGCGGCAGGATGGAACGGGGCAAGCCGTACAGGACGTAGGACTGGTCCTTGTCCGGGTCGGCAGCCCGGTGCAGCTCGAATTCATCGCCGTTCCGCCCGACGCGGGCGTAATGGCCGGTCGCAATGTAATCGGCTTCGATCTGCCGGCCGTAGGTCCAGAGCTGGCCGAACTTCAGCCAGCTGTTGCAGACCACGCATGGATTCGGCGTCCGTCCGGCCAGGTACTCGTCGGCGAAGTAGTCGATGATGCGGTCGAAATCCTTCTCGAAATCGAGGGCGTAAAACGGGATGTCGAGGCGATCGGCCACGCGACGGGCGTCGCCGGCGTCCACGGCGCTGCAGCAGCCCTTCTTGCGGTCGGCCCGGGCGTCCTCGCGGCCATGGGTGCCGGTGCGCATGAACAGACCGATGACGTCGTAGCCCTGCTCGCGCAGCAGCAACGCCGCCGTGGAGCTGTCCACGCCGCCGCTCATCGCCAGCACCACCCGCGCCGCCATGCCGTCGCCCTCAAAGGAACGGTCGCCGTCTCCTATCAGCATATACAGACACGGCATTGGCCGCGACGGTTCTCCCAAATGCCGAACGGCCCGCCGGACTTCATCCGGCGGGCCGTTTGTTGTGTTTCCATCCGACAAGGGGAAATCCGTGCAGGAGACGCGATCGGTTTTACTTGGGCGCGTTGGGATTCTGAGGATTCTGGTTGACCGGCGGAGTCGGATTGCTGGACGGCGCCGCGGCGGCCACGGTCGGCTTCGGCGGCGGTGAGCCGGGGAAGCGGCTGTAATCGAGGGCCAGAAACACCATGCCGGCGACCTGCGCCACAAGCGACAGGATCAGCAGTCCGGTGTAGGCGTCGTTGCGCGGCTTCGTTTGACTTGCAGGACGGCCGTAAGCGCGGCCGCGAGAATGATCGGGCATAATTCCTTCCCCCTCGGAATGGTCTTGTATCTAGAATCACAACCGGGCGATGGTGGGGCGCTCAGCCGCCCGAAATCCGGCTGCTCACCGTGTCGCCGGGCTGCGGCGGATTCACCGGCTTGCCCATCAGCTGGCCGACCGCCTCGGTGTTCCGCACGTCGATCAGCTTGATTCGGCCCACGTACTTCGACTGGTCGGGGACTAGCGTGTTCAGACGGTAGACTTCCAGCGTGTTGCCCTTCACCAGGCCGGCGTCGCTGCCGATCGTGATGCGGACCAGGCCGCTCGGATCGACTTCGCTGATGAGGCCCTCGACGCTTTCCAGCGGCGGGTTGGGGCCGTTTTTCGACTGGAGGGAAACCGGCACAACGCCGCTGGCCACGAGCTTCTGATTGTCGCGCGCCAGCTTGTCGTTTTCCTTCTCCAGCTCCTTGGCCCGCAGCTCGAAGGCGTCGGCCTTGATCTTCATGGCCACCTGCTCGTCGTGCGCCTTGCCGACCGCCTTGACTAGCTCCAGGTTCTTGGTCACCTCAGTCGCCACCTGATCGCGGGCGTCCTTCGCCTCGGCCTGGTGCTTGAGGGCTTCGGCCTGGGCGGCGTTCAGGTCGGCGCTGCTGTCCGCCAGCGTCTTCTTGGCCGCGGCCACCTCGCCGCGCAACGTGGCGACGTCCTTCTTCAGACTGACGCTCTCGTCCAGAGCGGCCTTGAGCGTCGTCGTGATCTTGTCCACCTTGACGCCCGGTTCGTCCTTGGCGTCGATGGCGAACTTGTCCTTCAAGTTCGGATCGTTGGCGATCTTGTTCAGCACGTTGTCGTTGAACTTGCTGGTGAAATCGCGGGCGTCGCGCAGCTGCGTCTGGTAAGCCTGGTTGCTGGACTCCGACGCCGTGAAGCTGGTGTTCAGGTCGTCGTAGGCCTTTTTCCAGTGGGTCTGGGAGATGTACGTGTAGACCACGAACGCCCCGACGACCAGGCTGAAGATCAGGTTGAAGAAAACCAGGATCTTGCCGACTGCTGTCATTGGTCCTTCCCCCTTAACCGTGCGGAATTCCGAATGGAATCGCCGCCAGCGGCTGGCGTCGCGCGCCGCTCTCCTGCCGTCCCCCGGACGTACCCCCTGACGAGTGGGGCGGGAATATGCCGTCGGTCCCGCCCCCTGTCAACTGCAATTTCTGCACGGCCGCACCGCACCCAACGGCCGCGGCCGCGCCCCCCCTATCCGCCGACCCCGGCGATCACGGCGTCGTGGCCGTCACCGCCGGCTTCTCCAATTGCTTCTTCCGCGCTTCCAGCTGCAGCTTGCGGCTCTGGAGCAGCTCGTAGTCCACCTGCACCAGTCCCTTGGCCATCTGCACCAGGGCCATCTCCCCATCGTTGGTCATGACCCGTTTGCCGTCGTCGCCGACCTTGACCTTCCAGACCGTCTTTCCATTTTCCTGCGCCGACGCCATCTCGCCGCCCACGCCGATGACGCCCTCCAACTTGGCCTTCTCGTCCCGAATGCGCTGATCCAGGCCCCGAGCAAAGGCCGTCGCCCCCTTGAGCGCTTCCAGGTCGCCGCGATGCTTGGTGAGCATGTCGATCAGTTTATTCTTATATGTTTTCGTGTCTTCGTCATCGTCGGCTTTCGGCGCCAGCGCCTTGATTTCGTCGTCCACCTTGGCGGTCACGTCGGCCACGCCCGACGGGCCGATCAGGCGGAGCGTCAGCTTCACGTCCTCTTGAGCCGTAGCCAGCAGCTTTTCAAACGTGTTCAGGATTTCTGTGTTTTTTCCTGCAATCGCCGTGGCGTAATCGGTCGCCGACATCAGAGGATTGCCATAGCGGTCCTGCACCGGAACCATCGCCGGCAGGCCGTTGTTGTTCTTATCAGGAACCGTGGCGGCGTTTTGGTAATCCAGCGCCAGGACCGATTTGCCGGTTTCCAGGTTCTGCAGCTGCTGGGCGTACCAGCCCACGTCCTGCTTGCGGCGTTCCTCCGCCGGCGGCAGCGCGGCGCGAGCTTCGCTCCAGGCCTTGTCGGCCGGCGCCAGCAGCGCCGCAGCCTGCTTCACCTTCTCCTGCCGCGCGACCAGCTCGCCGGCCGGCTGGTCGGCCGTGGCCTTCGTATCGGTCCAGTCCACGCGGTAGAAATACACCGCCCCCCCGATGGCCGCCATCAGCAGGCTCAGACCGAGGGTGGCAATCACCAGAATCTTACCGAGCAGTTCCATAAGCGCCTTGTTCCTTCTCTCTGCGGGTGACGCGGGGAGGGAAACCGCGGTCAATGCTTGTTCTCCAGCTCTCGAATCTGCTTCTCCAGTTCGAGGTTCTCGCCGAGCAGGTCGCGGCCTTCGTTGCGCTTGTCGTAGAGTTGCTTGGACATCTGGCGCAGCTCGACCATCGCCCCGTCGGCCCGGGCGCGAGCGGCGGCCAGCTCCCGTTCCTGGGCCTGCACCTTGGCTTGTTGTGTATCCTTGATGCCCGTCTGCTTGTCGAGTTCCTTGGCGACGTCGTCAAGCAGCTGGCCGGCGTTGTGCAACCGCACCGCCTGGTTCTTCAAGTCCTCAATCCGCGCCCGATGGACGACGGCGAAAGCCTCACGTTCTTTGTCCCGCTGGGCCTGCAGATCGTCGCCGAGAGTCCGCAGCAGCGCCGCCTGGTCGTTGATCTCCTGCACGGCCTGATTCAGACCGACCACATGCACGAAGCGGATATAATCCGGCGAGCCGGCCGCGCCCTTCTGCGCCTCGTCGGGATGGAGCGCCTCGACCACGTTGAAAAGGTAGTGGGCGATGGCGGTGCGCTGGTAGCCGGCCAGCTTGTCGGATTTCGCCGCGTCATAGAGATCGTCCAGCTGCTTCTTGAGCTGGGCGTTGATGGCCGTCAGCGTCCCTTGATAGACCTTGTCCAGCGTATCGGGGGAGTTGTCGCCGGGCTTGCGCAAAGTCGCCGTGGGATCGCTGCGGATGGTCTGCAGGAATTTCTCGGCCTGAGCATTCGGGTCGGCCGCTTGCTTCGCCGCCGCTAGCGCCTCGTCGAAGGTCGGTTCGGGCTTGCCCTCAGGCTTGACCGGCAGCAGCCGCAGGAACGTCTGCTCGAACGCCGGCGCCGGATCGCCGCCCTGGGCGCGGCAAGCCTCCTCAAATGCCTGCGGGAACTTGAGACCCGGACGCGCCAGACAGGCGGCCACCGCCGGTGCAAAGGCGTCGTGCAGCCGGGTTAGCAGGCGGGGTTGGCCGTCGGCCGCGGTCAGGTAATTCTGGACGCTCAGCAGCCAGGCCCGCTCCGTGTAGTGCTGGGCGAACGGCGTCAGGATGCGGGCCATCTCGGCCGACTTGGCGGGGTCGTCCTTCGCCTTCACCAGGCCGTCCACCGCCAGCTTCACGCGATCCACTTCCTCGACCTGCGTCGAAATCGGTTCGCCGCCGAACCACTCCTTCTTGGTGTCCGCGCCCAAGTTTTCCTTGATCGGCGTTTCATAGGCGTCGAGCTGTTTGTCGTCCTGAGCGACGCCGGCGAGGGCGACGTCATGAACGTGGTTGGCGTAGGACCAGGCTTCGCGCTTGGCGTAGTCCATTAAGCCGAGGACGACGAACCCCACGGCGCCGACGATGTTCAGCACCGCGAGGATGCCGCGGAGGCCCAACGACTGAAGGACCAGGAACGCGCCGATTAAGAGGCCGACCACGCCGAGGGCGAACAGGATGGGTGGAACGATGAAGACAACATCAAAAGCCAGGCCGAGCGCGAACCAGCTGGCTGATATGAGCATAACGAGCAGGGACGAACCAATGATTGTCCAGGCGCCTTTTGAGGTCGGCGCCGGGTTGCTGCTAGCCATGAAGCCACTCCCGGAGAATCCGGCTCACTGAAACAGGCAAACTGAGGAAACCGCAACCGCTGAATGGATTGTGACAGAAGGGAGCGAACGAGGCCAACATTTTTTGTACGCGACGCCAGGCGAAAGGGTTCGGATTGGGGATTCGGCCCGCTTTACCCGGACGGCTCGGACAAGCGGAGGTTTCGGCGGAAGCGGTTTGACTGGTACGGCCCGCGTCCGCCGCGCAATGGACAAGTTCCCCCTTTTCTTTGATTTTGCCATGCCCCGACGCAACCCGCAAGGTAGAATTGACGGAAGATGGGCGGAATTCCGTTGATTCGGTTAGGGCGAGCTGCGCAACGGCGGGAACGTCCTCTCCAGCGGAGGCCACGGTGATGGGGCTGGACCTTTCCAGGGCCGCGATGCAATCCGTCGGCAACTATGACCTGCTGGAAAAGATCGCCGAGGGCGGCATGGGCGCCATCTGGAAAGGCCGCAGCCGGATCAGCGGCGAGACGGTGGCCGTCAAAATCATGCCGTCCCACATGGCCGCCAATCCCGTCTTGCTTAAGCGCTTCGAGCAGGAGTTCCGGGCCGCCAGCCGGCTCGACCATCCGAACATCGTCCGGGCGCTCGACTACGGGGAATCCGGCAACACTCCGTACCTGGTTATGGAATTCGTGGAAGGCGAATCGTTAGGCCAGCGGATCGAGCGCGGCGGGGCCATGTCCGAGACGGAAGCGATCCGCATTATCGCTCAGGTGGCCCAGGGGCTGCACCGGGCCCACAAGCAAAACCTCGTCCACCGCGACGTCAAGCCGGACAACATTCTGGTGACGCCCGACGGCACGGCCAAGCTGGCCGACCTGGGACTGGTGAAAGAAACCGACGCCGACCTGAATCTGACCAAGACAGGCCGCGGCCTGGGGACGCCGCACTTCATGGCGCCGGAGCAGTTCCGCAACGCCAAGAACGCCGACCCGCGCTGCGACATCTACTCGCTCGGCGCCACGCTGTATCAGATGGTCACGGGCGAACTGCCGTTTCGTTCCACCGGCCCGCTGGAAGCGTGGATGAAGAAGGTGCAGAACGAGCTGACGCCGCCGCGGAAGATCGTGCCGGGTCTGTCGGAGCGGGTGGACTGGGCCATTCGTCGCGCCATGGCCGTGCAGCCGGACCATCGGCCGGGATCGTGCCGCGAGTTCGTGGAGGACCTGACCGGTCACAGCACGCGGCGCCTGCCGACGGCAGAGGCCGACACGTCCGCGGCGGAGCTGTGGTATCTCGTCTATGTGGACGAGGCCGGCGAGAAGCACACGGTGAAGGGCAGCACGGCGGCCATTCGGCGATCGCTCAAGGAAGGTTTGCTGGGCGACGCGGCCAACGTGCTGGCGTCGCGGAGCAAGGCCGGGCCGTTCGACATGCTGCAGGCCTATCCGGAATTTCGCGATATGGTGCTGGCGGCGCTGCTTCCCGGCGACGCGGCGCCGGCCGCGCCTCCGGCGGCGCCGTCGGCGCAGACGCCGTTGCCGCCCGCGGTTTCGTCTCCGGGCACGCGGACAAAATCAAGCCGCCGCGATGCGACCATGCCGCCGCCGTCGCGGCCCGAACCGGCGTCTCCAGCGCCGGCGCCCGCGCCGCACATCAACCTGGGCTCAGCGCCTCGTCTGGCCGCTCCCTCCGGGAACTGGGAAGTGCTGAAATGGCTGCTGCTGATCGGCGTGGCCGCGGGCGCCGCTCTGGCCGCGTTTTATCTGCTGCCGGAGGGATGGTTCCACCTGTGGAAATGATGAATGCGGAATGATGAATGATGAATCCAGCAGGGGACTGATTCATCATTCATCATTCCGCATTCATCATTTGCTTTTGAGGTGTTTGTCGAAGAACGCGATCATCGCCTGTTCGGCCTTCTCCTCCTCTGGCCCCTTAAAGCCGTGGCCGGCCCCGTCAATGGTAAGCAAATCCGCTTCCACGTCGGCCGCCTTTAGCTTCTCCACAATCCATTCCGATTGCGCGTGTTCCACGTAATCATCTTTGGTCCCGTGAATGCACAGCGTCGGCGCCGCATCGGGCGTGACCCAGTAGAGCGGACTGGCCTCGATATGACGGCGGTGCGCCTTTTCCAAGTCGCCGCCGAGAAAAAGCGGCAGCACTTCGGCGGCGTCCTTGCTGTGGCCGTAGGATTTGGTGAAGTCGCTCGGCCCGTAGAAGCTGACGACGCACGCCGGCTTGCTCGATTGGGCCTGGTTGCCGCCGTCGCCCTCGAATTCCTTGACGTCTCCGGTGACGCCGAGGAACAGGGCGAGGTGCCCGCCGGCCGAACCGCCGGCGACGCCGACGTGTTCGGGGTCGATGTGGTACTTGTGGTTGTTGGCCTGCAGCCAGCGCATCGCGGCCTTGCAGTCATAGACGGCGGCCGGGAATTGGTATTTCGGCGCCAGGCGGTACTCGACGGTGGCGGCGACGTAGCCCTGCGAGGCGAGGCGGATACACAGATTGTCGTAGCCGTGACGGTTGCCGGCGCGGAAGCCGCCGCCGTGAATGAGCAATACGGCGGGGAAGGGGCCGTCGCCCTTGCTGGGGCGTGCGAGGTCCACCATGAGGTGCTGATTGTCGGGATTGGAATATTCCAGATCGGGTTCATAGGTCACGCCGTCGGGGACCTTGGGCGGATCGGCGGCGCGAACGGCCGGCGCCGTCAGGAGGGTGGCGGACAGGGCGAGACATGCGGCGAAGCGTGGGGTCATGAAGCGTCTCCTTTTTCCTCGGTCCTGCGCTCTGCGTGGGACCGCACGGGTGCGACGCTCTGCGTCGCGTCACTACGGCTCATGGGACGGGACGCAGAGCATCCCGAGCTGCGTTCCCCACGCAGAGCGTGGGAACGAGGGGCGATCCGCTAATACCACCTTTGCTTGTCCACCACATTCGTCAACGGCTCGCCGCGGACGAAGCGGCCGATGTTGTCCAGCAGCACGGCCAGATGTCGCCCCGCGATGCGCGGCGAATAGCCGGCGACGTGGGGCGTGAGGATGACGCGGTCGCCCATGCGCCACAGCGGATGGTCCGGCGGAAGCGGTTCGGTCTCGAACACGTCCAGCGCCGCCCCCGCCAGGTCGCCCGCTTCCAGCGCCGCCGTCAGATCGGCCAGGTCCACCACGGCGCCGCGGCCGACGTTGATGAGGTAGGCCGTGCGCCGCATGGCGCGCAACAGCGGCCGGCGGAAGAGCTTCACGGTTTCCGGCGTATGCGGAGCGGTAATAACCACGAAATCGCTTTCGCCCAGCAATTCCGGCAATCGTTCCGGCCGCCACAGCGATTCGACGCCCGACGGCGCCTCGGTGCGGACGGGATCGACGGCCAGCACGCGCATCCCGAAAGCCAGGCCGCGGCGGGCGACCTCCGTCCCGATGCCGCCGAGGCCGACAATGCCGAGCGAGCAATCGGCCAGGTGCAGATGGGCGCGGTCGATGGCGTTGACGACGCCCGGCCCCGCAGCGAACGGCACGCGGGCCGATTCGCCGCCGACCGGCGCCCAACGGCCCTGCGCCTGTTGGAGGATGTAGCGGTGCAGGTTGCGGGCGAAGCAAAGGATGGAACCCAGCACCTGATCGGCGATGACGTCGGAGAAGAGGCCGCGCATGTTGGTCAGCACGCACGGGTGGGCGGTCAGTTCGGGGAAGAGATAATGTTCGAGGCTGACGGTCGGCGCCTGGACCCAGCGCAAGCGGCGGGCGGCGGCCAGCAGCGGCGGCGTGATCTTGCCGAAGAAGGCGTCGGCGTCCGGCATGTGGGCCAGCGCCTCGGCTTCGGTTGCGGCGTTGACCACGGTCATAGGGCCGGCCATATTCGTGATGCGGTCCAGGCGCTGCGGATCGACGGGCGGATGCAGGACCAGTTTCATGGCTTGCGTCACAGCGAGTTGAGGAATTCGATCAGGTCACGCCGCTCCTCCGGCGTCAGCGCCGGCGCGCCGAGCTTCTCCGGTGCGTGCGGCCCGGTCAGCACGTCGTCGAGCGTCCGCGCCCGGCCGTCGTGCAGATACGGCCCGCGGTCCACCACGCCGCGCAGCGTCGGCGGGTTCCATTCCTTGTAGGGGCTGCCGTCCGGTTCCAGCTTCAGCTCATAATTGCGGGGGGAAGTGTAATCGGGTCCGTCGTGGCAGCGCGTGCAGCGCGCCTTGTTCTCGAAAATGCTCCGGCCGCGCTGGGCGGCCTCGCTCAGCTTGCCGTCTGAGCCGCGGCGCGGGTTCGGCGGGTGATCCACGGTCTCCAGAAACGCGACCACGTCTTTCACCTCGTCTTCGGTCGGCCTGGGGCCGAACATGGTCGTGGTGTATGACTTCACGACGGCGGCGCCGAGATCGTCCTGCCAGCCGTGCCACGTCCACGGGCCGGTCCGCGAGACGCCGCGCAGCGACGGCGTCAGCTTGGGATTGCCATAATTTCCGTCGTTCAAGGTGTCGAAATTCTGGCCGCAGGTGTGGCCGTCCACGTGGCAGCTGGAGCAGCTGAACCACTGGTCCTGCGAGCGCGTGGCGTCGTAGAACAGCGCCTCGCCGCGGCGGGCCGAGGACGGTTGGGCCGGGCCGCCCAATGAAATCGTTTTGACGAGCTTCCCCTCCGCCGCATCCACGATCTGTACGGCGTCGAGCAGGTAATTGGCGACGAAGGCCCGTTTGCCGTCCGGCGCGAATGCGACAGCGGTAGGCCGGCCGCCCAGCGCGACGCGACGGAAGCGGTCGTCCTTTGTCATGCGCGGATCGAGCACGTCGCCCACATCGCCGCCGGTCCAGGGAACGGCGCCGGCGTCCAGCAGCAGCAATTCGCCCGTTCCCGATCCGGCTACGGCGAGCCAGCGGTTGGGATCGAATGCCGCTCCGTACAGGTCGCCGACCGCCCGGCCGCGCTCGTCCAATGCGATTTGCTTCACCGGCGGCACGACGTCCGTCTTCACGTCCAGCCGCAGCAGCCGGTTGTCGAGGACCCAGCCTTCCATGATATTGTTGCGCGACACCGGGAAGTCACGACGCACCGCACAGGAAACGACGACTGCGGCGCCGTCCGGCGTGAAGGTCAGGCCGCGCAAATTGAAGGCGTCATCCTTGAGGCGTTCCCAGACCTGTTTTCGCGTCGATTCGTCCCATAAGGCGACGCGGCCGGAGCGCCCGCCGGCCGCGGCCAGCAATCCGCCGTCCGCGGACAGCGCCAGGCGGCACGGATCGTGTGGGGCAGGCCGGCGATGGACGATTTTACGACTCGTCCAGTCGATTTCCACGATTTCGTCGGAATTGCCGACCGCGACATAGACGCGGCCGCCGTCCGGGGCGAAGGCAACGGCCTGCGGATAGCCGCCGACAAGCGCCTCGCCGGCCGGCTTTAAAGCATCGTCGGCGATCTCAAAAAGTACAATTTTGCCGCCCCATGACGCCGCTGCGGCGGCGCGGCGCCCGTCGGCCGAGCAGGCGACCGCGGCAGGCCGGCGGCCGCACGGCCGTTCCGCCAAGACCTTGCCGGCGTCGAGGTCCACCAGCGAGATGGTGTCGGAAGTCTGGTTGGCGGTCAGGGCGCGTCGGCCGCCGGGCAGGAGGGCGAGGTCGATCGGGCTGCGGTCGCGCGCCTCCGGCGGCGGCGCGGCGGTTGGGAGACAGCCGATGCCCACGGCGACGGCCAAGATAGCGACGGCGACAAGGATGGTGCGCATGGGATCGCCTCGCCTTCTATCCCTCTTTCACCGCCGGCAGCACGCCGCAATGAATCAGCGTCGGCCTTACCGGCCCCGGCGTCAGCCCCGCCTCCTTCTGCCAGCTGCGGTACTCCGCCGCGCTATAGGCCCGGCCCTCGGTCACACAGAATAGCGCTGCCGAATAAAGCGCGATCGGCAACGGCCCGTCCAGCGCGTCGTTGAGGAACACGTCATGGATCAGCAATCGGCCGCCGCGCGGCAAGGCGGCGGCGCAGCGCGAAATCAGACGACGACACTCCGGCACGTTCCAATCGTGCAGCACGTTGGACAGCAGCACCACGTCGGCCGGCGGCACACGGTCCGTGAACATGTCGCCCGCCAGGCATTCCAGCCGGTCGGCCACGCCGTGCTCCGTCGCCAGCTTCGCCGTCACATTCAGCACTTCGGGCCGGTCCCACACGATGGCGCGCAAACCGGGGTTCTTTTGGAGGAAGGCGATGCTGTAGAGACCGGTCCCGCCGCCCACGTCGAGCAGCGTCTTCGCCGTCCCCATCGGCACGCGCTCCGCCAGCGCCGGGGCGACGTTCCGCGCCCGCCCGGCCAGCGCCAGCGTCAGCCGCTCCGCCGTATCGCTTTGATCCATCGGCGACGAAACACCGGCCTGGTAGGTGTATGCGGCGCTCGAATTCTGCGAAGCGGTCCCGGCCGGGCGATTGCTGCGCAGCCGTTCCACCAGCACCGATACGTCGCGGTTGTCGGCCCCCAGACGGATGTAATCGCTCACGTCGAATGGACCGCCGCTCGTAAGATGGTCGCGGGCCAATTCCGATAGATCGAGACGGCCGAGGCCGTCCTCCTTCAGCAGGCCGAACGCCCGCAGCGCCGTCAGCAGCACCACGGCCGGCCGTTCCTCCAGGCCGAGGTCGGCGCGCAGCTCCCCCGCCGTCTTTGGCCCCCTGACGAATCGGTCGAAAATGCGGAAGTGGGAGACGGCCGCGGTCAGCAGCTCCGCGGCGTAATTGCTGCGGTGCAGCTCGAAAATCGGAGTTGGATCGAGCCGGGGCGGCGTCAGCAAGGTGCGGTTCACGTCGGGGCCTCGCGGCGGGGCGGGGTTGGATGCGATTACCCTATCCGCGGGGGCCGCGGTTGTCGAGAATTCCCTTGCCTTCGCATCCACGGCGCCTTAGTGTACTATGAGTGTGTTACACACCGGCAGGTCGCGCTATGCTGTTCAATATCGACGGGGATTCGCACATCCCGAAGTACGAACAGATCGTCGCGCAGGTCATTTTCGGCGTTGCGTCCGGCGGCCTGCGACCTGGCGAGATGCTGCCCGGGGTGCGCGACGTGGCGCTGCGGCACGTCGTCAACTTCAATACGGTGGCCAAGGCGTATCAGGAATTGGAACGGCAAGGCGTCGTGACGGCCCGACAGGGACGCGGCATGGAAGTGACGCCGGAGGCGCCCGGACTGTGCCGGCAGCGGCGGAAGGAGATCGTGCAGAACCGCATCCGCGCGGCCCTGCAAGAGGCCGTCCACAGCGCCTTGACGGCGGAAGAAGTGCGCCGGCTGGTCGAGGAGGAGCTGGCCCGCGCCAACGGCAAGCGGCGCTAAAGCGTCCCGGGCGAGCCGGGGGCGTGAGCCTCCGGATGGTCGATTCGGCGATAGCACCTTCCATCCGAGGGCTGACGCCCCCGGCTCGCCGAACGGAGAGAACCCATGAACCCCGTCATCGCGACCCAGGGCCTGACCAAGCGCTTCGGCGGCAAGACTGTGGTGGACCGGCTCGACCTGACCGTGCCGGCCGGGGCCGTCTTCGCCCTCCTTGGAGACAACGGGGCGGGGAAATCCACCACCATCCGCATGCTCACCGGCCTGCTGCCGCCCGACGCCGGCCACGCGCAAATCCTCGGCAAGGACTGCTGGGCCGCCGCTCCCATCCTCCGTCGCCGCGTCGGCTATGTGCCGGAGAAGCCGCGCTTCTACGACTGGATGACCGTCCGCGAAATCGGTTGGTTTTCCTCCGGTTTCCACGGTCCCAGCTATTTACCGCGCTTCCTCGAGCTGGCCGAGCGCTTCCGCCTTGATCCGGCGATGCGCCTCAAGAACCTCTCCAAGGGCGGCTACGCCAAGGTCGGCCTCGCCCTGGCTTTGGCTCATGACCCCGAGGTGCTGGTCCTCGATGAGCCGACTTCCGGCCTCGACCTGTTCATTCGCCGTGAATTTCTCTCCAGCATGGTCGATTTGGCCGGCGCCGGACGGACCATCCTTATTTCCAGCCACGGCGTCGCCGAGATCGAGCGCGTCGCCAGTCACGTCGCCTTCTTGGCGGAGGGTCAGCTGCTGCTGGCCGCCCCGCTGGAGGAATTGCGTCGTCGCATCGTCCGCATTCGCCTGCGTTTCGAGGCGGCGCCGCCGGACCCGGCCATGCTCGGCCAGGCGCTGGAAAGCGAGGCCGCCGGCCGGCAGTGGCAGGCGGTCCTTCTCGACCCCGACCGCGCCGCTCTGGATGCGCTCGGAGAGCGCTCCGATCTGGAGGGAATCGAGGAATCGCCGCTGACGCTGGAAGAGATGTATACGGCCGTGCTCGCCCGCTATCACACCAGCGGTCCGCCGACGCCGTCGGCGAACGGCCAGGCGAAGCACGGCGAGTCGACCACCAAGCTGCCGGCGGAAGGAGGCCGGTCATGATCGCCGCGATCCTCTGGAAGGAGTATCGGGACCACCGGGTAACCTGGGTGATGCTGGCCCTCGCTGGGGCCGCCACGGTGTTCGGCCTGCCCATGCTGCTGGGGCCGGAAAGCCTGCAGGCAGTGCCTGGCCATAATCAGGTCGTCTTCGCGGTGATTCTGGTCGCCTGGGCCTATGGTCTTATCTGTGGGGCGATGCTGTTGGCCGGCGAGCGCGAGATGGGGACGCTGGCGTTTCTCGACGCCCTGCCGGGCCTGCGCGGCCAGCTGTGGCGATCGAAATGTCTGGCCGGCGTGCTGTTCGTGACCGCTCAGATCGTCGTGCTGATGGGCCTCTGCGCAGTCGGCCGGCTGTTCGAGACCTGGTTGGCGGCGGCCGTAACATTGCTGCTCATGTCGGGCGCCGCGCTGTTCGGCCTGGCCTGGGGCATGCTGTTCTCGGCGTTCGGCCGCAACGTTCTCAACATGATCCTCGGCGCCATGATGGGGCAACTGGGCGCCCTGGCGGCGTTCTTTGTGTTGGCCGGCTTCATCGCCGCAGTGTTGGCCGCGATCATGTCCGCCTCCGATCCGCCCGGGATCGTCTGGTCCCTGTCGTGGGCCGCCGTCGCCGCCGCCAGCATCCCTGGCGCTCTCGGCGCGTCGGCCCTCGTTTTCAGCCGGCCGGATCGAGGACGAAAGGCTTCGCCGCGCCCGCCGGCGCGGGTTCAGCAAAGCCGCAGCTGGGGCGCCTGGCGCCAGCTGGTCTGGATGACGGCGAGGCAATCCCGCTTTTTCGCAGCGTCTTTGAGTCTTTTTTCACTGCTGCTCGGCTTTTTCGCGCTGGCCGACGGCGTGATCGTTTGGCCCGTCGCGTCGCTGCTGATCGGCGTGCTGTGCGGCGTCACCGCGTTCGCCGACGAACAGCAGGGGCCGTACCGCTTCCTCGGCGACCAGCGCTTTCCGCTGATCGGCTTCTGGATCGTCAAAGTCAGCGTTCGCTTCCTGATCGCCGTGGCGGCTGCATTCCTGGCATTGCAGCCGTGCTTTTTCCGGTTGATGAGCGGGCCGCCAGGCCGCGTCTCTCTGCGCTCCGAGCACCTGTTCGACGGCGCCTTTTGGGCCTTGACGTTCCACAGCCCCCTTCTGCTGCGCTTCGGGCCTCCCTGGGTTTTCTTGACGCTATGGTTGGTCTGCGGCTTCTGCGCCGGCTGCCTGTTCGGCCTGCTGCTTCGCAACGGTCTGGCGTCCGGCGTCTTCGCCCTGGGGACAGCGTTCCTCCTGGCCGGCGTGTGGGGGCCGTCGATGCTGGGCGGCGGCCTGAGCTTCTGGCAGACGTTCGGCCCGCCGCTGCTGCTGCTGGCGGCCACGCCGCTGCTGCTGCGGCCGTGGGCGGCGGGGCGCCTGGCGTCGTGGTCCACCTTCCGTCGCCTGGCGCCGTTCATCCTCTTGGCCGCGGCGTGGATCGCTTTCGGCCTGTGGTATCGCGTGATTGAGATCCCGGACGTCGCTCCCAAGTACGACCTCACCGCATTCGAGGCGCGCTTGCCGAAGGAGGACGAAAACGCGGCGGGCGAACTGGTGCGCAGCGCCTGCGCCCGCTTCGCCGCGCTGACAGATCGGTTCGGACTGCAGGGAATGCCAAATATGGCGGCGCCCGCGAACCCGCAGGCGCCGCCGTCCCGCAGCGAGCAGCTTACCGCCGTGCTGTCCAATGGCTGGCCGGCGGCCGACGCCGAACTGGATAGGTGGCTCAACCAGCTGTGCAAGAACGACCGACCTCTGCCCGAACTCGCCGCAAACAGCTTCGCTTTGCTGGCCGCTCCCCGCGGCCAAGGCCCGCTGCTCGCCGCTTCCGCCCTGACGCCTCCAATCGACGAATGGCGGTTGAAGTTGGCGGAGGCCGCAGATCTGCCGGCGGGGATGGTCGCCGATCCGCGACATTTGACAGTGGACGATGTGCAAAAGTCCTCGCCGGTGGAGTCCGCCGCGTCCATCGCCGTCGTCTTGGCGGCGCACGGCCTGCAACAGCAGGCGCACGGCGACGACGCGGCGTTCGTGGACGACCTGCGCGCCGGCCTGGCCCTGTCGCGCAACCTGCGGCACTTCGGGACCCGACAAAACATGGCGCTCGGCAAATCCGTCGAGAGCACGCTGCTGGTCGGATTGGAGCGCTGGCTTGAGAAGTGGAACGGCCGGGCCGATGTGCTGAAACCGGCGCTCGCGATTCTTTCCAAACACCGGAAAGAGACCGAGACCGAGGACGACGACCGCGCCCCCGTGGATTATCTGATCGCCCGCAACACGCTGGAATACCCGGTGGGCTGGCTGGCCGGCGACCTGGCGGCGAACGCCGCCGGCGCCTGGTCGGCCGGCCCCCTGGAGCAGGACGAAGCGCTGCTGATCGTTCAGGCCCGGCTTACACCGTGGGAACACGCGAGAGAGGCTCGGATGCTTCGGGTGTTGTTCGCAGTTGGTCGTGGGCGATGGCAAAGCTCCTGGGACGGGGAGGCCATGCTCGGCTCGATCCGGTACCTGCAGCCGTCCACGGTTTTCCCGGACATTTCCGGCTTCCGCGTCTGTCGGCCCGCCGCGCTGCAGCTGAGAATGGCGCTGATGCTGTTCCAGCTGGACCGGGGCCGGCCGGCGGCAAATCTAGACGAACTGGTTCCGCAATATCTGCCGAAGCTGCCGGACGATCCTTACCGCAAGGGATATCCGTTTGGCTACCGTGTTTCCAAAGGCGAGAGGATCGCCATACCGTCGAACGATCTCGGGGGACAGCCGCGGAAGGTCTTTGTGGCGCCCGGCGTGGGCGTCTTATGGAGCATTGGCCAGGACGGCAAAGACGACGGCGGCGTCGAGCAGGCCCAGTCGAACGGCGTTTGCAGCTACGGAGAAGACGTGATTTTCCTTGTGCCCGTGCTGGCGAACGGAAGATAAGGCCCGGTCAGCGGACGAACGAAAACAAAATCGCCAGCAGGTCGGCCCCGACGACCAGCCACAGAAACAGGGCGCCGCCGCTGATGAGGACGCCGGTGAGGGCCAGGCCGGCCGGTTGCCGTCGCGTCGCCGCCGAATGAATCGCCCGGCCGCCGAAGGTCACGCTGGCGATGCACAATCCGACCATTCCCGGCACGCCGACCAGGGCGGCGACGAGCGCCAGGTGCATGTCCGACTGATCGAGGACGTTCGGCCCGGCGTTCCAAAAGATCAGATTGAAGACGAGGACGACGGCGCCGGTCATCATCAGGGCGGCGCCCGCCAGCAGCGAGGCCAGGCCCCATTCCGCGGCGTGACGGCTCATCGGCGCGGCCGCCGGTTCCGGGCCGATCGGATGCGGATGGTCCTCGTCGATCCGGCTCTCGCGGTCCACGCGCAAGCCGAATCCCGGCGAATGCGATTTGGGGTCGAACGGGTTGGACATCGTACCTCTCTCCCTGTCGCGGCGGGCGGCTGGTGTAGGGTGGGTCGAGCGTCGGC
>Ga0307476_10001116_pt1 | contig 16994 bp, 19 predicted proteins | sample atmos_gasesECM2C_2_FD_203314 | JGI IMG/M metagenome (GOLD analysis project Ga0307476, IMG submission 203314) | Hardwood forest soil microbial communities from Morgan-Monroe State Forest, Indiana, United States - atmos_gasesECM2C_05 | ecosystem: Environmental > Terrestrial > Soil > Temperate... | reverse complement strand
ATGGAGTCTCCAGCCGCGGCGAACACCGTGACTCCGGCCAGCACTAGATACTTGCGAAAGGTCACTGGAAGTTTAGACGGTAGTAATTTCTGGTTGTCATCCTGAGACAAGCGCTCTTTGCCTGGCGAAGAGCCTGCCCCGAGCTTGCCAAGGGGATCTGGGCGAGCCGCGCGATGTGTCGCGTTCTAGCGACACAATACTCGCGCGTTCGGCTCGCATCCTTATCACGCCTTGGCGAGTTCGGCTGCGGCCTCTTCGCCGTGCTGCTTGACCAGTTTGTTCCGCGCCGAACGCAGCTTCAGGAAGGTTTTGGCTTCCTTGTACAGGCGTTTGCGGTCGTTGCTGTCAAACGCAGCCTTCTTCAGGATCCGGAACACTGCCTTGGGCCGGAAATAATACTCGTCGTAAAAGCGATGCACGGCGGAAAGAATGTCGTCGGCGGGCAGTCCGGGATACTGGATGTGCGCCAGTTGGTGGCCGCCTTCATCCACCATTTTATTGTCGCCGACCATGAATCCATTCTTTACCGCGTAGTCATAAAGTTCGGTGCCGGGATAGGCGTGAGCCACCGAAACCTGAATGGTCTCGACGTCCAGCTCTTTGGCGAACTTGATGGTGTTGTTGATGGTTTCGTGAGTCTCGCCCGGCAAGCCCATGATGAAGTCGCCGTGGATCACCAGGCCCAGCTTGTGACAGTTCTTGGTGAACTCGCGAGCATGCTCGAGAGTCGCGCCCTTCTTGATGTTCTTCAGAATCTGCTGATCGCCCGATTCGTAGCCCACGATGAGCAGTCGGCAGCCGGCTTCCTTCATCGCCTTGAGCGTTTCGTAATTAGTGGTCACGCGCGAAGTGCAGGACCAGGTCAGGCCCAGCGGCTTCAGTTTCGCGCACAGCTCGATGGTGCGTGCCGCCTGGATATTGAAAGTGTCGTCGTCGAAGAAAAACTCCTTCACCTCCGGCCAGTATTGCTTTACCTTCGCCATCTCGGCCGCCACATCGTCGGTGGAGCGCTTGCGCCACGGATGTCCGCTCAAGGTCTGCGGCCACAGGCAGAACGTGCATTGCGCCGGGCATCCGCGGGTGGTGTAGAGAGAAACGTAGGGGTTTAGCAAGAACGGCACGTTGTAACGGGTAACGTCGAGATCGCGCTTGTAGACGTCGGTGACGTGCGGAAGCGCATCCAGATCCTGGATTTGCGGCGCGTCCGGATTGTGTACGACTTTGTCATCTTTCAGGAAGGAAATGCCAGCAATCTCTTCCAGCGGCTTGCCCTTGGCATAGTCAACCACAGCAAAGTCAAACTCTTTGCGGGCCACGAAATCGATTGCTGGACAATCGCGCAGCGACTTCTCCGGCAGCACGCTGACATGCGGCCCCACAAAAGCAATCTTGATACTTGGATTAGCAGCCTTAATGGCCCGCGCCAAACCAATGTCACCCGGAAACCCCGGAGTCGAGGTAAACAGCACCAAAAACTCATAGTCCTTGGCAATCTCAATCGTCTGCTCAGCCGAAATGTAGTGCGGAGGCGCATCCAGCAACCGCGCCCCCTCCAGCATCCCAGCCGGATAAGCCAGCCACACCGGATACCAGTATGACTCGATTTCGCGGGTGGCGGGCCAACGCGAGCCGGCGCCTCCGTCAAAGTTTTCAAAAGATGGGGGGTTCAAGAACAGTGTTTTAAGAGGCATATTGGGTGAGCTTTAATTTTATCATCCGGAAGCCGCTCATGTGTTGAAAAACCAGTGTTTACGCAGGTTCGTTGTCGAATAAAGGGTTTGATGCAGCGAATGGCAGAAAAGGAGCATCGGCTGGCTATTTGGTGCTCAGGGCCCAGGCTTCCAGGTCTCCGGTGGCACGCATCAGTGCGACCTGGTTGCGTTCGAGTTGGAAGGTGACGTCCTGCAGCGTGATCAGGGATTCGCTGGCTTGCGAGCGGGCATTGTCCAGATCATGCAGGTTGGCGGTCGAGGACTCCATGCGGGTGCGGGTGGCTTCGACATTCTTCTGGGCGATTTCATACTCGAGTTCAGCCACATCGCGGGCGGCCTGCATCTGGGTGACCGAGCGCTGCAGGCGCAAGGTTTCTTCGGAGACCTGGTTGCGGGCGGCTTGCGCCTCGGTGGTCGCTTTGCGGGCTTCTGATTCTGCCTCTTTCACGCGCTCGTGCTGAGCATAGTTGAGGAAAGGCAGGTGGATGGCCACCCCCACAGTAGCGTTGTTGGGTTGAAAACTGTGGGGCTGATAATACCTTTGATAGTTGTTGTAGGTGGCGAGGTTGGCGTACTGGGCGGCAAAGTCTACGCTCGGCCATAAGGAACGGTGTTCCGCTTTGACCCGCAAGTACTGGGCGCGGGCATGCTCTACAGCAGCTTGCACCATAGGGTTCGCATCCGCGGCTTTGGCTATGGAATCTGCCTCTGCCTCCTGCTTGACCACGGGAAGAACAGGGACGGAATCCGGATCTATCTCAATGGAGGCAGTTGGCAGCGCTGTGAGCTTGGAGAGATGCTCGCGGAGAACGTCGGCCGCGTCCGCGGCTTCGGCCAGGCGGAGGCGCAAGCGAGCCACCGACAGGCGGGCTTTGCTGCCATCCATTTCACTGTCGATGCCCTCCTTGACGCGTTGCGCGACGGCTATTTCCGTCTGCGCCGCCGCTGCTAAGGCTTCGCGCAGACGGCTCAAGCGCTGCTCCCATTTTGCCAGCTCGGCATAGGTCAACACAGTATCCTGAATGACCTGATTGCGCTGATCTTTGGTGCGCAGGGTGCTGACCGCGACGTCGGACTGGGCGGCGCGAATGAAATCCTTCAGCGCGGGATTGATGAGCGCGGACTGGGCGTTTACGTTGAAGAGGGAAGGAGCGGCGCCTTCAAGGCTGAGGGGAAACCCATCGGACCAGCCAATTCCGGCTCCTGCATTCAGTTGGGGGATGTAGCTATTGCGCAGCTCGCGGTAGCTGGCGGAGGCGTGCTGTTCCTCGGACGCCGCGATGCTGATGCCGGTGGCGTGTTTCAGCGCGAGTTCGACGGCATGATGGAGGGTGACCGGCTCGGCCAGCAGGGAAGCGGGCGGGAAGAGGAGCACCGCCAGTAAGAGTTTATGAATGCGCGCGCTAGTCCATGATTTGATTGTCATTGGTTGGTTCTCCGCGGTGTCGTTCTCCACGTTATTGTTCTTGTTCTCCATCTCGTGGGACTCGCTCTCAATAGTAGCTGGGAAGATTCTACGAACAATCTGATGCCAGAGAAATGATAAGGGTGAGTCGGTCCACAGCTGCGCGATCAATCCGGCGGATATATGTCTTGCACGGAATAAACATCACGTGGGCCCGACCACCTCACATCATCGCGGGAAATGCTCACTAAGACCGGGATTCGCCAAGGAGATCAGCGAGGATCCATGCAGCTCCGGCAATCGCGAAGGTCTCGGCGGTTTCGCTCCAATTCGTAGGATTGTGGGGACCCGAAAGAAGCAACGGTACCCACACGACGAACCCAAAGATCAGCAGCATCATGGCTAGCAGGCGAGTTGCGAGAAGCGCCATTCGATTCGTAAGCAGAGCCACAGCCGCGAATGCGAAAAAAGCAGTCGTCGTTACCGCCCAAAACTTTTGACCTGGTGGAATCCACTTCGGAACAAGACTGGCGGTAGGTTGAAGATAAATACCCTGTTCGAGAGCAAAGGAAGCGGCACAGATGCCTAAAAGAATGCGGCCGAGGCGATTCAGCGTTTCCGGTGAACCTGCCGGTGACAAGCGCGCATAAACGATCACCGCTCCGCTCAGGAGCGAGAACTGCTCGAAGAAGTTGCCCCAGCTATTGTAGATCTTCGGTGCGGCGACGATTCCTGGCACGCACAGTGAGACGAAGACGAGATAAACAGCACCAAGGACGCCAGCGCCCGTTTTCGTGGTCCGACGGAACTGAAGCGCAGCGCCCCCGAAGATCAGGGCAGCCGCGGCGGCGTAGATAAGGTAACGCGGTTGACGCCAGTCGTTGTATTCGTGCCAGGCCAGCATGATGAAGCCGGAGGCCCAAGCCGCCATTCCAAACAAATGACGGCCGAGGTTCGAAGCAGGCGTTGATCCGGATGCGCTCATTGGTTTTCAGGGTTGTGCCACTATACCCCTTGATCCGTCCGGTTGTATGCTCGCAGCTTTCAGCCCATGCAGGCGTCGCCCAGGTCCCGATAAACGTGCAGGCGTCACCTTGCTTGCTTGGCTGCTCGGGCGGACCACAAAGCGTTTTGGAGCGCTCGCTTGTGCAAATCTGAACGCCGGGCAAGCAATTTGGGCGTACAATCCTAACCGTTTTCGAAGTCTAGAAGGAATTCTCGGGTCCAACAAAGAAAGAGGTCATCATGCGCAGGCGCGAATTCCTGAAGCTCGGAGCGGTTGCAGGCGGGACGGTCTTACTGGGCGGCACAGGCCGTTTCGGGAGCCTCTTGGGTGCTCCCAAGGAGATCCCCACCGTAGACCGTCTGGTCGTGACCAATCTGGTGGACAACGTTTATGACATTTTCGCCAAGGGCGGAAGGATTGGGAATATCACGATCACTCGGAATACTTTGCCTTATCCCTATGGGTCAGACGTTATGCTGTTGTCGGAGCATGGGCTGGCTTTTCACTTGCAGTCCTTCCGGGGAGATGAGGAAAAGCAGATCCTGTTGGACTTTGCGCTCACCCCACGCACGCTGACAAATAATTATCAAGGCTTAAGAGTCGATCCCGCCAAAGCCGATGCCCTCATCATCAGCCACGGGCATGTGGACCATTACGGCGGCTTACTCGATGTGGCCCGAAGCCTCCAGGGACGCGCCAAACCGGGGCTCACTCTCTATGCAGGAGGACGCGATACGTTTTGCCATCGCTGGGTCGTGCAACCAGACGGAAAAAAGCTTGACTACGGTGAACTAAAGCGGGATGAACTCGAAGCACGGGGATTAAATGTCGTCGTCGCGGAGGAGCCGACCACAGTGGCTGGCCACGCCATCACCTCAGGTCACATCTCGCGAATCACCGATTTTGAGATGACTCCACCGGCAGCTCGACTTGAAGCCGGCGCGACCGGTTCAGCCTGCGAGGCCAGCTTTCATTTCCCTCCCGGCACGGTAAAGATTGAAGCCAAGCCGGGTGACTTGGTGAAGGACATCTTCTGGGGAGAGCACGCCACCGCATATAACGTGAAGGACCGGGGACTAGTCGTGATCTCATCGTGCGGCCATGCCGGCATCGTCAACTCTGTCCGCCAGATTCAGAAGTCCACCGGGATCGAGAAAGTGCACGCCGTGGTTGGCGGCTGGCACTTGGCCCCGTATCCTGATGAAATCATCGCCAAGACCGTTGCAGCCTTGAAAGAGATCAACCCGGACTACCTGATTCCCATGCACTGCACTGGCTTCCGCGCCATGATGGCCGTCCAACAAGAGATGCCGCAGAAGCTCATTATGCCTTCCACGGGCACGAGCGTGGTCTTCGGCGGCTAGCAAACCCGTTTCTGAATACATTCCGGTTGGCCGGCCATTCGTCCAGAGTCGTGCGAACGAAGAAACGTCAGCGCCGATCGGCCGCTTTACTTGTGTGCCTGGCAGGCCGGGTCGATCGCTGCTTCGATCGCTGGTTTGATCGCCGAGTCAGGTTGAAGGCAGTGTTTACCAGGCCAACGTGAGAAAACGCCTGAGGAAAATTGCCTAACTGGCGTTTGGCGATGGGATCATATTCTTCGGACAGAAGACCGACATCGTTTCGAATCTGCAATAGCCGCTCGAACATCCGCACTGCTTCTTGATGGCGGCCCTGCAACTCGTAATTGTCGGCCAACCAGAATGAGCAGGGCAAAAACGTTCCTTCTCCATGGGGCATACCGTCTACGGCGGGATCCTGCGTGTACCGTCCGACAAAGCCATTCTCCACGAGGTGGGTTTCGATAGCTTTCACCGTACCGATCACTCGTGGATCGTCGGGTGGAAGAAAGCCCAGCAGCGGCATCATCAAAATGCTGGCGTCGAGGTGTTTGCCTCCGTAATACTGCACGAAGGAATTCATATTCGCATCGAAACCCTGCCGGCAAACCTGCTCATGAATAGCATTACGAAGTTTTTTCCATCGGGGAATATCTACGGTGAACCGGCCCAGCTCCGCCGACTTCACCAGGCGGTCGACAGCGACCCATGCCATCATCTTCGAGTGGACGAACTGCCGTCGCGGACCGCGCACCTCCCAAATGCCGTCATCCGGCTGTTCCCAGCCCGTCTCCAGGAATTTCAGCATCGCCATGGCGACTTCGTGACGCGCATGCTGGGGTGGTCCGAGCCCGGCTTCTTGCGCCTCAAAAAGCGTATTGGCCACCTCGCCGAAGATATCCAGTTGATATTGTTTGTAGGCGGCATTCCCGGTTCGCACGGGGACAGATTTTTCATATCCCGGCAGCCACGGCAGTTCCAGTTCGGTGAGCCTGCGTTCGCCGCGAAGGCCATAAAGGATGTTAAGTTCGGAGGGGCTGCCGGCGACCGCGCGCAGCAGCCATTCCCGCCATTCTCGCGCCTCGTCTAAATATCCGGCCTTGAGCAGCGCTTGCAGGGTCAGGGTCGCATCCCGCACCCAGCAAAACCGGTAGTCCCAGTTCCGCACGCCCCCCAACAGTTCGGGCAATGAAGTGGTCGGCGCGGCTACGATTCCGCCCGTGGGCAGAAATGTCAGGGCTTTTAGAATAATCAGCGAGCGCAACACTGCGTCCCGCCATTCCCCCTGATAAGAACAGCGATCCGACCACTCCCGCCACCATTTTTCCGTGTTCTGAATCGACTGTGCAATGTTCACTGGCACAGGTTCATGCTGGTGTGAGGGATACCAGGTCAGATTAAACGCAGCCTGTTGTCCTTCCGCAACGGTGAACTCCGCCGCAGTCTTCATATTCTTGCCGTGAAGCGGCACGTCCGACCGCAATCGGATCATGTCCTGCCCGGCAATAGCGGAAATCCCGTTTCCGATTCGCCGAACCCATGGCACTACCGACCCATAATCGAATCGAATCACCAGTTCCAACTTCATCCGGACCTGCCCGCGGATGCCGACGACGACGCGCATAAGCTCAGGCATCTCCTGCCGCGACATCATGCAGTCGATGAGCCTTGCCGATCCGCTTTCGGTTTCAAACTCAGTCTCCAGAATCAGAGTTCCGTCCCTGTAGTGGCGGCGAATGCTTCGAATCGGCTCCGCCGGCGAGATCGACCAATGCCCGTGTTCCGCAGTTCCGAGCAGCGCCGCAAAACAGGCGCCCGAATCAAAGTGCGGCAGACAGAGCCAATCGATCGAGCCCTGTTTCGAGACCAGACCAGCCGTATGGCAGTCGCCAATCATCGCGTAATCTTCAATCGGTATGGACAGGGATTCCCTCCGCAAATCGTTATTGGATGAACTCGGCCCGGTTTTGGAAGCCTCGATACGCCTGCAAGAACAGCAACGTCCTCGCAGCCGCCGTGTGATCGCTGTCCATGATCAGGCTCAACGAACATTCATTCTATCCATTGAGTGAGACAAGGTCTGAAACAGTCTCATTAGGATCTCTTGGCAAACGATTACTTATTGAGCACTTAAGTAACATTGACCCCAACCCGTCCAGTTGTAATGCTGGTAGGAATGGCCAACAAGTCCCCGAAGTCTGGTAAGAGCAACCGCCCCCCTCGCATCCGCGTTCCCAATAACGAGAAAGCACTATTCACGGTAGATGCCAAGAGGTTTGTCGGAGTGCTTCGACGTCTCTCCCTTACCGGAGGTTCGGCCGTTCTTGCCAACGGTCCCATTCCAGAGGGAACGCTGGCGGAAATGGATTTGGGAACGGTATTTGGCAAAGTGACGGCGCAAATCCAATTCATGCATTCTGGGGCGGATGGCCTACCGACGGCCCAAGCCTTCCGCTTCATTGATATGGACGAAGTGAGTGCCAAGCGATTCAACGCTGCCGCCAAGAAAATGGAAAAGGCTGGATTCAGCGATGCCGGAGCGAAAGGGAATGCTTTCGGCGCTCTGGCATCCCAAACTTTCAGCAAACTCCGGCATAGCATCGGCAACCTTTCGGGAAGGATCGTTCCCGGAGCAGCGGACAAGCCTTAGCTCTTAGCCACGAAGTTATCTGCGAGCCGCGCCCATCACGTTTGAACCTTCTGAAGGAAGCGGACTCAATCCGGCTAGCGCGCCACGCGTTTTAAGCCTTCTTGGGCGCGGCGGAAGCCGTGGGCCATCGCCAGGGCGGTGCGGTATTCCTCGGCTGCGGCCGGGAGGTCGCCCTGTTTCTCCAGCAATTCTCCGAGTAAAGAGTGAGCCTTGAAAGCGGGAGCTTCCTCGACGGTGTTGGAAGACGCGACGTAACGGCGCAAGAGCCGGATGGCGAGGGAATAGTCGCGGCCGGTGCGAGACAACATGCTGGCTCCGTCCACGAAAGCGCCAGGGTGATCGAGGGGACTGGACTCCATGGTGCGGAGGGCCTGCTCCATTTCGTCGAGGCGGTTGCTGTGGCGATAGAATCCAGCGAGATTCAGCCAGGCACGGGCGCCGCCCTGGCTGGCGGTGATGGCGGCGCGATATTCCAGTTCGGCCCCGGCGTTGTCTTTGTTTCTCTCGGCGATGCGTGCCTTAACCCAGTGGGCCATCGCAGGATTTTGAGGCGCGAGGAGGTCCGCCTGGGCGCGGGCTTTGTCTTTGCTGCCGCCGACGATTCCGGGAGCCTCCAGATAGAACTCCGCGAGATCGGTGCGGGCTTCCCAACTTTCGGGAGAAAATTCGACGGCGCGTTCGAACTCAGAGCGAACCTTTTTGGCGAGGCCGGCGGCGGTAAGAAAACTGGCGCGATCCGCCTTCTCGCCGTAGATGCGCCCCAGCCATAAGTGATAGAGACCGTTGTCGGGCACCAGAGCTACAGCTTTTTCGCAGGAGGGAATGCCAGCGTCCCAATTGTCGAGCTCGAAGTGTGCGCGGCAGAGCAGGTTGTAGCTTTCCGCAGTAGGAGAAGCGCTGATCTGCTGCTCGAGGGTTTGCATGGCCTGATCTACGCGGCCGGCGGCTAGAAGTTCTTTAGGTGTTTCGGCCACTGCCGCGATCGGGGAAAACAACATGCTGATGAAAGACACAAGCACGGCAAGAACGCGAGTGTTGGGCGCAATCTTAGAAGCAGGTTCCTCACCGGGCTTGCCGCCCGGTTCGGAATGACAAAGGTTGTGCAGCCGGTCGCCAACAATCCACTGCATGATCTAAGGGACCACCTTTACGCGGGCGCCGTCGGCCAGGGGTTTGTTGGCGTCGGCCGAGGAAAGGGCTACGACAGCATTCTCGGAAAGGCCGGCTGTGATTTCGACCTGCGTAAGGTTCTGAAGGGAAACTTCCACTTCGCGGCGTTTTAACTCGTCGTCGACGACCTGATAAACGTAGGGCTTGGTGTCGTCGATGCGAACGGCCTCACGCAGCAGCGTGAGCACGCCGCGGTGCTCGGCGCTGATGACGGTTACACCCACGTTAACGTTGGGCAACAGGCGCAGGTCGTGGTTGTCGAGGGTGCAGGTGACTTCGCCGACGTTCCGCGCGCCGCGAAGTTTCACGGTGGAAGGAACAGTGCTGACAACGCCGGTCCAGATGCGGCCGGGCAGGGCGTCCCAGGTGACTTCGATCTTCTGTCCGGACGCGAGACGGCCGATATCGGGCTCGTCGACGAATGCGCGCACCAGCATGTGGGAAAGATCGCCTTCCTGCAACAGCAGGTCTCCGGTTTGTACGTAGGCGCCCGCTTTGACGGGGAGCGCATAGACGATGCCGTCAAAGGGAGCGCGCACGCTGGACTTCCGGAGAGCATCTTCGGCCGCGTCATAGGCCGCTTGCGCCTCCGCGGCCTGCGCCTGAACCCGGGCAACCTCGGGTTGGGAGTAGCGGTCTTTCTTTTTCTGCTCGAGCAGAGTGGTGTCAGCCTGGGCACGCTGCAATGCATCTTCGGCTTGCTTGACTTCTCCGGCCGAGGCCGCGCCCTGCTGCTGGAGGCGCCGGAGCGCGTCCAGATTGCGTTGGGCGGCTTCACGGGCGCTGCGGGCTTTGATGAGTTGGGCGTCGAGCGTGAGGATCTCCTCGCGGGTGCCTCCGGTATCGACGTCGGCCTTGTCGGCTTGCGCTGACTTGATCTGGGCCTGGGCGCGGGCGGCCTGGCTGCGCAGATCGGCATCATCAAGCTGTAAGAGCAGTTGGCCCTGGCGAACGTGGTCGCCTTCCTTTACGAACAAGTGCTTCACAGTGGTTGCGGCGGGAGAGTGCGCTTCGAAATTGCGGATGGGTTCAACTTTGCCGTTGGTGGAGATGAGGCTGCGAATGGGGCCGCGTTGGACCGTGGTGGTTCGAACCCGCAAGGGGGACGGCCGCGTGAAGATCGGGATTAGAGCAAGCGTGGCCAGCACTCCGAGCGCGAGCCAGGTGCGGCCTTTGCGGGTCGCAGGCCGTCCGTTCGAATTGTTGTTGGTTCCTGCCAACTGGTTATCTTTTAGGCCGCGGCGAGGACAACTGCAAGCATTAATTTACCACTCCGACGGCTACGAAAAAATGCCGTCTGCTTCAGCCGTTGCATGGTTAGATGCTGGGGGAGGGTCGCGGATGCGAGAGCGGCGAGCATTCTACGCCGCTCCGCTCGGATCGAGAACTACTTCTTACGATCAAGTCTCCGGTTGCGAACCCATCCGCACGGTGAGAATATGACCGCACCATCCGGACTGGAGGTTCCCCATGATCAACGGCGCGCACATTGTCATCTACACAAAAGATCCGGAAGCTGATCGGGCGTTCTTTCGTGATGTACTCGAGCTTTCCTCAGTGGATGGCGGCCACGGCTGGTTGATTTTCGCCATGCCTCCACTCGAAGCTGCGTTTCATGATTCCGAGAAGAACGATCAACACGAGCTTTTCTTCATGTGCGATGACATCGCGGCGACCTTGAAAGATCTGAAGTCGAATAAGGTGAAGGTTTCGGATGTGAGCGAACAGCGTTGGGGGAAAATTGCTAAGTTAGAACTTCCTGGCGGCGGGAAGATAGGCGTTTACGAGCCCAGGCATCCGAGTCCGTTGAATCTCAGGCACTGAGCGACGGCGCGATCGACACGAGCGTGCCGGCCAATGCCTGTGGGAGAATACCTCCATGCCAAAACAGTCACGCTACACGCCCGAGCACGCCGCTGCTGGGTTGGACGCGAAGTTTCCTGAGATTGAAACCTGGCCGAACCAGTTTCCAGGATACGAGATCGTGATCGACGATCCGGAGTTTACTTCAGTGTGTCCGAAAACCGGCCTGCCGGACTTTGGCGTAATCACGCTGCGTTACCAGCCCGACAAAGTGTGCCTGGAGCTGAAATCGTACAAAGAGTATCTGCACAGCTACCGCAACCTGGGGATCTTTCAGGAGAATGTCGTCAACCGCGTGCTGGAAGACGTGGTGCGGTGGGCGAAGCCAGTGTGGGCCGAGGTGAAGGGGGAATTCCGCCCGCGGGGCGGGATCTCGACCACGGTGGTGGCACGGTGGCCGCGCGGGAAGAAGTAAAACGGATTAGAAAGAAGCACAAACGCCACAAAAGCAGGTTCCTCACCGGGATTGGCGCCCGGTTCAGAATGACAAAGGGACTATGTTTTGCGCCTTCTCCGTCGCTGCGCGGCAAACATGCGCGGATCATAGCTCAGCGGCTCAACTCCCTGAACCACCACTCTCCGGAAGTCGCGATGTTGCGGATTCAGCAGCCAGTTGTTTTCATGCGGGGCCAGGGCCGAGGGCACAACCAGTGAACAGTGTTTGGCCTCGGCTGCGAATTCGTCCCCGATGCGGGCAAGCTCAGCGGGCGCCGGGGAGCGCCGCCACAGGGATGGAAGATCATCGACTGCGATGTGTTTGGCCGGCAGATCGTCCGGAAGTCCGGCGGTGACCAGAACCAGATCGGGCGGGGCATCGTCCGCATCGAGATGAACAAAATATTCGAGCATAGCCAGGGATTGATGTTCGGAGGTGTACGCCAGACGAGTGCCTGGACTCGACCAGCGCCCGCCGTAAAGATAAGAACCTTCACCATCGAGGGGAGAGCGCGCATACGCCTTGCGCAGCACGCGATAGATTGTCCTCAACAGGCTGGCCTCAAGAGATTCGCCTCAACCGACTCGTCTCAACTAATGCCGCCGTAGGCGATCCGTCCCAGCACGTTTTCTACCTGACGAGCGCCCAATTCCGTGTCCATGGCGCTGATGGGCGCGGCTCCGCCCAGCGCACGATTGGCGCGTTTCAGCCAGCGCGCGGCACTCTGGCGGTCACCGAGACTGTCTTGCGCCAGGGCGACGATACGCGCCAGGCGGTACAGGCGATCGGATTCGAAGCGCGCCAGTCGGCCGCTGCGGCGCCTGCGCTGCAGGCTGCGCGGTGAGAGGTCCAGGGCATCGGCCAATTCTTTAAGGGTAAGACCGGAAGCTTGCATCAGCTGCTCGACAACGGCAGGAGGAAAGCCGGTGCGGATGGCCTCGCAAAGATCATGCTGGTTGTTGAGGCTGCGTCCGAGAACGGTTCGGCCCCCGAGTTCTTTTACGACCGCACGCAATTCGTTTACCATTTGTCGTCTATGATAGCGACAATTGTCGCCATTGTCAATCGATCCTGCGACCACGGACCGTCGCGGCGAAGCCTCGTGCTATATTCGCTCGACCGTGACCTCCGCAAAACTGCAACCGCGCACGGCGCTGATCGTGCTCACGGCGCTGAATCTGCTGAACTATGCGGATCGCAACGTGCTGTTCGCGGTGCAGCCGCTGGTGCAGGATGAGTTTCACCTGACCAAGACACAGATTGGCTACCTCACCAGCGCGTTTCTCGGCTTCTACATGGTGGCCGCGCCGTTCGTTGGTCCTTTGGCTGACCGCTATTCCCGCAAGCTCATCATCGTGCTGGGTGCGGTCTTCTGGAGCGGGCTCACCCTGCTGACCGCGTTTACCCATAACTACACCGAGTTGCTGATTCGACACACGTTGGTCGGAATCGGGGAAGCAACGTTCGTCACCATCGCGCCAACCTTCGTCGCCGATCTTTTTGCGGAGAAGAAACGCGGCCGGATCCTAGGTGTGTTCTATCTGGCGATTCCCGTCGGATCGGCGGCGGGATATTTGCTCGGAGGCTATCTGGCTCCGCAGCATGGCTGGCGGTTTCCGTTCTACATCGCGGCCGCTCCCGGATTCCTGCTGGCGATTGCGGTGTTGTTTCTCAAAGAGCCCGAACGTGGGCAATTTGATTCGCTGAAGGGCACTCCGGAGCGGACGACGGTGCTGGGCTTGGTGCACAATCCCGCGTTCCTAACCTCAACGCTGGGTATGGCGGCAATGACGTTCTCTCTCGGGGGCATCCAGGTCTGGATGCCGCAGTTCCTGTATAGCGAACGCCACTACACGCTCGAAGCCGCCAACCTTACCTTCGGCTTGATCATTGTCGGAGACGGAATTCTCGCGGCCTTGGCGGGAGGATGGCTCGGCGACTACCTCCTGCGCCGCGTGAAGAGTTCTTATTATCTGGTTTCGGCCGCCAGCATGGCGCTCGGCGTGCCGGTGATGATCGTAGCGTTGTTTGTTAAGGGCCGCGCCATGATTCCGGCTATCGCGTTCGCCGCGTTTTTCCTTTTGCTCAATACGGCTCCTCTGAACGCGGCGGTGATCAACTCCGTCGATGCTCACATTCGCGCTACAGCGCTGGCAGTGAACATTTTCATCATCCACATTCTGGGCGACGTGCCTTCGCCCACCATGATGGGCTGGGTCGCGGACCGGCATTCGCTGCAGGCGGCGTTCATCCTGCCGGTTATCGCCATGGTGGTCTCATCTGCCATACTGTTTTACGGGACGAAATTCGCTCCGCCAGTTAGTTTCGACGGCGCGGCTCTTCAGGCAGGGAAGACCTAGGCAGGAATGCATTACTTTCACTGGATTGCGGGCACGATTCTCGCGCTGGCCTGGTTCTCTCGCATCATCGATGCTGCGATCGGCATGCCGAAGGTTGCCAACATCACCACGCCCGAATGGAACCGCAATCCTGTAGCGGCTTCCGGCGATTCTCTCGTTTCGATTATCGTTCCGGCACGGAATGAGGAGCGGGACATTGAGCAATCGCTCGGTCGCCTGCTCGAACTCGATTACAGCAATTATGAAGTGATCGCGGTGAATGACCGGTCCACGGATCGCACGGGCGAGATCATGGAGAGCGTTGCGGCCCGTCCCGCCGCTCATGGCCGCTTGCGCGTAATCCATCATCGCGAATTGCCGGCGGGTTGGCTTGGAAAGACACACGCGATGTGGACCGCTGCGAATGAGGCGAAGGGCAAATGGCTGCTGTTTACCGACGCCGACGTGCAGTTCAAGCCGGACTCCGTGCGCCGCGCTCTAGCGTATGCGGAGGCAGAGACCGCCGATCATGTTGTGCTGTTTCCGCAGATGATCATGAAGCGCCCGGGCGAGTTCATGATGATTGCCTTTTTCCAGACCATGTTTGTCTTCGGACATCGGCCCTGGAAGGTGGCTGATCCTAAATCAAAGGACCACATGGGCGTGGGCGCGTTCAACATGATTCGCCGCAGCACCTATGATGCGGTCGGAACCTACGAAGCGTTGCGCATGGAAGTGCTGGACGATATGAAGCTGGGCAAGGTCGTCAAGAATGCGGGCTTCGCACAGCGCAATGTTTTCGGCGAAGACCTGATTTCGATTCGCTGGGCTCGCGGCGCGCGCGGCGTGGTTGAGAATCTGACCAAGAACTTTTTCGCGGTCTTGTCGTTTCAGTGGTGGCGAACGCTGATCTCGGCGTTCGGCCTGGCGTTCCTGAATCTGATGCCATTTCTGGGACTGTGGCTGGCGCATGGATGGGAGCGCTTGCCCTATGGCATCGCTCTGGGGTCAATGTTTCTGATTTATCTGGGCATGTCCTGGCGCTCGGGAGTTCCGGCTTATTATTTTCTGCTGCATCCGGTCAGCACGGCGCTGTTTGTGTATACCTTGATGCTTTCGATGTGCCATGCGCTATGGAATGATGGGATCATCTGGCGGGGGACAAGGTATCCGCTCGAGGAGTTGCGGAAGGGAATGGTGTGAGGTCAGATGCTTACCACCTGCCAGGAAAAGGCGCGGAATTCGGCCAGCCTGCGAAAGTCCCGCACATTAGCGGTAACAACGGTGACTCCTGCTCGCGCTGCGCTCATCGCCATCAGCGCGTCATTGGTGAGCCGGTTTCGCCCAATTTTCTCATAGTCGTACTTGGCCGCCAGTCGTGACAATACTTTGCCGGCCTGAATCCAGTCGTCGAGGTCCGGCAACAGGATTCGACTCTCCTCGTCAAAGTGACTTTCGATCAGTTCCACCACATGCCGGTCACGTTCCCGGGCGCCAGCATAAAGTTCTTCCAGCACGACCGCGCTCAGCCACATATCGTTCTCGGCGACGAATTTGGCAACCGCTGGGCCGGCATCTCCACGCCGCAGGGCGGAAACATAAATGGATGTGTCAAATAGGGCAGGCTGCATTTATTCATCCAGCACGCCATAAACGTCTTTAATTTCGACGCCGCTCTTAAAGAATTGCTCGTTGGCTTGGCGCAAAACGCGGTTCCTTCGTTCTTCAGCAATTACCCTATCCAGCGCCCGTTCGAGGGTTTCGGTCTCCGTTTTTGCGCCTAGGGCTTTTTGAGCGCGCTTGATCTTTGCTGAATCCAATTGAAAGTGTTTGTGAGTCCGCGTCCGCGTGACGGCCATTTAAGTTTACCCCCTTCCAGCTAGTCTACCACCAATGTACATATAGGCAACATATATGTACATGCGGGAGATGGGGCGATCTCACCGCGGCGGTTCTTCGTTGACGTCCGCCTCGTTGCCATACGTTGCCGCAGTATTCGGCGTGGAGTAGGTTTTCGCCGGCTTCTTCGGCGGGTGCAGTCGGCCCGCGCTGTAGTGGCCTTGTTTCTCGACGTCGTAATTCTTCGGCAGCGGCGGGATCAGGGTCGAGCCGCCGGTCAACTGGCTCACGCGGTTCAGGATAATCTCGGCGCGTCCGTCGTAAAGCTTTACCGGCCCGCGGATCTCGATGACTTTTCCTGCGAGGCGGCGGACGTCGCCTACATCCTTCAGATCGTGAGGGAAAACTACGACCGCGAACGGGCACGCCATGTGATCTTCGCAGAAATCAACGAAATGTACGCCCCCGGCGCCCGCTTTCACGCGCAGGACTTTCCCCGTCACGCACTTCGTTTCTCCGACATGCTGCTTGGCTTCGCGAATCGGTAGGCAGTCGGAGGCAGCGAGTAACGGTGTTGCCGACCCGGGTATCGACAAGACGATCAACTCGAGCAGCAGCCACTTCGAATATCGAAACCGCACGCGAGGCATGACCGTTCCCACAGGAGCACCCTAGCTCCACCTCGAATCTTACGGCGGCGGGGTCGGAAAAAAACACGGGACGTGGAATTCTTAAACTGTCTTTCCCGGAATGGAAATTCTACCCAGGCGAGAGCGCGCGGGAGGGAACGCTGAGGGACTGGACTAGCCAGTCCCCGGTTCTATCCGCCACGTACATCAATGGCGGTGAAATTACTTGAAGGCTTTGACTGCGGCTGCTTCGTCGTCTTTCACGTCGAAGACGGTGTAGAGCTTGGTGATCTGGAGCAGGTCGTGCACCTTCTTGGTGAGATTAAGCAGTTTGAGTTCGCCACCCTGATTCTTGGTGGTGGTAAAGGCGCTGACCAGCTCACCGATGCCGGAGCTGTCGATGTAGTTGACCTCGCCGAGGTTCAAGACCAGCTTCTTGTTGCCTTTGGCGAGCAGGTCGCGAATGGTGTCGCGCATCATGACGCTGCCTTCGCCGAGAGTGATGCGGCCGCTGCAGTCCACAATGGTGACTCCGTCCACCTGCCGAGTGCTAAGTTTCATGCTCACTGAGACCCCTCCTTGCCGCCCGCGGCTCAGCCACGGAC
>Ga0307476_10001115_pt1 | contig 17003 bp, 13 predicted proteins | sample atmos_gasesECM2C_2_FD_203314 | JGI IMG/M metagenome (GOLD analysis project Ga0307476, IMG submission 203314) | Hardwood forest soil microbial communities from Morgan-Monroe State Forest, Indiana, United States - atmos_gasesECM2C_05 | ecosystem: Environmental > Terrestrial > Soil > Temperate... | reverse complement strand
TGTTTTTCGCCCAGTCGATGAATGGTTTATCCGCATGGATTGGCGCGACCGCATCGAGCACACGGTGCCAACCATTCGATGGATTCCGCCGGAGGGCGAAGCCCGCGAATTGGATTGGCTCCACAACATGCGCGACTGGATGATCTCGAAGAAACGCTTCTGGGGACTCGCGTTGCCCATCTGGGTTTGCGGCGAGTGCGAAAACTTTACCGTGATCGGCAGTCGCGAAGAGTTGAAAGATCGCGCGGTTGAGGGCTGGGAGACATTCGAGGGCAATTCGCCGCATCGACCGTATATCGACGCGGTCAAGATCCGCTGCGAAAAATGCGGCGGCGCATCTTCGCGCGTGGCGGATGTGGGAAATCCGTGGCTGGACGCGGGGATCGTACCCTTCAGCACGATTCGCTATTCAAGCGATCGAGCGTACTGGGAGAAGTGGTTTCCGGCTGATCTCGTGCTCGAGAGTTTTCCTGGGCAATTCCGTAACTGGTTTTATTCCATGCTGGCAATGAGTGCGATGATCGATGGCCGCGCTCCGTTCAAGGCTTTGCTGGGACATGCTCTGGTTCGCGATGCGCGCGGCGAAGAGATGCACAAGTCGAAAGGCAACTCCATCGCCTTCGACGAAGCCGCCGAAGCGCTGGGCGCCGAGGTCATGCGCTACATCTACGCGGAGCAGAAGACTGCGCAAAATCTTAACTTCCCCGACTTGCATCCTACCGGCAACCCGGGCCAGACGATTGACGGTGAGGCCCGCCGAAAGCTGCTGACATTCTGGAACTGCTACAGCTTCTTCGTCAGCAACGCCCGATCTGACGGGTGGAAGCCAGGAGCCGTGGTTCCGATCATCAACCAATTGGATCGCTGGGTGTTGAGCCGACTGCAGCGTTTGATCGAAGCGGCGCGCGGCGCGTTCGATAACTACGAACACTATCGCTTGATCGATGCCTTTCAAATCTTCGATGACGAGTTCTCGAACTGGTATCTCCGCCGCTCGCGCCGCCGCTTTTGGGCGAATGAGGCCGACGCGTATCAAACGATCTACACCGTGCTCACAACCGTGACCAGGGTGATGGCGCCGGCGTTGCCGTTTCTGACTGAAGAGATTTATCAGAATCTGGTGTGCTCGGTTGATTCGTCGGCTCCGTCCTCGGTCCACTTGAGCCGCTATCCGCAGGTGGACGCTGCGCAAATCGACGAGACTCTGGAACACAGCATTGACGCGGTCATTCGTATCAAGAATTTGGCTTTGAGCTTGCGCAAGCAGAGCGGAAGAAAGACCCGGCAACCGCTCAGCATCTTGTACGTCCGCCCCAAAGATGCTGCCGATCGCCGCGTGCTGGAAAATCCTGACTATGCCGCGCAGATTCTGGAGGAAGCCAATATCAAAAAGCTCGTTCTGATCGAGGACGAAACCAAGTTGGTGAAGGTAAGCTTCAAACCGGATGCCAAGAAACTGGGGCCCCGCGCTGGGAAATATTTGAAGGCGATTGCGCAGGCTCTCAGTCAAGCCGATCCTAAGACAGTGTTGAAGGGTGATCCGTATACGGTGCAGGTCGACGGGCAAAGCTTCGAACTGGCTGCGGACGAGATACTCACGTCCTACGAAGGTCCGGAGAATCTCAAGTGCGTTCTCGAACAAGGCACATTTCTGGCGCTCGACACTACGCTTACGCCGGAGTTGTTGCGGGAAGGCGTGGCTCGAGACTTCAACCGCGCCGTGCAGGATCAGCGGAAATTGATGAATCTGAATATTTCCGATCGCATTGCGGTCATCTATTCCGCCTCGCCGCGCATCGCAGAGGCGATTACGGCGCACGAGTCTTATCTGCGACACGAACTGCTGGCGGATCGGCTGGAGTTGAGCAGCACGCAGAATGGTGGAGAAAAGCTTTCACTCGGTGGCGAGGAGATAATGGTTACGATCACGCGGATGTGATCGCATCTTGCGCACCGGGTCTAATTAGGGGAACGTGAAGGAAAGAAGGTTTTCCGTCCGTGAATGAACGAATCCGATTCATCACCCATAAGGGAAAACAGATTCTTCTTGTTGATTTTTCGAACTGCTCGGCCGGTGAAGTCGAAAAGGTTGCGCGGGCAGTTCCCGAATATGTGACGGTCCAGCCACGGGGTTCGGTGTTGCTGCTTACGGATTTCACCAAGGCATCGTTTGACGTGGAGGCTATTCGGGCGATCAAGGAAAGCGCGGTCTTCAACAAACCCTACATCAGGAAATCGGCGTGGATAGGGGCAGAGAATCTCCCGAGAGACTTCGAGCAGAACCTGAAAGAATATTCTCGTCGCGAGTTCCCCGTTTTCAAGAATCGTGAAGAGGCCTTGACCTGGTTGATTGAGGGCTAACTGCGGGTGCACCAGGCCTTGCCGTTTAAAGGCTTGGGAATGTTTCGCGAGCCTGCTGTGCTAGTATTTAGCGTTTCCCGGTGCCTTGTGCCTGCGCGATAAACTCAACATGCATCCACAAGGCCTGTAACCCTCATCCAACAGCGCAACCCCGATGCCAATGAAAGATACGCTCGGAGTCTTATTAGCGGGAGGAGCAGGCGAGCGCCTTTATCCACTTACTCGCGACCGCGCGAAGCCCGCCGTGACCTTCGGCGGCATTTACCGCATTATCGACATCACTCTTTCCAACTGTCTCAACTCCGACTTGCGCCGGGTTTACATTCTGACGCAGTACAAAGCGCTCTCGCTTAACCGCCATGTGCGCGAGGGCTGGAATATCCTGGGCCGCGAGGTGGGAGAGTTTATTGAAGTGCTACCGCCGATGAAACGAGTCAGCGAGGAGTGGTACCAGGGCACGGCGGACGCGGTTTACCAGAACATTTATTCCATCGGCTCGGAGCAGCCGCAGCACGTGCTTATTCTCTCGGGCGACCACATTTACAAGATGAATTATGGGAGGATGCTCCAGCAGCACACGGACTCTGGAGCTGACGTCACGCTAGCGACCATTCAGATTGATCCCGACGAAGTTTTTCGCTTCGGCGTAGTGGATATCGACCACGATCATCGGGTGAACGGCTTTCTGGAGAAACCCAAACAGACCGATTTGCGTTCTCCTTACAACCCGGCGAAAGTTTCGGCGTCGATGGGGATTTACATCTTCAATACCGACGTGCTCATTCCGGCGCTTTTGAAAGATGCCGAAGACCCGAAGTCCAGCCACGATTTTGGCAAGGACATTCTTCCCAAGATGGTAGATGAATATCGCGTGTACTCCTTCGATTTCGTCGATGAGAATAAAAAGGAAGCGCTGTACTGGCGCGATGTGGGGACACTCGAGGCCTACTACGAAGCCAACATGGATATTGTCTCGGTCTCACCGGTGTTCAATTTGTATGATTCGGAGTGGCCCATCCGCACGCACCAGCGGCAGTATCCGCCGGCGAAGTTTGTGTTCGCGGAATCCGGACGCACGGGAACTGCGCTCGATTCTATTGTCTCCGCCGGGTGCATCGTTTCCGGGAGCACGGTGAAGAACAGCGTGCTTTCCCCCGACGTGCGAATCAATTCCTATAGCGAAATCGACGACAGCATCCTGTTCACGCATGTCAATGTCGGCCGGCATTGCCGTATCCGCAAAGCCATTATTGATCGTGATGTGCACATTCCCGAAGGCACGACCATCGGCTACGACCCCGAGGCCGACCGGCAACGTTATTTCGTCACCGAGAGCGGGATCACCGTGGTGACGCGCGATTATTCCTTGTTCGAAAATCCGGTGACCGTGGATTACTTCACCAGCGAATAAGTGCCCAACCCTCGACTCCATCTCTTCGAAGACATTGGAACGGAAGCCAGGTTTTGCCGGCTGGTTACGCAAGTAACTTTGGCGTTCATTACCATTAAGGAATAATAATGTCTTCTGAGTCCGGGCTATCTCAGGTGAAGACGAAGCGCGACAATAGGTTAAAGGAAATTTGCCCGGGCAAATTTCGATTCAGTCCACGCTAGGAGTTGCATGTCTACAGGGGTTCGGAGAGCTGGGAGCCAACAGCAGCCCGCATCGTCGGGAACCTTACCGCTGCTCAATGACGCCGTGCTGAGCATGATCCGGACGCAGGCCCCGCTGCCGCAAGTCCTGCGAGTTTTGTGCACGAACATCGAGAAGCAGCATCCTGATCTGCTCTGTTCCGTTCTTCTTCTTGACGCCGACGGCACGACCCTGCGGCACGGGGCGGCTCCCAGTCTTCCCAGCGAATACTCAAAGGCAGTGGACGGAATACAGATCGGTCCGTGCGCCGGATCTTGCGGGACGGCGGCTTACCGCAAACAGCCGGTGATCGTTGCCGACATCGCTACTGACCCGCTCTGGGCAAACTTTTGCCACATAGCCTTGCATCACGGTTTACGCGCCTGCTGGTCCACTCCCATCGCTTCGCAGGACGGTAGAGTTCTGGGCACGTTCGCCATCTATTACCGGGAGCCTCGTACGCCCAATGCCGAGCATCTGCAAGTGGTCACGCACGCCACGCACCTGGCGGGAATCGCGATCGAACATGATCGGGCGAAGGCTGAGCTCCGGACCGCGGAAGCTCGCTACCGCACGCTGGTGGAGCGCCTCCCTGCGATTACCTACATTGCGGAGCTTGGCGCCGGTGGACCATGGCACTATGTGAGCCCGCAAATTGAAACCATGCTGGGGTTTCCGCCTGGGGAATGGCTTTCCGATCCGATGAACTGGATGAATCACATTCATCCTGACGACCGCGAGATTGCTCTGGCGGCGGAGAAACTGTTTCAGGAAACTCACGAGTTGTTTCATGCCGAATACCGCATGTGCGCGCGCGACGGCAGGCTGTTGTGGTTTCGCGACGAAGGTGTCTTGCTGCAACAAAACGATGGCCAAGCCCTCCTGATGCAAGGGGTGCTTTATGACATCACAGAGCGCAAGCGGTTGGAAGATCAGCTGCGCCACTCGCAGAAAATGGAAGCCGTGGGCCAGTTGGCCGGAGGGGTGGCCCATGATTTCAACAACCTGTTAATGCTGATTCAGGCTCACAATGAACACCTGCGCGACCGGTTGGATGCGGACGATGCCGCGCGCAAAGATGCTTTGGCAATTGAAAACGCCGTGACTCGCGCCGCCTCCCTGACCGGCCAACTGCTGGCCTTCAGCCGCAAGCAGGTGCTCCGGCCCAAGGTTCTCGATCTGAATGCGGTGCTCGCCGACGTAGCCAAAATGCTGCATCGCCTGATTGGAGAAAATATTGAACTCCGAGTCATTCCGGCACGCTCGCTGGGCAAGGTCAAAGCGGATCCCGGACAGCTGGAGCAGGTGATCCTGAATCTGGCAGTGAATTCACGCGATGCCATGCCCGCGGGCGGAAGGCTGACCATCGCCACGCAGAACGTCGAACTGGACGAAAACGATTCCAGAAAGCATGAGGGAGCGCCGCCGGGCAAGTATGTGATGCTGGCGGTCGGCGACACTGGTAGCGGAATGGATACGGAAACCCAGGCCCACATGTTTGAGCCCTTCTTCACCACCAAGGCGCCGGGCAAGGGCACGGGATTGGGACTGGCTACCGTGTACGGAGTGGTCAAGCATAGCGATGGCTGGATCTGGGTTGACAGCGAACCCGGGCGAGGAACTACGTTCCAGATTTATCTTCCGCGCGTAGATGAAGCGGCAGTCGAAGAATCTGTGGTTGAGGAACGCCAGTGCGAAAAGATCGAGGTCAAGCTATCGCAGGCAGAGTCGTCGCAGACCCGGGGAGAATCGGCATCCGAAAACGTTTCATCTCTCACCGCCGCGCCCAAGGGTACGGAAACCGTTCTGGTGGTGGAAGATCAGGATGGCATTCGCGATATCGTGCGGGAATCTCTCCGGCGCAACGGGTACAACGTGCTGATTGCCATCGACGGCAACCAGGCGCTGGAGATGTCCAACGCTTATCCCGATCCCATTCACTTGCTGGTCACCGATCTGGTCATGCCCAACATCGGAGGCCGCGAACTTGCGCAACGTCTCACTCCGTTGCGGCCGGGAATGAAAGTGCTGTTCATGTCAGGTTACTCAGAACACTCTGCCTTGGATATTGAGGCCTCTGGCCAAGCAGCCACCATCCTGCAAAAGCCTTTTTCCCTGGACGCTTTGGCACGCAACGTTCGACGCGTGCTGGATGAGCCGAATGCTGGATGAGCCGAATGTGTAGTTTTCGTCGATTCGCTTCGAGCGTCCGGCGATAATTCTTTGGCGGACCGAGCGACGGCCCTAAACGTAACCCGCAGTTGCCTTCTTCACGAATTGACCCGACAGCAGAGAAGGCTACGGCTGTCCGACCCATACGACAAAGGTAAGTTTGACATCCTCGTAACGCCCGGTAATTTCCCAGCACCCAGTCGTGGGGAAGTTGATCCCAGTCATAAAGAACTGATCGTCCGCTGTCCAGCTGGGTGACCCCGGGCCGTCGGTCTGGAGCGGAGAAGCAAGAGCATCGGTTCTCCTGCCGCTGACAATGAGTTTCGCTTCGGTTGCAGCGTGTGGGTCAAACCCTTGTCGCCAAAAAGCCAGCTTTTGTCTGAATGTCGGATCGTCGGGGGTGTAGTGCCCCAACCCGATCCAGGCTCCGCTCTTTGGAAGAGCGGTCCATAGGCTGTCGGTCCCGAACCAGAATTGACTACGCGATGGTTTTGCGGGATAGGGTGGTGGTGGTACGAAGGGGTGGGTTTCAGGCTTCGTAACCGGGCACGTCTCAGGCACGGCCGATGTTTTCTGACTTCCCTGGCCAAGGGATAAAGCTGGAAGAAACATGAGGCAAAACAACAGCAGCAGGCGTAGGGAGAGCATAAGAAGCCTCCAATGCAGATTGTTCAGTTTACAACTTCGACGACAACTGTTGCTATCAGGCCTTGAACCTCCTGCCGGCACGCCTGGGAACTATGTGATGGGAAAAGTTCTGAGTCACCGCCGACCCCGGAGTATCATCAAACTATGAGGATGGGGCGGCGGAGGAGTTGAGATGAAAAAATCCGGCCTGTTAAAAGTTCTTTGTGTTCTGGTGACGTCGGTTGTCCTGATCTGCATGCCCGAGTCGTCTTTCGCGGCGGGTGGCCATGGCGGCGGTGGTGGAGGATTCCACGGCGGGGGCGGCGGGTTCCACGGCGGAGGCGGAGGATTCCACGGCGGGGGATTCGGCGGGTATCACGGTGGCTGGGGTGGAGCTGGCTGGCGTGACGGTTGGGGCGGTTATGGCTGGCGTGGAGGCTGGGGTGGGTACGGCTGGCGCGGCGGGGGGTGGGGTTATCCCGGCTGGGGTTGGGGAGTTGGCATCGGATTTGGTTGGGGTTGGGGTTCTTATTGGCCGAGTTACCCCTATGCGTATGGCTATCCCTACTATGCTTACCCCTACTATCCGTCTTACCCGTATTATGGGCCGGACGCGTATGCGCCAGCGGACCCGGATCGGTATAACGGTGGCAATCCGCGGGACAACTCGCAGCAGCAAGATTCAAATTATCCAGGGCCGGAGAGATCGACCGGCGTCAGCGACAAGATCCCGACGACGACCTTCGCGAGCCACAAAACGGCCGGAGACTCCAGCTCTGCAAAGTATTGGTTGGCGAATTACCAGCAACATATGGTTCCGCGACAAGCGGTGCGAAATGTGATTCAAGCTTTGCTTGCGATGCCACCCGAGGCTCGGCGGCGACAGATCGAATCTGGTCGCTACCGAAATTTTTCGCCAGAGGAACAGGAATTTCTGAATCAGGTGGCGCAGGGTGTTGGACGTGTTGGGGAATCGCAAAAGAATGCAGACGAAACGAAGCCGGAGAGGTTGAGGCTGGCGTCGCAATAGCGCATTTCGATACGCCGCGCCTGGGACGGATCTAATGCTTGGAGAAAGGTAAGTGTCCGGCGGCGGGATCTACCCACCTTCAACGATGCGGTAGTCTCGTTCCGCGCCGGAGCCGAGTGCCTGAAGCGCCTTTTGGTAGGTGTCACTTTTGTGAGCTGCTAGCGCGACGTCATAGCTGTCAAATTCGACAATGATCGCCCGTTGCTGCAATCCGGCTTCGTGGGCTTGAACCTGGCTCGTGGCCCTAGTCAAAACGCGACCGCCGAATGACTGAATCGCCGGCCCTGCTAATGCCCCATAGGCCTTTACGGCCGATTCATCAGAAATCGATCTATACGCAACCACCCAATAGCCCTTTTTCATGCTGCCCTCTTCCGTACCTGCTGGTTCCCGACTTCCGCATGGTACCAAAGACCCGTTCGAAGCCGCGCTTTGACTTGTGAAGCCTGGAGCAAGTCCGCGTTGCTTAGGATGACAGTTTGAACTTAGGGGCGCGGACTTGCGAATGACTTATTAAACGAATATTGGAAAATCTTTTGGGTTGCGGCTACACTTGACCCCGGCACTTGGATGGAGCGACGTTATGGCTTGCGCTCGATCATTGGTTGTCTTCCTGCTGTTTGCATTGAGTCTTCCCGCTTTTGCTCAGACCGCGCCTGCGGTCGCGCCCTTGCCGGCCGATCCTGTCGAACTGGCGAGCGGGGACACGCTGAGAGTCGCCAATCCGGAGAACCGGGCTTTGGTTTTGAATCTGCTGGAGCGGGCGCGGCAAAATGGAAGCGAGCTTTACGCGGCGGGTGGTCCGGCTTTCCATCTCAAAGTTTCGTTTACCTCCAGCGGGCAATCGCGCTACACCGGGTCCGGGGAGATGGAAGAGTTCCGCTACTCCCGGAATAGTTTCTGGCGATGGACAGCGCGACTCGGGGATTACTCGCAGATTCGGGTGTTTCAGTCTGGCACTCCTTTCGACGAGAAAACGCCGGGGCCAATTCCGCTGCGGGTGCAGATGGTTCGCGGGGCGGTGATTTGGCCGATGTCCAATGTTCGGCCGGGAACGATGATCCGCATGGCGAGCGCGCAATGGCATGGGATGGAGGTTATGTGCGCGTTGCTGTCCTTTGACGATGCGATTGCCGCTGTGCACGGGCGACACTGGCGGGAGCGTGAATACTGCGTGGATACGAAGTCGGCGCTCCTGCGCATTTATTCCGAGGCCCCCGGTATCTATACGGTTTACGATTATGATGACGCCCTGCACTTCCACGGGCGCACGCTGGCGCGGCAGATTTCCATTATGGAGAGCGGGGAGGCTGTCCTACAGATCCACGTGGAGAGCCTGGAAGACGCGGGTACGCCCGATCCCGCCTTGTTCACGCCCACGAAGGAAATGCTGGCTCGGGGTCCTGGAATCGTTTTGATGCCATCGGTGCGGATTCCGGCCGCCGCGGCGCCTCCGGCTGGCCGCAGCGGAACGATTCAGCCAGTCATTGTTCATGCCAGCGTTGACGATCAAGGCAAGGTGGTGGAGGCGGAAGCGCTGCAAAACTCGGACCCGGGCCTGAGCTCTGCGGCCCTGGCTCTGGTGAAGAGCTCGACGTACCCGCCTCAGACTCGGGCAAGCGGGCCGGTGCAGACTGAGGCTTTCATCAACGTGGAATTCGGGGCTGGGCGCTAGAAACGCCTGAGCAGTCTATTCGAAGCTGTACCAGTTCCTACTAGAAATTCCCTGAAACATCGCGGTAGTGCGGACCTGCGTGGATCCCTCATTTCGTTCGGGATCACAACGTGATGGGATCACTCTGCGGATGTTCTCCGCGGTCTCCGCGATTTAAGACTTTGCTTCTGCATTGAGTATCCACTCTTGTTCGTCGTTTCTTCGCTCCACTTTACCGCGCTGTTACAATGCCTAGTCTCATAGATTGCAAGAACTTTTGGGGCCATACACACGTATCTGTTATGCGGTGTTAGGGTTGGGGTATAAAAGCGCTTGAGCGCTTCTTTCGCCTAGCCCGGGTCGCGAAGCCAGGAGTTCCCAGGAGTGGAAGTTGGAAGACGCTCAAGTCGCCGCCGTGCTGGTCCGCCGCTGTATTGCGGGCGATGCGACTGCCTGGGAGGAAATCGTGCAGCGCTATCACCGGCGAATTTATAACATCTGCTATCGCTTTGCGGGCTCGGGCGATGATGCGCAGGATCTCACCCAGGAAGTTTTCATAAAGATGTACAGGACCCTGCAGTCGTATGATGTGGAACGCGGGGCCTTCATGACTTGGGTAACCACCATCACGCGAAACCTGCTGGTGGATCACTTCCGTAAGAGTAAGCAGGATCGCATGACCGATTCGCTGGATACGCCGGCGTCCGAGCACGAAGATGCCATGCCGCTGAGCGAGCAAATCCACGATAATGCCCTTACCCCGGATGCCCGGGCGCAGAGCCTTGAAGTCAAGGAGACCGTGCACAAGGCGCTGCAGAAGCTGTCTCCGGACCTGCGAGAAGCGGTTATTCTAAGAGACTTGCAAGACATGGATTACAAGGAAATTGCCACCGTACTCAAGGTCCCGGAAGGGACCGTGAAGTCAAGAATAAACCGCGGGCGAGCGGAACTTGCGCGCCTGCTACAACGTACATATAAACAGGTGATGTAATGGCGGCTGATCACAAGAACGGGATGCAGTGCAGCGAGTTCGACGCTCTTCTCAGCGAAGCTCTCGACCAGCGCTTGAGCGGGGAGAAACTGGAGCGCTTCCAGGCTCATGCCCGAGGCTGTCCGACTTGCGGGCCGCTGCTGGCCGAGGCCGATGCAGGCCTGCGCTGGCTGCACGAACTGGTAGAAGTCGAGCCTCCCGTCACCCTGGTGGACAACATTCTGGCCGCTACGACCGGGATTGACACCGCCCGCCTTCACGGAACCGCGAGAGCTCAGGCCCAGCCTTCATGGTTTGATCGCCTGCAGGCCTGGGCGGACCAAGTGGTCAGACCGATTCTCGGCGTTGCCCGGCAGCCCCGTTTCGCCATGTCATTCGGCATGGCATTCTTTTCTCTCACCATCACGATGAGCCTGGCGGGAGTAAAGTTGGGCGACTTGCGCCATGCCGATTTGCGGCCGAGTGCCATCAAGCGCAATTATTACGAGACTACGGGCAAAGTGGTGAAGTACTACGAGAATATCCGCTTTGTTTATGAGATCGAATCGCGAGTGCGGGAGTTCAAACGAGCCACCACGCCCGCCGAGCCCGCGCCCCAACAGGAACAGAAAGATCAGCATCACCGCAACGACAACACCAGTGGACAGCCCGAACCCAGACAGGACCGCAACTACAGTCAAGAAGGAGCTCAGCCCATACTGGCCTCCCTGACCGATAACCCACCTGTAGTGATACTGGCCCCACACAGGAGGTTTTCATGAACTGCGCCAACCATCCCGATATTGCGCCGGTGGCCTATTGCCGCACTTGCGGCAAGCCGCTATGCGCCAACTGCACCCGAGACGTGAAGGGTGTGATCTATTGCGAAAACTGCCTGGCGGAGCGACTGCACGGGGTTCAACCTGCAAGTCTGCCGCCCGCAGCCGGATTCGTTTCCTCCGCGCCTGCGCCAATTACGCCGGGCAGCGGGCCGAATCCCGCGGTCGCTGGCATTCTGGCTGGATTCTTTCCCTTCGGCGTGGGCGCGGTTTATTGCGGCCAGTATGCCAAGGGGCTGGCGCACCTCGTCATCTTCACCATGTTGATATGGGGCGAAACGGTTATCCAGAACGATGGCATCAATACGATTCTCGGCCTGGGCATTGCGTTTTTTTACGTATGGCAGATCATCGATTCGATACGTACTGCCAAAGCCATCCAGCTGGGACAAACCCCGCCCGACCCGTTCGGCCTGGCTCAGGCCTTTGGAGCCGGAGAGCCGGAGCAGCCGGGACAGCCGGTGCAACCAGCGCCAGCGTGCGACGCAACCCATCCTGCGAAGATTCCCACGGCAGCCGTGGTTCTCATTGGTCTGGGTGTGCTGTTCCTTTTGCAGACCGCGGGAGTGTTCGAGTTCGGATGGGATCGGGTGTGGCCGTTCTTTTTGATTGGCCTGGGGATTTGGATGTTCGCCGTGCGCGAGGGCTGGGTGGCTTCGAGGCGAAGGTCTTATTATCGCATTGGCCGCCGACGCACCCTGGTTGGCCCCGTAGTGTTGGTTACGGTTGGCATTCTTTCCCTGCTCGAGAGTTACAACGGCCCGCGCTGGAACCGCACTTGGCCGGTGCTGCTGCTTGCCATTGGCATTACCAAACTGTTGGAGAGCCGGACGCCGCCGCCCCCGATGCCGCCGGGACCGGGGCCGACGGGCGGTGTGACCAGCGATGTCTCAGCGCCTGCCAGCCCAGCGCCCACGAGCGAGGTTCGAAATGGCTAGCCCAGTGCAGGCGCCACCACCGCGCTACCGGCGCTCGTTTTCCGGACCCATCATACTGATCGCCCTGGGCGCGTTATTTCTACTGGGAACTATGGGCGTGCTCGACTGGCGCAATCTCGGCCACTGGTTCGCCCATTACTGGCCGGTGCTGCTCATCATCGCGGGCGTGATCAAGCTGATCGAATATCAGCAAGCGCAAAGGCAGGGGGTGCGCGCTTCCGGCATCAGCGCCGGCGGAGTCTTTGCCATCGTTTGCATTATTGTTTTTGGCCTGATCGCGACTCACGCTTCCCGCTTTCACTGGGAAGAACTCAGGGACCAGATCAGCATCAACGACGACAATGATTTTCCGTTGTTCGGATCTAAATTTAACTTTGACGACCAACTGGCGCAAGCCTTCCCCGCCGGTGCCAGCCTCCACATCAATGACACTCGCGGCGCGGTGAATATCACTGCCTCCGACGATGATCAGATTCGGGTCGTCGTCCACAAGCGCATCAGCGCCGAAAATCAGGGCGAGGCCGATAAATGGAACGCCGGCACCAAGCCGCAACTCACAGTCAGTGGAAGCGTGGTCACGCTGAATGCGAACAATGCGGGCGCCGGAGACCATTGGGTGGCGGAGGATCTCGACGTTTCCCTGCCCCGCAAAGCCGCAGTCGTTGCTTCCACGCGTTACGGCGATGTCAGCATTACCGGCCGCGAAGGCAACCTCGACATTACCAGCCAGCACGGCGGCGTCAACACCACTGACATTAACGGCAAAGTCACGCTTAGCCTGGATCACAGTTCCGCGCGGATTTCGCAGGTTGCCTCCGACGTATCCATCGGCGGCCGCGCCAACGATGTTTCCATTGAGGACGTTCAGGGCGCGGTCCACCTGGACGGCGAATTCATGGAGAGCGTGAAGCTGGCGAAGATCAGCCAGCCCGTTATCTTCAAATCGTCTCGCACGGATATGGATTTTTCGCGTCTCGACGGCGACCTCGATCTGGACTCGGGCGACTTGCAGGCTTCGAATCTAATCGGCCCGCTGCGACTGAATACGCGGTCGAAGGACATTCGCCTTACCGGCGTCTCCGGCGACGTGCGCCTGCAGGATGAAAACGGCTCGGTCGAACTGCGCATGAACAAGCTCGGCAGCATGCAGGTCGAGAACCACAAAGGCGATGTCCAGATTTATTTGCCGGACAAAGCCGGCTTCCAGGTCGATGCGCGCGCCCGCAACGGAGAAGTCGAGACCGACTTTGACCAACTGAAGATCGACAACTCGAACGATCAGGCAATCGCCACCGGAACCGTAGGCGGGGGTGGGCCACACTTAGTGGTCAACAACGAGCACGGCACCATCGAGATCCGCAAAGCTTCAGCCGCGCCAGAAGCACCCGAAGCTCCCAAGGCGCCGAAAGCACCACGAGCTCCAGCGGCGCCGAAAGCCCCGCAAGTCACGGAAAACTGATTCTGTGGAGCACGGGCGTCCACGCCCCGTCCTGCGTCAAACTACTTCTTGACCTGGATCCCCAGGTCTTTCAACTGTGACTCGCTCACCGGCGTCGGAGCATCCACCATCAAGTCCACCGCCCGCGCCGTCTTCGGAAATGGAATTACCTCGCGCAGACTGTCTGCCCCGGCCAGGATCATCACAATGCGGTCCAAGCCCAACGCGATTCCGCCGTGCGGAGGCGTGCCGTACTCCAACGCTTCCAAGAAAAATCCAAAACGCGAGCGGGCTTCCTCTTCGGTCATGCCGAGAGCATGGAAAATTTTGCTTTGAATATCCTGGCGATGAATACGAATCGACCCTGATCCCAACTCAGTTCCGTTCAGCACCACGTCATAGGCCAGCGCCCGCACCGAAGCTGGATCCGACTCAAGCTTGTCCATGTCGTGCTCGTGCGGCGAAGTAAAAGGATGGTGCGCGGCGGCCCAGCGCTTACCCTCTTCATCCCACTCGAACATAGGGAAATCGGTGACCCAGAGAAAACGAAAGTCCTTCGCCGGATCGCCGCTCTTTTTGAAAGCACCATGACGCTCAGCATATTTCTGAGCCAGCGCGAGACGCAGCAAGCCTGCCGCAGTGTACACCGCATAATCATGCTGCTTGACCTCAGGCTTCACCCCGCCCTCGGATTTATGCTCCGCGGGTTTGCCGTCGCCGGCGACGACCACCAGCAGATCGTCCGCTTCAGCAGCGGTTTCCTGACGAATCTTATTCGCGGTTTGCGGAAAGTTTTTCTCCAGCCGCTTGAAATCTTCAAACAACTTCGCTGCGCCTTTCGCGACAAACAGCGGCTTGATCTCATCACGATCTTTGCGGGAGAGTTCGCCGACCCTCGGAATACGAATGGCTACGACGGGCAGACCAGGATTAACAGCAAGCGTCGAGAGATTGTCTGCTGTGAATGCCTGGCGCACGTTCGTCATCGCGGGCAGACGCATATCAGGCTTGTCGCTGCCGTACAGCCGGATCGCCTGGTCGTAGCTCATGCGCGGGAACGGCGACGTGATCTCCTGCCCAGCAGCTTTGAACGCCGCAGTCAGAAATCCCTCGACCACCTCCCAGACCCGCTCCGGCTGCGGATAAGACATCTCCAAATCGATCTGAGTAAACTCCGGCTGGCGGTCGGCGCGCAGGTCTTCATCGCGGAAACAACGCACGATCTGGAAATAACGGTCGAAGCCGGAGATCATCAGAATCTGTTTGAACAGTTGCGGCGACTGCGGTAACGCGTAAAAGCTTCCCGGCTGTACGCGGCTGGGGACAAGGTAATCCCGCGCGCCTTCAGGCGTCGAGCGGGTCATGAACGGCGTTTCGATTTCGAAGAATCCCTGCGCCGACAGATAACTGCGAATCGCAATCGCAACTTTGTGCCGCAGCTCGATATTCTGCTGCATGGCATCGCGCCGCAGGTCGATGTAGCGATACTTGAGGCGCATTTCTTCATTAGGCAGAACCGTATCGCCGGGAAGAAACGGCGGCTGCTTCGATTCATTGAGGATGCGCAGCTCCTCCGCGATCAACTCAACTTCGCCGGTAGGAATATTTTTGTTGAAGGTGTCAGCGGTACGCTGCTTCACTTTGCCAATCACCGCGACCACGTACTCGCTGCGCAACTGGCTGGCCTTTTCGTGGACGGACGGATCGCGCTCTTTGTTGAACACAACCTGGGTCATACCGGTACGGTCGCGCACATCCACAAAAATGAGGTTCCCAAGATCGCGGCGGCGGTTCACCCATCCCATGAGCACGGCGCGTTGACCGGAGTCGGAGGCGCGTAGCTCTCCACAGCGGTGGGAGCGTTGCAGATCGCCTAAAAAGTCGAGCAAGTTATGCCTTTCGGAAGAACAGAGGAATTCCAAATTATAAATGGTGGCTGAGTTGCCCCGCTAACTCGCGGCGGCCTAAAACCTTTGTGTAGCTTCGTGTCCTTTGTGGTTGATGATTTTAGGACATCGCCGGACTAACTGCCCGCTTGAATCTTCTGCGCCAGTTCGGCGCGAGGCACGGAAACCTGCTCTCCGCTTTCCAGATTTTTCAGCGCGAATGCGCCGGCTTTAACTTCGTTCTCCCCCACAATCAGAATAAAGCGCGCCCCCAGCTTGGCTGCGGTCTCAAAAGATTTCTTGAGGCGAAACGTCTCATCCCCCAACTCAGCGACAACATCGTGGCGCCGCAACTCGCGCGCCAGACGAGCGGCTTCGCGATCCATGCCCGCACCTAACGGCGCAATGTACACATCGGGCTTGCGTTGTACCGCGTCCGCGGATTGCTTGAGCGCCAGCACCAGGCGATCTTCGCCAATAGCAAATCCGATTCCAGGAGCGCTGGGGCCGCCAATCGATTCCGACAGACCGTCATAGCGGCCACCGCCGAGAATCGCATTCTGCGCCCCCAAAGCCCCGTGCGTGAACTCAAACGCGGTTCGGCTGTAATAATCCAAGCCGCGCACCAAGCGGTCGTTCAGTTGAAACTCAACTCCCACTGCTCTCAATATCTCTTGTACCTGCTCGAAATGCCGTCGGCAAGGCTCGTCGAGAAACTGGCTGATGCGCGGCAGCGTTTCGATAATGGGCTGATCCGCGGGAACTTTGCAATCGAACACTCGCAGTGGATTCGTGACAGCGCGGCGCTGGCAGTCGGCGCACATTTGTCCGACGACAGGCTCCAGCGCTTTTCGTAGAGCCTCGTTGTAGGCGGCGCGATCGTTGGGGCAGCCGACCGAGTTCAGTTGCAGCGTCCAGTTTTCGATGCCGAGGCGATCGAGCAGTGTAGCCAGCAATTCCAGAATTTCGGCGTCGCGGGCCGGCGATTCGCTGCCGGCGCTCGCCGGCCCGATAATCTCGGCCCCGATCTGATAGAACTGGCGATATCGTCCCTTCTGCGGACGCTCGCGGCGAAACTGCGGCCCGATGTAGTAGAGCTTGTTCAATCCGCGATCCCAGAGTTTGTGCTCGATATAGGCGCGGACGACGCCAGCCGTGTTCTCGGGACGAAGCGTTAACGACTGGCCTTTTTCGCTCTCTGCCCGCGCCCGGTCTTCCCAGGTAAACATTTCTTTCGACACGATGTCGGTTTCTTCGCCGACGCTTCGGGCGAAGAGTTGCGTTTCCTCAAAGATCGGAGTGCGGATCTCGTGAAAGTTATAGACGCGGAAAATGTCGCGCACCGCCGCTTCGACGAAGTTCCACAACGCCGTGTCTGGCGGAAGAAGATCGCGCGTTCCTCGGACGGCTTTGATCATGAACTCCTAGATTAAACCTTGTCATCCTGAGCGAAGC
>Ga0307476_10001114_pt1 | contig 17009 bp, 15 predicted proteins | sample atmos_gasesECM2C_2_FD_203314 | JGI IMG/M metagenome (GOLD analysis project Ga0307476, IMG submission 203314) | Hardwood forest soil microbial communities from Morgan-Monroe State Forest, Indiana, United States - atmos_gasesECM2C_05 | ecosystem: Environmental > Terrestrial > Soil > Temperate... | reverse complement strand
GCAACCCACGCCACGGTAGCCATAAGTTCGAAGCACGAGCAAACGCTCGACCCAGGAGAAACTTTCCACACGCTCCACACCTTCGTCTCAGTTCATCAAGGCGACTACTTCCGCACGCTAACCGAATTCCGCCGCCTGATGATGCGCCAGGGATTCCAAATGGCCACCGCGCCCGACAGCGCCTTTGGCCCCATCTGGTGCGCCTGGGGCTATGGCAGAAACGTGCAGCTGAAACAGGTCTACGACACGCTCCCCACGGCCAAGAAACTAGGATTCTCCTGGGTCACTCTCGATGACGGCTGGCAAAACAACTACGGCGACTGGCAACTGGATCCCAAAAAATTCCCCAACGGCGACGCCGACATGAAAGCCCTGGTCGACCGCATCCATCAAGAGGGATTCCACGCCCAACTCTGGTGGTCCCCGCTAAGCGCCGTCCCCGACTCGAAGCTGTTAAAAGATCATCCCGACTACGTCCTGCTGAATCGTGACGGCTCCCGCCGCAAAATTTCCTGGTGGGACTCCGACTATCTCTGCCCCGCCGACAAAGAGGTAGTCGAATATCACAAAGCGTTAGTAAGAAAAATTCTAGGCGACTGGGGATTCGATGGCCTAAAGCTGGACGGCCAGCACATGAACGCCGTCCCCGAATGCTTCAACCCAGCCCATCACCACAAAAGTCCGGAAGACTCCGTACAAGCCCTCCCCAATTTCTTCCGCGAACTCTACGAAACCGCCCGCAGCGTAAAGCCCGACGCTCTGGTAGAATTCTGCCCCTGCGGCACCGCCTACTCCTTCTTCACCATGCCGCACTTCAACATGTCAGTAGCCTCCGACCCAGAAAGTTCCTTCCAGGTTCGCACCAAAGGCAAGACCCTGAAAGCCTTGATGGGCGACAACATCCCCTACTTCGGCGACCACGTAGAATTAAGCGACGGCGGCAACGACTTCGCCTCAACGGTAGGAGTAGGAGGAGTAGTCGGCACGATTTTCGTACTCCCCAACGAAGTAAAAAAGCGCAGCAAGTCCGACCTGACTCCCGAGCGCGAAAAAGTCATGGCGAAATGGGTAACCATCTACAAAGAAAAAATGCTCTCGCGAGGAGAATATCGCGGCGACCTCTACGACATAGGCTTCGACTTACCCGAAGCCCACGCCATCCAAAAAGGAAAAGAAATGTACTACGCCTTCTACGCCCCCCACTGGACAGGATCAGTAGAATTGCGCGGCCTGGAGAATCGCGACTACCACGTGGTCGATTACGAAACCGGCAAAGACTACGGCAAAGTCCACGGCCCGAAAGCCAATATCCAGACCCACTTCAATCAACACCTAATGCTCGAAGCGCAGCCCCAATAATTCGGGATCGCTACGGGAACTCCGGCACGCAAATCCCGACCCGTCACTCGAATCCCGGCCTGACCCGCGGCAATGCTCCCAGTCGCTTCAGCGACGACATTCATTAGCCCCGGACGTAAGTCCGGGGTAGCCCAGCAGAAATGGAACCGAGTCCCGTCAGGGACGGCACGATCTCCCTTACGACACTCCGCCGTAACTAGAACCCAACCCCGCTCCATGCCAATATATGCGGGACTCCCAAACCAACTCACCCTCGCATGACGGAAACCGCAACCACACTCGAACTCCCCCCCACTACGGATAATCCCGCCCCACCATCCTGGCGCCGAGGCTTCTGGTCCCTGGTAGTGACCCAATTCCAAGGCGCCTTCAACGAAAACGGCCTGAAGAACCTGGTAGTTTTCATAATCCTAAGCATGGCCATGCAAAAGGCCGACCGCGACCGCCTGGTCCTCGTAGTAGGCACGCTGTTCTCGCTCCCCTTCATCCTCTTCTCCATGACCGGAGGTTTTCTAGCCGACCGCTTCAGCAAACGCACAGTAACCATCTGGACCAAGTTCTTCGAGATGGCAGTAATGGCCCTAGCCATAGCCGGACTAAGCTGGCAAAACCTGAATCTGGAAATGGCCGCAGTCTTCCTGGCAAGCACGCAAGCGGCATTATTCGCACCGTCAAAGTACGGACTCTTACCCGAATTACTCCCCGACGCAAAACTTTCCTGGGGCAACGGCGTCCTCGAACTAGGAACGTTCTTAGCAGTAATAGCCGGAGGGGTCTCCGGCGCATTCCTTGCAGATGTTTTCCAATCCCGTCAAGGATGGTCCGGCCTGATCTTCCTAAGCCTGTCGATAGTGGGATTAATCTTCAGCCTGGGAATCGCAAAAGTCCCACCAGCCGATCCCACGAAAAAATTCCGCGCCAACCCAATCGGCGACCTCTGGACGCAGGGAACTCTGATCCGCAAAGACCGAGTCCTCTGGCTGGCAGTTCTAGGCAACACCTACTTCTGGTTTCTAGGCGCGCTGCTAACCGCGAACATTGTTTTCTACGGCAGCGACGTCCTGCACATCAGCAGCACGCAAACCGGAATCCTGCAAGCCGCAGTAGCCATCGGCATCGGCCTGGGCAGCCTCTCAGCAGGCTACTTATCCGGCGGCAAAGTCGAATACGGATTAATCCCGCTCGGTTCCGTAGGCATGACCGTCTTCGGCATCCTCCTCTCCGGAAAAAATCTCTCGTTCACAAATGTTCTGATCTTGCTGGCGGCCCTGGGCTTCTCCGCCGGCTTCTTCGCCGTCCCCGTAAACGCCCTGATCCAGCACCGCCCCAACGAAAAAGACAAAGGCGGAGTAATCGCCGCCGCCAACCTTCTCTCCTTCGTAGGCATAGGCGGCGCGGCCGCCGTCTATTACGTCTTCCAGCACTACTGGCATTTCAGTCCACCAGCAATTTTTCTGTCGTCGTCTCTAGCCACAGTAGCCGCGACGATCTACGTACTCTACCTGCTCCCCGACGCTTTACTCCGGCTCTTACTCTGGTTCGCCACCCACACTCTCTACAGAATTCATTTAGAAGGCCGCGAAAACGTCCCCGCCAAAGGCGGAGCCTTACTAGTCCCGAACCACGTCTCCATGGTCGACGCAGTCTTGCTAATAGCCTCCATCGACCGCCCGATCCGTTTTCTAATGTTCAAAGGCTCCTACGATCACCCGCTGGTAAAACCCTTCGCCAAAATCATGGGAGTAATTCCAATCTCCTCCCAACTTCGCCCCCGCGAAATGATCATGTCCCTGCGCACTGCCACCCAAGCCCTGAAAGACGGAGAAGTAGTCTGCATCTTCCCCGAAGGCCAGATGACCAGGATCGGCCAGATGCTCCCCTTCCGCCGCGGCATGGAAAGAATCGTAAAAGGACTGGACATCCCCATAATCCCGGTAAATCTGGGCGGAGTCTGGGGATCAATCTTCAGCTTCGAGCGCGGAAAATTTCTCTGGAAGTTCCCCCACAGAATTCCATACCCGGTAACCGTAACCTTCGGCCAACCAATGCCGACCACAAGCACCGCGCAAGAAGTAAGGCAAGCAGTACAAGAGCTAGGAGCCGAAGCCTACAAGTTCCGCAAGCGCTACATGCAACCGCTGCATCGCTCCTTCGTCCAAACCGCGCGCCGCCACCCATCCCGCTTCGCCATGGCCGACGGCCAAACCAGGAAACTAACTTTCGGCGGAGCCCTAACCCGCACCGTCTTCCTGGCCCGCCGCCTCCGTCCCATTTGGCAAGATCAAAAAATGGTCGGCATCCTGCTCCCGCCATCAGTCCCCGGAGCATTAGTAAATCTAGCCGCACTCTTAATGGGAAAGGTCCCAGTAAATCTCAACTACACCGCGTCGAATGCAGTCCTGGCCTCCTGCGCTCAACAGTGCGAACTGAAAACCGTAATCACCTCAAAAGCTTTTCTGGAGCGAGTCCACATTCAACCTCCAGCCGAAGCCACAATGCTCGAAGACCTGGCCCGAAACCCGCGCCCAGCCGAGCGTCTGGCAGCCGCCCTGATCTCCTGGCTGCTCCCAGTAAGACTCCTCGAAAAAGCGATCGGAGCGGACCGCAAAGTAACTCTCGACGACACCGCCACAATAATCTTCTCCAGCGGCAGCACCGGCGATCCCAAAGGAGTCGTTCTCACTCACTACAACGTAGCCTCAAACGTAGATCAACTGAACCAGGTCTTCATGCTGGGCCGCGACGACAAAATCCTCGGCATCCTGCCGTTCTTCCACTCCTTCGGCTTCACCGGAACCCTGTGCCTGCCGACAACAATAGGCATGGGAGTTGTGTATCACCCAAGTCCTCTCGAAGCCCGCGCCATCGGAGCGTTAGTAAGCCAGTACGCAGTAACGTTCCTGCTGGCAACTCCCACATTTCTCCAGTCCTACATCCGCCGCTGCTCTCCCGAAGACTTCGGTAGCCTGCAGTACGTAATGGCCGGAGCGGAAAAACTCCCCGAGCGAGTCTCCACCGCATTCGAAGACACATTCGGGATCCGCCCGCTCGAAGGCTACGGCTGCACCGAATGTTCTCCCGCAGTAACCGTAAACACCCGCGACTTCCGCGCCGCGCAATTCCGCCAGGTAGGCGCCAAGCGCGCCAGCATAGGTCACCCGCTGCCCGGAATCAGCGTAAGAATCGTAAGCCCCGAAACTTTCGCGCGAGTTCCCCAAGGCGAAACCGGTCTGCTGCTAGTCCGCGGCCCCAACGTAATGCAGGGATACCTCAACCGTCCCGAAAAAACCGCCGAAGTCCTCCGCGACGGCTGGTACAACACCGGCGACATCGCCGCCATGGACGAAGACGGTTTCATCCGCATCACCGACCGCCTAAGCCGCTTCAGCAAAATCGGCGGCGAAATGGTCCCCCACATCAAGGTAGAAGACAAGCTCCAGGAAATCGCAGGCGTGACCGACCAGATCTTCGCCGTAACCGCCGTCCCCGACGAAAGAAAAGGAGAACGACTCATAGTCCTACACACCCTCACCAACGAAAAATTAGAAGAATGTCTGACGCAGCTGGCGAAATCAGACCTGCCCCCGCTCTGGAAGCCGCGCCCCGATCAATTCGTCCACGTGGATTCGTTACCGTACCTCGGCACCGGAAAACTAGACCTGCGCCGCCTGAAAGAAATCGCTACCGGAGCCCAATCATGACCGGAGCAGGCGCAAAAGCCTTCGCCGTCCGCATCATCATCACCACGGCAGCGCTGGTGATCTGGTTCTGGACCCAATCCCTAATCGGCGCCCGCCCCGCCCCTGCAAACGGAATCGGCGACGGCCTCCAAACCGCCACAGCCCCGCTAAATCTCTATCTGCAATCAAATCCCAAAGCCGCAAATGCGCTGCTGATCGTAAGCTCCGCCATAATCGATCTCCTGGGAATCTTCCTTCTCTCCAAATGGCTCTTCGCAGCCCAACCCCGCCCATTCTTGGCGCTCGCAATCGTGCTAGGCCTGCGCCAAATCATGCAAGCCCTGGCAGCGCTCCCCGCCCCGCCCAACGAAATCTGGCATTACCCAGGATTCCCCTCGCTCCTGGTAACCTACAGCGTAGCCAACGACTACTTCTTCTCCGCCCACACCGCCATAGCCATCCTGGGCATCACCGAAATCGCCCGCGCCCGCAAAACCTGGCTAACCACGCTCGGAGTCCTGATCGCCCTCTTCGAAATCGCCACCGTCCTAATCCTGAGAGTGCACTACACCATGGACGTCTTCACCGGAATCGTCACCGGACTCTATGCCGCATACCTCGCAAACCAAATTTCAGCCGCTCTGCAATCGAGCAAGCTAGCCTCAAAGTTCTGAAGCCAGGTGCCCCTCGATAACAGCCGGGTGCCCCATTTCTCGCGTCCTTTGCGAGAAGTGGGGATTTTGACTTTTTCCAGCCACGAACACCTCATCCCCGCCCTTCGCGAACTCCGCCCGGAACCTCACTCCCCGTCCGGAAGAATCGGAAACTCGATCGCCTCCAACTCCCGCCGCAACTGCGACACCGATCGAAACTGCACCGTATGAATGCCCAACTCCCGCGCCGCCTGCACATTGATTTCCCGGTCATCCACAAACAGTGCTTCCCGGGCCCGAACCCCAAGCCCGCGCAGCGTATGTTCGTAGATCTCCGGATCCGGCTTGATCAACCGAACTTCCGCGGAAAACGTCTTGAAGTCAAACAGCTCCAGCCAGTCAAAATTCTCCCGCAAGTAAGCAATCATCGCGGGATGAATATTTGAAAGCAGCCCAGTCTTAATTCCTCCCTGCCGCAGCTGCCCCAACCACCGAACCATATCCAAATTCGCCCTGCCAAACATCTCAATATCCCACTTACAAACCCGATCCAGTTGCTCGCGATCAATCGCCGTGCCTGCATCCTCCGCCAGCGCCGTCCAATAACCTTCCGCGGTGATGTCTCCGCGATCAAACGCGCCCCGGTTCTTCTCCCAAAGCGCCCGAAACGAGTCAGCATCCGCCCCAAATGCTTTCGCCAGCCGATGAAAGTCCTCGTCCGGCGGCCGATGGCAAAGCACCTCTCCATAATCGAAAATCACCGCACTGATTCCGGTGCCAACACTCATGTTGCCATTGTCACTTGGATTTCGGGTTCAGGTCCAGCGCGGCGGCCGGGCACCCCACGGTAGCTTCCTGGCGAAAGGAGGCCCTGTGAGACCTGGAGATGATCAGGCGTCTGCACGCCGATCAAGAAGTATGAGGCCGGCCCCGAGACACACACCTACAAAGATAAGCCTGACCAAAACATCGTCATGCCAACGATAACCAGTAAACCTTAACGCCACAGCGCAAACGCAAGTCAGAAAGCACGTGGTCGTACAGAGAGCCGATGCCAGGCTTTCATTCGATCGTGAACCGCGGTCGAGCTTCACTACCACCCAGGCCGCGATTCCAATAGTTGCAAGCACTGCCGCCGGCAGGAACGTAGAGAGGACATAGAGCAGAACACCGGCAGTCGCCCAGCCAACAATCAATAGCGCCAGGCGCACGTACAGGGGCTGACGTTCAATATCATTCTCAAAAGACACGGCGGTTCTATGCTAGCGGGCAGCTCTCCGGCACTGCGAGTATCCAAAGTAACCACAGTCGTACACCCAAAAGGAAAAAACCGGCAACAACCGGAGCCGCAATCCTGAGCGAAACGAAGGATCTTCACCCGCGGGTGGAATCCGTTCCATGAGGCTCCTGGGTTCGTCCCCTCTGGATTCTGCTGGACTCCTCCGAAAGGAAAGCAGCTACAGGAAAGACCGTACCGCATACAGCGGAACCCCTACAGAAAACCCTTGAGAAAACGGCTCACTAGTGTGAAAATAACAATAACGTCGTTGCCCTTTCCGCTCAAATCTCAGACGTTTCCAGAGGTACGTGGCTATGACAACTCTTCACTCGAAAGAGCGAGCGTTCGCCCTATGCACGTTGATTGCAGAAGAAAAAGACCCCGATAAAGTACTCCTCCTTGTTAGCGAACTGAATGATGTTCTCGAAAGTGATGACCTGAAGGTTGAACCTGCCGGTCGCACTGCCAAAGTGATCTCGCTGCAAGCTACACCGATGCGGCAGTGAGAATCCGCACATGGAGTTTGTTTCGAACGATTGTGTTATTTGGATTCCTTGTGTCGATTGTCTGCGATGAACGAGCCTTCTGTATCCGGCCAAACTATCGCCTGGCGTCGTGTTCGCTAAGGATGACGTGAATCTGATAGATGCGCTGGGTTCTGAGGTCAAAGTCGTCGATCTCTTTTGGGTTCATCCGAACGAAATCCTCGGTCAGGCGGGCGTCGGACTGTTGCTTCATCAGGACTGCCAGCTCATCAGTCAGCTCGTTGAGTTCCTGTAAATTCAGTTTACGTCGTCGTGCCACGAATCATTCTCCGGCGCACAGGCATTAGTTACTCATTGCGCGGCCTGGGTTGCCGTAAATTAGAGATAGAAAAACAGTGCACAATTGACCAGTCCCCGCAGATCATTTCCGCGCACAATCTCTCTGTCTGAAGAAGCCTGAATCACATTCTAAAGAAGTCCTGGCCGCCCGCTGTCCGACCTGCGGCGCTCCTCCCGGAGTGCGCTGCGAACTTAGTACGGGTCGGGCACGGTCAACTCCTCATCTGGAACGTCGAGTGGTGGCAAAGGATCAATCGAAACCAGGGAAAGGCGTGATAGACTTCCCACGGTGAAAAAGAGGCAGGAGGCGCAAACGCTCGGCTGAGTTTCGACGGCCATTTCCGCCATGGGCAAGAAACGTCAAAAGTTACGAGGCACCGTACAGAAGGTCATAAAACCCGTCTTTCCTGGCGAAACAGAGAAGGCGCAGATTAACGTTCACGCGGGTGACCCTCTTTATAAGGAGATCCGCATTGAGAACGTCGTGACCGACGAGGAAGGCAAGAAGGCTCGACTCAGACCGGGAGCAGAGGTAGATGTTATTGTTGAAGCCGATTCGAGCGCCACGATTAAGAAACCAGAGAGTATTTAAACCCCGTTTTTGGCTTGCGATTCTCTTCCAGCGTGTTCCCGTACAAGAGCCACGGGACTTGCCTTACAGTATTTTCCCGATACCCAACCCACAAAGGATTTCGTTATTTTGCCACCAAGGCCAGACTCTAGGAGCTGCACTCGCGGCTGATCGAGACTCGTTGCTCGTTGCTCAATGAGGTGCTCCCCCTAAAGAACCGAGTCGCGATGGCTGATTCCTTTAGCACACAAGGGGCTATGTTGGCTTGTTGGGAACGATTGTCTTGTTCGCATTGCTTATGTTGATTGCCTGTGATCTATGAGCCTTCCGTCTTGACGGTGAGGCGCTCACCACACTCGGGACTCGGGGGCATTCCTAACTTGAAAAAATTCTAGCAAACGAGCGGATTATTGCAAGTCCAGATTCCGTGAGCAGCCGCGTGCAAAGGAGGTTCGGGTTGGGGGGTGTACCTTTTACGAGACCAAGCGAAAAACAGCAGTACCGTGAGCAGCACAAGCAGGACGGCCATTGCGAAGATGAATCCCCGGCAGTTCTTGTCACGTGCAATCATGCCGGCAGGTTGGATGCCCCGAAAACGTTTAGGTTGTCAATGAAAGTCAATCCCGTTGACCTACTGAAACTTCTAGCGGTCCGGTGACCGTACAGAAAACACCGTATATCCGGCAGAGACGTGCCAGCCCAACGGCTAAAGGATCAGACTCCCGGTTGGGAAAGTAGTGGGCGCCCACCTTTGGCAAAGAACGCCAAAGATGGGCACCCCGGCTATATTCATCCCGCAGGCTTAGGGCGCTACGGTAATTTTCTCACTCGCCTTGGCGGCGGAATGATGCGCGTCCCCGCCGTATACTGCCGTTACCGTGTGGGTACCGGCAGCAAGCGTTCCAGTTTTTGCCGATGCCTTCCCCGACACGATGGCCACGGTTGCCACAGCCTTCTCATCCACAGAGAACGTCACCTTCCCCGTCGGCGCAGGCGTCGACTTTGATGTGACATCGACCGCGAGACCGATGGCAGTTGTCGAGGTGAGTTCCGGCGTCGTCGAGGGCGCAGTGAACTTCACCGTCGCCGCCGCCTTTACCGTGATCGAAACGCTGATCGGACCCGCTGCCGCATAGTTTGCGTCCCCACTGTAAGTAGCCGATAACGTGTGGCTGGCTGTCGTCAGACCGGTCAAACTCGTCGACGCTGTTCCGGTGCCGGACAGGGTGACCGCAGTTCCGTGGTTCGTGCCATCCACTTTGAATTGCACCGTGCCCGTCGGCTGCACTCCGGATGCCGACGTAACGCTCACGCTGAACGTAACAGCCGTCCCTGACGTGAACGATGCTCCGTTTGCCGGCGCTGTGATTTTGAACGTCGGAGTCGGCAACACTCCAGTTCCGGTGAGAGTCACGCTGTCCGCTCCATTCACTGTGTTGTCCAGCAGAGTCAGCGTCGCCGTCCGTGCGCCGACCGCCGGAGGCGTGAAGATGATCCCGATCCTGCAGGTCTGGCCGCTGTACAACTCGGTGCCCTGCGTCAGGATGCAAGTGGTCGTCGTAGTATCGATCTTGAAATCGCCCTTGTCCGCGCCAACGATCTCGGCGTTCGTCAGCGTCATAGTATTGTTGCCCGTATTCGAGACGGTGACCAGCTGAGCCGCGCTCGCGACTCCCTTGTCCTGGTTTCCAAAAGTCAGATAACCCTGGGGTCCGACCTGGCGAACCACCTGCCCCGTTGTCGCTGAGCTGACGATGTAGACGGCTCCCTGCGAGTTCACGGCCACGCCGGTCGGACTATGCAACGTCGCCGCCGTAGCCCTGCCACCATCGCCGGTATATCCGGCCGTACCGTTTCCGGCAATCGTGTGGATGACGCCCGTCGCCGCATCGATGCGGCGGACACGCTGGTTGCCTTCGTCGCTAAAGTACATGTTGCCGGCTAAATCGAAGGCAAACTGGCCCAAAGTGGAGCTTATCTCTGCTCCACTCGCCTGACCACCATCGCCAGAGAACCCGCATTTGAGGCCGCCGGCAACACGAGTGTAAACGGGGGTGCTTTCCGCTGAGTAGACCGGCTCCTCGACGATGGCGCACTCTCCCTGAAGCGAATATGAGATCCCGGTGAAGAGGTCGTCGCTCGGACTCACGGCGAAGATGGAGGGAGGGCCGAGGTAATATGCATACACGTCGGAGAGATACCAGAGGTTCAGCGGCGAGCTGACGTCCAGCCAGCCGCCAACCGGCATCTCCAGCGCCCCCTCGCTGCCCTCTTCCATAAAAAGGTTGTCATTGGAATCAATGCTGATTTCGGCCGAGTTGTCGAGTCCCACGGAAACGAGACTGCATGGCGCGCTCTCGGTGCAGGTGCTGCCGGAGACGTAAGAGCTTGACCAGCCGGACTGAACATGTGAGGGGCCGTAGTTGACGAAGTAATAGGTTGACCCGGGGACGACGTCGGCCCAGACGTTGCCGAAGCTATCCACAGCGATGCTGACCGGTGCGGAAAAGAATGACGATGTGGAAGTCAGGATGCCCGTCGAGTCTATCTCCCTGAGGACGTCGTCCCCGGTGTCAGCGATGTAGAGGATATCTCCGCCGTCGATCGCCAAGCTAGTTGCGCTGCCGATAATTCCCTTGCCGGAGGAGACAGTTGCGGGCACGGTGGTGATCTGCGCAGGCGTAAAGCTAATCACCGGGGCGTAGCTATTCCCCGTCAGGCCGAACAGCGCGGGTGTAGGCGCGGCCGTGTGCGTGACACTCACAAAGCCCAGCCTGTGGCCCGGGCCCTGCGGCGTGAAGCGCACCAGAAGCGAACAGCTCTCGCCGCGAGTGTGGCTATCGCCTTCCTGGCAAGTACCGCCGGACTCAATCACAAAGTCTTTATTCGTCGACTTGATGCCCGTGAGTGTCGTCTCCCCGGCAAAGTCCAGCGTCAACTCCTCCACACTGGTGCTTTCTCCCGCAGTCGCAGCGGGGAAGATGTGGTAATTCGCGGGAGCCTTTTCAAACCTGGCATCACCGGCACGGCGCGCGACGATTTCCGCCGGAGGCTTCGGGCTCGAGGCCAGCGAGATAACGGACTCTGGCGCCGCGGTCGAAATCGATTCCCTGCCGCTGAATTGCCCGGCGCGGGACTGCCTGCCGCTCGATTGCCCGGCACTGGATGCGATGGTGAAAAAACAGGCCATGATCATGCACAAGGCAAAAAGAAGAGCTAACCTCAGCCCCTGCCGAAACTCCTTGACGTTCGTCCGCTGCACAGCTTTGCAATTCATGTTTCCTCCTGAATGCACACGTGTGGGTTGAATTGATAATTGGGCTCACTTCGGGGGGATGTCTCGCCGCTCCTCATGGCCGGACGGTAGACGCCCGTCAGTCAAGGGGAGGCGAGGCACAAACTGGGGGCGAATTATAGCGCACTAGCCCAACGCCGCCAATGGGCAAATCCAGGGCAGCACCAAATCATCGATCGATCAAATCTGGCCTCTATTTGAGGCGCCGGGGTGCCCCATTTCTCGCGCACTTTGCGAGAAGTGGGATACCACACCGCCAATCCCTGTGGACTCTGATTTCAGACCATCGGCAAAGCAAAGACGAAAGCGCGACGTAATCTCCACAGCCGGGGTGCCCCATTTCTCGCGTCCTTCGCGAGAAGTGGGATACCACACCGCCAATCCCTTTGGACTTTGATTTCGGAGCGCCACTAAAGCGAACAGGAAACCGCCCCGTCACCTCCGCCGCACCGCCCGCCGCAAAACCTCCCAAGCCTCTCTCCACCGCTCAAACCTCGACCGCCTCGCCCGGCTCTCCGGATAAAGCATCAACGACTTCAACTCCGCCACCACCCGCACCGGCATGACATACCAAGCATTCATCGGCCGCGCATAAGCCACCAAAGCATCAATATCCTCCGACGTATACGACCTCTGATTATGATCATGCGCCCGAAAGCTGCACCCGCCATCCGCCCCAATCGTATGCGCCGACTTAACCTGCACCCGCCAAAAAACAAAACTCTTCTTCGGATTCACAATAAAATCATAAGGCTCGCTATCCCCCCAAGGCTTAGCCACCACAAACCCGAGTCCCACAGCCTTAGCAATAAACTCCGCCTCAGCAATTTCCCCCAACTGCTTAGAAGTAAGCTTCCCCAATGCCGAGGCCGAATCAGCTCGTGTGGATCGGACACTCCTGTCCGATGCCTTTGACTTTGATTTTTCTTTTGACCCCGACTCCTCCGCCCCAGCCCAAATCGTGATCCCACCCGCATCCCCACCCACGAACTCCACTCCATCGCAATTCATGTCCATTCACTCCTTAGATTTGTCATCCTGAAGCGACGGCCTTACCGTCGCTGAAGGACCCGGGCGAGCCGCGCGATGCGTCGCGTTCTTTGCGACGCAATAACTCGCGCGCCTGGCTCGCTTCCAAATCGCCGCCTGCCGACAGCGCCCGACCCCAAACGCAAAAACCCCTTCCAACCATCCGGTCAGAAGGGGCTAAATCAGCCAAGTCGGCTATATAAGAATGATTTCACCCGAAGCAACGGCAGTCAACAAAATTGCACCAACACGGAAAGCCGCAATACCCACGAAAGTAGACCCCTCAAAAGTAGCTATCGCGCATTTTGTCATTCCGACGAGCGAGCGAAGCGAGACAGGAGGAACCCGCTGTCCGCCAGCAGCAAATCACCCGCGGGTGCCCCATCCTTGCTGCGTTCAGCGCGTTGAATTCTCCACTGCCCCAAGCGGCAGAGCGAAGTCGAAGGGGAGAGGATTTTTGACTTTCAGGCGCCCGCAAAAAGATGGGCCAACCCCTAACGTTGTAGAGAGTGTTACCATTCTCGACGATTCGTCAGCTAGGTGAAGCACACAGGCCTTGCGCTGCGGGTTCCAAGAGGTTTGGTTATGCTCGAACAAATCGGTCCCCGAGTGGGTTGGATGCTTGCCGGACTCGCACTGGCTGGTAGCATAACGGGTGCCCTGGCGCAAACGACGGTCCACCTCTATCGATACGAACTGTCAATGCGCTCCGGCGACGCCGAATACCGGGGAGAGATTCTGACGGGCGTGCCTCCAACCGGCCCCAGCCATGAGGTCGAGAGAGACCAGACGGGCCGCATCGTCAGAGAGACGGATTTCGAAGATGGCAAGGCTGTCGCCAGCTGGAAATATCACTACGACGGCGCGCACAAGTTCTACGACGGCAAGGAAACCTGGTTAAACGGGCAGCTAACCGCAACCCAGCGCATCTATCGAAATGCTAAAGGCCTGATCACCAGAACTGAGCGGCATACAGCGGAAGGGGAACTGACCAGCTATGTCGTAAGAGAGGACCTGACGGACCATATTGAAGTCCACAGCTACACTGCCGACAGCGGGCTCCAGGCACACATAAATTCTTATTACTCGGCCGGTGGGGTGCAGATTCGTCGTGTGATCTATTTCTCTCCGGAAAGCGACGAAGCGGGGTTCACAGAGGCAGAATTTGACGAGCAGACTGGGAAAACGACGGCTTCGCGTCAGATCCAAGACGGAAAGCTTACCGTCAATAAGAAGTATATCTATGCGGATGGTAACCTCGCGCGTGTAGATGCTTTCGATGCACAGGGCACGCTGTTCTCGGTGGATACGTACGAGGATGGGCTGTTGCGGAAAAGAGCCTACAGGTTCCCGCAGGGGGGCACGAGAGAGCTGCGCTACAGCTACGACGAAAAAAGATGGGTGACGAAGTCGGAAATTTACTCGCTAGGCAAAGCAGTCTGCGTCTTGACCTACGACCGAGATTCTGATGGCACGATACAACGCACTAAGGCGCTTTCTCCGGACGGAACCCTCTGGGCCGAATATCCTCCGCCGGGCGTGATGGACGTAGGCAGGGACGGACAGGCGGTGGGACGGTCCGATGCCTTGCTGCATCGAACCGGGAACTGGTGGTAGATCACCGTAATTCGAGCGGAACAAAGGCCACGTTCGCCTCTCCAGTCTTCCTTTTTGCCGGCGATGATCGATGCTTCCGACGCTAAATCAGGGCCAGCCGCTTGTCTGGGCCTTCGATTTCTTCCTTGGCCTCGAGGAATTCCTCACTCCATGACTTGCCTGCGCATTCGGGGCACTCGTCAATCATGTTGCCCACAGCGAAACAGTGATAGCAGGTCCCCTCGGAGCTGGACCCAGGGAACTTATGGCAGGTTTTGCAGGGCGTGAAAAACTCAAGCTCCAAGGACCGATGTTCGCCCCATAGCTCGCGTTCGCAGACAATGCACATTGTCATCCCCTTTTCGCGCGGCGCGACTCATTGCCCGGTCAAACACTTCGCCGTGCATTTCCCGCAGCCCCAATATAGCTCCGCACCCTCCTTCCACGTTCTCCAAATCCAAACTTAGGATCGCCTCTTGCAGGCATCTATCCCAAAAACGGAAACGGCCGTCGAGATTCTCTCGACGGCCGTTACTTATACCGGCAACGACCGGAGTTCACCGTGAGCCTGCCGAAGGGCTCCCACACACGTGGCTCGTGCGGTAGGTACCGCCGACACTCTGGCGAAACTCGTCCATAGTAAAGTAATCTTGTTTGGTCCCGCCGACGCACCTCGACCGATGCAACCAGAATGGGACCTAGAGCATGGGCGGAGCTGATACCGAAGCAATCGCAAGAAACGTATTCGCTGAAATTGCGAGGCGCTTCCCATCCCTTCAGATGGTCGAAACCCACGACGATCCAGTTGAAATCAGTATCACAATGCCGGTTCAGCCTGGATTGTCTCACAAGGTTTGGCTATGCCTGCAGAACCGTGACGAGCTGGGTTTTTCCGTCGGCCACTTTTACATCGAGTTTTTCCCATGCACAAAACCCGATAGGGTTGAGAAATATACAGACGCAGTTATCGGTTTCTTGTCGGGCAGGTACCGGGTTCTCGAGCACCACAGGGGAACAAAATGCTATTGGGCCCAACTACAAAAACCTGAAGGCGACCGCTGGCGCGCTGTTGCCAATTGGGCCACGCTCTGGATTCCGTTCTGGTTGAGAAAAACAACAAAGGAATTGCGCAACGTGTGAACGACTCTCTTCGACACCGCGAGAGCGCGAGATTCGCACCAAAGGAAAAGGCCAATCTGATTTCTCAGACTGGCCTTTATTTATGCCGGCAACGACCGGAGTTTATCCTGAGCGAAGCCGATGGACTCCCACACACTTGGCGCGTGCAGTACCATCGGCCCTGCGGGGTTTAACTTCCGTGTTCGGGATGGGCGCCTGTCGGCTCCGGCGGTAGGTCGATTCCTGTGTAGCTGCCCGGTACGGCGGCATTGATCGCTTCCACGATCAGCCGGACATGAGGCCGCACACTCGGCCATTGCTGCCGGCCGAGAACCACCACGGCGATTTTGCGCCCCGTAAGATTCTGCTGATAGCGCATGTTCTTGTCGGTCGTCAGCAACACGTCGAAGCCATCGGCTTCTGCAGCCACGAGCAATTCGCCGTTCTTCAGCCTGTCCCAGCCTTGCTGAGCCGCAGTGCGGACCTCATGTCCTTTGAGATAGGGGCGAATCGGTAAAGGCGTCGCTTGGTCAAATAACACGCGCATCCGGCGAGCCTGAAGGAGCGAGGACAGGTGGTTTGTCCAGGCTGCGGGCGGCAAATTCAATCACGGCTTTGACCTGTTCGCGATCGAGACCGTCGTACCACTCCATGATGTCGTCGAGATTGGCTCCCGCCTCGAGGTTTTCGAAGATGGCGGAGACCGGCATCCGCGTGCCCTTCAACACCCACGCGCCGCTTACCTTGCCGGGAACGCTCTCCACCGCCGAACATTGCGACCAATCGAGGGCTGCCATGGCAGGAACTCCTTTTAGAGCATATCGCTTTACAAATCCGAGAACAAGGCGAAACGTGAGCACCAGAAAAAGGAAAAGGCCAATCCGATTTCTCAGACTGGCCTTTATTTATGCCGGCAACGACCTACGCTCCCACACACTTGGCGCGTGCAGTACCATCGGCCCTGCGGGGCTTAACTTCCGTGTTCGGGATGGGAACGGGTGGATCCCCCGCGGTAAGATCACCGACAACTTGAGGCGCTTAGCAGGCGTGAATGAGCCGCCTGAAAGGGCGGCGATTGGGAGCCTGCCGCCGAAATCCTGAGCCGCGTTTTTTGTTCACGCGGCGAAGGATCTCTGGACGCCATCTCGGTGTCAGAACATCTGATTTGCACTCAGACGTTCTAACGAACTTTCAAAGATCGTGAGGACAATGCCTCACAACTGAATAGATTGGGTGTGGCTTACTTTCTTATTGTTTACTTCCAATTTCAGCCACCGTACATCGGCTTTGCTTTCTTTCTTCGTCCCCAAAGCTGAATCGACTTACTGAATCAGCTTCGTCTTGGAATCTCAAAAGCGTCGGCGCACAGTTGTCAGCGTGTTTCATCTTTCCGCCCAAGTTCAGGCGGGTCGAGAAGAAACGTTGCTTTCGCTCCAGCTCAGATTCTAGCCGGAGGCTGAAAGCTGATAGCTGGCAACTGTATCTGCACCGAGTAAATTTTATGGTCAAGCCGAACGGGCGATTAGTACTGGTAAGCTACGAGTGTTACCACTCTTCCACCTCCAGCCTATCAACCAGGTAGTCTTCCTGGGCCCTTCTTATCC
>Ga0307476_10001113_pt1 | contig 17011 bp, 8 predicted proteins | sample atmos_gasesECM2C_2_FD_203314 | JGI IMG/M metagenome (GOLD analysis project Ga0307476, IMG submission 203314) | Hardwood forest soil microbial communities from Morgan-Monroe State Forest, Indiana, United States - atmos_gasesECM2C_05 | ecosystem: Environmental > Terrestrial > Soil > Temperate... | reverse complement strand
GAGACCGGCCTGTACCTCAAGCAGGTCGGCGGCGGCGTCCAGGCCGCGCTGCAGGACACCCGGATCTTCGAGCCCGCGAGCTCGATCAAGATCCTGGTCGGCCTCCACGCGATGCGCGCGGTCGACGCGGGCACGAGCAGCCTGGGCCAGAGCGTCGTGGTGTACGCGCCGCCGGCATCGGGCAGCTGCCCGACCAGCACGATCACCGGCACCGAGCCGATGGGCAACTCGATCCTCGGGATGCTGGAGAACTCCGACAACCAGCGCACCAAGGCGATGATCAACACCTACGGGATGGCCGCGATCAACCAGACCGCGGCGACCATCGGCCTGACCGGCACGCACCTCAACCACTACCCGGGCTGCGGCGGTCCGCCCGCCAACCAGCTCACGCTCGCCGACGCCGGCACGATCTACGAGGGCATCGCCAACGGCACGCTGCTGTCGTCGACCAACCGGCCGGCGCTGTACGCGCGGATGCCCGCCCAGGCCGGTGACTTCACCGGGATCCAGAGCGCGGTCAACGCGATGGTCGATGCCGAGGCGCCGGCGTTCGGACTCTCGGCGACCGAGATCAGCCAGTTCAAGACCCGGCTCCTGACCCACTACAAGGCCGGCGGCTACACGCTGTGCCCGTCGAGCCCGTGCCTGGAGTACCGCTCGGTGGCCGGCTCGGCCGAGATCCCGGTCTGCCTGCGCGGCACGATCAGCAGCCGCACCTACGTGTGGGGCATCTTCATCGACGGCGCGACCAGCGGCGCCGCGGCCGACAGCACGTTCAACGCCGCGAAGGCCGAGCCGCTGCGCGAGCCGATCCGGTCGGCGCTGTCCGCCTGGGGCGCCTGCATCTGATCGCGCGGTCGTGATTCCGCCACGCCGCCGGGGCTGGACCGCCCGGCGCCGTGGCGTTTCGTCGTTGACCGCCCGCGCCCTCGATCGGGGCGAGTGCCGGGTCCGCGCGATCACGCCGGCCGCGCGGCGGTGCGCACCCGCGCGCTGAGGATCAGGCCGCGCGCGGTGACCGCGCCGACCACGATCGCGCCGCCGAGCACGGCCCACGTGCCGGGGCGCTCGCCGAACGCGATCGCGACCCAGACCGGCGACAGGATCGGCTCGATCACCGAGACCAGCGTGGCCTCGATCGCGGTGGCGTGGCGGATCGCCCACGCGTAGCACAGGTAGGCCGCCGCCTGCTGGAACAGGCCGAGCGCGGCGAGCGCGGCCCAGCCGGTGGCGCCGGGCGGCGGCGACGCCAGCAGGAACGGCGCGCCGAGCACCGCGCCGATCACGTTGCCGAGCAGCATCGGGCGCAGCGGGTCGGACGGGCCGGTGGCGCCCGGGGTGACCGCGACCTGGCGAAACGACACGACGTTGACCGCGAACGCGACGCCCGCGGCGAGCGCGACCAGGTTGCCGGCGACGTGATCGAAGCTGAGCTGCTCGAAGAAGAACAGCACGATGCCGCCGATCACGATGACGATGGTGAGCCAGTCGAGCCGGGTCGGGCGCTCGCCGAGCAGCCACGCACCGAGCAGCGCGACCCAGATCGGCGCCGAGTACTGGATCAGGATCGCGTTGGCGGCGGTGGTCCACGTGTTGGCCAGGATGAACAGCCCGGTGGTCGCCGCCAGCGAGCAGGCGCCGCGCCACTCGGCCGCCGAGATCCGCGCGAACGATGGCCGCCGCCACGCGAACAGCACCGCCGCGGCGATCGCGCTGCGCGTCGACCAGATCGCGCCGGCGTTCCAGTGGACGAGCTTGATCAGCACGCCGGCGCTGCTCCACAGCACCGCGCACAGCGCGAGCAGGGCGACCGCCTGGCGATGATCGCGCGCGGCGTCGTGGACGGCAGGGGCGCGCGAGGTGATCACGGCGCGCGGAACATACCGCAGCACGGCCGGGTGCAGCGCGCGCGGGGCGCTGATCGCCCGCCGCGCGGGTCCGCTGTGTCACGACCCGCTGTCGATCACCTCGCCGAACGTTTCGAAGTTGTTGCCGTTGAACCGGCCGAACTGGAGCTGCTGGAACGGGTGGAAGTCGTTCGGGCTCGTGTTGATCACGATCCCGGGGCCGATCACCGCGAGCTGCAGGTTCTTGAGGTTCGCCGCCTGCTTCATGATGTTCGCGCGCGACAGGTCGTTGCCGCACTGGGTGAGCACCTGGACCATGGTCTGGGCGACGCCGTAGGCGTACTCCAGCGTGCCGTCGGTCAGGTCGAGGCCCTGCAGGTACTGCTTGGCGAACGCGCGGTACTCGTTGAGGCCGGGGTCGTTGGCCAGGGCCGGGTCGTTGATGTCCTTGATGTAGCCCGCGCTGATCAGGCCGGTGCTCTTGTCGAGGCCCGCCGGCGCGAGCACCGCGGTGCGCGAGATCGAGACGTTGGCCATCATGTGGAGCGGCTTCCACCCGAGGTCGCCGACCTTGCGGATCGTCTGCGCCGCGAACTTCGGGGTCGCCGCGGTCAGCAGCGCATCGCAGCCCGCGCCCTGGAGGCTGACGACCTGGGAGTCGATCGTCGGGTCGGTGACCTCGTACGACTGGGTCTTGACCACGATCTTGTCGTACTGGTCGCCGAACCCCTCCTTGAGCCCGGTCAGGTACTCCTTGCCGAAGTCGTCGTTCTGGAACAGCACGCACAGCTTGCCGCCCGGCTTCTCCTTGAGCAGGTAGCGGGCGTAGGCCTTGGCCTCGCCGCGGTAGCTGGGCTGGAACCCCATCGTCCACGGGAAGTGCGCCGGATCGCCCCAGCGGTCGGCGCCGGTCGCGACGAACAGGTGCGGGACCTTCCGGTCGTTGAGGTACTTCTGGACCGCCGCGTTGTGCGCGGTGCCGACGTTGTTGAAGATCAGCGCGACCTGCTCGTTCTCGACCAGCTTGCGGACGTTCTCGACCGCCTTGGGCGGGGAGTAGCCGTCGTCGAGGCTGATGAACTTGATCTTGCGGCCGTTGATCCCGCCCTTGTCGTTGACCATCTGGAAGTACGCCGCCTCGCCCTTGCCGAGCATCGCGTAGGCCGACGCCGGTCCGCTGTACGGGATCGACTGGCCGATCTTGATCTCGGTGGCGGTGACGCCGGGCGTGCCGCCGCCCCCGCCGCCGGAGTCAGCGGCCGCGGCCGGTGCGGCGCCGGGCGCCTCCTTGTTCTCGGTCTTCTTGTTCCCGCACCCGGCGGTCAGCGCGAGGCTGGCGAACGCGGCGATCCCGAGCGCAGTCGTGACGAGCGACGTCGGCTTCGACATGAGTCCTCCGTTTCGAGCGGTGTCCTGAGGGCAAGCAGCCCGACACTACCGCATCCCGCCGACGAGATCGCCTGGCCCGGCGCGCGAGATTCACTCACTGCACGACCACGGCCTGGGTCCACTGGGCGATATGGTTAGACGTGTTGACGTCCTGGAACGGTACGCGGAACGCGTTGCCCGAGGGATCCTGGCCGGCGGCCGCGCGCGCCGGGAACACCGGCGTCATCCAGATCTGCGGCCGCCCGCCGCCGGGGATCCGCACGCCGAACGGCCGCTGCGACGAGAACGTCAGGTAGAACAGCTTCTCGTTGCTCGGGCCGGAGGTCTGCGCGAACGGGACCCAGCGCGCCCACGAGTTGGTGAGGCTTCCGGTCAGGTCGGCGGCGGCGAGCTGGATCGGCGGCCGGGAGCCGTCGGCCTTGACCAGCCAGGTCTCGGCGCTGGCGTCGTTGTACGAGTAGCTGGTCGTCCGGGTGAATACGATCCACTCGCCGTCGGGCGAGAACGATGGGTACCAGTTGGCGACGCCGGCCGCGCTCGGCACCAGCACGGTCGGCGCGCCGAACCGGTTCGCGGTGGCGTCGAACGAGCGGATCACGATCGATCCGTCGTAGGCCTGGGCGTCGTAGCCCGCGGTGAACTCGACGCTCGCCAGGCGGGTGTTATCGGGCGAGATCTCGGGGTGCGTGGCCAGCGCCCCGGCGGTGACCGGCGGCAGCGGGCCGGCGAGCAGCTTGCCGTCGAGCGCGCGCAGGTACAGCTGGCTGCCTTCCACCGTCACGAGCCGGGTGGCGGTGGTGTCGAACGTCGCGAAGTCCCAGCGCAGCGCGGGCTGGGTCGCGCCGTCGAACGGGATCAGCGCGGCGCGGTCGGCGACGTTGAAGATCGTCGCGCGGCCGTTTCCGCCGTCGAACGTCATCGCGATCTTGGTGCCGTCGCGCGACAGCGTGTGGCACCCCATGCACGTCGCCGGGCGCGCCGCGTCGGCGAAGTACGGGGCCGGCGGGACATCGGGCTTGCTCACGTCGTAGCGCCAGATCCCGGCCTGGCCCGACGTCGTCCAGTAGTAGATGCCGCCCTGCGCGTTCTCGTTGGTGACGTCGACGTGCTGGGTCGCGGCCGTGCCCTTGGTCTGGGGGTGCGCGGCGTCGAGCCCGGCCACGCTGAGCGACAGCTGCTGGCGCGAGCTCGCGATCGGAGACCAGGTGTCCGGCGCGTAGGCGGTCCAGAACGGCTGCGGATCGCCGGGCGCGAGGCCCGTGGTGTAGAGCCGGATGTCGAGGTACTGGTTCGCCATCGTGACCTCGAACAGGTCGTTGGTGTTCGAGGCGTTGTTGTGCCAGTGGACATCGAACTGGCCCAGGTTGGGTGGCACCAGGATGCGATCGAGCGGATACGCGATCGCCGGGGCGAGCGCGGGATCCTCGGTGGCGGCGGCGAACAGGCTCGCCGCATCGCCGGGGGCGGCCGGATCGACGAGCGTGCGCTTGACGTACACCAGCAGCCCGGCGTCGCCGGTCACGCCGCGAGCGATGGCCTCGACCCGCGTCGGTCCGGCGCCTTGCCCGGTGACGGTGAGCGTCGCGCCGGAGAAGCTGCCGTAACCGGGGTCGTGCAGCGAGAACACGGTCTCCTGCGTGACGTCGATGTCCTCGCCGTGGGCGTCGGTGAGATGCGCCGTGTACGGCTGGGTCACGACGACGTTGTTGATGACGCTGACCGACAGGTCCGCCGGCTGGACGATCAGCCGCGCAGGCGCGGCGTCGGGGAGATGACCGACGTGGTCACCTCCACCGCAAGCGATGGCCCCACACAAGACCACAGTGACGTATTTCATAGTTGCGCATCCTACTGTGGGGCAGCAGGATGTTTCGCCTTCCCGTGGAGGATGATCGTCGTGAGGGGAGCCTTTCGGCACCGCAGCACTTCGCTGCGATCGTCGATGGCTGTCAGTTTTCGACGAAGCTGTACTCGTGCTGGGCGTCGCGGATCACCAGGGTGCGCTTGCCACCGGTCGAGCCGACCACGGCCTCCAGGCCGATCACGCCCGGCGCGGTCATGACGAACGAGACCGAGCCGTCGGGGTTCTTGCGCGAGCCGACCGGGCTCCTCCACTCCCCGACGTCGAAGGAGGTGGTGCCCCGCTCGCGCACGACCGCGATGTCGCCGAGCGCGTCGCTGTGGTAGCGCGCGGCGAGCTTGCTGGAATCTCCGTCCTCCGCGGGCACGGTCAGCCGCTCGCGCTCGCTGGCGATCGCCTGGCGCAGGTCGCGGCCGGCCGAGGCGAGCTCGCTCTCGGCGCGCGGCTGGCCGTCGAACAGGACCTCGAGCAGCTTGCGGCGGAACGCGTTGATCAGGATCGTCCCGGCCTGGGAGTTGGTGAGGATCACCGCGCCGACGCTGTGGTCGGGCAGCCAGATCAGGTCGCTGTGGTAGCCGATCAGATCGCCGCCGTGGTGGACGACCGGGATGCCCCAGGTGCGGTCGACCATCAGGCCCATGCCGTAGCTCTGGTCCTTGCTCATCGCGACCTGGGGCGCCTGGCGGGCGAGCAGCGCATCCTCGCCGACGTAGCGCTTGCCGCTCGGCAGCTTGCCGCGCGCGAGCTCCATCGCGACGTACCTCAGGAGATCGCGCACGTTGCTCCAGGCGGCGCCGGCGGGCCGGACCGGGATCGCCGCGTAGTTGATCGCCATCAGGGCGGGTGCGGGGGCGCCCTCGAGGTCGAAGCCGTAGGCCCCGGCGTGGTCGCCGCGCAGCGCGCGGGCGTAGTCGAACGTGGTCGCGGTCATGCCGAGCGGGCCGAACACCTCGGCCGCCATCGCGGCGTCGTAGCCCGCGCCGAGCTCCTTGCGCGGCGAGATCGCGTAGGCCGCGACGTACCCGGCGGCGGCGGCGAGCAGGTTGGAGTACTGGAACATCTCCCCGAACTTGCTGGTCGGCTGCATCGTGCCGAGCAGCTTCATCGCGCTGGCCGGGGTCGCGGCCTTGAACTCCATCAGCCACTCGAGGTCCTGGCGCGGCAGGCCGGTGCACGCGCAGATCAGGTGCTTGACCAGCACGCTCGAGGTCGTGGCCTCGTCGCCGAGCTTGAACGACGGCATCAGCCGGACCACCGGCGTGTCCCAGGTCAGCCGCTTGCTGTCGACCAGCCGCGCGAGCAAGAGCGTGGTCAGCGGCTTGGTGTTGGACGCGATCATGAACAGCGTGTCGGCGTCGGGCTTGCCCGCCTTGCCGAGCTCGCGGCTGCCGAACCCGTCGGCGAACACGACCTTGCCGTCCTGCACCAGGCCGAGCGCGACCCCGGGCACGCCGAGCGCCTCGCGCGACTCGTCGACGAACGCGGTCAGCGCGGCGATCCGCCCGGCGTCGAGCCGGTGGGCGGTCTTGCCGGCGAACGTCTCGCGCTGGTAGCCCCTGGGCAGCAGGCGGCCCAGGACGAGGGCGACCTGGCCGGCGCGCTTCTCGGCGATCGCCTGGTCCATGTCGAAGAGCGTGACCGTCCACAGCGTGCCGTGGCGCGCGGCGTTGGCCACGACCGTGCGGTGCTCGCCGGGCGAGGTCTCGTAGACGTACTGCTTCTGATCGACCCAGCCGTCGCGGTCCTCCTGCGGCGCGCTGCGCTTGAGCGCCCAGTACTTCGGCGGGTTGTAGGCCGCCCAGGCGACCGCGACCGCGGCGTCGGCCGCGTCGGCGTGGACGTCGACCAGCGCGATCCGCGAGCCGGCCTCCGGGGCCTCCAGGATCGTCACCGGGCCGCGCACGCGGATCGACCAGCCGGACGGCGCGATGAACGCCGCTCCCTCGGTGGTGCGCGGCGCGTCCGCGGTCAGCTGCTCGCTGACCGGCGCCGCCTCCTGGACCCTGGCCCGGGTCGCCGGTGCCGGCGCGGCGGCCGGCGGCGCGACGGGCGCGGCGGGCGGCGGTGCCTCGTGGCATGCGACAAGGAGGAGGAGGGTACAGAAAGCTCGCATCTCCACACCATACTCCGAGCCGTGCGTCAGTGGGGACTGGAACCGTAACGGTCGATAACGGTCGATTTCGGGGCGACGCGTCGCGCCGGAGGGAGATTTCGCAGCGTTATCGCGAACTGGCGCGATGGGCTCGCCCCCGCGGGGAGGATGGGTATCCTGCCGCGGCCGTGTCGCTCTTGACCCCCGATGACCTGTTCCTGTTCAACCAGGGCACACATTACCGCCTCCACGATAAACTGGGAGCGCATGTGGTGTCTGGTGGGACGCACTTTGCCGTCTGGGCCCCCAACGCGGCCGCCGTCAGCGTGATCGGCGACTGGAACGCATGGCGCAGCGGCCAGGATCGGCTGACCCCGCGCGAGTCGTCCGGGATCTGGGAGGGGACGGTCCCCGGGATCGGCCATGGCGCGCGCTACAAGTTCGCGATCGTCGGACCCGACGGCGTGGTCCGCGACAAGGCCGACCCGTTCGCGGCGCGCGCCGAGCACCCGCCGGCGACCGCGTCGATCGTCTGGCAGCTCCGCCACGGGTGGGGCGATGCGGCGTGGATGGCCGGCCGCGGCGCGAGGTTCGCGCGCACCGCGCCGGTCAGCATCTACGAGCTGCACGCCGGCTCGTGGCGGCGCGATCACGGCGAGGTGCTGGGCTACCACGAGCTCGGCGCGCGGCTCGGCGACCACGTCGCGCGGCTCGGGTTCTCCCACGTCGAGCTGATGCCGGTCATGGAGCACCCGTTCTACGGCTCGTGGGGCTACCAGGTCACCGGGTACTTCGCGGCGACCACGCGCTACGGGGCGCCCGAAGACCTGATGGCGATGATCGACGGCCTGCACCAGCGCGGGATCGGGGTGATCGTCGACTGGGTGCCGGCGCACTTCCCGACCGACGCGCACGGCCTCGGGCTGTTCGACGGCACGCACCTCTACGAGCACGCCGACCCCCGGCGCGGGTTCCACCCGGACTGGACCAGCTACATCTTCAACTACGGCCGCCACGAGGTGCGATCGTTCCTGATCTCGTCGGCGATGGCGTGGCTCGACCGCTACCACGTCGACGGCCTGCGGGTCGACGGCGTCGCGTCGATGCTGTACCGCGACTACTCGCGCAAGGCCGGCGAGTGGGTGCCCAACGAGGACGGCTCGAACCACGACCGCGACGCGATCAGCTTCCTGCAGCAGGCCAACCGCGCGATCTACGCCGCGTTTCCCGACGTCCAGACCATCGCCGAGGAGTCGACCGCGTGGGGCGGGGTGTCGCGCCCGCCCGAGGCCGGCGGCCTGGGGTTCGGCTACAAGTGGGACCTCGGCTGGATGCACGACACGCTCGGCTTCGTCGCGCGCGATCCGATCCACCGGCGCTGGCACTACAACGAGCTCACGTTCCGCTCGCTGTACGCGTTCACCGAGAACTTCGTCCTGCCGCTGTCGCACGACGAGGTCGTCCACGGCAAGCGCTCGCTGCTCGCCAAGCTGCCGGGCGATCCGTGGCAGAAGTACGCCACGCTGCGCCTGCTCTACGGCTACCAGTGGACGCTGCCCGGCAAGAAGCTCTTGTTCATGGGCGGCGACCTCGGGGTGTGGAACGAGTGGAACCACGACGGCGAGCTCGACTGGCCGATCGCCGGCCACCCGGCGCACGACGGCATCCTGCGCTGGATCGCCGACCTCAACGCGACCTACCGCCGCTACCCGGCGCTGCACGTCGGCGACTGCGAGCCCTGGGGCATGCGCTGGCTGGTCGGCGACGACCGCGACGCCTGCGTGCTGGCCTGGGCGCGCCACGGCGAGGCCGGCGACGCCCCGGTCATCGCGATCGCCAACTTCACGCCGGTCGTGCGCGACGGCTACCGGATCGGCGTGCCGCGCGCGGGCCGCTGGCGCGAGCTGCTCAACTCCGACGCCACGGTCTACGGCGGCAGCGGGGCCGGCAACCGCGGCGGGCTCGATGCCGAGCCGCTGGGGTGCCGGGGCCTGGAACACTCGCTCCTGGTCACCGTCCCGCCGCTCGGCATCGTAGTATTCGCGGCAGAATCGTGAGCGAGACGCCTGACAAGTGGATCTGCATCCACGGCCACTTCTACCAGCCGCCGCGCGAGAACCCGTGGCTCGAGGCGGTCGAGCCCCAGCCGACCGCCCACCCGTACCGCGACTGGAACGAGCGGATCACCGCCGAGTGCTACCGCCCCAACGCCGCGGCCCGCGTGGTCGACAACGGCAACCACATCATCGCGATCGTCGACAACTACCAGCGGATGAGCTTCAACGTCGGGCCGACCCTGCTGTCGTGGCTCGAGGACAGCGCGCCCGATGTCTACGAGGCGGTGATCGCCGCCGACCGCGCGAGCTGCGCCCGGTTCGGCGGCCATGGCTCGGCGATGGCCCAGGCCTACAACCACCTGATCATGCCGCTGGCCTCGGCGCGCGATCGCGCGACCCAGGTGCGGTGGGGCATCGCCGACTTCCAGCGCCGGTTCGGCCGCGCGCCCGAGGGCATGTGGCTGCCCGAGTGCGCGGTCGACACGCCGTCGCTCGAGGCGCTGGCCGCCGAGGGCATCGCGTTCGCGGTGCTCGCGCCGCACCAGGCCAGGGCGTGGCGGCCGCCGGGCGGCGCGTGGCGGACCCAGCCGATCGACACCGGCCGGCCCTACCGCTGCGCGCTGCCGTCGGGCCGGACCATCGATCTGTTCTTCTACGACGGCGCGACCTCGCGCGCGGTCGCGTTCGAGCGCCTGGTCTCCGACGGCCACCAGATCATCGCGCGGATGACGGCGCGCGGCGCGGTCGAGGGCGGCGGGCCGACGCTGTGCCACATCGCGACCGACGGCGAGACCTACGGCCACCACCACCGCTACGGCGACATGGCGCTGGCGTGGGCGCTGCAGCAGGTCGAGCGCGGCTGGAGCGGCACCCGGCTGACCAACTACGCCGAGTTCCGCGCCCGCGTGCCGGCCACCTGGGAGGTCGCGATCGCCGAGCACACCTCGTGGAGCTGCGTCCACGGCACCGGGCGGTGGCGCGACGACTGCGGCTGCAACGCCGGCCGCGCGGGCTGGAACCAGCGCTGGCGCCGGCCGCTGCGCGACACCTTCGACTGGCTGCGCGACCAGGCCGCCGCGGCGCTCGACAACGTCGGCCGGATCTTGTTCCGCGATCCGTGGGGCGCGCGCGACGCCTACATCGCCGTCGTGCTCGAGCGGTCCGCCGCGGCGCGCGATCAGTTCCTCGCCGCGCACGCCGCCCACCGGCTCGATCCCGACGAGCGCGTCCGCGCGCTGTCGCTGATGGAGATGGCGCGCCACGCGATGCTCATGTACACCAGCTGCGGCTGGTTCTTCGACGACCTGTCGGGGATCGAGACCGTGCAGTGCATGCAGTACGCGGCGCGGGTCGCCGAGCTGATCGAGGACGTCGGCGGTGCGCCGGTCGAGCCCGAGCTGATCGATCGGCTGAGCGCGGCGAGTTCGAACCTCGCCGAGGAGGGCGACGGCCGCCAGGTGTTCACCCGCCGGGTCCAGCCGGCGCGGGTCGATCCGGCCAAGGTGTGCGCCCACGTCGCGGTCCGCGCGCTGGTCGAGCCCGACGGCGAGCACAGCGTCGACGTCTACGGCCACCACGTCGACTTCCTCGACCGGATCGAGCGGCGGTCCGGCCACACCCGGCTGGTCGCCGGCACGGTCCGCGTGCGGTCGCGGCTGACCGAGATCGCGACCTCGCTGTGCTTCGCCGGGCTCCACCTGGGCGAGCAGCACGTCACCGGCGGCGTCCGCCCGCCGCCCGCGCGCCACGCCTGGGCCGAGGTCGTCGACGAGCTGACCGGCGCGTTCCGCACCGCCGACGTGTTCGCCGCGCAGCGCGCGATCGCGAGCCACTTCCCGGGCCACGAGCTGTCGCTGTCGTCGCTGCTCCCCGGCAGCCGCGAGCGCGTGCTCGGCGCCGTGCTGGCCGACGCGCTCGCCGCCGCCGAGACCGATCTCGCCGCGGCCTACGACCGCTCCGCGCCGCTGATCCGCTGGCTGGTCGCCCACGAGCTGCCGGTCCCCGAGGTGCTCCACGCGATCGCCGAGACCACGCTGCGCCGCCGCGTGCTGCGCTGCCTGCGCGACGAGCACACCAGCTTCGCCCAGCTGCGCGAGCACATCATCGAGGCGGTCGACGCCCGGGTCAGCATCGACACCCCCGAGATCGCGCTCGCCGCCAGCGACGGCCTGCGCCGGCTGATCGAGCGGGTCGCCGCACCCGACGGCACGCTCGACGGCGCCGCGCTCGACACGATCGCGCGCGCCGCCGAGGCCGCGTCCCGGATGCGGAGCGGCGTCGACCTGTGGTTCGCCCAGAACGCGACCTGGCGCCTGCTCGACCGGCTGCCCGATCTGCGCCGGCGCGGCGCCGCGGGTGACGATGCCTCGGCCCTCGCCGTCGCCAACCTCGAGCGACTGGCCCGCGCGCTCCGGCTCGCGGTGCGGTAGCCGAAGCTGGCCGGCGGGCGCGACTGCTGACGGTGAGCAGGTTCAAATCGCCGGCAGGATTTGCCAGTGTATCTATTCATTTTTACACGATTATCCTTCAATCGTGTCCTGTGTGAATTTGATTCGAGCGGTTCAGCCCGAGCGCCGATGGTGCGCTGACCTGATCGGCCCGGACGCCGATCCGCATCGCTGCGGCGGCCTGGTCCAGGCGCCCTCTGGCCAGCCGCTATGACCCGAGCGCCGATCCGTCGGCCCGCGGCGACCAACTCGGGCCGACGCCGCTCCGCACGGTCGCGGCGAGTCCGGTCCGGCCGCCCTCCGCCGGACGCGGTGCCCAGCTCGGCCGGTGCCCAGTTCGGCCGACTGGAACAGCCGTCCCGCGGCGACCAGCTCGGGCTGGGAGCCGCCGCGCCAGCTCGGCCCCGGGGGCTGCCGCCGCGCGATCGGCGCGATCGCCAAGGCGAGCTCGGTCCGGGAGCCGAGCACACTGGCCACTGGCCGCAGCAGCCAGCTCGATCCGTCCCCTCCGCCGGCTGGTGACCAGCTCGGCCAGCATGATCGCGACGCGCGGCGTGGATCCGGGTCGCCGTGGTGCGGTGACCGCGGGTGACCAGGGCAGGCTCACGGTGCACCGACGCTGGCGTTGGCAAGACGGCTCGCAGCTCGCAGCAGCTGTAGGGGCTCTGGCTCACCAGACCCGTGTCCGCGACCGCCGCTGTCGCGAGCCCCGGTGCCGGCTCGCGGACCTGGTGCTCGACCTTGGCCCCCACGGCGAGCGCCGGCGCCAACTCGCCGACCTGGTGCTCGATCTCTGCCGCCACGATCACCGGCGCTGGCTCGCCGGATCTCAGCCGGCCACAGCGCCCCACCATGTGTTCATCCGTGCCAGGCGCCCAACGTGAGCCTGACCACACCGAAGTCGGAGGAGTATCGGGGGAGTTCCGTGTAAAATCATGGGGAGATCGCTGTTCGCCCGGGGGTGGCGGAGGCGCACGGGAGGTACCGATGGATGGGCAACAGATATCCGTTCGCATCTCGTTTGATGCGCCAACTCGTGCCGAGGCAGCTCGTGCGGTCCAGGAGCTGCGTGAAGCCGTTGTACGCCGTGTCGGCAACGAGGTCGTTGCTACGATCGAGAGAGAGGATCCAGACAGCCAAGATGCGGGTTCGACGCTGGTTCTCATCTTCGGTACATCTACGGCCCTTGCCATCGCGCAAGGGGTTCGCTCATTCCTGGCCCGACGGGGGGACGATCGCGACCGGATCACGATCAAGACGAGCGATGGCACCGAGGTCATCGCGACCGGGGAGGCAGCCCGCAAGCTCGATGCTGCTGCCTTGGTGCGAGCTACCAGTCGTAGGACAAGCAAGGGATGAGCCTCGTGATCTCCGAGCCTAGTTCCCTCGGACCACCCGGCCCCGAGACCACGATCGCGATCCTGCTCGGGGCGAGCGAGTATCCACGATGGCCGCAATGGTCGAATCCGGTGCTTGGCCTGAGCGCCAACGCGTTTCGCGACTACCTCCACGCAGGATCAGGGCTCGCGCTGACACCGGGCCAGATACTTAACCTGTTCGACGCCGATGGGGATCCGAGTGCTCAGCTCCTCCAGATTGCCGACTTCCTTAAGGCGGCAGCCAGGACCGCACGCGATCTCATCCTCTATTACGTTGGTCATGGGAGCTTTTACGAGGACCAGTACCACCTCGGCATTCGGTACACCCGGAAGTCTCAAGAGTTCATCACTTCGCTCGAGTCGAGAAAGCTTGCACACGTCATCAAAGATGGGCTCGGTCGCATGCGAGTGTATGTAATCCTGGATTCGTGCTACTCGGCGAGCGCCGTGAGTGACTGGCAGGGTCCGGAGATCAATGCGATCGTCCGCAGGATGTCTCAGCCGCTGCCTCGGTGTGGGACCGCGTTTCTGGCCGCTGCCTCGAAGGACGATGTGACACGGGCGCCCCGATCCGAGAGCCATACGCTCTTCACCGGGGCGCTGCTGAAAGTATTGACGGATGGAATCATCACCGCCCAACCAAAGCTTTCGATGTACGACCTCTACGAGGAAATGCGCATCATCCTATACCATCGCGAGACCGACGACGAGGGGCGGCCAGAGCTGCACGTGCCGAACCAGCGCGAAGGTGACGTGTCGCGGCTTCCCATATTCCCCAATACAGCGTACCGGCGAGCCGAAGCCGATCGTGCGCGCGCGGAAGCGATTGCATGCGCTGAGGATGCGGAGCAGGTAGGCGATGCGGGCAAGGCCACGACCGACGGCTCAAACTCGCCACGGCGAAACCACCATCGCGGCTTCGCGATCATCGCGCTCGTGTTCCTGAGTGCGGCGCTGTTGGCGTGGATGCTATCGATAGGGTTCAGCTTTGCGTAGCCGGAGCTGAAGCTCCATCATCGGTGACGCGTTCAGCGGTGCCACGATCGAATATGACCGCAACGAGCACCGTGACGATGCAGTTACCGATCACGTTTATGCACGTCCGGCCCATGTCCATAATCATGTCGATGCATGCGAGGGCGCACAGTGCTTCGGTCACGGCTTGCTCATTGCTTCCGCTAATCAGCGAATACGGCCGGTCCAGCAGCGCGATGAGTACGCAGAACGAGGCGCCCGGTACGCCCACGATCTTCTTCGATAACAGAGTCAGCGTGAGCACGAGCAGGAGTTGCGTTACCCCCAGTGGTTGAACCCTCTCCTGTCCCGTCTTGGAAACTTGGTCAAGGACTGTGGCTGCAAATGACACAAACAGGGCGGAACCGGCGAGGTTGAGACTGAAGCCAGCCGGAATCACAAAGCTGACCACGCGCGTAGGGATCCCGAGCCGTGTCAGCGCCTGCATGGCGCGCGGCAGTGCGGCCTTGGACGTGGCGGTCGCGAATGCGAGCAACCCAGGCTCAAGAATCGCCCGGAGGACCTTCTTCCAATCGTAGAGGGCTTCACGAGTCTCCTTGTCCTTGGTGCGATGGAGAATAAATATCATCAGTCCTATTAAAGATAGCAGAAATACCAGCAGTGCGCCGTAGAGGGCCAAGATGTACCCGCGCAGCGGAATGCTCGACGATGCGCTCTTGATGAGCCGCGATTTGGTCTCGCCAAATGCAACGACAGTCGCCGCGCCGACTCCCACTGGCGCTACATACATCGCATAGTCGACGAGCTTGTAAAACACCGCCGCACCGGTGTTGGCGAACTTCTTGACCCATGCGACCTGGTACCTTCCGCCGACGACTCCAATTGTCATTCCCATCAACACACTTAATAGCAAGATTTCCAATATCTCGTTTTTAAGAACGGCCTCAAAGATCGAGGTCGGTATCAAATTCTGCAAGAACTCGCCGACCTGGTCCCGGAGATCGTTCAGGGCACTCTGTGCGCTATCCTTACCCGCCGGCTCGGATGTAGTGGTGGTCTGGGCGGACGTCCAATATGCGTTCGCCGCTTTGCACTCCGGCTCGTAGCTGCCGCATGTGCCCTTAGCGTCCCTGGCTCCGGATGCCTTTGGTTCGCCATTCTTCGCCGTCGTATCGCTGTCAATCTTGACCGGATGGACCCAGTTGGCGGTCGCCATTCCGATGAGCATCGCGGCGGTGCTCGCCAGCGTGAAGCAGGCGACTGAGACGAGCGCGAGCTTTGCGACCCTCCATGTCCCGCGCTTGATACTCGGCCGGCGGGCCCGCGCGCTCCACACGACCTGCGTGCTCCAGCCGATCAGCGTCATGATCACCAGCGGCGCCAGCAACGCCTCCATCAAACGCTCAAACAGCCCGGTCGCTCGTTCCAGGCCCCCGGGTCCAGCACCGCCGATCGGCTTCAGCCATGCCTCAGACTCTGGCACGAGCCAACCCAGCACGCCGCCCGCCACGAGCAGAAGCAACATCCAGGGCCAGATGCGCGGGATTCGCTGCTCCGACGCCTCGGTGGTTGTCTTCGTCGGCGGGTTCATGACACCCTCGTCTGGTCACTTACCGCGAACGCGACAATGCCGACCGCTCCATGGAACCCCATCTCGTCATGGTACTCCAAGCTACCGCCCACTTGAATGTTCTTCGACGCGTTTGGCCAACCTGTCAGCCGCTGCGGCACCGCTGTAGCGAGCACCGGCCTGGTGCTCGACCTCAGCTGCCGCAGCGAGCGGCCGCGCGGGCGCCACAGCAGCGTAGGGTTTCAAACTGCGCTGAAAATTGACCGCATGGTTGTCCTGTTGAAGAACGGTCGGTGCGAGCAGTAGCGACAGTCGCCTATCATCGGATCGACGACGAAGCCTGCCAGGTAGCTCATCGTGGTTGCGCGTCAGGGTACTCGTGCACAGCGTATGCCGTCTTGCGGATAACGCATAGATGGCGTTATCTCATTCCGATAACCAGTTCGCAATTGAGATGATCCGTACTGAAAGTCCCCGCCGCGTATGATTCGATCTCGCGCTGCGTTTAGATATACGCAGTCCATGCACGGGGTCGGATAATTCCCATTGTTATCAAGCGCCCATTCATCAACGTTTCCAGCGAGATCAGATTGCCCCCAACGGCCGTCCCCCTGCGGCTTGATTCCAACCGGGCTCAGGCTTTGTACTGAGCAACCCGTGCCGGTGCCGTTTGGGTCACAACCATAGCTCGCATGATTGGAATCAATCGTGGTGGATGCTGGCGGACTTGACCATGGGTAGGCCCGTTGCTCGTCGCCACCTGCAGCTGCATAGTTCCACTCTGCTTCGGTCGGCAAATATCCGCCATCCCAGGCGCAAAACGCCATAGCTTCATACCAAGTGACGCAGTTGATCGGGCGATCTTCGTTCGCCCCCGGCGTGTCGGTCCAGGTCTGCTTTCCAACCCCGCTGCCAGGGCTGACGCAATTCAGCGCGGCCATTAACGCAGCCGTATCAGTTGCCAGCTGTGCATTCCATCCGGCCTCCCATCCACTGCCGGGTATGCCGGGATGAGCCCCGGCGTTCGCTGAAGGCGGATGTGCCTGTGTCCCTTGATTCGCAGCCACAAAGGCGCGAAATCGCCCCACGGTAACCTCGTACTTATCAAGACGAAAAGCGCTAACGGTAGCGGGAAAACTTTGATTTCCCGAGTTAACATCTCCGGCAACATCAAAACTACGGTAGTATGTCCCTCCTGGAACCATGAGACTATTGCAGCAGTTATCGTTGCCGCTGGCACCGCAGTTGTAAGGCAGAGCAACGCAGCTGGTAGCTGCCCCGGGAGGTGCATCCACACCTGCATCCTGGCCTAAAGCGACACATTGCCCCGAGACGCCGTCGCCGACGTCCTGGTCCGAGAACCTGTAGCCACCTGCACAGGCAGGATCAGG
>Ga0307476_10001112_pt1 | contig 17016 bp, 21 predicted proteins | sample atmos_gasesECM2C_2_FD_203314 | JGI IMG/M metagenome (GOLD analysis project Ga0307476, IMG submission 203314) | Hardwood forest soil microbial communities from Morgan-Monroe State Forest, Indiana, United States - atmos_gasesECM2C_05 | ecosystem: Environmental > Terrestrial > Soil > Temperate... | reverse complement strand
CGTCCGAAACCGAAATCCGTGAAGTGTTGAGCGGCCATCTCTGCCGCTGCACCGGCTACGCCGGCATCGTCGCGGCCATCAAAGAAGCGGCCAGCACGGACTAAACCCTCCCCCTTGTGGGGAGGGCAGGGTGGGGGTCGGGAGGCAGTTCTCAGCGAAGACGGACTGCAAAGCCCGCTACGATTGCGCGTCACCTCCCGACCCCACCCCAACCCCTCCCCACAAGGGGGAGGGGCTAGAGGGCGCCGCCCGTGACGCTTGGCGCCGGCCTTGCTATGAAATCGCCAAGACAGAATCCGGCCGGCCGGGTGCCGCGCGGAGCGAGATCATGACCGATATCATCGAGCGTCTCGAAGGGCGCCGCGCCAGCGCCCGCGCCGGTGGGGGCGAGAAGCGCATCGAGGCCCAGCACAAGCGCGGCAAGCTCACCGCGCGCGAGCGGGTCGAGTTGCTCATGGACCGCGACTCGTTCCAGGAGCTCGACATGTTCGTCGAGCACCGCTCCACCGATTTCGGCATGGAGAAGTCGCATATCGCCGGCGACGGCGTCGTCACCGGCTGGGGCACGGTGAACGGCCGCACCGTCTTCACCTTCGCCAAGGACTTTACCGTGTTCGGCGGCTCGCTGTCGGAGACGCATGCGCAGAAGATCATCAAAATCCAGGATATGGCGATGCGCGCCCGTGCGCCGATCGTCGGCCTGTTCGACGCCGGCGGCGCCCGCATCCAGGAAGGCGTGGCGGCGCTCGGCGGCTATGGCGAGGTGTTCAAGAGGAACGTTATCGCCTCGGGCGTGATCCCGCAGATTTCCGTGATCATGGGGCCGTGCGCCGGCGGCGACGTCTATTCGCCGGCGATGACCGATTTCATCTTCATGGTGCGCGACACCAGCTACATGTTCGTCACCGGGCCCGACGTGGTCAAAACCGTGACCAACGAGATCGTCACCGCCGAGGAGCTCGGCGGCGCGTCCGTGCACGCCACCAAATCCTCGATCGCCGACGGCGCCTACGACAACGACGTGGAGTGCCTCTTGCAGATGCGCCGGCTGCTCGATTTCCTCCCCGCCAATTTTTCCGCCGGCGCCCCGGAATGGCCGTCGTTCGACGATGCCGAGCGCACCGACCCGTCGCTGGATACTCTGATACCCGATAACCCAAACAAACCTTACGACATCAAGGAGCTGATCCTCAAGGTTCTGGACGAGGGCGATTTCTTCGAACTGTCCGAAGCCTTCGCCCGCAACATCGTCATTGGCCTCGGCCGCATCGCCGGCCGCACCGTGGGTATCGTCGCCAACCAGCCGATGGTGCTGGCCGGCGTGCTCGACAGCGACGCCAGCCGCAAGGCGGCGCGCTTCGTGCGCTTCTGCGACGCCTTCAACATCCCGATCGTCACCTTCGTCGACGTGCCCGGCTTTCTGCCCGGCACCGCGCAGGAATACGGCGGCCTGATCAAGCACGGCGCCAAATTGTTGTTCGCCTATTCGCAGGCCACCGTGCCGCTCGTTACCGTGATCACGCGCAAAGCGTTCGGCGGCGCCTACGACGTGATGGCCTCAAAGCACATCGGCGGCGACGTCAACTACGCCTGGCCGACCGCGCAGATCGCTGTGATGGGCGCCAAGGGCGCAGTCGAGATCATCTTCCGCGCCGACATCGGCGACGCCGAAAAAATCGCCGCGCGCACCAAGGAATACGAGGAGCGCTTTTTGTCGCCCTTCATCGCCGCCGAGCGTGGCTATATCGACGACGTGATCATGCCGCAGGCGACGCGCCCGCGCATCGCCCGGGCGCTGGCGATGCTGCGGGGGAAGACGGTGGAGATGCCAGGGCGCAAGCACGATAATTTGCCGGTGTAGCTAGGTATGCTCGCGTTTTGCCCTCTCCCCTCGCGGGAGAGGGCGGCGTGCGCAGCACGCCGGGTGAGGGCCATCCGCCGCAGGGGTTCTCGGGCCCTCACCTGATCGCGCTCCGCGCGATCTGTCCTCTCCCGCAAGGGGCGAGGGGTGCCACAAGCGGTCACGCGCGAGCTTGTCGGTGTGAAACCAAGGAGTATCGAAAATGTCAGAACGACTGAATTCGGCCCCACAAGCAACCACGCTAACCAACGACGACTTCTCCCGTCGTCGTCTCGTCACCGGCGCCGCCGTAGTCGTCGCCCTCGGCGGCGCAGCCGCCGAGGCGCTGGCGCAAGGGGCGCCGGGCGGCGCACCCGGAAACTTGCGCTTTCTGAATCCGCCGACCAGCTTCAAGAATCCGGGCTTCAATCACGCGGTCGAGGCGATCGGGCCGGGGCGCATCGTATATATTGCCGGCCAGCAGGGCCGCGACGTCGACAACAAGATCGTCGGCACGCCGGGTGATTTTCGGGCGCAAGCAGAGCAGGCCTTCCTCAACATCAAGGGCGCGCTCGGTGCGGCCGGCGGCGGCTTCGAGCACGTCGTAAAGCTCTGCCATTATTTCATCGACCTGCAGGCGCACTTCCGCATGATGCGCGATATTCGGCTCAAATATTTCGACCCCTCGCGCATGCCGGCCTCGACCATGATCCAGGTCGGTGCGCTGACCGACGAGAAGGCGATTTACGAGGTCGACGTGGTGGCCGTGCTGCCGCCGGTGTGAAGGCTCGCGTCGAAACGTGCGCTCTTCGAGCTCCCGCGCGATGTCTGCTAGGTTAACTGCCGCTGGGAACGCAGGAGGCCGGCCGGGCTATGCCCGCCAGCAAGGTGGGAGGCTTTCGAATCCGCAGTGTCGGAGTATCAAGACAAATGCCCTTATTGATATGCTGAATGGCTTGAGCGGGCGGGCTCGTTTCACCAAAAGGTAAGGCCAGATGCTGTCGTCGCAACGGGCGTTGTTCGAAATTCCGCGCGATGTCTGCTATCTCAATGCCGCGTCCTATAGCCCGTTGCCGCTGCGAACGCTCGAGGCCGGCCGCGCTGCGGTGGCGCGCAAGGGCCGGCCGTGGCTGATCGATAACGACTTCGCTGCGCAGCAATATGACCGCACCCGCAAGGCCGCGGCGGTGCTGATCAACGCCGCGCCGGACGACGTCGCGCTGATTTCGTCGGTCGGCTATGGCGTCTCCACCGCCGCGAAAATATTTCCTGTGCCGGCCGGCTCGCGCGTTCTGGTTTTGCAGGACGATCACTCCTCCGCGGTGCTGGAATGGCACACGCGTGCCGGCGCGGGCGGCTTCACTGTCGAATCCGTGCGCCGGCCGGACGACGGCGATTGGACGCCAGCGGTATTGAATGCCATCGATCGGCCGGGAGCGGCGCCGATCGCGATTGCTTCGATCTCGTCGGTGCACTGGTCTGACGGCGGTGTGGTCGATCTCGGCCGCGTGGCGCCGGTGTTGCGTGCGCGGGGCGCAGCTTTGCTGGTGGACGCCACCCACAGCGCCGGCGTGCTCGATCTCGATGTGCAAAAACTCGATCCGGACTTTTTGGTTTTCCCGACCTACAAGTGGCTCATCGGGCCTTACGCCCGCGCCTTTCTTTATGTCGCCAAGCGCCATCAGGATGGCATTCCGTTGGAGCAGACAAGCTACGGCCGGCGCGCCGTGCGCGCCGAGCAGGATGTCTACTTCACCGATACGAACTATGTCGGCGACGCGCGGCGCTTCGACATGGGGGAGCGCGATCATTTCATCTCCATGGAAATGGCGGCCATCGGCATGGAGATGATGGCGCAATGGGGCCGCCCTGCGATCGTCGAGCGGCTCGCCATGCTGACCGCCCGCCTCGCCGCTGGCTTGCGCGGATCGGGCGCGGACATCCCGGACGCGCGCGTGCGGGCGCCGCACATTTTGAGCCTGGGCTTTCCAGAGGGCATGCCGCATGGCCTGGTCGCGCAACTCGCCGCCGAGAATGTTTATGTCGCGCCGCGCCTCGGCCGTATGCGCATCAGCCCGCATGTTTATAACGACGAGACGGATGTCGATCGCTTCGTCGAGGTATTTAGCAAATTCGCCAAGCCGCGGCCTGTAAAGCGCGCCGGGGATGGCCTATGATCGGCTCAGAAATGATCGGGAGGGAAATGCCATGGTCAAAAAATCCATCATCATCGCCACCCTCGCCCTCGCCATCAGCGGCGCCGGCGGAGCGTTCCTGCATGCCCAGACCGCGGTGCCGCCGGCCTATCTGATCGCCCATGTGCAGGTGACCGATCCCGAGGGGTGGAAACAATATGTGACGGCGTTGCCAGGAACGCTGGCGCCTTATCACGTCACGACGCTGGCGCGCGCGCCGGCCGTGCCCGTCGACGCGTCGACGCCGCCGGCCGGCAGCACGGTGATCCTGGCATTCAACAGCATGGACGATCTCAAGGCGTGGTGGAATTCGCCAGCCTATCAGGCGATCATTCCGTTGCGTGAGAAGTCCGCAAAGACCATCGCCTATGCTCTCCCGGGAATGCCGCCGTCTTGATCGGCCTTTGGAAGGATCGTCACTTGCAAAAACTCGTCATTGCCATCGCGCTGGCGCTTGCTGCCGTCAGCGCTCCCGTTCACGCGCAGGAGACTTTTCCCTCGCGCCCGATCACGCTGATCGTGCCATTCCCGCCGGGCGGCTCGACCGACGTCACCGGGCGCATCATCGCCGACAAGATGGGGGCGTTCCTCGGCAAGCCGGTTATTGTGGAAAATGTCGGCGGCGCCGGCGGCTCGATCGGCGTCGGGCGGCTCGCCCGCGCCACGCCCGACGGCTACACCATCGACATCGGCCAGTGGGACACCCATGTCGGCAGCATCATCTACAATCTCAACTACGATCTGCAGACCGATTTTGAGCCGATCGGGCTGGTGTCGAACAATCCGCAGCTTCTGGTCGCCAAGAAGGCGCTGCCGGCCGACGATCTGAAAGCGCTGGTCGCCTGGATGAAGCAAAACCCCGGCGACGCCAAATTCGTCAACCAGAACGCGGCGGCGCAGGTAAGCGGGCTTTTGCTGCAGAAGCTCACGGATACAAAAGTACTTTTCATTCCCTATCGCGGCGCCGGCCCGGCCATGACCGATCTGATCTCAGGCCAGGTCGACCTGCTGGTCGCGCAAGGCGCCGTCACGCTGCCGCAGATCCGCGCCGGCGCCATCAAGGCGATCGTCAACATGTCGCCGCAACGCTCCGGCGCGATCCCGGACATCCCGACCTCCGACGAAGCCGGCGTGCCCGGGCTCTACATGTCGGGATGGTTTGGCCTATTCGCGCCCAAGGGGACGCCGCGCGCCATCGTCGCCAGGCTCAATGACGCCATGGTGGAGGCGCTGGCCGATGCGAAAGTGCGCATGCGGTTCGCCGAGCTCGGGCTCGATATCGCGCCGCGCGTGCAGCAGACGCCTGCGGGCCTTGCCGCGTTCCACAAGGCCGAAATCGAGAAATGGTGGCCGATCATCAAGGCCGCTGGCATCCGCGGCGAGTAGGGGGGACGATGCCCAAAGCCTATTTCATGGTCCGCTCGGTGGTCGAAGAGCCGCTGCGGCAGAAATTCGACCATTGGTATTCAACGCATCACCTGCCGATGGCGCTCGACGAGTTCAAGGCGGAGAAGTGCTGGCGGTTCTGGAGCGCGGTGGACGCCGCCGTGCATTACGCAGTCTATCAATTCTCCGACATGGCGCGTCTCGATGCGGCGCTGAAATCGCAAGGCTTCAAGGATCTGGTCGGCGACTTCGACCAGGCTTGGCCGAAGGGCGTCACGCGCACGCGCGATATGCTGAGCATGGTCGAAGAGCGCGCGGCTACTTAGGCAGAACCGGCGCAACGCGACGCGCGGATCGCTACAATCGTTTCACCTTAACCTTGGCTTTCCGCGCGACCGCGATCATGTCTTCGTCAGCCGTGACAATTGCCACGTTCTCGCGCCGCGCCAACGCCAGATAATAGCAATCGTAGACCGGATGGCGTAGGTCGGTGGCGAGTTTTATTGCTTCGGCGTTTAAGTCTTCCAGCGGCACAACTTGCTGGAAATGCCCGAGCGCAAGGTGCAGGCCCTCTCCCGCGTTGCGAGCGGGAATATCGCCGCGAAGAACGGCCTTCCAAATCGCGTTGGCGATTTCCGCGAAAACAAGAGATGGAGCTATGAAATCCTCGCCGGTCGTACGGATCGATGCGGCGCGTACGGAATCATTCTCCTGCAGGACCCATTTTGCCGCGACGCTCGCGTCGACGACAAGGGTCATCGATAACGCTCTTTGTTATCGCGCCATTGTCGAATAACCGCAGTCGAATCGCCGGTCATTCGTCCAAATTTCTTCCGGAACCGATCAGCAGCCGCCCAGACTTCTTCCTTGCTCGGCTTCGCGGCGTCGTGCAGTGCGGCGCGCGCCACGTCGTTGACTGACTTGCCTGCGGCTTTGGCTTTTTTCTTAAGCCGCGCGGCGGTGGCGGGATCGACGTTGCGGACCAGGATATCGACCATGAGGGCCTCTTGATATCAAGATGATATCACAGGTCTCGGCCAACTTTAATGCCTACCGCCAGCCGCCGCCGCCGTTCACATAGACCGTGTCGGCGGTCATGAACGGGCAGGCGTCCGAGCACATGAACAGCACCAGTTCGCCGATTTCTTCTGGCTCGCCGAAGCGTTTCATCGGAACGTCTTCAAGGAAGCGCTGCACCAGTTCGGGCGAAGACTGCGCCGCGTCCTGGAACGGCGTCTTGATCGGTCCGGGCGAGATCGACAGTGCGCGGATGCCTTGGGTGGCGAATTCGCGCGCCACGCCCATGGTCATCGACACCACCGCGCCCTTGGCCGCGGCGTAATGGACCGAGGAGCCGGGCCCGCCGCGGCGGTGCGCCATGCTCGCCATGTTGACGATGACGCCCTCCTTGTTCTTGAGCATGTGCGGCAGCACCGCCTGCATGCCGTACAGCGTGCCGTTGACGTTGAGATCGAAGGTTTTTTGCAGGAGCGCGTCGTCGATCTCCAAAAATTTGGCGCGGCGGATCGCGGCGCCGGCCGAGTTGAACAGGAAATGCACGCGGCCGAAGGCGGAGATGGCGCGGGTCACCATGGCTTCGACCTGGGCTCGCGAGGTGACGTCGACTTTCAGCGCCAGCGCCTGGCTGCCGGCGCCGTTGACCTGTTCGGCGGTGGCGCGTGCACTGTCTTCGTTGATGTCGGCGCACACCACATTGGCGCGCTCGCGGGCGAAGATCAGCGCCGTGGCGCGGCCGATGCCGCTGCCGGCGCCGGTGATGATGATGGTCTTGCCGGCGAAATAGTCGGGTGTCTTCGGCATGGTCGCTCGCTCGGTTTGTTGCCCGTCGAGTGTGCCTCGCCGGCGCGCCGACTACAATCAGGGCTTGGGCCGTCAAATGCCGGCGCCGTTGTCGACTTTGCCGGCCACATCGCCTATGGCGGGGATGACGCAGCAAAACCGACACGCAAAAAAATGCCACGCACGTTTGAAGACCTTACAATCTTTTCGGCGCCCGCCGTCTTTGTCGTCTTATGGGCGTCCGGGTTCATCGGCGCCAAACTCGGCCTGGCTTATGCCGAGCCGATGACGTTTTTGTCGCTGCGCATGATCGCGGTCGTGCTGCTGCTCGCCGTCGTCATCGTGCTCACCCGGCCGAGGTGGCCGAACCGTGCCGGCCTATTCCACAGCGCCGTGACGGGGACCCTTGTGCACGGCTGCTATCTCGGCGGCGTGTTCGCTTCGATCGAGAACGGACTGTCCGCGGGCCTGATCGCGCTCGTGGTCAGCCTGCAGCCGGTGCTGACTTCGACGCTGGCCAATCGCTGGCTCGGCGAACGGGTGCTGCCGCGGCAATGGCTCGGCCTGTTGCTCGGCGTCGCCGGCGTCTATCTGATCGTGCACGAGAAGATCTCGACCGGCGAGACGACTCCGCTGGCCTGGCTGTTCGCCATTGTGGCGCTCTGCGGCATTACCGTCGGCACGCTGTACCAGAAGCGATTCGGCGGCGGCATCGACTGGCGACCCGGCTTGAGCGTGCAATATACGACCGCCGGCATTTTGTTCATGCTTGCGGCGCTCGTCTTCGAAACGCGCGTGGTGCACTGGACGCCGCAGTTCCTGTTCGCGCTTGGCTGGCTTGTTCTTGTCTTGTCGTTCGGCGCCATATGGCTGCTTTATTTCCTGATCCGCCGCGCCGCGGCCACCCGGGTGGTCAGCCTGTTCTACTTGACCCCGCCGGTGACGGCGCTGATGGCGTGGCTTCTATTCGACGAGCGCCTTGCGCCGTTGGCGCTGCTCGGCATGGCGATCTGCGTCGTCGGCGTTTTTCTGGTCAACTGGCGCCTCGGTGGCGCCAAATCCTAGGCCGCGCTAACGTGGCATCGCGATTCAGCCGATTTCAAGAATATCAGGAGGACTGCCATGAGCGCACCCGGTCCGATCGAATACCGCGACGCCGCGCCGGACGTCCGCGCCGTGTTCGACGACATCAAGCGCAGCCGGCGGGTCCAGGACGTGAATAATTTCTGGAAATATCTGGCGCACGATCCGGCGTCCCTCAAGCGCACCTGGAACAGCGTCAAGGAGATCATGACGCCGGGCGCTCTCGATGCGGTCACCAAGGAGATGATCTATCTCGCAGTCAGCGTGACCAATGGCTGCGGCTATTGCATCGCCAGCCACGGCGCCGCGGCGCGCAAGGCCGGCATGACCGAAGCCATGTTCGGCGAACTGATGGCCGTGGTCGGCATGGCTAATGAAACCAATCGGCTCGCCAACGGCTACCGGGTACCCATCGATCCGGCATTCGAGACGTAGCGCGGCGCCAGACCCCAAAAAGCGCAAATTTCAAGAAAATGCGAGGCAAATGCCATTGCGCCTCTTAGCGGCGCCGCAATCGCCGACTGCTACGTATTTGTACTGAGGGTACCCGGGGCTGTCGCCGAAATTTGACGCGCGACCGCAACACAGAAGGCCGTGCGCATGAACGCGTTGAAGCTCAGAAGCTCGCCGTCCGTGGAGGAGCGCCGCAGCTCGCGGCGCCGCCAGATCAATCGGGTGGCAAAAATCCAGTTCGGCAGCAGCTCGCTGCCGCGCGATTGCCTGATCACCGACATTTCCGATGGCGGCGTGCGGTTGCATGTCGAGGGCTTCGATGTGCCGGATGATTTTATCCTATTGCTGTCCGGCGACGACATCGGCGCCAAGGAACGCATCTACCGGGTGGTCTGGCGCCTCGGCCATGAAATCGGCGCCAAATTCGTCGGCCACGTCCGGCGCACCGGACTTTAAGCGACCGGCTGAGGCCGGCCCGGGATCCAAGCATTGGCATCTTTGCCGCGCGTGCAGTAAAGCAAGGGCCAAACAGAGGCCGCACTTTACTTTTGCATGCCGCACCCGCCAACCCGCGACATCGTCGTCGTTCACAGTTCCGACCTGCACGTCGACCACGACTATACCGCGCGGCTGCACGGCGGCGACGGCACCGCGGGGCTGAGCTGCGTGCTGGAAGCGGCGCGCGACCTGGCCGCCGACGTGGTGCTGCTCGCCGGCGATACCTTCGACAGCCATCGCGTGCCGGCAGCCCTGATCGAGCAAGCGGCGGCGGTGATCGGCGCCGCGGCGCTGCCGGTCGTCATCCTGCCCGGCAATCACGACCCGGCCATCGCCACCGCGATCTATCGCGGCGGCCCGCTTGCGGCGGTGAAAAATCTGCACGTCATCGGCGTCACCCACGACGACACCGTGGCGTTTCCCGATCTCGCGCTCGAAGTCTGGGGCCGGCCGCACCGCGACTATGACGACATGATTCCGTTCGAGCGGGTGCGCGCGCGCCGCAGCCGTTGGCTGATCGCCATGGCGCACGGCCATTACGAGCCAAAACCCGATCGCAGCATCGGCCCGCGGCCGTCCTGGCTGATCGGCGACGACGACATCGCCGCGACCGGCGCCGATTACGTGGCGCTCGGCCATTGGAATCGCGCCGTGCGCGTCGGCAACGGTGCGGTCCCGGCCTATTACTCCGGCTCTCCGGAATACGCCGGCACCGTCAATATCGTGCGCTTGAGCGAAGCCGGCGGCGTGACGGTGATGCGCGCGCCGCTCGACATCGCGCGCGAAATTTCAGATTGACGCGAAACGGCCCCGGCAGCGAGCCGGAGCCGTCTCAGTTGGCAGCTTTGGCGAAGCTCTTGTTTTTGTTTTTATCGCGCAGCCGGCGAGTTCGGCGTCGGCGTCACCGGTGCCGGCGTGGCTGCGGGCGGGGCCGCAGGCGATGCCGGAGTGAGCGGCGGCGCCATGCGTGTCGCTGCCGGCGGCGTCACGTCATTGGACGCGGTGTTGGTGCCCGACTGGTTGGGCTCGTGGCCGATGCCAAAGGCGACCGCCAACACCACAACAATGAATACGGCCGCGGCAATCCATCCCCACGTGGCGTTCATGGCGCGCGCGTCGGGATCGTAGGCCGGGTCGCGCCGCAACGGATCGCTGCGGTGGTCGAATTCCGAGTTCCGATAGTCCGACATGAAAGGCCTCCGTCTATCAATCGTCCGTCAACACCAACGGAGGGCCGATAGGTACGGTTCCTGGAACGCAGGCGTGGCATGGCACCTGGGCGGGTGGGGCATAGCGGGAACTTGACTGAAGTTCCGTCTGCCGCGTTGGGCGGCAAGATTCTTGCTGCAGCGGATCGGCTTGGATGACAGAGTGTCATTCGCCACGGCTGCACAATAAGCATCCGCGCGCGGGGAGGGAAAACCATGGCCGGCAAAATCTCTGTTGCGTCGCGACGTAGTCTTGCCATCGGGACTGTGCTCGTCGCGGCGGTGTGGAGCCTGAGTTTTGTCGCCACGGTGAGCGGGCAATCGCCTCCCGGCGCAGGGATTTCTCCACAAGGGACTTCTTCGCAAGGGACATCTTCGCAAGAGGCTTCTTCGCAAGGGATTTGGACCATGAAAGCGCCGTTGCCGGCGCCGCGCGCCGAGGTCGCCGCGGTTGCGCTCGACGGCAAGCTGCACGCGATTGGCGGATCGGTGAGCGGAACCGCCGGCCCCTATCACGACGAATACGATCCGGCGACCGATTCCTGGCGCGCCCGCGCGGCGTTGCCCGAGGGCCGCGATCATATCGGCGTGGCCGTGGCCGCCGGCAAAATCTATGCCTTCGGTGGCTTCGTCGGTTCGGTGCACAAGGGCGCCGGCACCGGCGCCTTCGAATATGATCCCAAAGCCGACACTTGGCGCACGCTGCCGCCGATGAAAGGGCTGCGCGGCGCGGTGGGCGCCGCGACGGTGGACGGCAAGATTCACGTCATCGGCGGCCGCGGCCTCGACGGCGTCGTGGTGGCGACCCACGAAGTTTACGATCCGCAATCGGGCCAGTGGAGCGAAGCGGCGCCGCTGCCGACGCCGCGCGATCATCTGGTCGTCATCGCGGTCGACGGAAAAATTCACGCCATCGGTGGCCGCTTCAAAGGACCCGTCGACCGCACCGGGCTGCACGAAGTGTACGATCCGGCGACCGACAAATGGACGTCGGCGGCGCCGCTGCCGACACCGCGCAGCGGCCTTGCCGGCGCCTATTACCACGGCATGATCCTGGTACTCGGCGGCGAGCTGCCGCCCGACCATACATTTCCCGAGAACGAAGGCTACGATCCGAAAACCGATCGCTGGACGGCGCTGGCGCCAATGCCGCACGGCCGGCATGGTTTCGGTGGCGGCACCATCGGCGACAACGCCTACTTCGTCGGCGGCTCGCTCGATCCGGGCGGCGGCGGCACCACCGATCAGCTGATCATGTTCCACCTGCCGTAGCGCCGTGCGGTGATCCCCAGAACAAGCACATGCTTTTTTCCGGATGATGCACTAATGTGCGGCTGAGGCGCTCGTAGCTCAGCTGGATAGAGCACCAGACTTCGAATCTGGGGGTCAGGGGTTCGAATCCCTTCGAGCGCGCCAGTTTTCAAATACTTAGCCAAAGAGCAAAAAGTGCTAGGCTGGCTATAGGCTCGGATTTTTTGAGGGCAAATTTTTTGTCCGCGCAGTGCTATCGACTTAGTGAAAGACTTTGCCGAGGCGGCCGTTGTCGTCCCTGAATGCCTCTGACGGCGCACGACTACCGTGGCCGCATTGGGGAGTATTTCAGCCGCGTCCGTAGAAAAGTGGCGCGGAAGTTGATGACCCGACAGCGATATCGCCGAGCCAATGTTGCTATGCCGCACAAGACGGAGCCCGTCGTTGCCAACGATGTGGTAGAGTATGGACTCGGCCTGAGGGTGGCCCATGAGGCGGCGGGAATTCATTACGCTAATTGGCGGTGCTGCGGCGACATTGCCGCTGGCGGCCCGGGCGCAGGACGCGGCTAAGCGGCCGACCATCGGCTTCCTGGGCGCCGATGCGGCGGGCTGGCGGCCATGGACTGATGCCTTTGTGACACGACTGCGCGAACTCGGCTGGATCGGGGGTAGCACCATGGCGATCGAGTATCGCTGGTCGGAAGGGCGACCGGAGCGCGTCGCTGAGATCGCGGCCGAGTTCGTCCGGCGTAAGGTCGACGTCATTGTGACATATGGAGGCGCCGTCGCCACAGTAAAGCAGGCGACAGCGGTCATCCCCATCGTCTTTGCAATCGCGGGCGATCCGGTCGGCAGCGGCTTTGTCCAGAGCCTGGCGCGCCCGGGCGGCAACATCACTGGAATGTCGCTCCAACAGCACGATATTGCCAGCAAGCGGATAGAACTCTTGCGTGATGTGATGCCTAATCTCCGCCGCCTGGCAATCCTAATTAATGCCGGCTATCCCGCGTCGGTGTTGGAGGCGGGCGAAGTTCAGGCCGCGGCGCATTCGCTGGGCCTTGAAGTCGCGTCGCACGAAATCCGGCGAGCCGACGATATTGAGCCCGTCTTCGAGACTCTTAAGTCCCAAGCGGATGCACTTTACGTCGTGGATGACACGCTCATTATCGCCAACAGAACGTCAATCATCTCGCTTGCGCTCGGTGCGCGGCTGCCGACGATCTTCGCTAACCGCGATTATGTCCAAGCCGGGGCTCTCATGTCTTACGGACCAAACTATCCTGCCCTGTTCCGGCGCGCTGCCGATTTTGTCGACAAGATTCTGCGCGGGACGAAGCCCGCCGACATCCCGGTCGAGCAGCCGACCATATTCGGGCTGGCCGTCAATCTTACGACTGCCAAAGCGCTTGGGCTCACCATCCCCGCATCATTCCTCTCGCTTGCCGATGAGCTTGTCGAATGAGGCGCCGCGGATTGATCTCCCTTCTCGGCGGCGCGCTGCTTCTGCCGCTCGCTGGCCGAGCCGACGAGGTGATCGAATAGGCATATTTTGGTTGCAGCGCATTTTTCGGTTATTTGTCGATCTCGACCGCGCTGACCGTCCGCTTTCGCGTCCGTTGTCGGAGGTCCAGCTACGGCGCCGACTTGTTGTCCGCGAGGCAGTTGATGACCCATTTCGACATTTCGCGCCCACCAATCGCTGTGCTGCACAACGGCCCCAGTTTGATGTGGTAGAATGCTGGCTGGGATGAGGGGAGCCTTATGAGGCGACGGGATTTCATCACGCTGATTGGCGGCAGCGTAACTGTATGGCCGCTCGCAGCGCGGGCGCAGCAGGCGGCAATACCGCGGGTCGGCTATGTCTTTGTCGGCGTCAGCGGCGGCACCGACGTGAGCAATGCAGGGCTGCGTCAGGGTTTGGCGGACCGGGGGATATGAAATCGGTCGCGACCTCATCCTCGAGTTGCGTGGTCACTGGCGACTGGCACGATTCTGCTGCCCTGCAATTTGGTCGCTCCTGGCTCATCTCGGCCGCGCCGGCCGCCTGGCTCCGCGTCCGTTATCAGGGGTCTAGCTGCCACGTTGGGTCGATGGTCGGGTGCCAGCTTCGGAGTTCGAATCTCTCCAAGCGCGCCAATTGATGTTTGATGTTACTGCGGCGCACGCTGATCGTTCACCGCGTCCGCATGATCACGAACAAAACGCTGCCGCTAACGGTGCGGCCTAATCTCGCCCGCGCTGCACAACGAGGGTGTCGCCCTTGATCTCCACCGCATGGGCTTCCAGCGCGCGACCCATGGCATCTAATTTATCAGCTTTCGCTTCCAGCTTTTCTGCTTCGCAATGTTGTTGGTCGGCAATCGCTATTTGCTTGGCGGCGTTCTCTTTTTGCATCGTTACACCCTCGTGCAGCTTTTCCGCCTGATCGTGTTGAGTTTTAGCAAAATCGAAGCAATCCTCCGCCTTTTCCAAAAGAGTTTCGGCCGATTTCTCAAGGACGATTTTTTCGATCCGCATTTTGCTCACTCTGGGTAGTCCCCATACCTACTGATGTAAGGAAGCTTGGGAAGCAGGGTATTGGTAGATCTGCTTACAGCCGTAATTTCGTAGCCCGGAGCGCAGGCTGAACTTCAAAACGGGCCACTCATCAAATTCAAAGGGGTCATTTAACTCAGCGAGGGTCGAAAGGAGCAAGTAGCGCCAACCACCAGAACAAAAACAGAACATTCCAAGGCTCGGGTCAGCGGCACAGACAGCGCCTCTCTTTGGACGAAAGTGCCTGGCCGATTTTGTGGAGCATTCAGAGATAGTTAGGTCCTTATGCTGCGCTGCCATAATAATGTTGCATTGCAGCAAAAAGACTGTAGCTTGCGATCGAGATTTGCCTTCAGGAGCCTGAAAATGAGTGAATACGACGGTATTTTTGACTACGCACTGTCCGCCAATGGCTATTACGCCTTGAACTTCGCATTTATGGTCGCTTACGGCCTCGTCGCGGCTTTGATAATTCCCGTGACCAGCTACCTGACGATCCGCCATCGGCCGCTTGTAGGATCGGCAGAATCCGCCGCTTAGTGGCCACCGCGTTGGCAGTCGCTTGATGAAGGGGAAATCCAAAAAATCGCCTGTCTATGGCGGCGGTCATCAAGCGTGGGGACGGATATTTTGGGGCTTTGTCGCTCTTGTTCTTTTGAGTGTTGTTGTGAGTATCCTCCGGGCTCATTTCGGATGAGCGGGGCCGGTTCAATCGGCGTCCGGCGTTCTCGAGCTCTCGGCTTGTTCAGCCAGTCGCCGCCACGTCTCGGCCATCTGCAACAGCAGGTCTTTCTTTTGAGAGGTTAGCGCGAGTTGCGCGAGCCGGAGACACTCGCTGGCATAGTGCCGATAGCGTTTGGATTGGTCGCCGGTGGCCACTGAACCCGTCCCCACAACCTAGGTCCAGAACCGCGAAACGGCCGGTAGGTTCCGTACGAACTCAAGTTTTTGATCCGGAACTTTGGCTGCGAGTCGCCAGTTCCAATTTGGAACATGCGGACCCATTAGACATGGAGACGTGTCATGGAGAGCGCGGAAAAGTATCGCCAGTTTGCGGAGGACTGCCGCCGCCTCGCCGAAAAAGCTGCAGCGAAGGACAGGATCGTTCTCCTGGAAATAGCCGACGCCTGGGAGCAATGCGCCAAAGAAGCCGGCCGCAAAACGGACAAGATGACTGACGGAAAGGATACGGATAGTTTCGGCGTGGCTGGCTGATCAATTGTCGGATATTCGCCCGACGACGAGATGCCGGCTTTGATCGCACATGAAGCAGACTTCTCTTCAAGGGACAGCTGGTACATCTATTGCAACCTTGAGCCCGGCCGTTGACGAGATGCTCCGGGCGATCCGCACTTGATTGCCAAACCGGCAACGGCGTCCTAGACCCGAAACGCGGGCGGAATGGACCTCGCGGAAAGCCAATAAGCGCAGTCAGGGGATGGACGAACTCACCGGCAAGAATCAGGCGGATGCGCGCGGCGCTTCGCCCGCCGCGCCGGCCACGCCCGCCGATCTCAAGCGCATGGTGGGCCGTACCGATGACGTGCCGCGCGGCATCGTGTTGATGATCGTCGCCACCATTCTGTTCGCAGGCGCGTCCGCCGCCAGCAAATGGCTGGTCGGCATTTATCCGGTCGGCGAAACGCTGTTCATCCGCTCGCTGGCCTCGCTGATCACCGGCGCCGCAATGATCCTGCCGGTGTCCGGTCTGTCGGTGTACGCAACGCAACGGCCGCGCGATCACATCCTGCGCGGCATGTCGCAGTCGGTCTCGCAATTGTCGCTGCTTCTGGCTTTCAGCCTGATGCCGCTCGCCGGCGCCGTTGCCATCAATTTCTCTTCGCCGCTGTTTGCCGCTTTGGTGTCGATCGTGTGGCTTCGGGAGCGCGCCGGGGCCGCGCGCTGGGCCGCATTGCTGATCGGCTTCGTCGGCGTGCTGATCGTCACCAATCCCGGCGCCAATTCGCTGACGCTCGGCGCGCTGTTCGCGCTGGTCAACGCCATCATGTACGGCAGCGTCACGGTCGCGGTGCGCGGCATGACGCGCACGGAATCGGCCAATACGCTGGTGATCTGGCAGCTCACCGTGCTGGCGTTCTTTCACAGCTTCCTTCTGTTTTTCGGCTGGCGCTGGCCGACGCCGTTCGACGCCGTGCTGTTGTTCGGCACCGGTTTCACCAATGCGGTCGGGCAGTGGTTCTGGACCAAGGCGCTGCACCTGGCGCCGGCGGCGGCGGTGACGCCGTTCTACTATCTGATGCTGGTGTGGTCGCTGGCAATCGGATTTCTGGTCTGGGGCGACGTTCCGACCGTGAGTCTTCTCGTCGGCTCGGCGATCGTGGTGGCGACCGGGCTGTTCCTGTTCCTGCGCGAAGCGCGGCTGCAACGGCGGCCAAGCCACCGCTGAACAGGCCCTCACTGAATCAATTTCGCGATCCGGTCGATGATCGGTTTCGGCGTGGCATAGGTCTTCTTGACCAGCGCTTCGAGCTGCTCACCATTCTCCGGATCGAGGTTCAGTTTGCGCAATTTCGTTTCGGCAATGAAATCCGGATCCTTCATGGTCGCGGCGAAAGCGTCCTGCACCATCTTCAGCCGGTCCGCCGGCAAGCCGGGCGGCGCGACGAACGGCCGGCCGATGCCCTGGCCGGCATAGAGGAATTCGATTGCCTGCTTGTCTTCCGGCTTTTGCGCGAGATCGACGACGAACGGCACGTCCTTCAATTCCGGATTGGGTTTTGTACCGCCCTGGAACAGCAGCGAAA
>Ga0307476_10001111_pt1 | contig 17043 bp, 12 predicted proteins | sample atmos_gasesECM2C_2_FD_203314 | JGI IMG/M metagenome (GOLD analysis project Ga0307476, IMG submission 203314) | Hardwood forest soil microbial communities from Morgan-Monroe State Forest, Indiana, United States - atmos_gasesECM2C_05 | ecosystem: Environmental > Terrestrial > Soil > Temperate... | reverse complement strand
AACTTCAGATGTTGGTACGCGATGTCAATGTCGGCCGGCCATTTTCATTTTCGAGAGACGATATTCTCAAGAGCCTGTTGTTGGCTGAGGGCGCAGAGACCAGATTTGATCGACTTGTAGCAGATCGGAAGCAGGTAGAAACGCTCGCAGAGCAACTGCGAATGCACCTTGCTGACATCAAGAGAGCCTGGGAATTGCTTGGGGTAATTCTCTTGGATAACTGCAAGATTTATTCAGAGCGGTTCTTCCGCGGTGGACACAATGCTCTCTTGCCGTTCATTCTCTTTTTGTCACAACAAGAACAACTTTCGAACGAAGACCGAAGGAAGATCGTAATTGGAATATATCTGAGTATCATGAGCGGCATCTTCAGCGGAGCAGAGGCACGCATGGGCGCTTTTGCGAAGAATAAAGTGGCAAAGGCCTTATCCTTCCCGTTGCAAGACTTAGTTGCATTGGTAAAACGCGAATACGGAATTAAATCTCTCGACGATCTGCTGCGGCGACATCTCGATCTTGCATTGAACATAGCCCATGGCGGCATCACGTTGGACAAAAATCCGGATGAGTTGCAGCGGGATCATATCTTCCCGAAAGCGGGTCTGGAAAAAGCCGGATACGGCTACGACAAGATTAATCATTACGCGAACTTTCATTTTCTGCGTGCCGCTGACAACTTGAATAAACTTGATAAACCACCCAACGAATGGTTTAGAAAGCCCGGGAGCGATGCGCCGCCGTATTCAGAAAAGGACTTGGATGAGCGCCTGTTAACCTGGGACGATTTGGAGCCGGGGCGCTTCGACATTATGCTTGAACGACGAGGAAAAAAGATAAGAGAAAAGGCGCAACAATTCTTCAGCCTGACAGAAGATCAGTTCAACGCTCTTTTCGCGGGCGAGGAAGAGAAGGCAATCGACCGCGGGACGAAAACTCAAGAAGCTATAAGTGTCAGAGTTGGCTAGAACGTCGCCTTTTGGCATTTCCTGGACCTGTCGGCATGTCCGCTATCCGGCAGCTATCGGGAGCGACGCGGACTGCAGATAACCTTGCCCGATACGTCCGATTTATGAGTACATGATCGAGGCGCGCGCCCCCCGGGCGTCGCAAAGATATTCGCCGCAGCTTCACTGCTTATGCGTCACCGTCGTCGGGATGTGATTGAGCTCCTCGCAGCCGGTCGCGGTGACGATCACGGTGCCGCCGATATTGACCCGGTGGGTGCCGATGCAGGCATTGGGTTCGAAGGCGAACACCATGCCCGGCTGCAAGATCGCCTGGCGCGCCCGTGCTGCGTTGGCGCCGGCGTAGCGCACGTCGAGCTTGACCTGATCCTGATTGACCAATGTGCGGCCGGCCAAAAAATGCGGCCCGACCGAATGCACCAGCGGCGTATAGCCCCAGCACCCGGCCGACTTCAGTGGTTCCTCCATCGCCGCCAGCAGATCGGCGAAGGCGATGCCGGGCTTGAGCGCCTTGATGCCGGCGGCGTAGGACGCAAGCGCAACGCGCTCGCATTGTTTGTTGGTGTCGTCGAGCGGATCGAGCGCCACCGTCATCTGCACCTGGACTTCCTGGTTGCCGCACAGCGGCATCAGCTCGGCCTGCATCAGATCGCCGCGCTGCAGGATGCGCGGCGCCTCGCCGCTGGTGGTCCAGCGCGGCGGGCCCCACGACAAAGTATGCGGCCCGGAATTCATCACGATCACCGGATAGCGCACGCCGATGCCGTGGCGGAGCATCTCGGCCGTGCCTTCGGCGAACACCACCTCCTCGCCGACGCCGGGCGCCGCGACTTCGGCGATGACCTTGCAGGCGGCCTCGGCGGCGCGCGCGGCGTAGCGCACCTGGGCCAATTCCTCGTCGCTCTTGACCAGCATCAGGTGGCTGAACTCTTCGGAAATATCCTGCCAGCGCGCCTTGGGCAGCGCCGTAGTGAGCTCCATCCAGAAATTGGCCGGGATGGCGCCATAGATTTCGGTCGGAGCCTGCGAGCTCAAGCCGACGACGCCGAGGCTGCTCTCGGCCAGATGCTTCTCGCGCAAAACCTCGGCGACGCCGATGCCGCTGGTCGCCACGCGATAGTCGTCGACCCACAAGGTCGCGCCGCGCTCCTGCGACCAGCGTGCCCGCATTACCCGCAGATAGGCCCAGGTGACGACGACCGGATCGCCTTCGAGAGGAAAGATCACGCAGCCTTCGTTGTAATCGTCGCTGATATAGGTCTCGTACATCTCACGTGACCTGAACCCGGCGACCAGAAGGCCGTCAAAACCGCGCTCGCGCATCAGATTGCGCACTTTCGCCCAGCGGCGGTCGCGCTCGGCAAGCGAGAGGGTCGGCGGTTGCATGGGGGGATTTGGCATGGCGCTACACTACCACCGCGCATCCAGTCGACAAGGCGGCCGCATGCCGGATAGTGTTTCGCCATTCGACGGTGCGCGGCAAGCGCGGTGGGGCCTGACGATGATACACAATTGGCGGCTGCTCCTGGCCGCGGCGTTGCTGGCTTGTTGCGGCGCTGCCGGACCGGCGCGTGCCCAAACCTATCCATCGCGTCCCATCACCGTCGTCGTCCCCTACCCCGCCGGCGGCGTCACCGACAATCTGGTGCGCCTCCTCGCCGAGCGGATGAAGAATTCGCTCGGCCAGTCGATCGTGGTCGAGAATATCGGCGGTGGCGGCGGCACCATCGGCGTCGATCGCGTGTCGCGCTCGGCGCCCGACGGCTACACGCTGGTGCTCGGCAACAGCGAAAGCATGGTGTTCGCACCGGTCACCATGGCGATCTCCTATAACGCGCTGAACGATTTTGAGCCGGTGGCGCTGCTGCCGAGCTATCCGTTCCTCCTGGTGACGACCAACGACGTGCCGGCGCAAAATCTTGAAGGCTTGATCGCTTGGTTCAAGGCAAGCCCGGAGAAGGTGTTGCAAGGCACCGTCGGCGCCGGAACCATGCAGCACCTCTGCGGCTTGCTCTTGCAAAAAATCATCGGCGTGAAATGGCAGCTGGTGCCGTATCGCGGCGGGCCGCCGGCGATGCAAGATCTGCTCGCCGGACAGATCAACTTCATGTGCACCACCACCGGCGGCTTTCTGCAACTGGTGCACGACGGACGCATCAAGGCCTACGCGGTGACAGCGAAGAAACGCATCGTAGCCGCGCCGGAAATTCCCACGGCAAACGAGTCCGGACTGCCGGGCTTCTACACCTCGGTCTGGAATGCGCTGTGGGTGCCGAAGGGCACGCCCAAGGAAGCCATCGCCAAGCTCAACGCCGCCGTGACCGCGGGTTTGGCCGACCCCGAGTTGCAAAAGCGCATGACCGAGATGGGCCTCGACAACGTCGACAGCGACCAGCACACGCCCGAGGCGCTCGGCGCGCTGCGCCAGGCCGAGATCGACAAGTGGTGGCCGATCATCAAGGCGGCCGGCCTGAAGGCGGAGTAGCGCCGTGCTACAGTCCGGCCGCGCTCCCGGGAGCAAAACCAATGACGATTATCGAACGCCGCCCGCCATCGCGCCAGCAAGCCACGAAGCCCGAAGCCGCCGGCATCGACATCGCCACCACGCGCCCCGGCACGCCAGGCGGCATTTTCATGCGGCAATTCTGGCACGCGCTCTATCGCAGCCAGGATTTGCCGGCCGGCCAAGCCAAGCCGATCCGCATCATGAGCGAGGATTTTGCGCTCTTTCGCGGACATTCAGGACAGGCACAAGTCGTCGATTACCATTGCCCGCATCGCGGCGCGCCGCTGCATCTTGGTTGGATCGAAGAGGACAGCATCCGCTGCGTCTATCACGGCTGGAAATTCGACTGCTCCGGCCAGTGCGTCGATCAGCCGGCCGAGGAGGCAGGCTTTGCCCGCAAGGTGCAACTGCGCACCTATCCGACCCGCGAATATTTGGGCCTGATCTTCGGCTATTTCGGCCCCGGCGAGCCGCCGCCGTTCCCGCATTTTCCGCACCGCACGACCGAAGGCTTGATCCAGGTCTGGAACGTCGAGCGCGTTCCCTGCAATTATCTGCAAAGCTTCGAGAACAGCATGGACGAGGTGCATGTCGCCTTCGCCCATCAGCCCGGCGGCTCGCACGCGAAGTTGTCCGCCGACCTGCCGATCATCACTGCGGAAGAGACCGATTGGGGCATGCTGCGCTACGGCACGCGCAAGTCGGGCAAGGTGCGGCACACGCTGCATTACGCGCCGAACCTGACGCGTGTTATCGTGCCGCCGCTCGCCGGCATGGACGGCGTCGGCGGCTGGACCGAGATCTATTTCAGCTTCACGCCGGTCGATGACGAAAATCATTTGTGGCTGATCACCAGCCATGTCGCGGTCACCGGCAAGGACGCCGACGCCTATCGGGCAAAGCGCGCCGAATACGACCGTGCCGTCGCGGCGGCACCGCCGGTGATGGACGTGGTGCGCGACATCTGGTCGGGCAAGCTGCGTTTTGCCGACGTCGTCCATCCCGACCTCGCCATCGTTCAGGATATCGCCGTGCAGGCCGGCCAAGGCCGCATCGAGGACCGCGAGGCCGAGCGGCTGGGCCGTTCCGACGCCGGCATCATCCTGTGGCGAAAAATTCTGACACGCGAATTCCGCGCCATCGCCGAGGGGCGGCGGGCGAAGCGGTGGACCACGCCGCCGGCGGACGTTGCGCCGACGCTGGGGTTTTAGGACGCGTGTTCAAAAAGCAACGTGTGCCTGCCTGGCGAGAAAGTGGCGGCACGAATATTGCTTAGTGTAGAGCTGGGCATCTGCGGGAGGGGCAAACCATGGCACAAAGTCAGACGATGCGGGCGGCGGCAACAGGGATTGAAACCGAGACCGCGAGTGCACGCTGGATCCAACTGTTGCTGGGCTTCATCGTGATGATGACGATCTCAAGCCCGCAATACGTCTGGACCCTGTTCGTTCCGTCATTTCAGAAGACGACGGGATCGATTCTCTCGGAAGTCCAGTGGACCATCACCTTTTTGATCGTGCTGCAGACTTGGCTCTCGCCGCTGCAAGGATATCTCGTCGAGCGACTCGGGCCGAAAGTCTTGATCGGGCTCGGCGCGGTGATGAGCGGCGCCGGCTGGATTGCGTCGTCCTACATCACGTCGATTTGGGGCCTCTACGCCAGCTACGGCCTGCTGTGCGGTGTCGGTACCGGCATTGTCTACATCGGCATCATCGGTTTGATGGTGCGATGGTTCCCGGACCGCAGAGGTCTGGCGACCGGCGTGGTCGCGGCCGGCTACGGCTTCGGCGCTATTCTCACGACCTTCCCGATCGACAGCATGCTCAAAGCGTCCGGCTATCAGCACACGCTGATGGTGTTCGGAGCGATCTTCGCGGCGATCGGATTGATTGGCGCATTGATGTTGAAAACCCCGCCCGAACGAAAAGCCGCTTTGTCCGTGCCGGGGGCCGCAGCGAGGCCAGGCAGCCTCGCGCCGATGGCAATGCTGCGAACGCCGGTGTTCTGGCTGATGTTCGCGATGATGTCGATGATGTCGACCGGCGGGCTGATGGTGATCACGCAGTTCACGAGCTTCGCCAAGTCGTTCGGCATCGACGGCAAGACCACAGTGGTGATTCTAGGCGTGACGCTCGCGGCAATTCCGGCCGCTCTCACGTTCGATCGCGTCACCAACGGGCTGACGCGCCCATTTTTCGGCTGGGTGTCCGATCATATCGGCCGCGAGAATACCATGGCGATGGCCTTCATCCTTGAAGGAATTGCAATCTTTCTCATGCTGCAATACCGGAGGGATCCGTTTCTGCTCGTCGTGCTGTCCGGACTGGTGTTCTTCGGATGGGGTGAAATCTTCTCGCTGTTCCCCTCGACCTTGACTGATACTTTCGGGACCGAGCACGCCACCACCAATTACGGCTTCCTTTACATGGCGCAAGGCGTCGGCTCGATACTCGGCGCACCCATCGCCGCGATGATCTATGAAGCGACCGGTAGTTGGATGCCGGTTTTCGGGTTGGTGATCGGCATGGATATCCTGACCGGACTATTGGCGTTGTTCGCCCTCAAGCCGCTGCGCCGGGCATGGATGGCGAGGCAGACCTCGTCCCCGATTGCATCGTAAGTTCGCGCGGGGTTCATATTTTCTCAGTTTGGCAGGTGCCGCGACAAGGCACGCTTGATGTGCTCACGCAGTTCCCCACACCTCGTGCGCCGTCTCGACCACCAGCTTGAGCTTTTTGATCTCGTCAGCGATCATCGCGGCATTGCCGCCGATGCCAGAGGAAAAGCTGCATCGCGGGGTATCTACGCCAAGCCAGCGCACCGGAAACCTTCCAGATAGTGCGCCCGCTCGGCGTCGTGCTGGATCGGCATTTGTTTGGCAATCCACCCGAGTGAAATATTGGGCTGCGCACGGCGCAGCTCCTGCAACGCGGCCCTGGCGACGTCGGTCTGGCCGGCCATGCCGGCGGCGGCGGTCATCACCCGATGCGCGCCGACGAAATCGGCGCGCTGCCGAATGCCCTCGCGTGCCAGCCGCATCGCCTCTTCGTAATTGCGCCCGACAAACTGCGCATAGGCGGCGATGCCGCAGTAAACCGCCGATAGCGGATCGCGCGGGCTTAGCAGCAGTGCGCGTTGGGCGGCCGATTCGGCCTCTTGCCAGCGCCCGCAATAGGCCAGCGCCAAACCATAATAACCCCGAGCCAGCGAGAAGTTCGGATTGAGCCGCAGCGCCCACTCGAATTCGGCCAATGAATCGTCGAAGCGCCGTGCGAACAAATAAACGCCACCCAGAGCGAAGTGCGCCCAGGGGTCTTCCCTATCGGCCAGGATCGCGGACGCCGCGGCGCGCTCGGCGATCGGCGCCGCAGTCGCCATATCCTCCCAACCCATATGGGCGCTAAAGGTGTGGCTGGTGGCGAGCACGCCGAACGCCTGGCCGTAATTCGGGTCGATGGCGGTCGCCTTTTCGAGCAGAGCCTGGGCCACGACGTTGTCTTGGCGCGTCACCCGCCAATAATGCGACAGCGCCCGCATCACCAGGTCCCAGGCATCCATGCTGTCCGGCGGCTTGCGCCTGGCGCGGAAATTTTCCGCGGCATAGAGCTGCGGCTCGATCGCAGCGACGATGGCTTCGGTGATCTCGTCTTGCACCGCGAACACGTCGGCGAGATCGCGGTCGTAGCGTTCCGCCCAGATGTGGCTGCCAGTGGCGACGTCGTTGAGCTGCGCGGTGATGCGCACGCGCTCGCCGACCTTGCGCACGCTGCCCTCGACCACATAGCCAACGCCGAGCTCCTCGGCGACCTGCTTCAAATGGACGGCCTTGCCCTTGTAGATGAACGACGAGTTGCGGGCGATGACGAAGAACCAGCGCAGCTTCGACAGCGCGGTGATGATATCCTCGCTGATGCCGTCGGAAAAATACTCCTGCGCCGGATCGTCAGTCATGTTGGTGAAGGGCAGCACGGCGATGGCGGGACGGTCGGGCAGCGGCGGTGTCTGACGCGAGCGCTCGTGAACATCATCGGCCGAACCGCCGGCACGAGATGGTCCGCCGTCGCCTGCCACGCGCACGTCGCCGACGAAGCGAAAACCCTTGCGCGCGATGGTGCGGATCAGTTTCTGCTCCTCGCCACTGTCGCCGACTGCCTTGCGCGTGGCGTTGATACGGCTGGTCAAGGTCGAATCCGACACGATCCGGCCGCCCCAGACGGAAGCGAAGAGATCGTCCTTGCTGACGACGCGGTCGCGGTTCTCCACCAGATAGACCAGGAGATCGAATACCTGCGGCTCCATGGCAATAGTTTCGGAACCGCGGCGCAACTCCCGCCGGTCGGTATCAAGCCTATGATCCGAAAAGAGAAATTCCACGTCGTCGCCCTGCTATCGGCATACGGCGCCAGCCTCAAGGAATAATCAAGCCCATCTCAAGGGCAAATCAAGGACCGGGCAAAGTTTTTCGGCCGCACCGCTGGCATCCTGCTCGATCGCAAACCCCGTGATCCCAACGGAGGAGACCATGACCCAGATCCAGGCACTCAATGCGGACACGCGCGGCCTAGGCAATGTCACCGGACGGATTATCGCGTTCCTCTATGGCATCGTGTCCTACGTCGTGTTTTTCGTCAGCTTCCTCTACGCCATCGGCTTTGTCGAAGATTTGATCGTGCCGAAGACCATCGACAGCGGAACGGCGGGATCGACGGTGCAAGCCTTGATCGTCAACCTGGTGCTGATGTCCATCTTCGCCGTTCAGCACAGCGTGATGGCGCGTCCACAGTTCAAGAAATGGTGGACGAAATTCGTGCCGCCGTCGGTCGAACGCACGACTTACGTGCTGCTCGCCAGCCTGGCGCTCGTGTTGCTGTTCTGGCAGTGGCGGCCGATGCCGGCCGTGGTGTGGCAGATCGCCGATCCGCCTCTCGCCATGGCGATGACCGGCCTGTCATTCCTCGGCTGGCTGATCGTGCTGACCTCGACATTCCTGATCAACCACTTCGAGTTGTTCGGTCTGCATCAGGTGGCGAACAATCTCTCCGGCCGCCCCATGCCGGCGCCGCGCTTTCGCGCGCCGCTATACTACCATTTCGTGCGGCATCCGATTTATCTCGGCTTCATCATTGCCTTCTGGGCAGCGCCCACGATGACCATTGGCCATCTGCTGTTCGCGGCGGTGACAACGGCCTACATTTTCGTTGGCATCTGGCTGGAAGAGCGCGATCTGATCGACATCTTCGGCGACGAATACCGCCGCTATCGGCAGCGCGTCTCGATGCTGCTGCCGTGGCGCAAATCGTCCTGATTGACCTTCCCGATCGGATGCGGCACCGGCGCTCGGCCGGTGCCGTCACGCCGAACCCCACACCTCGCGCGCCGTCTCGACCACCAGCTTGAGCTTTTTGATCTCGTCGTCGACTGTCATGGCATTGCCGCCGATGCCAGAGGAGAAGCCGCATTGCGGCGATAGCGCCAATTGCTCCAGCGGCGCGTAGCGGCTGGCTTCGTCGATGCGGCGCTTGAGCTCGTCCTTGGTTTCCATCGTCGGGCTTTTGGTGGTGACCAGGCCGAGCACCGCCATCTTGCCCTTGGGCAGGAAACGCAGCGGCTCGAAACCTCCCGCGCGCGCCGAATCGTATTCCAGGAAATAGCCGTCGACGCCGATCTCGTTGAACAAGAGCTCCGCGATCGGCTCGTAGCCGCCGTCGGCGATCCAGGCGCCGGCGAAATTGCCGCGGCACAGATGCATGCACACCGTCATGTCGTTAGGCTTGCCGGCGATCGCGGCATTGAGCAGCTTGGCGTAAGTCTTCGGCAGCGTCGCCGGATCCTCGCCGATATTGGCGACCTGGCGGCGCAGTTCCGGGTCGCACAGATATGCGAGATTAACCTCGTCGATCTGCAGATAGCGGCAGCCGGCGTCGGCCAAATCCCGGATCTCGGCACGATAGACGGCCGCCAGATCGTCGTAGAACGCATCCATCTCCGGGTAAGCCTCGGCGTCGATCGCCTCGCGGCCGCCGCGGAAATGCACGATGGTCGGCGACGGAATGGTGATCTTCGGCATGGCCTTGGCGACGGTTTTCAGGAACTTGAAATCGTCGACAAAAATGCCCGCGGGACGCGATAACTTTCCGGCCACCCGCAGCGACGGCGGCGAGTGATCGCGGGTGCCGGCTGAGGAATGAAACCGCACTGTGAGCTTTGACGCCATCGGCTTGACGTTGCCGATCTTGAGCAGGAAATCGCGCTGCCAGGAATGCCGGTTGTATTCGCCGTCGGTGGCGAGTTTCAGCCCAATCTCCTCCTGCAGGCGCACCACGCCGCGGATCGCGTCGTGCTGAATGCGCGCCAGCTCCGCCGCCGGGATCTCGCCCTTCTCCGCGGCCTCCCTCGCCTTGATCAGCGCATCGGGCCGGATCAGGCTGCCGACATGGTCGGCGCGGAACGGCGGTTTAGCTCGCTGTCGCATGGATCATATGTCCCTGTCGGCCGTTTCAACCGTCATGCCATCGGTGTAAAAGGATGGCAACGTTTGCATGAGGTTTGCCAATGGCGACTGAAGCTTCGGTGCCGCAGGCTTTGGGCTATGTCGGCGTGCGCGCCAAGGATTTGGCCGATTGGGCCAGCTACGGCTCCGGCCTGCTCGGCCTGCAGCGCATCGACAAGTCGCGCTCGACGCTGGCCTTCCGCATGGACGACCGCAAGCAGCGCATCATCGTCAGTGCCGACGGCGGCGAGGGATTGAGCTTTTTCGGTTGGGAGGTCGCCGATGCGGCGGCGCTCGACGCCATCGCGGCGCATCTGGAGAAGAGCGAAATTAGGGTCGCGCGCGGCGCCCGCGCGCTTGCCGACGAACGCCATGTGAAAGATTTGATCGTGTTCAACGATCCGCTCGGCAACCGCCTCGAACTGTTCCACGGCGCCGAATCTACGGCCGAGCCGTTCAAGCCCGGCCGCTCGATCTCGGGCTTCCGCACTGGCCCGCTCGGCCTGGGCCACGTGGTGCTCAATGTCGACACGGCGGAGACGATCGATAAGCTGATGGCGTTCTATCGCGGCGTGCTTGGCTTCCGGCTGACCGATTATTACGACCATCCGTTCGTCGCCCGCTTCCTGCATCTCAATCCGCGCCATCATAGCCTCGCCTTCATCCAGACCGGCAAGAACGCCGTACATCACGTCATGATGGAGCTGTTCAGCTTCGACGATGTCGGCCAGGGCTACGATCTGGCGCTCGGCGAGGAAGGCCGCGTCGGCGTCACGCTCGGCCGCCACACCAGCGATTTCATCACGTCGTTCTACTCGTGGACGCCGTCCGCCTTCATGGTCGAATACGGCTGGGGCGCGCGCTCCATCGACGTCGCCACCTGGCAGGCGTCGGAGCGCAAGGAAGGTCCGAGCATGTGGGGCCACGACCGCGTCTGGCTGTCGAAAGAAGACAACGCCAAGGCCCGCGCGCTGCGGCTGAAAAACGCCGCCGACGGTTTTCGCCGCCCGGTGCAGGTGATGGACGGCAATTACCAGGTCATGTCCGGCGTCTGTCCGTGGTGGGACAGCGTCAAGGCCAAAGCCGCAGCGCAGTAGTTCGATCAGCGATCCGGCGCCTTCGCGACGCGGCCCGGAAGCAGCGCGCCGCTCGCCGCGGCCGCCAGGGCCAGTCCGGCGCAGGTCAGCATGACGACCCGGATGCCGTGCGCCAGCGACTCCTTGATGATGCCGGCAGCGACGTCGCGATCGTCGCCCGCAATCGCCGACAGCACCGGCGCGGTCACGAATTGGCCGCGGGCGCCCTCGACCGCCTGCCTGGCCTCGGCAGACACCACTTTGGTTTTGATCGACTCATCGACGGCACGATCATACAACCCAAGCGCCAACGCGCCGAGAATGGCGACGGCGAGCAGATTGGCCACCGAGGCAACGGCGTTGTTGATGCCGGCGGCAACGCCGGTCTCATGGTCGGGCACCGCGCTGATCACGACGGTGGTGAGCGGCGCAACGCTGATCACCATGCCCAGCGCCAATATCGATATCGGAACAAGAAAGGCGACGTACGATCCGCCACCGATCGGCCACGCCAGCAGTACGAAGCCGAGCGCGGCGATGGCTGGGCCGACCATCAAAGGCCCCCGCGCCCCGTAGCGATCGAGCAATCCGCCCGCCCAACGCGACAGCGCGCCCATGATCAGCGTGAACGGCAGAAATGCCGCGCCGGCAAGGACTGCGGAAAATCCGCCCACCTGGATCAACGCAAAGGGCAGAAAAAACAACGCGCCGCCGAGCGCCGCGTAAAGCAGCAGCGTCAATATATTGATGACGCTGAAAGGGCGCGAGCGAAACAGCCCAAGTGGCAACATTGGCGCGCGGCTTCGTCCCTCCTCCCAGATCAAAGCGGCCAACAGCAGGCCGCCGATCAGCAATGCGCCGACGACGATGGCATTGCTCCAGCCCGAGATCGGCGCCGAGATCAGACCGAAGGCCAGGCTGCCAAGGCCGCCGAGGGCGAGCAGCGAGCCGCGCCAATCCAGGCCGCCTTTGGCGTCGACGTCGCGGCTGTCGGCGACCTTGCGGATGGCGATCCACACGGTCGGCACCGCGAGCAACGGGTTGATCAGGAAAATCCAGCGCCACGTGACATGGTCGACTATCCAGCCGCCCAACAGCGGGCCAACGGCGGCAGCGATGGCGGAAAAGCCGGCCCAGGTGCCGATCGCCTTGCCGCGCTCGTCGTCGTCGAAGGTCGCGCCGATGATCGCCAGCGAGCACGGGATCAGCAGCGCGGCGCCAGCGCCCTGAATGGCGCGCGCCAAGATCAATTGCGCGATGTTCGGCGACAAGCCGCACCAGATCGACGCGGCGGCAAAGATCGCGATGCCAACGACGAAGACGCGGCGGCGGCCGAACAGGTCACCGGCTGCGCCACCGGTCAGAACAAACGCCGACAGGCAAAGCGTATAGGCGTTGACCAGCCATTGGATCACCGCGACTGACGTGGCGAGATCGGTCTCGATCGCCGGCAGGGCGACGTTGACGACGGATTCGTCGATAAAGGCGATGCTCGAACCAAGGATCGTCACCGCCAACACCCACCGCTTGGCGTTGGCCGTGCAGTTGCGTACCGGGGCGGTGGCGCGGATCGCGGCTTCGTCGCAGGGTTGCGCTCTGGGGTTGATCATCGGCTCGGGGCCAGTTCTTGGCGTAGCCGGGATGACGCGGCGACGCCCCTCTATCGCAAGCGAGTACGGTCGTATTATACGCATCTCCATGATCGCGACGAACGTCCACACCCGCAAAATCGCCGAATTCGTCTCCGGCCTGACCTACGAGCAGATCCCCGGCGAAGTCCGCGAGCGGATAAAGCTGCTCATTCTCGATTCGCTCGGCTGCGCCATCTACGGCGCCAATCTCGAATGGTGCCGCATCCTGCGCGGCACGCTCGAAGCGCTCGATGCCACACGCACGACCTCGATCTGGGGCACCGGCCGGAAACTCTCTTCGCCGCATGCGGCGCTGCTCAACGGCACTCAGGTCCAAGGGTTCGAGCTCGACGACGTGCACCGCAAGGCCGTGCTCCATGTCGGCGCGGTGACGCTGCCCGCGCTGCTTGCCGTCGCCGAGAGTCACGCGCAACTGTCTGGTCGCGATCTCCTTACCTCAGCCGTCGCCGGCTATGAGATCGGGCCGCGCGTCGGGTTGTGCATGGGCCAGGAGCATATCGGCCAGGGCTGGCACTCCGGCGCCACGGTCGGGATTTTCTCCGCCGCCGCCGGCGCGGCGCGCGGGCTCAAGCTCGATGCCGACAAAACCGTGCACGCGCTCGGCATCGCCGGCACCCAATCGTCCGGCCTGATGGCGGCGCAGTACGGCGCCATGGTCAAGCGCATGCATGCCGGCCGCGCCGCGCAGAGCGGGCTTTATGGCGCGCTGCTGGCGCAGGATCGTTTTACCGGCATCGTCGACGTGTTCGAGGCGCCCTATGGCGGCTTCTGCACCACGTTCTCGCGCTCGAAAGACCGTTTCAATCTCGAGGAGCTGAGCGCGGGCCTCGGCGAGCGGTTCGAGACCATGCGCATTTCCTTGAAATTCTATTCCTGCGTCGGCTCCAACCACACCACCCTCGACGCCATCCGTGACATCCGCACGCGCCGGCCGTTCACGCTTGACGACATCGACGAGATCGTCGTGCACGGCTCGCAGGTCACCGTCGATCACGTCGGCTGGCCGTACAAGCCCGAGGGACTGACCTCGGCGCAGCTCAACCTGCCGTTCTGCGTCGCCACGCTCTTGATCGAGGGCGACGTGTTCGTCGACGAGTTCACCGCCGACTGCGTCGATGACGAAACGCGCATAATGCTATCGCGCAAAGTGAAAGTCGTGCACGATCCCGCCATTACCGCGCTCGGCGCCGGCTCTCGGCACAAAGTGCGTGTCGACATCCGTTTCCGCGACGGCTCGGTCGAAAGCGAAACCCGCGAAGCGCCGCGCGGCAGCGAGCAGTCGTTCGCCAGCGCCGACGATATTGTCGCAAAATTCCGCAAGCTCACCCGCGGCGTCATGCAGGAAAAGCAGCAGGATGCATTGGTCGATGCGGTGCTCGGCTTGGACAAATTGTCGGACAGTCTTACGCTGATCGAGCGTTTGCGCGTTGGCAACAAGGAATAGGCAATGGAATTCGGCGTCTTCGATCATCTTGATCGCACCGGGCAATCGCTGCCGGATTTCTACGAGGACCGTCTGAAGATCACCGAAGCGTACGACGCTGCCGGTTTCTACGCCTATCATATCGCCGAACACCATTCGACGCCGCTCGGCATGGCGCCGTCGCCCAACGTCTTCCTCGCCGCGGTGGCGCAGCGCACCAGGCGGCTGCGCTTCGGGCCACTGGTGTTCGTACTGCCGCTCTACCACCCGGTGCGGCTCATTTCGGAAATCTGCATGCTCGATCAGATGAGCCGCGGCCGGCTGGAGCTCAGTTTCGGCCGCGGCGCCTCGCCGATCGAGATCGAATATTTCGGCGTCGATGCCGAAGCGCGGCAGGATATTTATGCCGAGGCCGTCGAGGTGATTTTAAATGGCCTGACGCACAAGGCGCTCGATTTCCACGGCAAGCATTTCAACTTCGACAACGTGCCAATGGAGCTCGAACCGCTGCAAAAGCCGCACCCGCCGCTGTGGTACGGCGTGCATGCGCCCGACAGCGCCGAGCGCGCGGCGAAGCGTAATCTCAACGTCGTCAGTCTCGATTCACCCGCCGATACGCGGCTGTCGATCGAGCGTTATCGCGCGACGTGGCGCCCGTCACATCCGGGCGCGACCATGCCAAAGCTCGGCCTCGGCCGCTTCATCGTCGTGGCAGAGACGGATGCGCAGGCGCTCGCTCTCGCCCGCCGCGCCTACCTGCCCTGGCACCGCAGCTTCACGCATCTGCCGAGGCTGCGCGGGCGCGCCCAAACCCATCCGCGGCCGCCGGAATGGGATGCGCTGGTCGCCGTCGGCCAAGGCATTGCCGGATCGCCTGAGACGGTGACGGCTTTTTTGCAATCGCAGTTGGCGGAAACGCAATGTAATTACGTCGTCGGGCAGTTTGCTTTTGGTGACTTGACGCGCGACGAATGCCTGCGGTCGATTAATTTGTTCGCCGACGAAGTAATGCCGGCGCTGCGCGCGGCGAATGACGCTGACGTTCCCCTCCCCCTTGTGGGGAGGGGTTAGGGGTGGGGGTCGGGAGGTGACCCGCAGACGGGAAGGGTTTTAGTTACGTATCCCGCGTCGCTTTCAGGTGCCGCATCACCCGGGCGCGCAATGCCGCCTGCTGCTCCGGGCTCCATTTCTGGAAACCTTCGCCGGATTTGAAGCCGAGCTTGCCGTTCGCCACCAGCTCCTGCAGGTAGGGCGACGGCCCCGGCCGGTTCTCGATCGCCGGCAGCACCACGTCGTGGATGGCGAGCGTGAGATCGGTGCCGACCTGGTCGGCGTTTTCGATCGGGCCGAGCACGGCGAGGCGGCGGCCGAACGAGGCCTTGACCACGTCGTCGACGGTCTTGGCATCACAGATGCCGTGCTCGACCAGCGCGATCGCCTCGCGCCACAGCGCGTGCTGCAGCCGGTTGCCGATGAAGCCCGGCACGTCTTTCTTCACGTGCGCGGGCTTCTTGCCCGCTGCCGCATGCAACTCCATGGTCCATTCGATCACACGCGGCGAGGTCCATTGCGTGCCGATCACCTCGACCAGCGGCACCAGGAACGGCGGATTCCACCAATGGGTGCCGACCGCGCGTTCGCGGCGGCTCAAATCCTGCATGATCGCGGTGATCGGAATCACCGAGGTGTTGCTGGCGAGAATGGTATCCGGGCGGGTGCGGCGCTCGAGCTCGGCGAAAAGTTTCTTCTTCAGCTCGAGATTTTCCGACACCGCCTCGACCACGTAATCGGCGTCATGCACCGCGTCGGTGAGATCGACGGACGGCTGCACGCGCTCGACCGCGTGCTCATCTTCGCCAAGATCGCGCAGATTGGCGGCAATGCGCGACGCCACGGTGTCGAGATTCTTCACCACCGTGTCGGTGATCTTCACCTCGTGGCCGGCCAGCGCGAAAACCTGCGCGATGCCGTGGCCCATCAGGCCGGCGCCGACCACGGCGATGCGCGCTTTCGCCATCGTCAGCCCGCCGTATAGCCGCCGTCGGCGTAGAGGATGTGGCCGGTGTAAAAATCCGACGCCTTGGAGGCGAGGAAGAGCAGCGGTCCGGCGAGGTCGGACGGCTCGCCGAGGCGGCCTTTCGGCACGCGGGCGATAAATCCCTTGCGCACCGCGGTCGAGCGCTCGTTGTCCTCGTACATCCAGGCGGTGAGCGGCGAGCGGAACACCGTCGGCCCGATGGCATTCACCGTGATGCCGGTGTCGCCCCATTCGCAGCCGAGCGCCTTGGTGATGCCGTCGATCGCCGATTTCGAAGCGCAATAGGCCGTGTAGCCGGCCGGATGGCCGAGCAGGCCGCGCGCCGACGACATCAAAATGACCTTGCCGCCGCGGCCTTGCGCCAGCATCTGCTTGCCGGCGGCACGCGCCATCAGCCACGACTGGGTGACGTTGACGTCCATGACTTCGGCAAAGGCTTCCGGCGGCTGATCGACGATTTTCTGCACTTTGTTGATGCCGGCGGCGAGCACCGCGATATCGACGCCGCCGAAGCGCTTTACCGCCGCTTCCACGATCTTGTCGCAGAGCGCCGCCGAGCTCGGCCGCAGATTGACCGCCTCGACCTTGGCGCCGAGTTTTTCGCATTCGGCCGAGACCTTCTTCAGCGCCTCGGCGCCGCCGGCGGCCAGCACCAGATTGCAGCCGGCACCGGCCAGCACCTGGGCCGCAAGAGCGCCGAACGCGCCGGTGGCGCCGGTGATGAGTGCGGTCTTGCCTTTAACGTCGAACAGCGACAGCGGGTTTTTCAGGAAGTCTTCGGACATGGTTGATTCACCGTTTCTCTTACTCTTGTCCTCCCCCTGAAAGGGGGAGGTTAGGTGGGGGTCCGCGGCCGGGAAGCTTGCGCAAGCGTCGCCGCCGCGGACCCCCAC
>Ga0307476_10001110_pt1 | contig 17049 bp, 12 predicted proteins | sample atmos_gasesECM2C_2_FD_203314 | JGI IMG/M metagenome (GOLD analysis project Ga0307476, IMG submission 203314) | Hardwood forest soil microbial communities from Morgan-Monroe State Forest, Indiana, United States - atmos_gasesECM2C_05 | ecosystem: Environmental > Terrestrial > Soil > Temperate... | reverse complement strand
TCGATTGCCAGGTCGCTCGAGAACAGGCTGAACAGTGACCTGAGGTTGTGTGAACGTGAAGAATGAAATCCGTTGCTTGACATGACGAAATTCTCTCTATCTACCTGCCGATCAATTTGTTAAACCCGCCCTATTTCCACGCCGAAATCTGACTACTCTGTCCGGCGCGGCCTGCTCTCCTTAGCCCCAGCTATCCCTATTCTATGAGTTGCTCACAGCCTTGCCGGGACCGAAGGTTCCTTGTACTCCTGACGACCGCTTACTCCTGACAAATACGCACACCCAAAATCTAAAATTCTGCTAGCACGCGCCTAACTTACTGGATCACGACCTTCTTCTGCTGTGTGTTCACGCCGCCCTGCGCCGTCTGCGCCGTCACCGTGATCACCGATTCTCCGGTCATCAGCGGCGGCGTAAAGTAATGGAACGTGCCGTCGCTCCCGATCATCGGGACCTCCCGCCCATTCACCATTACGCGTGCTCCTACCTGCGTCTTCCCCGTGACTTCAATCACGTGTCCATGCTGAATGAAAGGATCCAAATCCAGATCGATCGCTTCCGTCTGCTTTCCCTTGGGAATTATGGTAAAGCGGTTCTTCTCGCTCTCCATCGATTCCTTTCCTGACGCTTCATACGACTGTACCACCCAGTAGTAAGCTCCTTCGCCGAGACTGGTAACGGTTACATCGGCAGTTGTCACTCTTTTGTCTACTAGCGTGGAAGAAAAATATGGATTCCTCGAAATCCGAAGCCGGTAGGCCACCGCGTTCGCCATCGGAGTCCAGGAAAACTCCACGTCTTTGGTCGACTCGCCGGAAGTAAAGATCGGCGCCATGTTGGCTGGCGAAATCGGCGTGGGCGGACCAGTTCCCCTCGCTTTCTCCATGTGAGGTTCCTGGGACTTGAAGCTGACTTTCTCCCAGTTGGCCAATTCCACGGTCTCGCCGTTGCGCGTCACTTCACCGGCGCCCTTCTTCATCAAAATCTCGTGCTGATCGGTCTTGGGATCGTTGTGAACCTGCGCCGCCGATTCCGGAGACAGTGATGCCGTAGCCCCCGCCACGATCACCTGCGATTTCGATCCTTGTGAGTACGTCGCGGTCGAGAGGTCCACCGTCCCCGTGCTCACCGCTACGGCAACGTTCGTCTGCTGCTGATCGTTCGCCGAGTTTTCTTCAATCACAATCAGCGAATCCTGCTTCACGGTATAGCTGGTGCCGTCGTTGAATACCACCTTCGCCATGCCTTCCGAACCGGTCTGCACCACATCGCCCTTTTCTAAAGGGACGTTGTAGTCGGCCGTCATCCAGCTATCGCCGCTGCCCTTCTTGACCCGCACCGTGCCATCGAGCGCCGTAAAGTGCGCCTGCTGCGCAATCGACTTGCCGCCACTCGCTGGCGGCGCCATCCCCGCCACGCGCTCCAAAACTTTGTTGACCACGCCATCGGCGGCCTTGATGCTGCTCTGCGTGAATTGCGGAAACGCCAGCCGCATCCCGCCCAAAAACAGCGCGACCCCGGCCAGAATCAGCAACGCAACACTGCGATACGTGATCGTGGTCCACGCAATCTGGATGCTCGGTTTGCGAGTCTCTAAAGACACGGGTCCCAACAAAACCTTATTCAAGCCTTCTGAATATGCGGTAATTTCAACGTTACCACAAGCCTATCGGCAGCAAATATAGGTAATCAACAGGGAACGTTACCTTCGTTTGGAGGGCTTTGCCAATATTGATGCCCGACGAGAATCAGTGAAGCAATTCCTCCCGCGGGAAGCTTTTAGCTGGGAACGATCGCTGCGCTTCGGAACAACCCGCCCTTTCGCAAAGACGCAAAACAGCCCGTGCTAAGCGAAGCTGAAGAGGATGGGCGGCCACCACGTTTTTGCTCCCAGCGCAAAGTGTGGACCGGGAGGATGGAGCCGCCCGCCGGAAAAGCGGACTCCAGACGGATGCATCCGTATAATTCCGCCCCAGCGAAGAGTGGTTAGCATTCCTGTTATTATCCTTCATCTAGATTGTAATCCTACTATTAATATATTGACGGACTTTTAAGTATCTGTCATACTTTTATGTATGAGTATGACTGAGAAACCCGAAACTGTATGGTTCACGACGAAGGGGCAGGTCGTCATCCCACTTCGCCTGCGCAAACAATTCGACATCGAAGACGGGACAAAGGCAGTGGTCCAAGCTACACCGGACGGAATCCTTCTCAAACCCATGACCGCGGCGCTCATCAGACGCGGGCGCGGCATCCTAAAGCGCGCGCCGGGAGGCAAGCCGCTGACTGAGGACTGGGCCGAGCACAAGAAGCAGGAACGGGCACTCGAGGGGCGCCATGCCGGCTAAGGTGCTCGACAGCTTCGCACTTATCGCCTACTTCCGCGACGAGCCGGGTGCAGAGACGATGGAAGACATGCTCGTCTCCGCCGGCAAGAAGGACAGCCCGCTCCTCATGACTGATGTGAACTACGCCGAGGTGAAGTACTCCATTGTGAAGAAAGACGGCGCGGAGGCTTGGGCGGAAGCCGCGAAGGTCCTTCAGGGCCTGCCGATTGATTTTCATTCCACGACCCGGGCGCTGGCCGACACCGCGGCCGATTTCAAGGCGCGGTTCAAATTGAGCCTTGCCGACGCCTTTGCCGCAGCGCTGGCCAAGGAAAGAAAGACTGAACTCGTCACCGGCGACCCGGAATTCAGGCCGCTCGAAAGGGAGATCAGGGTTCACTGGCTGAGATGATTACAGGCCTGTGGCGGCGGATTCCGTTTAGTACTTTTGCTCGGGGGTCCATCCTGCTAGCGTCAGTTTGGGAGATGAGCGGTGTCCCTCGAGGCGCTTCTAACTTTCTTTGGAATCCTTGTAGCGGTCCTGGCCTTGGCACGACCTGTACAGCGTCATTCGCTGATGCTCTTCGCGCCTCTATGGCGGATCGGTTTCGCGCTGCTGGTTTCATTTCTGCTTATTGTGTGCCGCGATGCTCCGCTTGGCATCCCGCCGCCGTTCGGTTGGCCACTGCCGCCAGTCCTCTTTGGATTAACCGTGGCTTCGTTCCTAGTCCCAGTTCTAACTGCACTGTGGTCCTGGTACAGCTGGCACAGAGCAAAGCTTACCCGCCGAAGGACTGAGCAGGTGGAGAATATCTTTCTAGCCGCCCTACGTGAGCGCGAATTTGATGAGGTGGAACGAATCGTTCAGAGGAACAAACAACGTCTAAGACTTCTGCCACCAAGGGCGTCCTCAGCCCTGTTCAGACCAGAAATGGTTAAGGTGCTCGCAGACTCCAACTCCTTCGTGCATTTAGAGTTGTTGACGGATCTAAAGTTGCTTGACTCGCTTGAGAATCGGCACGGCGCCATTGGTGCCGTCGTTCGCGAATTGCTCCGCTCCGAGGCGTCGCCGCTGCGTTCCGCCGTGATTGATAAATACGGCGGTCTTGAGCACAACATTTACTCTCCGGAGCAGCGCGCACTTATCGAGAAAACCTTTCAAAATCCCGAGTGGTACTTCCAAGCTAGCGCGCATTATCCACTGGTCATATCAGCCATGGAGGCGCTGCGAAGCGGAAAGTTCGATGTCGAGTACAACAGCAGCGGTCGTGACTATGAAGCTACCCAAGGCACTAGTAGACGCGCAAGTTGCCCGATCTATCTCGCAGCAGGGGCAGAAGCGCTTGCTATTGAGGCCGCACTGGAACAGCGGGTCGAGCTGGACTTTTATAGCACCGATTTATATCAGATATTCGTCGCCGTGCAGGAGAAGTCGAACTTTGATGAGAAAGTCTGGAGCGACCCGCGCAACAATAGTGAGTTCCCAACACCTTTCGCCTACCTCCTTTACACGATTGCCTCATACCTCGAGGATTTGTCGCGCTTGGCGATACAGGCGACCTCTTCGCAGTCTCTCGTTGAAAATGGTGCACCTGGAGAGGTCGCTGAGCAAATCGTGAGGAGTTGGTCGGTCTGTGTGTGGAGCATTGCCGATTCAGCGCAGGAGGTGTCATCGGACTTCCGGCTTTCCATCATCAGGCAATACTTAGTTTTTATGCTGCAACTCGGCTGGGGGATCAGTGAGGTTTATCTAGGCCCAATTCCCTCTAACGTCGTGGATCTCAGCGCTTGGCGCGACTTTTTCTTGGCAAAGCTAAAGTCTATGCTTCATCCGAGCGACCATGCCCGATGGTATGCCCTTCAGGAGGCCGTGGAGTCGCTAGATAAGGGCAAGGGCTACGTATCCGATGGCTATGAATGGCTCCAAGACTCACTGGCGAGCTGAGCCACGTGCGGTGACGCCAAAGACATCTCGCCACCTCTCTCATCATTACTTCTTGTTCCCCATTCCAACATCTACTTCAACAACCGCCTCGGCTATTGTTACAAAAACCGAACGCCATCCAACTTAATTCGACCTGCCATCCCCTGATATGCTAATAACTCTTAGCCGCTTCTTCCAATCAGCAGTGGCCTGCTCGGGGCCATGTCTCCGGGAGGTATCCCATGAAGTCGCGCACCATCCGCTTTGCCCTCGTATTTGCCATCACTCTCCTCGCCTTCGTCGATCGCTCTACCGCGCAGGATTTCAAGAAGCAGGTCATCTACCAGATCGTGACCGACCGCTTCTACGATGGCGACACGACCAACGACAATCCTGCGGAGAGCCCTGGCCTTTTCGATTCCACGCACACCAACTGGTTTGCCTATTGGGGCGGCGACCTCGCCGGAATTCAGCAGCAGATGTCCTACCTAAAGGGCATGGGCGTGACGGCGATCTGGATTTCGCCAACCGTGAACAACGAGAACCTGAACCTGAACAGCGGCACGCCGATTTCAGCCCCGTATCACGGATACGACGGGCGCGACTTCATGCAGGTCGAGGAGCACTCTGGCGACAACAGCAATTCATGGACGGCATTCAGTAACCTGACGGCGGCGGCGCACGCGAACGGCATCAAGGTCATCGTCGACTGGGCTGAAAACGATACCAACTACAACCAGGGCGGCGAGTTTGGCTCGCTCTACAATAACGGCGTCTTCATGGCGAACGACGCCAACGATCCCAACGGATATTTCCATCACAATCCGGCAATCGGAGACTTCAACGACCGCTATCAGTTGCAGTACTACACGCTGGAAAATCTCGAGGACCTGAATCAGGAAAATCCCACCATCGACAGCTATCTGAAGACCGCGATACATCAGTTCCAATCGCACGGCGCCGACGGATTTCGACTCGATGCAATCAAGCACGTAACGTGGGGATGGGAATATTCGCTGGCCAACTCGGTCTTCAACCAGGCTCCGAGCTTTCTTTATGGCGAGTGGTACAACAACGACGAATACGATCCGATGTATCACGATGCCTATAAATTCGCCAACAAAAGCGGCATCAGCGAATTGGATTTCGGAATCAACAGCGCCGTGCGCGATGTCTTTGCGAGCAACAATAATTTCTCGGAACTCGACGGCATGATCTCGACCGAGAACTCGAATTTCATCTGGAACAACGACCTGGTCACGTTCTTCGACAGCCATGACGAAGCGCGGCTGCTGACTTTGAATAACAACAACAACCGCCTGCAGGAGGCCATGGCTTTCCTGCTGACGTGCCGTGGCATCCCTGTGATTTTGTACGGCGACGAGCAGTACCTGCACAACGACACCGGAGGCGGCAACGATCCCTACAATCGCGTGTGGATGAGTTCGTTCAATACCAGCACCACTGCCTATCAGCTCATCAATAAGCTGGCAACTTTGCGCCAAAGCAGCAACGACGCCCTCGCCTACGGTGGCTCGCAACAACGCTGGATTAACAACGATGTCTACATCTTCGAGCGCCAGTTTTTCAACGATGTGGTTCTTGTAGCCATCAACAAGAACGACACGACGGCATATCCCATCTCAGGGCTGCTTACCGCACTGCCGGCTGGCACTTACAGCGACTACTTAGGCGGATTGCTGGGAGGATCGAGCCTGACGGTGACTACGGGCAGCGGCGGAAACAATCCGGCGAGCAACTTTACTTTACCCGCACATACTGTCGCTGTGTGGCAGTCGGTGGGCACACCCACTGCGCCGGAGGTTGGCTCCATCGGCCCGACGGTCGGCCAACCCGGAATGAAAGTGACCATCGCAGGCAAAGGCTTTGGCACCGCGACAGGCCAGGTTTTGTTTGGCACAACTGCAGCGTCGATTCAAGCGTGGTCGAATTCCTCTGTGACCTTTACCGTTCCTAACGTGAGCAATGGAATCTACCTGGCACAATTGAAAAATAGTTCGGGAACCGCCGCCAACACGATTCAATTCACAGTGTTGGCGGGACAGCTGATTCCCGTCACGTTCACCGTGAACAATGCCACTCCGACGAACACCGGGGATTACATTTTCTTAACCGGGAGCACGGTCGAACTGGGAAGTTGGGGCACGACTTTTGATACAGCCGTCGGCCCGATGCTAGCTCCGAATTATCCGAATTGGTTTCTGAATGCCTCGCTGCCCGCTGGAGCAACGGTGCAATTCAAATTCATCAAGATCGCCGCGAACGGCACCGTGACGTGGGAAAACGGATCCAACCACCAATACACGGTGCCGACCAGTGGGACCGCATCGGTGAACGTGAACTGGCAGTACTAGACACGCACAACTGACTTCGCTCTGAAGTGCCGCCATCTAACTGGCGTCACGGCGGCCCCTTGCCTTTCTTCGCATCTGGATTTTTCGTTTTCTTCCTGTATCCTTAATTTCCCCATGGCCAGCGCCACTCCTTCACTCTTCGTACCTCGCGATCGCAGCGCATTCTTCGCATACGGCATGGGCATCATCTGGGCCATCGCCCTTGCCAAACTCATCTTTCACATCTACTTCAATAATCGCTACGGCTACTTTCGCGACGAATTCGATTACATCGCGTGCGGTGACCATCTCGGCTGGGGATACGTCGATCAACCGCCACTCATCCCTTTTCTCATCCACATCTGCCGCGCCGTGCTTGGAGATTCTCTGCGCAGCATTCGATTCATTCCCGCTCTGGCTTCTTCTCTCCTTGTTGTGCAAACTGCCGTCCTCGCCTGCGAATTCGGGGGGCGACGCTTCGCCCTGCTCCTGAGCGCAATCACCGTCGTCATCGCACCGCAATATCTTTCCAACGGCAGCCTGCTTGGTACCAACTGCCTCGAACCAAACCTCTGGATGGGCTGCGCCTATTTCGTAATTCTCGCGACAAAACGTGACGATCCTCGCTACTGGCTTTGGTTCGGGGTCGTCGCCGGAATCGGCATGCAGGAAAAGTATTCCATCGCACTCTTCGGCTTTGGCATCGTCGTGGGACTTTTGCTAACTGCCCAACGACGCGTCTTTTTCGATCGCTGGATTTGGCTCGGCGGAATCGCGGCTTTCCTGATCTTCCTTCCCAACCTGTTCTGGAACATTCACTATCACTGGCCTTTCATTGAACTGATGCACAACATCCGCGCCGAAGGCCGTGACGTCGTCCTTCCCTTTCCGCAATATTTCTTCCAGCAAACGGTGCTGGTCGATCCCATCACCGCTCCCATCTGGCTTACAGGACTCTGCGCGCTCCTGTTCTCTTCGCGACTGAAGCCCTATCGTTTCCTCGGCTGGTGCTACCTGGTTTGTTTTTCCGTTTTCTTTATCCTCCACGGAAAAAATTACTATCTCGCGCCCGTGTACCCCATGCTCTTCGCTGCCGGGGCATTCGTGATTGAATCGGCCATCGAAGGAAAGCGGGAAGAAGGCGCAAGAAAATCTTCGCGGTGGAGATGGCTGAAACCAGTCATTGCGATCATTCTCCTCGCGAGCGGTGCCCACCTCGCTCCCGTCACCATTCCCGTTTTCTCGCCGGAAAATTTCATTGCTTACTCGCATACGCTGCCGTTCAAGCTTCCCGTCATGGAGCATGGCCATGAACGGTCGCCTCTGCCGCAGTGGTATTCCGATCAATTCGGCTGGCAGGAAATTGTCGACGAAACGGCCGTCGCATGGAATCGAATTCCGGAAGCAGATCGCGCCGACTGCGGCATCTTCGCCCAGGACTACGGTCAGGCCGGCGCCATCGACCTTCTTGGACGCCGCTATGGCCTTCCCCGCTCCCTCAGCGGCCATCAAACATGGTTTCTCTGGGGACCGCGTGGGTATTCTGGCAACTGCATGATCGTCCTCGATGACAGACGCGAACGCCTCGAAGAACTCTGGAATCACGTCGAATACGTCGGCGCGTCCGCCGATAATCCTTACGCGCTCGAAAAACGAATCGATGTCTTCATCTGCCGCGGCCCAAAGTTCGGAACGTTCGCCCAACTTTGGCCAGAACTAAAACGCTGGCGCTGACGCACCGTTCTTGAACAGAACATTTGATCCGCGTCTTGTTGAAAACATGCGATTTTTCGCGGGTTTTGCTTGACATCGCAAGACGTGGTCATCAACAATCGAGCCGCACTTCAATGCGGGTTCTGAACATCTCACGATCGGATTCGAATCACTCGATCGTTCGGAAACTTACTTACGAGGATTTCATGTTGCCTACCGCGCGCCGTGCGCTTTTTCTCTGTCTTCCACTTATTCTGGCTCCCGTTCCTTTCGCTCAGAAAATTACTGTGCCGCAACCCACGATCTGGGCCTCCAAGCCAGACGTCGCCGCCTTCGAAAAAATCGAGAACGACCGCCTCGCCGCCGTACAACGTTCGATCGACACGCTGCTCGCCGTCAAAGGCAACCGCACGATTGAAAATACTCTCGTTCCCTACGACGAGGCCGTCCGTCAAAACAATTCGGCCGCATACCTCGCTGGACTCATGGAGCAGGTCCATCCTGACGCCACTTTCCGCGATCATGCCACAGCCATGGTCACCAAGGCCAGCGCCGCCCAGACCGCTATCTCGCTCAATCACGACGTTTATAACGCGCTCGCCGCACTCGATCTCTCGCAGGCCGACGCCGCCACTCGCTATTATGTGCAACGCCAGCTCCTCGAGTTTCGTTTGGCAGGTGTCGATAAAGACGAAGCTACCCGCGCTCGCCTCAAAAAATTAAACGACGAAGCGACGGAAGAGAATTCCATGTTCGATCGAAACATTTCCGACGGGCAGAAAGTGGTCGAGGCCGATCCCTCCGAACTCGACGGCATGCCGCAGGATTACATCGATCGCCACAAGCCCGGCGCGGATGGCAAAATCCACATCACCACCGATTATCCCGACGCCCTTCCGGTCTTCAAGTTTGCCAAAAGCGATTCCCTGCGTCGCCGTGTCTCTCATGCTTTCGACACTCGCGCCTATCCCAAGAACCAGGAAGTTCTCACCAGCCTGATGAAGACGCGCTACGAGATCGCCACACTTCTAGGCTATTCCTCGTGGGCCGACTATAACGCCGCCGACAAAATGATCGCGAAAGGCCACAACATTGCCGACTTCATCCAGCAAGTCGATGACGCGTCCAGCCCACTCGCGCAAAAAGAATTTGAGATGCTGCTCGCCGAAAAACAAAAGACCGATCCTGGCGCGACGAAGGTCTACGATCACGAAGCCGGTTATCTCTCGGAATTAGTTCGCCGCACCAAGTACGACTTTGACTCTCAATCCACGCGCCCGTACTTCCCCTTCACGGAAGTAAAACAGGGCATTCTCGACACTGCCGCCGATCTCTTCCACGTCACTTTTCAGCAGGAGCCGGATGTCCCCGCCTGGGATCCTGCCGTCGAAACCTGGATCGTGATCGATCGCGGAAAGGCCATCGGCCGCTTCTATCTTGATATGCATCCCCGTCCCGGCAAGTTCAGCCATGCCGAGATGGTTCAGGCCCTCGACGGGATTCGCGGTAAGCAACTGCCCGAAGCCGTCCTCGTTTGCAACTTCCCGGTGCCAACGGCCTCCGATCCCGGCCTCATGGAGTACGGTGATGTGAAAACTTTCTTTCATGAATTCGGCCATCTCATGCATCACATTCTCGGCGGCCAGCAGCAGTGGGCCGGCATCACCGGCATTTCCATGGAATCCGACTTCGGCGAGGCCCCGTCGCAAATGCTCGAAGAGTGGATCGCCAGCCCACAAGTCCTGGCCAAGTTCGCCCGCCACTACAAAACCGGCGAGCCCATTCCCGCCGAACTGGTCGCCCGCATGAATCGCGCCTCCGCCTTCGGACGTGGCGGCTGGGTCGGCTCGCAGGACAGCTATAGCGCCATCTCCTACGATATCTACAAAACTAAGCCCGAGAACGTGAACCTCGACACTGTCACGCTCGATGACACGGTGCGTTACACCCTCATCACCCCGTTGCCCGACGCACACTCGTGGGCTTCGTTCGGACATCTCGGCGGCTACTCCTCCGCTTACTACACCTATCTCTGGGACAAAGTGATCGCAGAAGATTTCTTTCTGCAATTCGATCATCAAAATCTTCTGGCCGGCGACGCGCCTATGAAATATCGCCGTGTAGTCCTCGAACCTGGCGGGTCGATGTCAGCCAACGATTTGGTGAAGAATTTCCTCGGCCGACCGCAGAACATCGTGGCCCTGCAGAAGTGGATGGCAGAGGAGTTTGAAGGCGTACCAAGCGCGAAAGCGGGCAGCGAGTAATCCCGCCAAGCTAGAGGCATTGTCATTCCGAATCGGGCGCCAATCCCGGTGAGGAACCCGCTGCTATTCACCCCCGCAGAACTATGCTACCTAGAAGATCACGGTTCAGTAGCAAATGACCTGCTACTCATCCGCTTCTTCGAAGAACTATTCCCCGCAGAGTGAGAGCCCGACAAAAACGAGAAATAGCTAGAAGCCAGTAGCTAGCAGCTCTTAATACGTGAATGACTGAATCTCCGTCACCCCTGAGTCCGGACCATCCACGTACCCGCTGCGGTTACTCGGGTGCAATGCGATGTGCGTAAACACAACATTAGAGGCATTTGAGAAGTTGAATCCGTTCAGCGACTCCACGAGCTTTCCCTTCGGCGTATAAACCTGAATGCTGCTTCCCGGCCCCGTGCTTGACACCGATTGCGCCACAAAAAACAGCTTGTGCACTGGATCAAACTCCACGTCCGAACCACTTTGAAGCTGGCCGGACGCTCCCGGCAAAACCACAGCAAACCCCGTTTTCTTTTTCAAATCGTAAAACTCAACTCTAAAATCGACCTCCGTCGTCGTGCACGCAATCCCGTCCTCCGAGTCCACGGCAAGCCCGTTGATCGAACCCTGCCGGAATGGCGGCGGACCCGGGATCCCTTTGAACTCGTTCACCGTTCCTGCGGCCAGGTCAACGAGCGCAAGCACCGGCGGCGGGCCGCCTACGGTTCCATCCGACGACGCAATAACTGCCAGGTTCGTCGTGCTGTCGTATGCCACCTGCGGTTCTTCGCTGAAGCTGAAGACCGGATCGGTGAGCGTAATCAGAGGCTCAAAAGTGTTCGCCGCCACGTCGGAACCGAACACGAAGGACGAAAAATTATTGCCGTCGTTGTGAAATGCGAGCACGACCGTGGTCGCAGAACCCTGGTTTCGACTTACTCCAATGATAATGTCGTCGCTCGCGAGTGGTGGAGTCCACGTGCCAGTGAACTCGTTGATCGAAAGAGGATTCAACTCTTCATAAACACGCTTCGTGACGAAAATTCCTGTAACGTGTTCGCGCTCCACCAGGCCCACGCTGGTGCCAACGATGCCCAGCGTCAGAAAGTCGTCCTTGCTCTGGATCTTCGAAACCACGTTCAGAATTTTGCCGCTCTTCTGGTCGAAGGTCTCGACCGCCGCCAGTACTTTCCCGCCGCCAATGTCCTGAGCCTCGCTCAGCACGCCTTCGGTGCCGTTCTGGTCGATGTCGAAGCCAAAAATCTGGCCACCAAACTTGCTGTGCACGATCGTGCTCCCCGGCCCCACCGGCATGCGCTGCTCCTGCTGCCCAGACGACTGAGCCTCACCCCGCACGGCGACGCCTAATGAAAACAAGAACATCAGCGCAACTGCTCCCGCTCGACGTGACCCACGAACATTCTGGCGTCCCATGACCCGATCCCCTTGTAAAGTATCCGTCCTAAGCTCCGCGCGCGAAAAGCCTACAGGGGCACGCCGTCACTGATGTCAGAGGTTTGTAAAATATCGGCGTCAGTGTGGAGCAGGCACTCCTGCCCGCTGCCTTTGACTTTGATAGTGCTATGGCCCGAATTCCACGTGCCGGAAGCAAGCAACTGTCCGGCACTCCCACAGCTTTGTCATCCTGAGGAAGCGGAGTCTCACGCTGCGCGGGAGACTCCCGACGAAGGACCTCTGCAGTTGTTGGCAGTATCGGCGGCGCCAGCAAATACATGGGTCCTTCGACCCGCAAAAAAACGCGGCCCTCAGGATGACAAACGGCGGAATGCAGTCACCCGAACGAAACAGCCGAAAACCGTAGGTCGAAGTACGGAAGGCCGAACTTCCTTGCCGCACCTTCCCCGCTCCCTGTAGCATCAATATTCAGGCATTCTTAAGGAACAAGGAGCAATCATGGCCACAGATACTCTTGCCGCCCCAGCCACTGTCAGCCACACCCCGACCCGAATTCTCAAGAATTTCATCGATGGCGAATGGGTCGAATCTTCCACTGGAGAAACTTTCGAAGATCGTAACCCCGCCGACACGCGCGACGTGGTTGGCATCTTCCAGAAATCGGCCAAGGCCGATGTCGACGCCGCCGTGGACGCCGCCAAACGCGCTTTTGCAAAATGGCGCCTCGTGCCCGCGCCGCGCCGCGCTGAGATCGTCTTCCGCGCCGCCGAAATCCTCATCGCCCGCAAAGAAGAGTACGCCCGCGAGATGACCCGCGAAATGGGCAAAGTGCTCGCCGAAACCCGTGGCGACGTGCAGGAGGCCATCGACGCCGCCTACTACAACGCCGGCGAAGGCCGCCGGCTCTTCGGTCCGACCGTGCCGTCCGAGATGCCCAACAAGTTCGCTATGGCTGTGCGCCAGCCCCTCGGCATCTGCGGCATGATCACGCCCTGGAATTTTCCCATGGCGATTTCCTCCTGGAAGCTGCTGCCCGCCATCGTTTGCGGCAACACCTGCGTCATCAAGCCCGCGCAGGATACTCCACTCTCCACCTTCAACCTGGTTCGCGCCCTCACCGACGCCGGCCTGCCCAAAGGCGTCATCAATATCGTCGCCGGATACGGCCCTGAAGTCGGCACGCCGCTCGCCGAACACTCCGACGTGCGCGCCATCTCGCTCACCGGATCTTCCGCTGTGGGGCGCATCATCGGCGGCATCGCCGCCAAAAGTTTCAAACATTGCTCGCTTGAACTCGGCGGCAAGAATCCCATGATCGTCCTCGATGACGCCAACCTCGACCTCGCCATCGAAGGCGGCCTCTGGGGCGGTTTCGGCACCACCGGCCAGCGCTGCACCGCGACCAGTCGCATCATTGTGCAGAAGGGCGTTTACCGCGAATTCATCGATCGCTACGTCGCCCGCGCGAAAAAACTGAAAGTTGGCAACGGCCTCGATGAAACCGTCCAGATGGGTCCGGCCATTAACGAGAAACAACTTCAAACCGACCTCAGCTACGTCGAGATCGGTCGCAACGAAGGCGCAAAGCTGGTGTGCGGCGGCAATCGCCTCGAAAAAGGCGACTACCAGCACGGCTGGTTCATGGAGCCGACCGTCTTCACCGACGTCGACCCCAAAATGCGCATCGCCCAGGAAGAAATCTTCGGCCCGGTCGTTTCCATCATTCCCTGCGACGACCTCGAAGACGCCATCGAAATCGCCAACGGCATCGAGTACGGACTTTCCTCCGCGCTCTACACCAAAGATGTGAACAAGGCCTTCTCCGCCATCCGCGACCTCTACGCCGGCATCACCTACATCAACGCTCCGACCATCGGCGCCGAAGTACACCTTCCTTTCGGAGGAACAAAAGCCACCGGCAACGGCCACCGCGAAGGCGGCATCGGCGCGATTGATTTCTACACCGAGTGGAAGTCGGTCTACGTGGATTATTCGGACAAGCTGCAGAAGGCCCAGATCGACAGAGCGGAGTAGACTTAGATAATAGCTGCATGTGCGCCTCCGAGCGCTCGTCCAATTAACGTTCGCTGCGTTTGCACTGGCGACGCTTCGCGACCACAAATCATCAGCGAGTAAGTTATGACAAGAACGAGCAAGCGGAAACCCACTGGTCGTCGGGTTCTTCGACAGGACACTCCTAAAGCGGCGCTGCCTGACATCGCGGAGCTGGTCGCCCGACTCGAGTCGTCGACGGTCGTCGATCAATTCATGAGTTGCTTGCCGCCATATGGACGCAGTTCAGACAGACTCTTGAATTCAGTAATGCTCGAAAAGGGGCGGACTTCCAGACTGCCTCGCGTTTTGATTGATTCTGGGATTCTCAGACCAGAGGATTTTTCACTTGCTGGCTTTAAGCGCGACCTCCAAGTGATCCAGGAGATGGTCGCATCAAAGCCAGAGGATTTTGAAAAACTGATCGCGTCGGTTGGCGATCGAGATGCCTTTACTGCTCAAGCGACAACAATGGGACTCAGCGAACGAGCTTTCATTGAGGCAGGCGGAGGTCTCCTCGGGCCTATCGTCGTTTTTGTACTCGCCATGATGCTCGAGGGATGCTCGTCCGGTTCATCAGCTCCGCCTGTACTTCCGTGCGTTGTCACGATAACGATGACCAACAGGATTCCTCCGACGGGCGGTCCTGGCGCAGGAAGCTACACGCTGGATCTAGATTTCACTTCGTCTTCGACTGGACTGGGGCATATTGTTGGATGGCCATCGGTCGCTAATCCGCTGTTCTCCGGCACGGGCAGCTTAAAGGGTCAATGGAAGCGACTCGAGGAGTTGTGGAACATGGGAGCCATTCAAGCGGTTAGCCGAGGCGTTAATGAAACTTTCGGGAATCCATGCAATGTTACGGTTGCTCGCAATTACGGTCCCGATCTCGGTGGTATCAGTGACTTGTATTTCGAGACGCGAGCGCGCTGCACGACCTGCGGCACTCCAGAGCACAAATGGTTTCCCGTCACAATTCCATGATAGTTCTCGATTCCGCGTTCAACGTCTCGGCCAACTAGCGATTCAAAACACCGTTCGAGGCTAGGTGTTTAAGGGCACCAAAGCAACCGGCAACGGCCACCGCGAAGGCGGCATCGGCGCAATTGATTTCTACACCGAGTGGGAGTCAGTGTACGTCGATTATTCGGACAAGCTGCAGAAGGCACAGATTGACCGGGAGGACTAAGCATCCAGAGCGCGCGGGTCAGGCAGTTGATCTACCCTGTGCCCCACTGTGTCCTCAGTGTTTAAGGTTTTTCAGCCGTCGTCGACACTGCAAATTCTGTCACTCTTCCATAGCTTCTGACCTTGGGCTATACTCGTCGCGTTTAACTCTCCCCAGACGCATCGATTCGACCACACCCTTCAAACCACCTGTAAGTAGGAGACTGCCATGTCCAAAGCGCGTCGCACTCTAACATTCACCCTTCTTATAATAGTAGCAACCTATGCGTGCGCCCAAACCACCATCTATCATGCGTTTCTCTGGTCGCCAACGTCCGGGATGCAAGACCTTGGCAGCTTAGGCACCAGCAGCTACGCCTATGCCGTCAACGATTCCGGCGTGGTGGTCGGCTATTACGACACCGGCATCGGTACCGTTCGAGGCTTTCGCTGGACCGCAAGTGGAGGCATGCAGGATCTCGGCCCGACCTCTGCAGAATTCGCTGAAGCTCTCGGGATCAACTCAAAGGGTGAAATCGCAGGCGCAGCTAGCGCAGTTGGGGGCACGGCTGTTGCCGTCGCTTGGACGCCAAACGGAATTACCCACAATCTCGGCACGCTCGGCGGAACTTCCAGCGACGCCGCTGCCATCAACGACCAGGGTGATGTTGCTGGCTCCGCGTCCACGGCGGGAAACGTCCAGTCCGTCGCCTTCCTCTGGACGCCCAAGACGGGTATGCACTCTCTTGGTACCCTGGGCTCAAGCTATAGCTCCGGATACGCCATCAATTCCGCAGGCACAGTCGTTGGCGCTTCGCCGTTGAACGACACTCTCACTCCCAATCATGCTTTCGTGAAAGTAATTGGGAGTAAGATGGCCGATCTGGGAACTCTGGGAGGAGATGACAGTACAGCCCTCGGCATAAACGCGTCCGGCAACGTTGTCGGTTGGGCTTCTCTCTCCGGTTTCATGCCGTTTCATGCCTTTCTCTGGACTCAGGTCTCCGGCATGCAGGACCTCGGCACGCTCGGAGGTGAGAACAGCGCTGCCGAAGCCATTAGTCAATTCGGCCTGATCGTCGGCCATTCCGACCTGGCACAGATTGGAGTAACCCATGCCGCGGTCTGGACTGCGCCCAATCAGATCCAGGACTTGGGGACTCTTGGTGGAACGTATTCGACAGCGACCGCGATCAACAATTCCGGCCTGGTGGTGGGTTGGTCTTCCCTCCCGTGAGGTTCAGCCTGTCGGAACCGACGATTCCTGCAATTTCAGATTGAGCGGGCGGATTCAGACGACAGCGAAGTAAACCAGAAGATCGAAGGGAGAACGCCACGCTAAGAAACCAGAGGCCTGTTTTCAGGCAGGCCGGCTCATTGTGTGCGACAACATTGAGGCTGGACCTCCGGGCAGGATCTCGCGCATGCTAGCAATCGGACTGGTAGACCTTCTTCTCCACTCTGTCGGGTAGCCCAGCGAGACTTCCTCGAAGCGAGTGCCGTCCCGATGCATCGTGGAACGGACGTGAAGATGGCCGGACACGACTACGGTCGCGTTAAAACGCAGATGCCAATCTTCACTAAGCCTGGTTCCGCACCAGATAGAAAACCGCGGTATTGCCACCCGAACCAGATCCTCCCGCAAGGGAAAGTGGTTCACTAATACAAGCGGCAGGCCATCATTGCAGCTTTTCAGTCGCGCCTCAGTCAAAGCACATCGGGCGTGGCACCACTCGGCAATCCCCTGGAAGGGGTCGGAATGCAGCAATTCCTCATCCGTACAATAGGTGCCCGCCTCTAACGCCCAACCTACCGCTTTTTCGGGAGGAATATGGCTGGGGCAA
>Ga0307476_10001109_pt1 | contig 17060 bp, 19 predicted proteins | sample atmos_gasesECM2C_2_FD_203314 | JGI IMG/M metagenome (GOLD analysis project Ga0307476, IMG submission 203314) | Hardwood forest soil microbial communities from Morgan-Monroe State Forest, Indiana, United States - atmos_gasesECM2C_05 | ecosystem: Environmental > Terrestrial > Soil > Temperate... | reverse complement strand
TCAAGGCGTCATCACCTGGGTCAGCGAGCGCTTCACTAGCGTCACGGGCTACCAGTTCGAGGAAGCGCTGGGGCGAACCCCCAGTCAGCTGCTGTACGGCGCGGACACCGACCGCACCGAGGCGATGCGCCTTGAAGCTGCGGTGCGCGCCGGGCAGCCGGTCGCGGGCGAGCTAATCAACCACACCAAGGACGGCCGCGCGATTTGGGTGGGCATGAAGATTCAGCCCCTCTTCGACGACTTGGGCACTTTGCTGGTGTCGCGCGGATACGAGATCTCTCATAGTTTCATCGACCGAATGCGCAACTTTGGACCCGGACTGTTGGAGGAGCCGGTGCGAGTACGGATTTCCCGCACTTAAGGGCGATTTGGCGAACGAGAAATGGACCGTTACGAAAAAATCTTCGACTACTTGCCGGACGCTGTTTTTGTCCTCAATCGTGACTGGACCATCAGCCGCGCGAGCGCTCGAAGCGCCGAGCTATTCGGCTACGAACGCGATGAATTGGTTGGGATGCCGTTCGAGACGCTGGTGCCGGCACGGCTTCGCCAGCAGCACCTGACGCAGCGCGATGAGTATCTAAGGGTCCTCGAGCGGGGTCCAATGAGCCCAGGAATATCCCACGTCGGTCTTTGCAAGGACGGCTCGACGTTTCCAGCTGAACTGTCACTCGGCAAGGCGTCGCACGGCGGACGATCGGTGTTCCTCAGCGTGGTCAGGAATATGTCGGAGCGCAAAGAGTTGGAGGCGGCATTGCTCGACGCGATCGGACATGAGCAGCGGCGGCTCGGGGACGACTTGCATGATGGTCTGGGTCAGGAACTGACGGGTCTCTCACTCCTGTTGGCAGCCTTCGTGAACACCACGCGCCACGGGAAGAGTCTCGAAGTGACGGACCTCGAGCGTGCCCTGGATGTCGCACAGCACGCGCTGCAGTCGTGCCGCAGCATCGCGCACGGCCTGTCGCCGGTTAACGAGACTCAGGGAGGCCTGATCGCCGGTCTGCGGGAGCTCGTGGCCCGACTCAAGACCGGGTCCGGGCCGACTCTTGATTTCACGACCATCGAAGCGACGCGGCTCGGGCTCAGTCCGGCGGCGTCCGATCACCTCTTTCGGATCGCACAGGAGGCGATCACCAATGCCCTCAAGCACGCACACGCGAAGTCGATCAGGGTGACACTGGACATCGAGCCGGCGAGCGTGCGGCTGGAAATCCGCGATGACGGCGAAGGCCTGACGCTCCCCGAGATCGGTGCGACGGGACTAGGGTTGCGGACGATGAGCTACCGCGCATCGCTGCTCGGAGCGAAGTTCCACATCACGCGCCTCGACCATGCCGGGACATGCGTCGTCTGCGAGTGCCCGCAGGTCGCATGAAGGCGCAGCAGAACCTCCTAATCGCTGCGCTGCCCGCCGCGGAGTCGCAGCGCTGGCTCCCGCTGCTGGAACCCGTCGATCTGCCGCTCGGCTCGGTTTTGCACGAGTCGGAAAGTACGCTGAGCCACGTCTACTTTCCGACGACCGCCATCGTCTCGCTGCTGTACGTGCTGGCCGATGGCGCCTCCGCGGAGATAGCGGTCGTCGGCCATGAGGGAATCGTCGGAGTTTCTCTGTTCATGGGTGGCGAATCCACCACCACTCGGGCCGTGGTGCAAAGCGCAGGCAAGGGATATCGGATGAAATCGCAGCTGTTGAAACAGGAGTTCAATCGCGCAGGGCCGGTACTGCATCTGTTGCTGCGCTATACCCAGGCGCTGATTACGCAAATGGCTCAGACGGCGGTGTGCAACCGCCATCACTCGCTCGACCAGCAACTCTGCCGCTGGCTGCTGTTGAGTTCGGACCGTCTGCCGAACAACGAATTGGTGATGACGCAGGAACTGATCGCCAACATGCTAGGTGTGCGTCGCGAAACGGTGACCGAGGGCGCGCTCAAGTTACAGCAAGCCGGGTTGATCCGATACGCACGTGGCCGCATCACGATGCTTGATCGTCCTGGGTTAGAAAAACGCAGTTGCGAGTGCTATTGGGTGGTAAGAAAAGAATATGACCGGCTGCTTCCCGCGAAGTTCGTGTGAAACCGGCGCCCTCACTTCGCAGACCGAATTGATCTGGACGAGAGCAAATCTAGCGACGGCCTCGGCATTATGAATCCTTTGGACGTGTAAATGCTTCACTCCTCGACTGCAACATGGAGCGCGTCGACCCGGTCAGGGTAGAACGCCAGGTATTCTCGGATCTCCGATACGGCGGCGTAAGGCCTTTGGTAGGTCCAGACGGCGTTGACCGAGCGCTCTCCACCCGCCGGAATGCTGTAGTAGGCGCACTCGCCTTTGTACGGGCAGTAGGTTTGGTGCGAAGTCCACTCGAGCCGCGCCATGTCGACGTCCTTGCGCGGAATGTAGTACACCGGCGAATACCCAGCTTCCATCAGGATCAGCGCTTCGCGCGTGTCGGCGATACGCCGGCCGGCGACGGTCACAGTGATGCGTTCCCGCGCCGGGGTGATGGTGATCGGGTGATCGGGGCCGGGGATCTTGATGGGCTTGCTGTTCATGTCGTTTGCGTTTGCTGTAGCACTGAGGCCAGCCTCACAGTTTGGAACCGCCATCGACGTGAATGGAGTCGCCGGTGATCCAGCGCGCATCATCGGATGCAAGGAAGACGACCACGGGGGCGATGTCGTCCGGCTGTGCCATACGCTTCAGGGCCTGCATGCCGAGCGTGACTTCCCTCCCCGCCTCAGTCTTGGTGAAGTTCGACATGTCGGTCTCGACCACGCCGGGAGCGATGGCGTTGACGCGGATGCCACGCGGACCGAGCGCGGCGGCGAGATGCATCACCAGCGTGTCGATCGCGCCCTTGGTCGCACCGTAGGCGGACAGCGTTCCGACCGAGGCGTGAGCAGCGAGTGAAGACGTGAAGATAATGTTGCTGCCCTTGCATAAAGTCGGCAGCAGTTGCTGGATCAGGAAGAATGGCGCGCGGACGTTGACGGCGAAGAGGTTGTCGAAGTCCTCGACCGTCGTGTCTTCGATAGGCGCCGACTTGGAGATGCCGGCGTTGGCCACCAGGATGTCGAGACGGTCGCCGACGATGGCGCGGACCCGCTTGGCCAGAGCGTGCGCGCCGTCGGGCCTCCGCAGGTCGGCGCCCACCTTCTCCGCCTTGCCGCCCCCGTTGCGGATTTCGGCGACGACGGCGTCAGCCTCATTCTCGCTGCTGCTGTAGTGGACCAGCACCTGTGCGCCGGCCCTCGCCAGAGCCAGGGTGCTGGCACGACCGATGCCACGCGAGGCGCCAGTAACCAGAGCGGTTTTCCCCGAAAGATTGCTCATGATCATATCTCCTGATTATCGATGGACTCGAAAATGGAATGCGCTGAACCAACCTTACTCCGACAGGAAGCCCGAGACGTGACGGACGAAGCGCTCCGGGTACTGGTACTGCGAACCGTGGTTCGCGTCCGGGTAGATGATCAACTGAGCGTTGGGGATGTTCTGCTGCAGAATCCAGGAGTTGATGGAGTAGATGATCACGTCATTGTCGCCGTTGACTACCATCGTCGGTTGCAGGATGGTCTTGAGGTATTCATAGGAACCCACACGCTGTACGCCCCACTTGCCGATCGCCTCGATCTGGGCGGGCGCCACTTTGTCGTTCACCTCAGGATCTCGGTTTTCAGTGCGGCGGAGAAAGCGCTTCAGGAACTCGCGACCGGCGGCCTGGCTGGCTTTCGAGTCGGTGAAGTGGACCTTCAGCCAGATCTCCTCCGGCACCTTATAGGTGGTGCCGAAGATCTGTTGCGCCTCCGGCGTGAGTGTCGCCATGTTGTCCCCGCCGCGCGGGCCGGTGCCGACTAGCACCAAGCGCCGGACGAGCTCAGGGGCCTGCAGCGTGATCTCCTGGGCGACGAAGCCGCCGATCGAGAAGCCGAGTACATCAACTTGCTTCAGTCCTAACGCCTGGATGAAGGCGATGGCGTTGGCGCCCATCTCTTCGAATGTAGTCGGCACCTCTCCTGAGCTACTGGAGACTCCGGCGTTGTTGAACAGGATCACTTCGCGTTGCCCGGCCAGGCCGTCGGTCACGGCCGGATCCCAGTGGTCCATGGTGCCGGTGAAGTGTTGGTTGAAGACCAGCGGCACGCCACCCGCCTTGCCGAAGCGGCGGTAGCCGAACCGGATGCCCTTGGCTTCGACGAACTGCGTGGAGGCAGTCTGATGATTGTGTTGGGTCATTGAGATTCTCTCTTACGGAGACAGGATCAGTGAGTCTTACCGCCGTCGACGTTGAGGATGTGGCCGGTGATGAATGAAGCTTCGTCAGAGGCGATAAAGACGATCGCATTGGCAAGCTCCTCCGAGAGGCCGAGCCGACCCATCGGAACGGTTGTCACCAGCGCCGCCTTGTTCTCCGCCGTGCCCGTAAAACGGGTCAACATGCCGGTGTCCACGGGACCCGGCGCCACGGCGTTCACACGGACCCCCGAGTTGACGATCTCGAGCGCCACCGACTTGGTGATGCCTTCGACAGCGTGCTTGCTCCCGACATACACAGAGGCTCCCGCCGCCCCCTCGTGCCCGTAGGTCGAGGAGATATTGATGATGTTGCCGCTGCCCTGCTTTTGCATGACGCGCACTTCGTGCTTCATGCTGAGAATCACGCCGAGAACATTCGTGTCGAAAGTTGCGGCATAGCTTTCCGCGCTCTGGTCCGTGATCGGGCCAACCCGGCCTTCGGTCCCGGCATTGTTCACCGCGACGTCGAGGCGGCCAAACTTTGCGACGGTCTTGTCGATGAGAGCACGGACGTCATCGTCCTTGCGGACGTCGGCATTGATGAACTCGGCTTCGGAACCAAAAGAACGCAGCTCCTTGACGAGCACTTTGCCGGCTTCGTCGCGGCGACCGGCTACAACCACCTTGGCGCCCTTCTTGGCGAAGGCGACGGCGGCGGCGCGCCCTATGCCTGTAAGGCCCCCTGTGATTAGAACGACTGGCTTGTTCATTGCTCTACTCCTGGTGACGAATTGGCGTGCATAACTTGTTCAATAACAGTGTGTTACCCCGTGGAACACGCTGCTTCTATGGAGACGACTCTAGGCTTCCGTAGCGCACTCTTAAAAGACTTTGTAAGCTGGTGGCATACCTCGGAGGCATGGAACGGTATGGAGCTGCGACACCTGCGTTATTTCGTGGCCGTGGTGGAAGAAGGCAGCCTCACGACCGCCGCCGAGCACCGGCTGCACACCTCCCAACCCTCGTTGAGCCGGCAGATTCGCGATCTGGAGTACCAGGTTGGGGCCGAGCTGCTCTCGCGAAGCGTTCACGGCGTCGAGCTGACCGCCGCGGGCAAGGCCTTTCTCGATCACGTCCGCGTCGCGCTTATGCAGGTCGATGCCGCGGTCGAAGCGGCGCGCAAGGCGGCGCATCCGGCAAGGAAGACGTTCGCCATCGGTTTCCAAACCGGTCACGAAATGAACTGGCTGCCGCGCGCGATGCATGTGCTGCGCGGCGAGCTGAAGGACATTCAGGTCACGGTCACCAGCGACTACTCGCCGGATCTCGCCGAAGCGCTGGTCCGCGGCCGGCTGGACCTCGCATTCCTGCGCGTGGAACCGGGCTACGACCTCGGGTACCACGTAGTGGATCGAGAGCCGCTCATCGTCCTGATGCCGAGCGACCATCGCCTCACCGCGCGCGAAGCAGTGCGTCCGCTAGATTTTGTCGGCGAGATTTTTATCGGCGGTTCGAACAAGGCGGGCGTGCTGCATGCCGTCACCGAAGACTATCTGCGCCGCTCGGGGCTCGACATCAAACTGGATCACGGCGTGGATAACATGGCGATGGCCATGTCCTTAGTCGCATCCACCCGCGGGCTGGCGCTGATGCCCGCCTATGCCAAGAACCTGCTGCCCTGGTCCGTCGTCAGCCGTCCGCTGGAAGGCGAGGCACCGACGATCGAATTAGCGCTGGGCTACAGCAAGTCAAATACCTCGCCCATTCTCAAGCTGTTCCTCTCCCGGCTCGAGGAACTGCGGGCGCCCGTGCCCGAGAATAAGGAATTGGATGCCTGAGGCCGGCAGTCAAAGACTCATGAACCTTTCATTGTGCGTGACAACGGCTGCAGCAAACGCACTTAAGCTTCTTGGCCGACGTTCGGGACGTAGGAGGGTAAACCCTGCTTTCACGGCTCTTGAAGTTCCTCGAAGCGGTTGAGTGCGGTGTTCTTGCGCACGCGATCCGCAGAGAAGACCTTCCCATTCGCAACCAGATAGACGCCCGGTGGCAGCGCCTGGACTGCGGCCACGGCCATGCCTAAGTTAAACGGTGCGTCGCTATCCGAAAATCTCCCGGGTTGCAGTGCGCCCGTGAGCACGATCGTTTTACCCGGAATACCCTTGAGTGCATGCGCCGTATCGACCATGGTGTCGGTGCCGTGTGTCACGATAATGCGGCTGGCATCGCTGCCCGCGACTGCATCGCGAATGATCGCGCGATCGCCCTCTGACATTTGCAAACTGTCTTTGCGCAACAGCTCCACGACGGGAATCGCATCGCTTACGCGGCCGTGCTCCAAAATCTGCTCGATCATCGGCGCACCGACCTCGTAGCCGCCCTTGGCGTCGAAGTAAACCTTGTCGATGGTTCCACCGGTCGTAAAAATGGCGATGGCCGTTGGCACTATATCGTGCATGCGATAACGCGCGCGCGAATCCATTTGAGCGAAGTCATGAATCTGAAACCAATCCCAGTGAGCTGTGAACGACGCCATAGTACGTATTTCTGAGGTCGCGCTGCAAGATTTCTGACAGCAACCCACCCATTCCAGAAGCCGCTCGTGTAGCGCGGGTACCGGCGCACATCAGTTCGTACAGGCCTCACTTCGCAGCCCGCGTTGACCTCACGGAGAGCTTTCGCAGCGATTCCCTCTTCTTACCAACTTCCGCAACTATATGCGGCCAGCGCATCTTGTGGAGGGCGGTGGTGGTTCGGAAGTCCTCGAGTGGAACGGCGTTCAAGGGATCGATGCCATAGAGAAGAAATACCCTGACTGCGGCGATATCACCGGCGATCTCGGTCACACGTTCAAGGAGTTTGAGTCCAACCCTCTCGCCACGAGCGGCAACTTCCTGCCGGATGAATGCGCGCGCGACATCCACCGCGAGCCTTGCTTGGGCGATTCCAGCATCGGTGCGTTTCTCGGGTAGCAAGTGCAGATTCTGGATGCGGCTGTCCAGCACATCTATGGGGTGGATCACCCGCAGGTGACCGACGTCCGGTATTTCCATCTCGATCGCGCGGCGAGCGAGGTCTTTGGTGGTAAGACCAACAACCCCAGAGAGGAAATCCACTTGCTTGACCTCCCCGCTCTTCGTGCGGTGGGTCACTTTGCCCGTTTGCGGCGTCGAATCATCGAGCGCTGGTATCCAGATCTGCCAGCCGAGGCGCTTGGCAAGATCTTTGGCCAGAACGGAATCGCCGATGAAATCGGCATCTGCCGTCACCCCCGAAGCCAGATTCGCCGGGCGCTCGACCCGCAGGTGATCGGCCCAAAAGGCGAGCGCCTGGCCGCCGACGAGCAGGCCGCGCGGCGAGCATATGCTCAGTATCTTGCGCACGTCCTCCGGAGTCAGCGGCGCCTCGGTTTCGCGCTCACTCTTCATCGAAAGTGCTAGGGGAATTCACCGTACGCGCAGCGCGCGCAAGCTTCGGGGGAATCATGTGCTTCTTGCCCCATGTGCCGTCCTGTGCCTCCGCTACGCCTGCGCCCGAAGTGGACTCGAACGCTTGTGGGGATAGCACCACAGCGACGAGCCGCCCGTGCTTCACGATATCGACGCGCCCCAACGCCGCGACATCCTCGAGAAGTCCGCCGAAATTGTTCTTTGCGTCACTGGCAGTTACAGTTTTAGACATTTGGCCATTTTAGCCAAAACTATCGTTCCTTTGCAAGCACGACCATCGTGCCCGCAACCCCAGGAATGCCAAGGCCGGCGATCGCTCGAATCAATGACCGTGTATCGGTGCCGATGTTCCGTCCGACCACTGGTCCACCGCCACCATGAATGTGGCCAGTGGCTCCGGGGAGGCCTGAAACTGCGGGTTCAGCATAACCGGTGAGCCGGGAAGGTCCGATCCCCAATCAGCACCGTCGGATCGTGGTCCATAGAACATGAGATGCGGATGCCAGTGACCCTGCGAATCGCCGAGGTTGCCTTCCCGGGACATCATGTAGCACATCGCTCCGGGTTCCAGTGCAGGGACTTCCTTTCTCTCGATTGCCTCTTTGAGGCGGTCAATGATTTGAGTCTTGGACAAGCCGGCCAGGATCATCTCGGTCCTTTTGTACGTAAATGGCAAGACCGAGCGTACGGCCGGCGGATTGAAACAGATCGGACCCCGCATCTTGGGGTTCCAGAACTCAGGAAAATCGAATGGCGACATCCATGATCGTTCCACGATGCACACAAACCCATTTTTGCCTTTCACCGCTGTCTCGTAGCCGCGTTGTTTGAGCACGACAATGGTGGCATCGCCTGAGATGGACGCCGGCGCCGCACTTCGTGCCAACGCTATCTCGGCATTTTGATCGGCTATCAAATACTGATCGATCGGCGCTATCCGGGGATAGAGTGTTTTCGATTCCTGTGCCTGACCCACTCCGGCCAGACTCAGCGCCGTTGTCAAGACGAGCGCTTGATTTGAAAGGCTCGCGGACATCTTTCGGTTCATGTTGCTATTCCTTTGTTTTTGGATGACTGCCTCGTGCCTATGACATCCCCAGCCAAATCGACAAGGCGCGTCCAACTCAGCGGTGCATCGATAATCGTACTGGTCAGTGGCACGACTGTAATACTACCGTGAATGTCGTGCGCCGCTACGTCAAGATGCCGCGGCGGTCGAATTTCAACTTCAATGTTCGAGTGATTTTATCGCGCTGGGAGCCGGGTACACCTGCCGTGTTGGCGTAGCGCGGCCATTCTTTGACCGCGTCCATCACTTCGGTGAGGATGGCTTCAGGCGCTCCACGCTTTGAGCCCCGCCACTTGTACTGCGGCATGACTGGGAGCTTGGCACTGGCACGATCGAGGCCGCCATTCATTACATCGCGTGCAATTCCATCGCGCACGATGTAATATGCCGCGCATGCCGAACAAGCGCGCCAAAGTCACCGCCAAGCCGAAAGACTCGCCGCTGCTCGGCGAGCAACTGTGCTTCGCCCTGTATTCGGCCTCGCTGGCGATGACCAAGATCTATCGCAAGCTGCTGCGTGAACTGGGGCTGACTTATCCGCAGTACCTGGTGATGCTGGTGCTGTGGGAGCGCGATGGCGTCTCCGTATCGGAGATCGGCGAGCGCCTGTATCTGAACTCCGCCACGCTAACCCCGCTGCTCAAGCGCATCGAGGCGCTCGGCTTGATCAGCCGCCGCCGTGCTCACGAGGACGAGCGCCAGGTGATCGTCAGCCTGAGCCGCGCCGGCCGCGAGCTGCGGCAGAAGACCGGGGAGGTTCAGCATGGGGTGTTCCATGCTTCCGGCTGCACGCTCGACGAGCTGGCGGCAATCAAGCAGCAACTCGATCGGCTGCGCAGCCGCTTGATGGAGAACGCCTGAGTGCGGCAGCAAGTGCGCAGTACGGCAAAGTTTCCCGAAATGCCACGCAATGAAGTCAGGAGTCAGTCATGTCTATCGAAAAAATTATGTATCGTGCCCACGCTAAAGCCACCGGCGGCCGTGACGGCCGCGCGGTCTCCTCCGACAATGTGCTCGATGTGAAGCTGACGGTTCCGCGCGAGATGGGCGGCAGCGGGGAGGTTGGCACCAACCCTGAGCAGTTGTTCGCAGCCGGCTACTCGGCCTGCTTCCTGGGCGCGCTGAAGTATGTCGCCGGTCAGCAGAAAGTCACCCTGCCGGCTACGACCTCGATCGATGGTAGCGTCGGCATCGGCCAGATCCCCACCGGTTTCGGCATCGAAGTCGAGCTGAAGATCAGCGCGCCGGGCCTGCCGCGCGAGCAGGTGGAAGCCCTGGTGCAGAAAGCCCACGTCGTTTGTCCGTACTCCAATGCAACGCGCGGCAACATCGATGTGAAGCTGGTGGTGGTGTAAGCAGCGTTCCGAATCTGCCGCGACTGTCGGACTGGAGGGGGTGAGCTTGCGCCCACCGCCCTCCCACACCCACCTCCACTGTTTTTTCGGTCTATTCCTCTCTTCAGCCGATTTCCGCCGGCAGGGAAACAAAACCCCGAAAGCGCGCCCGCGCGCCACGCTGCTCCCCGCCCCGCAAGCGCAGCCCGGGAAGCTTCTGCAACGTTCGGAGCAGCGCGACCTGTGCCTCCAGGCGCGCTACGCCCATGCCGACGCACGCGTGTGCACCGGCGGCAAACGCAAGATGCCGATTGGGCTTGCGGGTGATATCGAAGAGATCCGGCTGCGCAAACTCCTGCGGATCACGATTGGCTGCGCCGATGCACAAAGTCAGATAGGCACCTGCCTCCAGCGCGACGCCGCCGATGGTGACCCGTTCGCTGACGAGCCGGTTTCCGAGCTGGTTGGGGCTCTCCAGCCGCAGGCACTCCTCGATCGCGGATCCCGCCAGCGTGGGATCCTCGCGCAGGCGTTGCGCCGCAGCCGGTGTGCGCAGCAACAGGTGCAGCCCGTTGGCGATGATGTTGGTGGTTGTCTCGTGCCCCGCATTCAACAGAAACACGCAGTTCTGCAGCAGCTCGTGTTCCGATAACTCCTTCTCCCGCAGCAGGAGTGTGAGCAGATCCGTGTCCGGCCCGGGGTGCCGGCGCCGCTCGCCGATCAGTTCGCGCAGGTAGCGCGTGAACTCGTTGACCGCCTCGTTGCCCAGCTGCCGCTGCGCGGCCGTGGTGGTGGCCTCGAGGGCGCCCAGGATGGCCAGGGACCAGCCGCGCAGCGGGCCGCGATCCTCGCGCGGCACACACAGGAGGTTGCCGACCACCTCCACCGGTATGTGAGCGGCGAAGTCCTCGATCAGGTCGAACTGGCGCAGGTTCTGCAGGCGCTCGAGCAGCGAGTCGACCAGGCTCGTGATACTAGCCTCGAGTCCACGCACCACAGAGGGACTGAGCGCCTCGACGATGGGCCGCCGCACGCGCGTATGGTAAGGCGCGTCGTTGAATACCAGGCTGGTCGTGTGGTGGGCGTAGAGCGGCGACGTCTCGCCGAACGCCGGGCCGAACACCGCGCGTTTGTCCGAGCTGAACCGCATCCGGTCTCGGTAGACCTGATCAAGATCGGCGTAACGCGTGAGAAAGTAACTGCCATCGGCGCAGCGGTGCACAGGATCCCATGCACGCAGCGCGGCATACGTCGCATACGGGCTCTGGTAGAAATCGGCGGTCAGGCGCTGTGGATCGAACGCACAGGCGAGTGCGCGTGCCTCCTCGGCGTCCATGTCGCCAAACGACCGGTTCATAGGTCACGCCCCGCCGCTAAAACAGCGTCTGCCACGGCTTTGCTATCACCCACGAGGTTTGCCAACGCGAGTGAAAGCTTGGCGAGAAACAAGGTCATTTTGTCGGGACCTGCCTTGTCGATGCCTTCGGCAATGAGATCGTAGACCTGTTCAATCTCGATGATGCTCATTTTTCGTTCAATCATGACCGGCAGTTCCTCCCGTTGCCCGCCGAAGTGCCTGGACCACCTCCTTGGAGGTGGTCCGACGCCACCGCGCGCACACATGCAGATCCGGACGAATCAGGTAGACGGTGCCCGGTGACGCATCGTATTTGGAACGGGTCCGACCCTGGGCATCGGTGACGACCGCATCGGCCTGAGTTTCATCGGGCAGCGTTCCTGGAGCGACGATCAGGCGGTGGATGGGATAGCCCAGAGTTTTGGTAGCTGCCAAGATCTCGCGTAAATCCGGAGTGAGTCCATCATCGCCGACAAACACCATGAGATGAAACCCCGCCTTGGCGCCGATTTTGTCGAACAAATGATCATGGGCGGCAAGCTTGACATTGCGCAATGGCTGTCCGCATGTCACGCCGCCGTGAAACTCGCGGTCACTCTCTGGAAATGCGTTGAGCGGCGAGTCTCGATAGTCGTGTGGACGCGATGTACGCCAGTGCATTAGATCTTTGAGAAAATCCTCAGACAAGGAGAACGACAGGACGGCGTCACGGAGCAGGCGCGTTCCGGCTGAAGGGGGTGTCATGAAGCGCGTGCTCTTGCCGCCTTCTTCGCAAATTTCGCGGGCCGCTTGCACGCGTTCCTGCGAATAGCTGTCGAGAAGGGGACGTTCCGCCCACCGATTAATCACAAATGCCAGTTTCCAAGCCATATTGTTGCTGTCCTGAAAGCCGGTATTGATCCCGCGGACCCCGAATATCGGCAGCAGGTGCGCCGCGTCGCCCGTTAGGAGCACGCGTCCGTGCACGAAGTTGCCAAGGGTCAAGGTGTTCGCAGAGTAAACTGTCGCCCAATCGGGCCGCCATTCGACTTCCTGATTGATCATGTTTAATACCGCGTTGATCCGCCACCGAAGAAGCGTTGGCTCAAGTGCCTGCTGTTCGGTCTCGCCATCCGGCAGGCGAAAATCGATGCGCCACAAGTCATCCGGCTGCCGGTGCACCAGGACATTGTTGCCTGGATTCCATGCCGGATCGAAGAAACACAGCCGTTCCGTGGGGAGATTGATCTTCGCCTTGATGTCGGCGATGACGAAGTGTCCGGGGTAGGAGCGGCCTTCCATGCGAAGCTGCATCAACTTCCGAACCGTCGAGCGCCCCCCATCGGCCGCAACGACCCACTCGGCGGTCAGCTCGTACTCGCCTTCCGGCGTGTCTATACCGAGTCTAGCCGCCGCGTCGTCTTGAGCGATGGCAACCACCCGCTGCCCCCAACGGATGTCGATGAGGGGCTGCTGTTCGCAATATCCGAGGAGGTACTCCTCGATGTATTGCTGTTGAATGTTGAGGCCGGGCAAGTACCTGTCGTCGGAGTCATAGGGCATCAACATCTTGTAGACTTCTTCGCCTCTGTAGAATGAGCGACCTTGGGACCAGGGAAGACCCTTCCCGATGAATGGTTTCTCGACGCCTATCTGCTGAAGGATTTCAAGCGAACGCCGCGTCAATACGATGGCGCGGCTTCCCTCGGAGACTTGCAGATCCTCCTCGAGCACTACGGAAGGTACGCCGAACCTCGCCAGATCGAGTGCGGTGGCCAAACCGATCGGTCCCGCGCCAACGATCACGACGGGCTTCGCCGATCGCTTGCCGTCCATCTCGTCGGGATGACGATAACGATGGATCTTGTAGTCGTAGAAGACCGACGCGCGACTATCCGAGGAAGGAGTGTGCATTTTGTAAGCCGCTGGTCCTGCCGAGCCAGAATCTTCGCGTTTCGGATGGCCGCAACGCTCGATTTTAGGCCAAACTTGGAGTCAAAGCCCGCGCAACGCGGTATTCTTGCGTTGCCGCGGGGACTATAGAGAATCCGATCGGGAGAAAGACAATGGGGATCACAAAGGGGTATCGGGTCTGGACCGGCATTGCCGTCATCCTGGGGCCTTGTTGCGCGCTCGCCGACACGGCACCGGCGCCCGCGGGACAGCTCGAAGAGATCACGGTGACCGCGCAGAAACGCGCGGAAAGCGAGCAAAACGTGCCGATGTCGATTACCACCTTCGGCGCCGTGGCTTTGGAACAAAAGAACATCAATAACTTCTTTGATTACGCCACAAAAGTGCCGAATCTAGCCTTCGCGCCCACCGGCGACGGCGTCGGCACGGCGCGGACCGTCTCGATCCGCGGTGTGTCCGGCAATAACGTGACGAGCTTCTATATCGATGACACACCGTTACCCGACTCGATCGATCCGCGAGTTCTCGACCTCGACCACATCGAAATACTGCGAGGCCCGCAGGGGAGCCTGTACGGCGCCCGCTCGATGGGCGGCCTGGTGCGCACCGTCACGAAGGAGCCCGACCTCAACGGCTTCAGCATGACCGTGCACGCCGGCACGTCCTATACCGACCGTACCGACACGCCGAACTACGTGGTCGACGCCGTCGCCAACATGCCCTTGATCCAGGATGTCGTGGCACTGCGGGTGAGCGCGTTCTACGACTATGAGGCCGGGTACTTCAAGCGCAGCTACTGCACGAATCCCACGGCGGCGATGGATCTCACCTGCACGCCGCTCGCATCCACCGGGATCACGACGGTCAACAACGTGGGGGCGCTCGACACCTCCGGGTTCATCGCGGCCCTCACCGTCAAGCCGAGCGATTCCTTGACCATCACGCCCAAGCTCATCTTGCAGCGGGCCGGCTACAACGGCTTCCCCATGGCGGACTACGTCACGGATACCGCTAACGGCATCGGCTATCCGGTTCCAACGCCGCCCACGGGAGTGGCCACGCCGTCCAGGATGGTCCCGAGCGATTTCACGCAGGCGCGCTGGTTCAACGTCCCGGAAGGCGGTTGGGATAACTGGGGATTGTCTTCGATCACCGTGCACTGGAAAACCGCCGTCGGCGAGCTGGTCTCCTCGAGCTCTTATTTCTCGCGCAAGGTGGTCGAGACCGAGGACGAGACCGACTTCGTGTACGCCGCAATCACCGCAGGCGCCGGAGGGGCGCCGCAGCCGAGCGCCATCACCGAGGAGAAGGACTACCAGGAGTTCGTACAGGAAGTGCGCTTCGTGTCCGCGGTGCAAGGACCGGTGCAATTCGTGGCGGGCGCCTTCTATTCGGACACTCACGGCCGCTTGCCGTTCGCCGCCTACTACCCGACCGCGACGGCGCCGGGGCTCGATTTGACGCTCACGGGCACTCCGGGGGTCGAGCTCACCCCAGGCTACCCGAATGCGATCTTCGCCCAGGACTTTCACACCGACATCAAGGAGCCCGCGGTGTTCGGCGAGGTGTCCTACACACCGATCGAGCCGCTCAAGCTCACGGGCGGTCTTCGCTGGTACCAGGTGAAGAACTTTTCGGAAGGCTATGAGCTGGGTCTCGCCACCGGCGGCGGACCGGCCGTGGTCAGTCCGCCACAATCCACCACGGAAAGCGGCGTCAATCCCAAGTTCGAGGCGGATTATCATCTCACGCAGGATCAGATGGTCTACGCCAATCTGGCCAAGGGATACCGGCCGGGCGGCATCGTGCCCATCGTGCCGAGCGGCGAAGCGGGCACCGCGACCGACTGCACCGCGGCGTTGAAGGCGGTCGACCCGAACATCAACATCGCCCAGACGCGTACCTTTCAGTCCGACTCGCTGTGGAACTACGAGCTCGGTACCAAGACGGCGTGGCTCGATCACCGACTCACGGTCGATGCAGCTGCGTTCTACATCAAGTGGAAGAACATTCAGCAGGAGATCCTCCTTTCCTGCGGCTTTCAATACATTGCGAATGCCGGCGCCGCGGTGAGCAAGGGCGGCGAATTGGAGGTCCGCGCAAGGCCCATAGAACCCCTCGAGATTTCGCTTGGTTTGGGCTACCAGGACGCCAAAATCACACAAGCCAGCATCGAGTCTCCGCAGCCGGTCGGCTCGCCCATCTATCAGGTGCCCGACTGGACCGGCAACGGGTCGGTGCAGTACACGGCGCCGCTCATCGGCGATTGGAAGATGGTGAGTAACGCCGACTACTCCTACATCGGCAGAACCTACAGCGGCAATAACCAGCCGAGCGACCCGCGATTGCGCCCCGCGTACCGGCTGATCAATGCGCACATCGGATTCGACCGCGGCCCGTTCGAGATTGCGCTGGTCGGCAAGAACCTCAGCAACGAAATCGCGAACCTCGGCGACAGCCGCTCGATCGCGGCGGAGACGCCCGGGCGGCCGCGCTTGTTCGTGAACCAGCCGCGAACGGTCGGGATCGAGTTCCGGCAGTCGTTCTAGTCGCTTTCTCGTCATACAGCGGGGGCATTGGGGAATGACAGCCATGCGAATTCGCCGGGCAATTGTCGGCGCGGCCCGGGGACCGAGGGCGGTGCTCGCCGCGCTCTTAGCGGTAGGCGCAGCCGGCGCCGTGCGCGCCGAGCTCCCGCCCGAGACGGGCCATGGACCCACCTCGGCGACGCTCTCAATGCCGCCGTCTAAGCACTGGGTCTGGATCAACGATTTCGTGTTTCCGCACATGACCGACGGCATGGCCTATCTGGTCGACGGGGATACCGGCCGCTACATCGGGACCTTAAGCACCGGCTATAGCTTCGAGCACGTGGTGCTGCCGCGCGACGGCAAGGTCATCTACTCGCCCGAGACCTATTTCTCGCGCGGTACGCGCGGCAAGCGCACCGACGTCGTCACTCTCTACGATCCGGTCACGCTCGGCGCCCTGGATGAGATTGCAATGCCGCCGAAGCGCTCCTCGAACCTCCCCATGATCAGCAACGCCGCGTTGACCGACGATGAGCGGTTCTTGCTGATCTACAATTTCAATCCCGCGCAGTCCCTCGCGGTCATCGATACCAAGACCCGCAAGTTCGTGCGCGAGATCGAGACTCCGGGGTGCGCTCTCGTGTATCCCACGGGCCCGCGCTCCTTCTTCAGCGTATGCGGCGACGGCTCGCTGCTGCTCGTCTCCCTCAATGAGGCGGGCGTCGCACAACAGAAGCGCACGCGGCCCCTGCTCGGCGTGGGCGGAGAAGGCGGTGCGCATCGGTCGAACCTGGTACTTCGTCTCGTTCGACGGGCGGGTATATCCCATCGACGCCGATGCGGAGCACGCGACCGCCGGTGCGGGTTGGTGGCTCGCGTCGGACGTCGAACGCAAGGCCGGCTGGCGCCCCGGCGGCGTTCAGCCGCTCGCCCGGAACGCGAGCAACTCGCGGCTTTACGCCATCATGCATCGCGGGGCGTTGTCGACGCATAAAGATCCCGGCAAGGACGTCTGGGTATTCGATGTCGCGGCACACGCGCGCGTGCAGCAGATCGTCCTCAAGAACCTGTCGAGCGCGATCCAGATCTCCAGAGACGATCACCCGCTCATGTACAGCGTGTTCATCGATACCGCGAACCTCGACATCTATGATGCGGCGAACGGCCGCTGGTTGCGGTCCGTCG
>Ga0307476_10001108_pt1 | contig 17063 bp, 15 predicted proteins | sample atmos_gasesECM2C_2_FD_203314 | JGI IMG/M metagenome (GOLD analysis project Ga0307476, IMG submission 203314) | Hardwood forest soil microbial communities from Morgan-Monroe State Forest, Indiana, United States - atmos_gasesECM2C_05 | ecosystem: Environmental > Terrestrial > Soil > Temperate... | reverse complement strand
GTGGCGCATTCCCGGCGCTTGTCCTACTGGCAGGGGCGAAACTGATTGCGTGGTATAGTCGGCGAGCGTCGGCTGGCGCGCGGCGGCCGATAGTATCATTCCACCCATCCGTTCTTTCATGGAGCAATCCGCATGAGTGTAACCTTGCGTGAGCTGGGCCTCGACCGGCTGAGCGTGGAGGACCGTCTGGCGCTGGCCGAGCTGCTTTGGGACGACGTGGCCGCGGAGCTGGAACGGCAGCCGCTGACCGAGGCGCAGCGGGCGGAGCTGGAACGGCGCATTGCGGACGCCGACGCCCACCCCGGCGAAGGAATCCCGTGGGAAGTCGTCCTGGCCGAGATGCGGGCGAGGTGGCAGAAGTGAGCTTGCCGATCCTTTTCCGCCCCGCGGCCAAGGCGGAGTTTGACGAGGCCGCCGATTGGTACAAGGGCCAGCGCCCCGGATTGGGTCAAGCGTTCGCGGACCAGGTCCAGCAGGTGCTCGACCGGATCTCGGTCACACCCCGCTTGCACGCGAAGGTGCTTGGGGACGTCCGCAAAGCGGTGGTCCGGCGCTTCCCATACTGCGTCTATTACCGCGAGGAGGCGTCCTGCGTGCGCATTCTGTCGGTGTTCCACACCAGCCGTGATCCTCGCATATGGCAGAGCCGGGTATAAGCGAGGGTCTACGCATGGGCCATCTCGTCGATCGGACGAAGGATCTTGGCCTCACCACCGAACTGTCAGCTACGCGGCCTGTGCGCTTCATTCCTCACGCGGGCAGCGACGCGCTCCAGACAATCCGCTGCGGCATCCTGTTCATCATGGCGTTCTGGAGCGGTCCCGCACGTGTAGCCTTCGCTGCACTCAAGGAAATGCTCATGAGGGTCGATCCACAAGGACGACTGGAATTGATAGTCGTGGACACCGACGCCTGCCCAGAGCTATATGACCTGCCGGAGTTCAGCGGAAACTTGCACGGGAAAGGCGAAGCGGCTTGGGTGAAGGACGGAAAGATCGTGTGTACGGCGTTCGGCTGGAATCCGACGACATTCGAGACAAACACAGCCGGTCTTCTGGCGAAGTGCAGCGCATAGCGCGGCCATCACACCACCGCATACGGCGCCGACCGGTCCACCTGCTTGCGGCACAGATCCGGCACTTCCGCCTCACTCTTCACATGCCGGATGTCGCGTATCCCCTCCGCGGTCAGCCGGCCGTAGCTCGTCTGCAGCTGGTTCTCCTCCTGCTGGATCAGCACCACCGTGATCGCCCGGCCGGCCCGGCGCAGACCGCCCAGCGCGATCGCCGTCTCCTCCGGCACGTCCGGCAGCACCGCGACCAGCGTCGCGTCGCGCGGCAGACGGCTCGTCGTCTCCGTCACCAGGTCGGCGAAGCTCAGGCCGTCGGTCAGCTCCACGCGAGCCAAGGTCTCGCGGATGCGGTGCAGCTGCTCCACGCCGCGGCGCGTCTCCACCATCAACGGCTGTAAGCGATGGCTTTCCTCCTGCATGGCCGCCGCGGCCCGTGCGGCCTGGCGGGTGCGGGGGTCATCCGGGGGCTGACGCCCCCGGCTCGCCGCTGTGCGGATGCGGTCGGCGGCGTCGCGGCCGTTCGTGACGAAGCCCACCTGCTGGCCCATCTCGTAGACTGCATTGGCCAGCGCCAGCGTCGCCGTCACCGCCAGCTCGGAGCGGAACGGCTCGCCCTGCTGGTGGTAGCCGGCGGCGTAGAAATCGAGCAGCAGCGTCGCCCCGGCCAGCGTGGACGGCTCGTGGACCTTGCTGTGCAGCGCGCCGGTGCGGGCCGTGGCGCGCCAGTGAATGCGATTCAGCGGATCGCCCAACTCGTAGGGCCGCACGCCGGAGATGCGCGTCGGGTCCTCGAACAGCCGGTGCGTCAGCAGCACGTCGCCGATCGGCCGGCGCGACGTCAGGTCGTAGCCCTCCAGCGGAATGATCCGCGGGTAGACCAGCAGGTACGCCGGCTCGGCCTCCACGCGGAAGCGCCGGTGCAGGCCGAACAGGTCGCCGCTTTCCATCACGAGGGGGCCGATCGGGAAGTAGCCGCGGGCCGCACATTCGACGGTGTAGGCCACGTCCACCTTGCCGCCGGGCCGCAGCATGGCGATGCCCAGCCGCTTGCCCTTCACCTTGAGCTTGGGGAAACGTTTGTCCAGCGCCTCCTGCGGCAGCACGTCTTCCAGCACCACCCACGGCACCGGCAGCCGGCCGCTGTTCCGCACGGTCACGCGCACCTTGACCCGGTCGCCGACCTCGGCCGTGAGATTATGGCGATCTTTCTCATCCTTGTCGTCTTCTTCCGACGACTCCGACCGGGGCGGCGTGCAGGTGCGGGAGGCGGAGAGATGGTTGATCCAGGAGCGGGCCAGGAAGCGCGTAAGGAGGAGCAGGCCGAGCAGGACGTACATGGAATAGGCCAGCAGCCCCGCGTCGAGCAGCAGGGCGGCCAGCAGAATCACGGCGACGGCGATGTACCAGAGCATGGCGTCTCGTCATTTCGCCCGCGCGACGACGTGAATCGCCTCGCCGGCTTTCACTTGCTCGACCAGGCTGAGGATCTCCTGACCGCCGCCTCCGGGCCAGACTTTCTCGCCCAGAAAAGCGAGTCTTTCGAGGTCAATTGGCGTTCGGCCTGGGTCCGAAGAATGTTGGACCATCCAGCTGAAATCAACTGCATCCTGCAATCTCTTTGGCATGTCCCGCGTGAGAGCCAGCATGGCCCCATATTTGTTGGCCAGGGCGGCTTCGAGGGTTGGGACGCGATATCGAAGCCCTAGCTCTTGATCGTCCGCCCAGGCCGGATGAGCCAGCGTTTCCTCCTGGTCCGCCCGGTAGGGACAGACGACGTCGATGACGGATTCCTTTTGGCCGGGGACGAAGAAGGCCGTGAGTCCCGTAAACCGGCGGACTTCCAGTTCCGGGTAAAGTTCCTGAGCGGCCTTCACTGCGCGGGCATGGTTGCGTCCCGGTTTGGCGAGGATGTCCACATCCAACGTGTTCCGCGGCCGGCCCGTCCAGCCGGAGATGCCGTGGGCGCCCGTTAGGACGAACGGGATTCGCTTCTCGATCAAGACGTGCAGAATCCGGTAGAGATCGACGGGAGAGGATGCCATGTCTTTACCCGCTATCAAGCGCCATTGCTTTTGCAGAAACGCGACCTCCTGCACCGCCTCGGCGAGCGTCTGGTTGCGACGCGACCCCTTCATCGCTTCCCACTCGGGGTCGCGCGACGGCAACCTGGGTTGAAGCATCGGTCGCTCGGTCCGTGCCATTATTTCCCCCCGCCCACATGTCCCGCTTCCTTCTCCAGCACCTTCAGCTGCTCCGCCATTTCCTTGTTCTTCGGCTTCAGCTTCACCGCCGTCTGCTGCACGTCGAGCGCTTCCTTCACCCGCCCTGCCGTGTGCAGGGCCGTCGCCCAGGCGTGCAGCACGTCGGCGTCGTGCGATTCCGTCAGCTGGCTCGCCTTTTCCAGATCGGCCAAGGCGCCGTGCAGGTCGCCGCGCTCCAGCCGCACCTGGCCGCGGACGTAGTAGCCGCCCGCCTCGTTCGGCGTCAGCTTCACCGCCCATTCCGCGTCGGCCAGCGCCGCCGTCAGCCGGCCCTTGCCAAGCATCAGCCGGCCGCGCAGCGCGAACGCCCGGCCCATGTCCAATCCCTGCCCGAAAATCGGCTCGATCAGGGCGTCCGCCGCATCCGCCGTCCCGTCGTCGAGCATTTCCTCCGCGCAAACGACGCGGTCCAGCGCCCCGGCCCATTCCGCCTCCTTGCCGGCCGGCACGTCCTGCCCCTTGGCCAACGCCTGCCGCCGCTGCATCAGCCGCAGCACCCGCGCACAGACGTCGGCTAGCTCCAGACTCTGTTTATCGAATTTACCCGCTTTCGCCGCCTGGAACGCCGCCTCGCGCAGCGCTCCCAGGGCCAGATCCGCCCGGATCAGGCCGGTCAGCACCTCGTCGTCCGCGTCGGCCTTGGCCAGATGCTCCGCCGCCCCGGCGAAGTCGCCGCGGTGCAGACAAACCAGACCCAGAATGCGCTGCTCCTTCTCATGGAACTTCTGGTCCCGCGCCTTGGAAGCCAGGTCGAAGGCGTCGTCCCAGTGCTTCAGCTTCAGCGCATAATCGGCCGCCGTCAGCAGGCCGTCGAAGTCGTCGCCGACCGCCGCGATGTAGCGGCGCAGGTACGTCGTCGCCTCATCCGTCTTGCCGGCCGCCAGCGACAGCCGCGTCAGTCCGTCCAGCGGCGAGGCGGCGTCCTTGTCCACCGTCAGCGCCAGCTGATAGGCCCGCACGGCGTCGTCGGGCTTCTTCAGGTCCTCGTACACCAGCCCGCGCAGGACGTTGCCGCGCACCGTATTGAGAATATCCGGATCGGCCTTGACCGCTTCATCGAGGTGCTTTTGCGCCTCGGCCGGGTGGTCGGTGCGGTACTCGTCGCGCGCCAGGTGAAATTCCGCCTGACCGCGGTGGGAATCGTTGCCGCGCTTGGTCAGCGGCTCCAGTACCTCGCGGGCCTCTTTGTGCAGATTCTGATCCACAAGCAGCGCCCCCAATTCCACGCCGTAAAGGTCGTTGTCGGGATAGCGCCGCACCAGCTCGCGCTGGGCCGCCGTCTCGTCCTTGGGCGTCAGGGCCGCCTTGACCGCCAGCTTCAGCAATTCCTCGTCGTCGGGGTGGTAGAACAGGCCGGTTTTCAGCACCCGCCGGGCGTCGGCGTCCTTGCTGTTCTCGTGGTAAACGCGGGCCAGCGCCGCAGCCACGTCGGCGTCGTCCGGCGCCGTCGCCAGCAGCCCCTCCAGCGCCTTGGCGTCGCCCAGCTCCTGCGTCGGCTTCAGCGTCAGCCACGCCCGGTAGTAGCGGGACACTCCCTCGTGAAACGTCCGGAACCGCTCGAATTCGGCCGGATCGACGTGGGCCTTGTCCAGCCGCATGGTGAATTCCACCGTCAGCGTGCGGCCGTCGTCGCTCAGCTTGCATTTCCGGCTGAATTCGCCCCACGGCGAAGTCAGCGTCTGGTCGCTCGGCTCGCCGTCCAGCGTGAGGGTCGGCGGAATGTGGACGATGTAGAGATGGCTCGTCTCGAAAGGCGAATAGAATTCCAGCGGCGGTTTGCGGTCGTAGTCGAGGTTGTAGGCCACGAACTTGCCCCACACTTTGCTGTCGGCGACGCTCCCTTCCTTGTCCGCGTCGCCGTTGAAATGGTCCTCGACGATGAAATCGACGTGCATCTTGACCGGCCGATCGAAATCGCGCAGCGATTCCTCGTCGATCTTGAGGCTGACCAGCCGGGACTTGCTGTTGGCGTCCTGCAATTCGGCCGTCACCTGCCGCCGACGTTCGCCGGCCGGCACTTCCAGATAGTCGTCGCGTTCGGACAGAGCCGCGCTGCCGTAGGCGGTCACGTCGCGCTCGCAGCGGGACGAACCGTCGGGGCCGATCCAGACGTTGGTGACCTGCACCGTCCGGTTGTCGCTCGCCTCCATCGGCGGCGTTCGCGTCAGGCGGATCGCCCCCTTGTCGTCCACGACGTAGCAGAGGCGGTCGCGGTCGTCGCGCGGCAAAAAGTCCCAGCCCGCCAGGCTCGACGTGGTGTCCACCCAGTGCTCCTTGCCGTCGATGGTCGCCACGAGGATGGCGTGCGTGCCCCACGGCGACGGCACCGATTCGAGGACCTGGCCGTCGTCCTCGGCGCCGAGCGTGGCCAGCTCCACCTTGATTCCGACGTCGCGCAGCATGACGGCCAAAAGCTGCGTGCCGTCCTTGCAGTCGCCGTAGCGATTCGCCAACACTTCGGAGGGGAGATGGGGCGTATAGTCGTGACTCTCGCCGGTGGAGACGTAGCGGATATCGCGGCGCATCCAGTAGACCAGGGCGCGGGCCTTGGCGATCGGGTCGGTCAGCCCCTTGACGGCGTTCTGGGCCGTCTGCCGCACGTCGGCGCTGCAGACCCAGCACTCCTGGCGCAGCTTCTGCTTCCACTGGCCGACCGCCTCCCACGACGGGAACGTCGAACAGGCGACGCCCTTGAACAGCGTCTCCTTGGACGGCAAATTCTCGTCCAGCGGCAGCTGCGGGTTGCGTTCCGACTTCCACGCATAAAGGACATCGTCCTTGTCCTCCCTGCGGATCGGCTCGGCGGCGCCGGCGAAGGAGGCGTACTTGAACGGCATAGCCTTCGGCAGCCGGACGCGCAGCTCGTCGGTCATGCAGGGATTGGTAGCGTCGCCGAAGGTGTAGCGGGTGAAGAAATGGCCGGCGTGCTCCGGGTTCCGGCCGCGAACCGTCCATTTCACCTCGAAAACGTCGCCGACTTCCAGGTCGGGGAAGCTGATGATGAGCTGCTTTTCGTGGTCGTAGACCTGGTAATCGGTGGCGATGTCGCGGAGCTGCACGTCGCGCGGCTCGATGAGGGCGTCATGGCCGTCGGCCTTGTGGATCACGGCCGTGTTGAGGGTGAGCGTCTCGTAGGACGGATCGTAGGTGAGGTTGCGGTATTCGCCAAGTTTTTCGATGCTTTTTCGGCCGTTGAGCCGGGTGACGTCCGTGACGATCGTTTCGATGGTCCCGTCCGGCTCGACGAGGTAGCTGGTCCCCGCGTAGAGGATGCAGGCCGCGGCGTCGTCGAGGTAATCTTTCGGCACATCCTTCCAGAGCTTGGCGTCGTAGTGGAAGGGGTTCGGCTCGTGCGACGGCCCGACGGGGACCGGCCATTTGTCGGCGGCCCGGCCGATTGCGGCGGTGCAGCCGAGAAGGACGAACGCGAGGACGGGGCGAAGGCGGTGCGATCGGAGCATCTCGTCTCTCCGGAAGGGAAGTCGGACGAACTGGTTCATTGTGCCGGGGGGAGGAAAACGGCACAAGATCAGGGGGACGGCGCCAAGGAGAGGACGAGACAGGGACGGGGTTCTGACAGCGGGCGCCGCGGGCATTCAGCGCCGTCCCTTGTGAGGGAAATGGAGGACAATGAGGATAATGGTGACCACTACCGTGGCGGCCAGGCCGCCGAGGACGACTCCCACACAGCCTCCGCTGACTGGATCCTGCGGCGAAGTCAGCGGATGTACTGCGACGGCGGCTGCACAGACCGTGAAGAACGTCACGAGGCCCGAGCCGACGACGAGAACGGCGAAGCCGGCGGCCGCCGCGAACGCCGCGCAACCCTTCAGCGGCGGTCGGGGCGGCGGTTCCTCATCGGAAAGAGACGGGGAATAGGCTTCGCTCCACGCCGGGCCGGGCGTCGCTTGAATGGCCGCATCCAGACGGGTCGCACAGAGAGAACAGCGGACGGCGGTCGGCGGGTTCTCCCGGCCGCAGGAAGGGCAGCGCTTCGGACCGCGGGTGATGTCCGTGCTCATGGGGCGCGTCCTTCCCTTGCCCAGGCGCGTGCGTACCTCAGTATAGCTGCGGCAGGTCGCCCTTCTCCCGGCGAGCGCAGAAGCACTGGAGCTTGTTCGCATCCAGTGCGTTGCCTTGGGGCGGTTTCAGCAGGCGCAGATCGGGCAAATCTTCCGGGTAGCGGAACGCCGTCCGATAGTCCTCCTCGATATCCGGGTCCGCGGGGTATCTCTGCCGCAGTTTCAGCAGGCGAAGAATGCGACGTCGCTCGGAGACAGCCGAGGCGGCGTTCAAGTGCAGCAGTCCGATGAGAAATCGCCCGTCCTCGGTCAGGCCAGAAACGGCGCCGGCTGGTTCGATCCGCAGATGGCGCCCCATGCCTTCGCGCGTCGGATCGAGCGCCCGCACGTCCTGTTTCAAAGCGTTGCAGCGCAAACAGGCATATACGAGATTGCGATAATCACAAATGAGGTCTTCGCCTTCCACCTGCGGGACGAGGTGATCCACGGAAAAAGCGGCGTGGCGGTCGCGCGACCACATCTCCCGCTGGAGGCAGTAGGCGCAGCGGAACTCGAACTCGTCCCGCAACCACGGCTTGAATTCCGAGTAGTTCTTGTATCCCGCCGGGCCATGCTTGCGGAGGTGGGGTTCGGGAGGGTAGGCGAAGGGGTCGGGAGTCGTCATCCGCCGTTCGCCTCCGGCGGGCTGTTCGGCGGCGGCGGCTTGCCCTCGTGCGGGAAAGACGCCTCGACAGCCGCGAGCGACAGCCGTTGCAAGGTTTCGTGCTCTTCTCGCTCGGTCTCACTCAACTCGCCGCGGACATCCTTGCGGATGAGTTCCGCCCGTCTTTGATTCATCCGTCCCCATTCAGCGGTCCCCACCTGCGGGAATGCTTCCAGGTCCGCATCCGTATGTCCTTGCCATCCCTGGGCGCTGGAAACCAACTCGACGCGGCAACGGTCCATTTCGGCGATCAGAGGAGCCAAGTGTTGCTCGCCCCCAAGAGGCGCGCCGTGCCGCATCGTCCAATCGGCCGCGGCTTCCAGCAGGTCCCGAAAGGCCTTCACGCCCACCGACAGGGCCGACCCCATTTGGTTGCGGGTGTCTGTCCGAAGCCGCCCGGCGGACGCAAGATGGCAGGCCGCCTCGGCCATTTCCAGCAGCCGTTTGCCGTGGTCGATTTGCTCCTGAAGCGCCTCCTCGATGTCCGCCTTGCCCAGTTCGGCGTCCTTTAGGGCCAGCGCGAAGTCCTCCACGAACCGGGCGCGGGCCCTACCCACGCGCGCCGCCAGCTGTTCATCGGCGACGATCATGAGTCTATTCTCCCTCTGTGTGCATCCGACCCAAGCCCTCGCCTGCGCTACGGGCTTATTTGTCCCGATTCTTCCACCACGCCTTCCATTCCGCTTCCGTCGCACCCAACTGCTCCCCACTCAAATCCCTCAACGCCGCATGAGCCGCATGAGACACCGCCGCATCCGCGGCCGACGCCAACGCCGCCGCACGGCGTATCTCCCCGTCCCCATCCTGGAAATAACGCGACAGCACCTCCGCCTTCATCCGAGTCAGACGCTCCGCCAACGCCTCCCGAGCCTTGCGCTTGTCCTCCCCGCCCAGCTGCGCAATGGCCCCGGCCAACGCCTCCGTGTAGACCACCCCTTTGCCCTCCTTGTACTGCTGAAGCAATTCGTCCCGGCGATCCGCCGACGCCTGCGCCAGCTCCCGCGCCATGCGAGCCCCTTCCGTCTCCCCAGCAGGAGGCTTCACCGGCGTCACCAGGCCCTCGTCCGGCTTCGGCTTGTCCGGAGGCGGATCTCCGCCGGGGTTGCTCTTGAGCGTCACCGCGCCCAGGTCGGTCTTGCCCTTGAGCAGCGACGTCAGATCGCGGGCCACGTTGGCCTTCTTCAAGAACAAGAGCGCAAAGCAGGTTTCCACGCCGGGGGCGTATTCGCCTTTCCACGAGCCGTCCGGACGCTGGCAGTTCACCAGGATGTCCGCGCCCCAGTCGTACCAGTCGTGGCCGCCGATCTTGTCCTGATCGAGGATCACGCCCACGCGCTCCAGCGACCAGAGGAAGTAAAACGACTTGCCGCCCACCTCCTTGGGGGCCGGGGCGCCGACGACCATGCCCAGGGCGGCCAGGCCCTTCTTGAGGCCGGCGTCGTTGCTCAGGTCGGTGGGCTTGCCGTTGGCCGCGGCCGCCTCCGCCTTCGGTCCCCGCGCCACGGTCAGGGCCAGCACGCCGGCGCAGGTCATCGACCCGGTGGTCGTGCCGCCCGAGATCGACCCGCCGACGGCGTTCGGATCGGTCGAGCCGCCCGGATCGGACGTGTACCGCCAGCCGCCGTCGTCGGCCTGCGTGGTCCGGAAATGCCGATCGACGCGAATCAGCGCCGGATCGACCGGCAGACCGTGCCGCCGAGCCACCCACAGACCCAGGAGAGCGAACTGCGTGTTGGAGTTGTCGCCGCCCCCCGGCGCCGGCGGCAGCGAGTTCAGGCTCGCGATCTGATCCTGGATCTCCTTGGGCAGGTCCTTGACGGTCAGTTTGCCCGGCTTGGCGCCGGGGTCTTTGGGCTTTTCCTGGTCGGGATGCTGGCCGATGTTGGTGAGGCGTCGGACTTCGGAGTCGGAAACGTCGGAGCAGGTATAGCTCCAGCCGCCGTCGCCGCACTGGCCGCCCATGAGGCGGACGCCCATCGACTGGATGAGCGGCTCGTCGGCCGGGTCGCCGAGGCGGTCGAGGAAAAAGATGGAAAGGGCCAGCGAATAGGTGTCGCGCATGCGGACGCCGGCTTTTCGCACCGTCTCGATCGCCTGGCGGACGACCGGGTCGTCGGGTTTGGCGTCGCACTCCAGCAGCGTCAGGCCGAGCAGCGCCGCGGCGCCGGCCGACTGCCCCCCGGGAAGGCCGTTCATCGCGCCCTCGCCGTGCAGGAAGCGCACGCCGTCGCTGACGGCCTGGTTGACGGCTTGCTGATCCGCCGCCCGCGCGGCCGACGCCGCGACCAACACGGCCAAGGCCGCACAGCCTGCCCGCAGCACCCGGTTCATGATCGCCTCCACAAATCCTCGTTCGCGCTTCGGGCTGGTCGTTGAAACTCTTGCTTGCGCTGCGAGCTTATTTGTCGCGATTCTTCCACCACGCCTTCCATTCCGCTTCCGTCGCACCCAACTGCTCCCCACTCAAATCCCTCAACGCCGCATGAGCCGCATGAGACACCGCCGCATCCGCGTCCGACAGCAGTGGTATCAGATCGGGAATCAAGCTTTTCGCCCCCTTCATCGCCGACGCCAACGCCGCCGCACGGCGTATCTCCCCGTCCCCATCCTGGAAATAACGCGACAGCACCTCCGCCTTCATCCGAGTCAGACGCTCCGCCAACGCCTCCCGAGCCTTGCGCTTGTCCTCGCCGCCGAGTTGTGGGATGGCGCCGGCCAACGCCTCCGTGTAGACCACTCCCTTGCCCTCCTTGTACTGCTGAAGCAATTCGTCCCGACGATCCGCCGACGCCTGCGCCAGCTCCCGCGCCATGCGAGCCCCTTCCGTCTCCCCAGCCGCAGGAGGCTTCACCGGCGTCACCACGGGGTCGTCCGGTTTGGGCTTGCCGGGAGGCGGCTCCACGCCCTTGAGCGGATTGCCGGCGTTGGGGTCGCCCTTGAGCGTCACCACGCCCAGGTCGGTCTTGCCCTTGAGCAGCGAGGTCAAATCGCGCGCCACGTTGGCCCGCTTCAAAAACAAGAGCGCAAAGCAGGTGTCCACGGCGGGCGGATAATCGCCGCGCCAGGCACCGTCCGGGTTCTGGTTGGCGACCAGGATTTCCGCGCCCCAGTCGTACCAGTCGTGGCCGCCGATCTTGTCCTGGTCGAGAATCACGCCCACGCGCTCCAGCGACCACAAGAAATAGAACGTCTTGCCGCCCGCCGACGCCGGCTTGCCGTCCTTGCCGACCGGAGCGCCGACGGCCGTGCCCAGCGCCGCCAGGCCGCTCTTGAGGACGGCATCGCTGCTCAGCTCAAGCGTCTTGCCGTTGGCCACGGCCGCCTCCGCCTTCGGCCCGCGCGCCACGGCCAGGCACATGACGCCAGCGCAAGTCATCGTCGCGGTGGAGCCGCCCATGACGCCGCCCGGCGCCGCCGGCCCCAGCCCCGGCCCCGGTATTTGGCCGGCTCCCGGCCCCGGCGGGTTGCCCGGTCCGCCCATGCTGACGTAGCCCCAACCGCCGTCGGCGTGCTGCGTGGTCCGGAAGCGATGATCGAGGCGCTCCAGCGCCTTATCCACCGGCATACCGTGCCGGCGCGCCACCCACAGGCCCAGCGCGCCGAACTGCGTGTTGGAATTGTCGGGCATGCCCAACTGGTCCGTGTCCACCGGCGGCGCGGGCAGCGAATTCAGATGGGCCAGCTGGTCCTGGATTTCCTTGGGCAGGTCCTTGACGGTCAGCTTGCCCGGCTTGGCGTCGGGGTCCTTCTTGTCCGGCGTGACGACCTGGTCGGGATGCTGGATGAGGTCGGTGAGCCGGCGGACCTCGGACTCGGGGATGGCGGGACAGGTGTAGGTCCAGCCGCCGTTGGCGCTCTGACCGCCCAGGAGGCGCACGGCCATCGACTGGATGAGCGGTTCGTCGGCCGGGTCGCCGAGACGGTCGAGGAAAACGATGCAAAGGGAGAGCGAATAGGTCTCATGCATGGCGACGGCGTCATCCCGGACCTTTTGGAGGCACTTGCGGAGGACGGGATCGTCGGGTTTGGCGTCGCATTCCAGCAGGGTCAGGCCGATCAGCGCCGCGACGCCGTCGGGCTGCGTCTTGGACCCCGTCGGATTGGCGTCCAGCGATTCGCCGCCGTGGAGGTACTGCACGCCGGCTTCGATGGCCCGATTGACGGCCTCCTGGTCCACGGCCCTCGCGGCCGGCGCCGCGATCAGCACGGCCCAGGCCGCCCACCCCGCCAGCAGCGCCCGTTTCATAACCGTCTCCACGCAATCGGGTGCAAGGGATACCCGTAGTTGAGCATATCCGCTCGGCCGGGGAACGCCAGAGATTTCCGCCGCGCTCCAAAGGTCAGACCGTCAGACCGCCACGCTGCGCGCGGGGGGTGCGGCGGCCTGACGCTCACCGGCGCTTCCCGGCGCCTTCCGGCGTCGCCGCAGAATCGATCTTGCGCCCCCGGCGCGGAAGCCGGGCGGCGAGATCGACGGCGAAAAACGACTTTCCAACTCCGACATCGCCGTCGAGGACGGCGAGCTTGCCGCGGGCCAGGTACGGTTCCCACAGCCAGCGGATGGGCACCGCTCGAACCTGGTCGAAGCGAACGACGGGCTGGATATAGGGCGTCATGGCCGGACCTCGACGGGGCGCCGGGCGACGGACGGCGGCGGAAGACAGCATTCGTACCATGCGGAGGGGCGTCTGGGCAGGGGAGAATGGACGCCGATGAGGGAATATGAGGGCGGAAGCGAAGCAGCGGCGGGAGGCCGGCGTCGCGAGGGCCATGATGCTCCTCCACAAACCGTGGCAGGTGGGAACGTGTACGATAGTACATGCCTATCGACGCTGAAGCAAGAATATAAAGAACGAATCGTTTTCGGGGTCTTGACGGCGGCGAAAGGCAGTGATTGACTCGATGGGGTTCCTGACGCGCGTCAGTGAAATTGGCCAACTGGCGCTGGTAATCGCCTGACCGGCACCCGAAATCGGCCAACCGGGACTCGAAATGGCCTGACCGAGCCGGTCAGGACAACCACCAGTTCGGCGACAAAGAGGGTCTGCCGTGGATGCGACTATAATCGCAGCGCTAATCGGAGCCGTGGGCACGGTCGCTGGCGCCGTTATCACGGTGGTTATCGCCGGCCGCAGCAAATCAGAAAAGAAGGAGGGGGAAGGCGGCACCCCGAAATCGCCTAACGATCGTCGTGCGAATATACCCTCCGTCGTTGAAAGCCTGGCATCGCTGGAGAAGGTGCAGGACATGCTGACCGTCGCCGCAAGTGCGTGCAACTTGACCGCCAAGAAATCACGTGGGAAGGAGTATCTGGGCGTGAAGCTCGACGAGAAATACTACGTTTCCGTCAGTTTCAAGGAACCGAACAAACTTTGGTTTCTCACCATGCGCCGAATCGATCCCAGTGCGGCGGCTCGCTTGGGCGTCGGAGAGGTCTGGCAAGAGACCTGGATTCCGGGCCGGAATCGCTGGGGACGTAGTGCGGACCTGAACCTCGAATCGGTCCAGATGGACTGGTTGGTGACGTTTCTGAAGAAGTGTTTGACTCAGGCGCGGTCTATCGAAACAGAAGAGGTCAAAGGTAGCTGATCCGCCGTGCCATTCTTGCACAAGAAGGACTCTCGGGGCGAACCAGTTGAGACGGAAAAGGGGACGGGCACGTTTATCAGTCACAAATGAGATCAATAAACGTGCCAGTCCCCTGGTATGTTGGTTTTTTTGACAAAAGAACCACTCCGGACTGTCAGCCGCAAGAATGAGATGAGCCATGTCCCGTTTCTTGGAGGCTCCTCTCATGACCAGCTCGCGCACCCGCCGTCCCAGGTCCTCACGCCGTCCCTCCGCTTGCGTTGGCAAGCCCCGTGGCGTGCTGCATCCGCGCGTCCAGCAGGTCGGACCCGAACGCTTCGGTGTCGTCTGCTTTGACTGCGCCAAGGCCCGCTCCAAGTTCCTCCTCGCCGACTTCTACGGCCGCGTCCTCGTTCCGCCCACCACCGTCGCCCACAACCGACCCGACCTCGACGACGCCGTCGCCCGCATCCGACAAGCATTTGCCATCCACCAACTCCGCGATGGCCTCGTCGCCATCGAACGCACCGGACGATATCATCGCATCGTACAGCGCGCCTTCGCCGCCGCCGGCTTCGAGACGCGCATCCTGCACCCCTTCGTCACCAAGCACTATCGCCAGCCCGTCGATCCCGGCAACAAGACCGACGACACCGACCTGGCCGCCATCCACCGCGCCACCGTCACCGGCTGCGCGCTGCTCGAGGCGACGCGCGACGAGGCCTGGACCACTCTGCAACTCGTCATCCGCCATCGCCGCGACCTCGTCCCCAAAGGCGCCGCCCTCAACTGCCAGATTCGCGACCACCTCGAAGCCGCCTTGCCCGGCTACGCCGCCTGCTTCGACAAACTCTGGGAAAGTCCCATCCCTTGGCATCTGCTCCAACGCTTCCCCACGGCCGCCCTGCTGCGCGACGCCGGACTGACAACCCTATGTCATTCCCTCCGCCAGGCCGGCCTCCGCTTCCAGCAACGCACCGTCCAGACCGTCCTCGACTGGGCCGAACAGGCCGCTCCCGGCGACGTGGCCGCCGGGCAGCACCTCCGCATCGCCCTCGCCTTGTACGACGACCGCCAGCGAAAAACCCTGGAAATCCAGGCCCTGGAACGCGAGATCGCCGGTCGGCTGGCGCAGACGCCCTACCTGCTGCTGCTCTCCTTCCCCGGCGTCAACGTCGTCAGCGCCGCCGACTTCGCCGGCGAGATGGGACCCATCGAGCACTACGCCAACCCCAAGGCTGTCACCGGCCGCGCCGGTCTGCGACCATCCCGATACCAGAGCGACCAAGTGGACAAAGCCAACGGCCCTCTGGTGCGCAACTGCAATCGTTCCCTCCGCGACGCCATCCTCGGAATCGCCGACAACCTCATCCTCTGCAACCACCACTTCCAGGCGTTGGCGACCCAGTGGACGGCTCAAGGCAAGGACCCACGGCACACACACGTCAAGGTCGCCTTGCGTTTTTGTCGCATCGCCTTCCAGATGGTCGCCGGCCGGCAGGTGTTCCGCCACCCAAGCATGCAGGGTCGCCACTACATCCTCGACAAGCTGACAGCGTTCCATCGCCAACACGACACGGGCATGGCCGACGTGCTGCGCGACCTGCAAGCCGCCGTCGGGCAAGTGCCGCCGCGCCAACACGCGGCCGAGGCCAGGCCGCTCGCCGACGAGTTGCGCAAGATTCAGGAAGGTCGGCGGCGCGGTCCTCAGTTGCTGGGCGACATCCTGCCGATCGTGTTGGCGCGCCTGGGGGTCGGCGCGGTACAATCGGAAGAGTCAGGGGAGTAGACCTCCACCGCACCCGGATCGCGAGCCGAGAACGCCTTATGTCCCCAAGGGGTGAACCCTAGGAAAAGCTTGGCGCTCTCTCGGATCACCAACGCCTGATACGGCGCCGTGGGGTCGCTCCCCTGATACACCAGTATGGCGACAAGGTGATCGAACCAACGAGAGAGGCAGGCTCGTGAAGGCGAGTACGGTACTCTCAGACTCTTACATAAAGCCGTTGTGAGACGGTGGCGTGCATCGTCCGCACATTGCCGCTCATCTCATTGGAGCATGGCGCTCTTTTCTTCTCATGGCTGGTGCTTGCCGTCCTGGCTGTCGCCCCACTTTTCGGCGAAGCGGCGCTGGGCTTCGGCGCGCTTGGCGTCCCATCCGGCGGCCTTCTCCTGGATCTCCTGCTGAGCGCTGGCCTGGGCTTGCTTGATGGTGAATTCGGCCTCCTGTTGAGCCCGGTCGTACAGGGCGGACCGGCCGCCACTAAAATCCTTGAGCCGGGATTCGGCCTCGACGATGGTCTGTCTGGTGCGTGCCTCGATGTCGTCCCGCTCCAAGATCTGGGCGGTGTCGATGGCGGCGAGTTCTTTTTGCAACTCCAGGGCCGCCGCCGCCTTGGCCTCCTCCCGGGACAGGGCCTTGCCGCCGCCCTTGTCCGCGGCGCGGTCGCCCTGGGACTGGCCGGCCGATTCCCCGCCGGAAGGCTTTGCCGGACCGCACCCGACCGCCAGGAGCATCACCAAAACCAAACCGCCCGACAACCTGCTCAATCGCATGGGCTTTTTCCTCCTGCCGTACGTCAAAGTCGCCTGCCGGACCGCCGACAGGGCGTCAACCTACCGGCGGCAAAGCTGCGGCCCCCGTCCGGGCGCCGTGCCACGTTGGCCCGCCGTCGAAAGCCGATTCTCGGGGACGCCGAGGCGGGATGCAAGCGGATTTTTGAAGTTGCGCCTTTTTTGAAAACAAAGGGGACGCATCTATATTCCTTGACCCGCTGCGCCATTGCGGTTAGCCTTATCCCCATGCCACGCGCCGCGCGTCAAACCCCGGGCGGCTACGTTTACCACGCGCTCAACCGCGCGGCGGCCCGGCTCAAGCTGTTTCGCAAAGCCGCGGATTATACCGCCTTTCTGCGGGTCTTCGACGAGGCCTTGGAACGACGGCCGATCCGCGTCCTGGGCTACTGCCTCATGCCCACGCACTGGCACGTGGTGCTGTGGCCCACCGCCGACGGGGAACTGACGTCGTTTTTACGCTGGCTGACGCTGACGCATTCGGTTCGCTGGCACCAGCACCACCACAGCACGGGCAGCGGCCACGTGTATCAGAACCGCTTCAAGGCGTTCGCCGTCGCGGAGGATGAGCACCTTCTGACCGTGCTTCGCTACGTGGAGCGCAATCCGCTGCGGGCGGGTTTGGCGCCCCGGGCCGAGGACTGGCCCTGGTCGAGTTTAGCCTGTCGTTTGGCAGGCGGCGACGAGGCCCGGAAGCGCCTGCATCCCGGGCCGGCGGCCCTTCCTGCGGACTGGCGCCGGCTGGTCAACGAAGCGCAGACCGAGGCGGAATTGGAAGCCGTGCGGCTTTCGGCGGCGCGGGGCCGGCCGTATGGCGGTGAGGCCTGGATGGAGGGAGTGGTGCAACGGCTGGGATTGCAATC
>Ga0307476_10001107_pt1 | contig 17070 bp, 16 predicted proteins | sample atmos_gasesECM2C_2_FD_203314 | JGI IMG/M metagenome (GOLD analysis project Ga0307476, IMG submission 203314) | Hardwood forest soil microbial communities from Morgan-Monroe State Forest, Indiana, United States - atmos_gasesECM2C_05 | ecosystem: Environmental > Terrestrial > Soil > Temperate... | reverse complement strand
GTCGATATATCGGAGTCCGCCTCGTAGAAACTCACCGAGCGCTGGCTGTCCAGATCGGACACGGCTCCGCCTGTGTCGATCTGCAACGTGCGATACGCTCCCTTTATCCGGCGGGCCCATGGCGCCAGAAAAAACAGGTTGGTGCCGATCGGTTCCATCAGCACCCTGTAATGAATAAGGTGATCGCGCGCCGTCACAGCGTGCGCAACTCCCTGGCCAATGAGGGGAATGCGGAAACTTCCATCCGCTTCCCGATACAGCACAGCCTGCTCACGCGGGTTCGACCAGTTCCTGCCGTCGAAATTCGCCAACGCGACGCCGCGCCAGGTCAGCGCGTACTTGCCGCCGGGATCCCCGTCAATCTGTATGTGCATCACCACCGCGTTCGATTGCTGAATCTGCCCGATCCGCCCTAATTGCACCTGATCGCTAAAGCCAGTCGAAAGATCGGTGCCGAACGAGTAGCCCCCCAGGTAGCCGGCCGACATGCGAGGTAACAGGAAAAACATCGCAGCGGCGCCCACCAAAATCATCAGCACCAGACCCGGCGTCACCCGCGCCAGCGAGAACGCCAGTTGCCTCTGCTCGGCCGGATCGTTCGAGTATCGTGCCTGAAAGCGCGCACCCTGCACCGACCGCCGCATCTCCATCAGAATGAACGTGGCCACCGCCATCAGCATGAATGCAGCAAAGAAAAGCAGAAAGACGCTGTCCACGGTCAGCACCGCCGACGCCAACACCATCAGAAACGCGAGGATCGCGAGCATCGTGTAATCGCGATCGCGCCGCAGCGAAAACGTGCGCACCACCACCGCGAACAGCACCAGGTGCACCGTCGCCGACAGAAAGCTGCGAGAGAGCAGCAGATAATCCGCCGCGTAGAAAGCGAAATATCCGATGCTGAGCGGCGTGGTCCAGCGCTCCGAAATCGCAACGTGCCGCCGCTCCGCCAGCAGATAACCGCGCCAGGCCAGCGCCGCTCCCACCAGCAGCATCGCCGGCAGGTCCAGACCCCCCGTACTCGCCAATGTCCCAAATCCAACCAAAACAAGCAAATAGATAGAAACCTGGAAGTATTTGTTGATTGCCTGGCTCCCATTGATCGCTTCGACTTGTTTGCTGACCTGTGACATAGAAAGCCGCGGATGGCTGCTCACTAGACTTCCGCTTCTATTGTTCGCCAAGTTCCATCAAGAAGGGAAGGCTTTCGTGCCCCTTTCTTGCACCAAAAGTCACCAGCCCTTTGCCCGCGCCGCTGCGCCGAGTTCCTCCCCGCGAGGGAATCCGCGCTCTTCTTTGCTAGAATCATTCAGGTCAGGCATCGGTCTCACGCGACGTACTCTCGCCAACCCCGCCAGGTCCGGAAGGAAGCAACGGTAACGGGCTCTTGCGTGTGCAGTGGGCCCCCGGTGCCTGGCTATTTCTTTTCGTTCTAATCGTTTCGCTCTGTTACCAACCCAGCGGCTCCGGTGTCCATACAAATCTTTACTCTTCCTTTACCACCCTTTGCGCAAGATGCCGCGTCTCGATCGTTATTTGCAGTGAGGCTGGGCAAGAACTCATTTGCTCTCCAAGGGTGCGAAATATGCAAAGAGCTTCGACTTCAAGTGTTCCTGACGTTACCATTCGGGTCTCCGGTAAATTATTTCAGAGCCATCTTTCCTATCTGGATCAACTCGTCCAAACGGCGGACGCGTGCGGGTTGTGGGTATTGCTCGACCTCGAGAACCTGGAAGAAATGGACCGGCCAGCGCTGCTTTATCTCATGCGCGGAGAAGGTTGCGTATTCGATCTGATCTCGTGTCCTAATTTCATTCGCGAGTGGATGTCACATGAATGTTCAAGTCGTGTCGCTTAGCAGTCGAATGTCTTCTCCGGGCTTCGGGTGCAGCGTTGGACATTACATTTCACTTCTTCCATAATGTGCGTCGAATAATGGGTTATGCCTTAACCGCGTATGCCTGACGACTTCAAGAATCGCGTACGTGTCCGGCTCTATCAATTGTTCCTGGAGTCGGGCCGATGTCCCAGCAGCACCGAGCTCGCAGCCGCTCTTCACTGCAAACATTCCGAAATAGTTGCAGCGTTCCACGAACTAGCCGCCGCGCACATGCTTGTGCTGCAGCCCAGCGGCGAGGTCCTCATGGCCAACCCGCTCTCGGCAGTTCCGACGCCGTTCGTAGTGGAAACTCAGTCAGACGCCGAACCTCGAAGCTGGTACGGAAACTGCATTTGGGATGCGCTGGGCGTGATTGCCATGCTGCACCGCGACGGCCGGGTACTCACCTCCTGCGGATGTTGCGGCGAAAGCATGACCGTGACCGTCCGCAAAGGCCAGATAGAAGCCAAGCCGCCCGGCATAGTGCATTTCGCCATTCCCGCGAAGCACTGGTGGGACGACATCGTCTTCAATTGAAAAACCATGCTGATCTTCCGGTCGGAAGACCACATGAAAGACCATATCGAAAAATGGTGCAAGGCTTGGAAACTCCCTCGCGGCGCGACCTTGAGCATAGAGCAGGCCTGGAACCTGGCCGATGCCTGGTATCGCGACCGCCTGTCTCCCGATTGGCGCCGCCGCACCGTCGACGAAGCGCACGAGCTATTCCGCTCGCTCGAACTCACTTCCGAGTTCTGGAAGCTTGCCTGAGCAGATCAGCCTGAGCAGGTCCAGTTAGACATTCTGCCTCCAATCCTGCAAAATACTCCCTTTCATACTCAGGAGCTCTAATTGACCAATCTGATTCGCGCCAAAATCAGCGCCCTCGGCACCTATGTGCCGCCCAAACTCCTCACCAACGCCGACCTGGAAAAGATGGTCGACACCACCAACGACTGGATTCTCGCCCGCGTCGGCATCCGCGAGCGCCACATCGTCGAAAAAGGCGTAGCCACCAGCGACCTCGCAGTCGCGGCCGCCAAGAAGGCGCTCGCGCAGCGCGGTCTGGCTCCGAGTGACCTCGATGCCATCATCGTTGGCACGGTCACGCCCGATATGTTCTTTCCCTCAACCGCCTGCGTCGTCCAGGACAAACTGGGCGCCAAAGGGGTTTGGGGATTCGATCTCTCCGCCGCCTGTTCCGCCTTCGTTTACGCCGTGCAAACGGGAGCGCAATTCATCGCCACCGGCACCCACAAGCGTGTGCTCGTGATCGGTGCCGACGTTATGTCCTCGATCATCGACTACGCCGACCGTGCCACTTGCGTGATCTTCGGCGACGGCGCCGGCGCCGTAATTCTCGAACCCGCGGAAGACGATTCCGTTGGCCTGATCGATTTCATCCACGAAATCGACGGCTCCGGCGGATGCTTCCTCCAAATGCCGGGCGGAGGGAGTCTCAATCCCTCAACCCGGGAAACCGTCGACAAGAAGATGCATTACGTTCACCAGGACGGCCAGCAGGTCTTCAAATTCGCCGTGCGCAAACAAACCGAAGCCTGCTTGAAGCTGCTAGAACGCAATGGCCTCAAAGGTTCGGATATCGATGCGTTCATCCCCCACCAGGCCAACCTCCGCATCATCAACGCCACCGCTGAACGTCTGGGCCTGCGCCCGGAAAGCGTCATCGTCAACATCGATCGCTACGGCAACACCACCGCCGGCACCATTCCGTTAGCCATGAATACAGCCATCGAAGAGGGCAAGCTGAAGAAGGGAAGCCTAGTGCTAATGGCCTCAGTAGGCGCGGGATTCACAGTAGGCGCCGCCCTCCTCCGCTGGGCCTTCTAAAACGCGGCGCAGCGGCGTCACCGTAGCGCCGGCGTCCCGCCGGCTTACCTCTTAACAGGTTCCCCCGAAGTACGTTCGTAACTCCGCCCCGCGCATTTAAATAGCGAGACCATCCACCACACTGCTACCTTTGCGCAGCGTCCGCCTCACGTGGGGATGTTGCGGACGAGCAACACATGCTCCGTGCCACATGCTGCTGTCTAGTGCTGGCTCTAGCTCTTGTTGGACTGGCGGCCGCCCAGAAATCGAAAGACGATTCCCAGCAAACCAAACTCCTGATCATGGAACACCTGTGGAATGAAGCCCAGGTGAATCAGGATGCCCGCGTCCTCGATGCCATGCTGGGCAACGAATTTGTCAACACCGAGTACGATGGCGAAGTCAGCGATAGAGCCAAGTTCCTGGCCGATATCAAAGACCCTCAGTTCAAACCCACCACCCTGACCATTCAAGACGTCAAGGTCAGCATGTACGCCGATTCAGCCGTAGTAGTCGGCATCTATCACAATAAAGGAACCTACCAGGCCAAGCCATACGAGCACTGGGGCCGCTTCACCGACACCTGGATATACGCCCAAGGCCACTGGCAATGCGTAGCCAGCCACACCAGCCTGCTGAAGAAGTAAACCACTGCCGCTACGGGCACGCTCCGAAGAATATATCGCCCATAAAAACTTTTGATGGCGGAATTTGCTTCCCCATCCGCTCGCAGATGATCTAAACGAAATGACCTAAGCAACCATTCTGATTTCTTCAACTCGTCAGACTGCTTTCAATGCAAGCCACGCCACGCCCAGATCGGTGGAAGACCCTGCTGGCTTTCGCCATAATCTACTTCGTCTGGGGATCGACCTTCCTGGCAATCCGCATCGGCGTGCGCGAGGTGCCTCCGCTCCTGCTCGCCGGAATGCGTTTCTTCGCCGCGGGCATCGTGCTCTACGCCTGGGTACGCGCCACGGGGATTGCCTCACCCTCCCGCCGCGAATGGTTATCAGTAACCTTACTGGCGGTGCTCATTTTTCTTGTGGATTACGGATTGGTCTTCTGGGCCGAGCAGCGTGTCCCCTCCGGTATTACCGCCGTGATGCTGGCGACCATCCCCGTATTCACCGCGCTAGCCGAAATTCTTATCCTGCGCACGCAGCAGCTCACCTTCCGCCTGGGATGCGCCCTTCTCGTAGGGCTCGCTGGAGTAGCAGTCCTCGTCAGCCGTTCCGTAAGCCTCGGCGACGCTCCAATCGACCGCTCCGGCGCGATTGCCCTGGTAGTGGGTGCCGTCAGCTGGTCCCTGGCCTCAGTCCTCAACCGCAAGTTGACTTTGCCCCAATCGAAGATCCTGAATTCAGGAGCGCAAATGCTAGTCGGTGGAATCCTTCTCCTGCTAGCGGCCGCGATGTTTGGAGAGTTCAACGGCTTCCACTGGCAAGCCGTTTCTTCGCGAGCGTGGCTCTCACTGGCCTACTTGATCGTAGCCGGCTCGATCATCGCCTTCACCGCCTACGTCTGGCTCATTCACCACGAATCACCCACAAGAGTCGGCACCTACGCCTACGTGAACCCCGTGATCGCCGTGCTGCTCGGATATTTTCTAGGCGGGGAACCACTAGGAGCGCGGACGATCCTGGGAACATTCCTCGTCCTGGTGAGCGTGGTAGTGATCACGACAACGCCGAAAAAGAGAATGGCAGAGGCGTTAGCCCTCGAAACCGAACCAACAACAGGTGCCCCATCCTTAACGTCGCGCTCTTCGCGACGTTAAGGTGAGGATTTTGACTTCCTATCCTCAAGCGAGGGCGGCCCATTCAAGCCGTCTTTTGGCTTGAGTGGGGATTTTTCCACCGAAAACCTGGCAGCTGATGCGCGTCGAGTCGCGAAGCGACGGCATTCACTAGCCCCGCACGTAAGTGCGGGGAAAACAAAGTCAAACGGAACCGAGTCCCGTCAGAGCCTACCCTGAGCGAAGCCGAAGGGGGCGGCATCCGACTCCCGCCATTCGCAAAGGGCGCGAAGGAAAGGGCACACGCTGTGTTGGAGGTGCCAGCGAGATCAAAAGTCCGGGCCGCCCGCCTTCTGAATCTCCTCGTGCGAAACCGAGAGCAGAGTGCGCACGACAGCTTCAAACTTTTCGGATTCGGATTTTGTCAACGTTCCTTCGTAATTGCCGCTTCATTAGTTCATCCAGCTTGAACGGATCACCAGGGCTGTGATTTGCAACGATCCATTTAAGCTGTTGGCGATTGGAATGGCCTATATAAAACATCACCCTCCTGTCGGCAAAAATTCGGAACTGCTCTCTCAGTATCTTCTCCCAATCACGGAACTGATATTTGAGAACCTTTCTTACCTCGTACACTACCGCATCGGCTGCCTGCAAGGGGGCGCACCGTTTTTCGTCCGCCATTGAATAGCTGCACATATATTTTCCTGCATTACGATTCTTCCGTCGAAGCTCTAGGTATGCGGGTTGGGCTATGTCGCGGTGTTCCTCGTCCTGATCGCAGACATACGAGACACAATCGAGCCGCCCTGTGTCTTTTTCCAATTGCTTCATCGACCAAGCGGCCTGAATCATCGCCAAATCGTAGGCGAGTCGATATGGGCTATCCCCGAGAACGGCTCGGGCTTTCGGCTTCCTAATCAATTCATAGAAATCTTTTTGAACAACAGCAGTTCCGAAAAGAGCAAGAAACGCTCTGTCGTCATACTCGACTGGATTCCCAATTAAGCGGCAGAACTCATGGCTAATAGAGCTGAGCCGCGACCGCTCTTTGAGCGTGATGTTCTTTGGATCGGTAATGTACTTTACAAACTGCCCTTTTCCGCTTTCGCATTCGGAGGCTTTAAAGTATGAAAGTTTATGTTTTCGCAGCAGGGCTTCCCAATTACGTTCTAATTCAAAAAATGCAACCCCGCGCCCGATAAGACCTCCGACCACGAAGAATCCCGATTGCTTCATGTCGAAGCTCTCGTCCAAGTAGCAGCCAAACATCATCGCCTAATATTTCTTTCCGAACCTGCTTTGGTGTAAAAGCTTCTCTAGCTGTTCAAAGTGTCAATTCATAAGACAATTCCACCGCCGGGGCTTACCCCATTCTTTCCAGCAATCAATTGTCCTCCCCATCCTGCTCCGATAGCTTGGGCGAGTCACGTCAATTATCGCCGGGAGAGGGTATTGACACTTTTCAGCTTGGCGGGCGTCCCGTTCAGGCCCGGTTTTGGCTTGAGTGGGGGCAGTTCGTTCCCAATAACTAGCCTCCATCGCACCCCAAAGCGAAGCGCAGAGCAGCACAGACCTCATTCATTCGTGCGGACCTAAGAGCTGGGCCACACGTTTCCCCAGGCGCCGCTGCAACACCGTAACTGCATTGCGCAGATTCACCGCCCGCGGGGACTTCCCAACCACCCAAGGATTTCCACAGGCCCAATGTGACATCTAACCTTGTCCACAGCCCATCCCATGCGCGACGATGGTCGAGGCCGTGACGGTTGGCAGAAGCCAATCTGTCGCGCCCCGAAGTCCTTTGTTTCAAAGATTTTGGTATCTAAGCTCTTTGACATCTAGATTTTGCGGGCCAAAACATGCCTAACCCCATGATTCCAAAGATCGAGGGGGGTGGGGGAGGATTACCCAATTTCCGTTTTAGGAACATGAGCATCAACGCCGGCCGCAACCACGCCCCCAACTTTATTTGCGGTCGAACTCCACTACGGCCGAGTCATCCTCTCCGGCCTCACCAACTGATCAAATTCCTCACCGGTAAGATAGCCGAGCTTCAACGCCGCTTCGCGCAAGCTGCTGTGTTCCACGTGCGCCGTGTGGGCGATCTTCGCAGCTTTGTCGTATCCCACTTTCGGGGCCAGTGCCGTCACCAGCATCAGCGAATTCTTTACGTACCAATCCACCTTGGCGCGATCAACCTCGATGCCTTTGATCATGTACTCAACGTATCCATGGCAGGCGTCGGCCACCAGTGTGACTGATTGCAGAAAGTTATAGATGATGACAGGCTTGTACACGTTGAGTTCGAAGTTGCCCTGCGAGCCGGCGAATCCCACCGCAGCGGTCGCACCGTGCACCTGCACGCAGACCATCGTCATCGCCTCAGCCTGCGTCGGATTCACTTTGCCCGGCATAATCGACGACCCCGGCTCGTTCTCCGGAATCGAAAGCTCGCCCAGCCCGCATCGCGGTCCCGAAGCCAGCCAGCGGATGTCGTTCGAAATCTTCATCAGCGAAGCGGCCAGCGTCTCCATCGCACCTTGGGCATAGAGGATCTCATCATGCGCCGAGAGCGCCGCGAACTTGTTGCCATGAGATCGAAAGGGAAGTCCCGTGAGTTCGGCAATCTTTTTCGCGGCACGCTCCGCGAATTCAGGATGCGTGTTCAATCCCGTCCCTACAGCGGTTCCCCCGATCGCGAGATCGTAGAGTCCCTCGAGCACTTGTTCCAATCGCTTAATATCGCGCTCCAGCAGGCTGGCCCAGCCGCCAAACTCCTGGCCGAATGTCAAAGGCACAGCATCCTGCAAATGAGTGCGTCCGATCTTGACGACGTCGTTGAATTCGCGAGCCTTGGCTGCGATCGCATCATGCACGCTCTTGATCGCCGGAATCAGCGCGTTTTTCACCCGGTCCGCCGCCGCAATGTGCATCGCCGCCGGAAACGTATCGTTCGACGACTGCGACATGTTCACGTCGTCATTAGGATGAATGGGCTTCTTCGATCCCATCTCGCCGCCCGCAAGTTCGATCGCACGGTTCGAGATGACCTCATTCACGTTCATGTTGGTCTGTGTGCCGCTGCCCGTCTGCCAGACGCGTAAGGGGAACTGATCTTGCAACTTGCCCGAAATCACCTCGTCCGCCGCCTGCACGATAAGCCTCGCCTTGTCTGCCGGCAGCTTGCCCAAATCCTGGTTCACCAGTGCGCATGCTTTCTTGAGGACGCCGAAAGCCCGGATGAGTTCCGGCGGCATGGTGTCGCGGCCGATGTTGAAGTGCAGCAGCGAGCGCTGCGTCTGCGCGCCCCAGTAAACGTTGGCCGGGACCTCGATCTGTCCCATGCTGTCGGATTCAATCCGCATCCGAGTGCCGGGTTCTGCAGAGATTGGCATAGTGAGTCCTGATTAGAGCGCGATGAACGAAGTAACCGGGAATTATAGCGCGGACAAAGCGCCCACCCTTGTGCTGCCGCACATTAAGACTCCTGGAAGAAGGTTCCCGAGGCCGCGTGCTAGAATCATCGGTTTCTGCCCGGGCCTAACTGGCCGGTGTAGCGTGTCATGGAGTCCATGCCTGATTTTCTAGCTGCCGCGGAAGTTGAGACTCAGCCTAAGGCCAAGCTTCGTGCGCATCCCGAGACGCGCACTGATGTACTGGTGATCGGAGCAGGCCCTACTGGCCTGGCCTGCGCCATCGAAGCGCAAAAGCTCGGCCTCAAAGTCATCGTCCTCGACAAAGGTTGTCTGGTGAATTCGCTTTTTCACTATCCCGCGGGCATGATTTTCTTTACGACGCCCGAGCTGCTGGAAATTGGCGACATCCCATTCACCACTGCCCAGCAGAAACCAACCCGCGAGGAGGCACTCGAGTACTATCGCAAGGTTGCCGAGCATTACCACCTCGACGTTCGCCAGTACGAGTGGGTGAAAACTGTAATGGGCGATGATGGAAACTTCAGCATCACGGCCACCGACCGCGCCGGCCGGCCCCACGACTACTGCACGCGCAAGGTGATTGCCTCCACTGGCTACTACGATCTTGCCAATCAACTCGGGCTTCCCGGCGAGGACCTGCCCAAGGTCTCGCACTATTACGCCGCGGCTCATCCCTACTACGATGCAGACGTGCTGGTGATCGGAGGCAAGAACTCCGCAGCGATTGCGGCTCTCGATCTGTGGCGTCATGGCGCGCGCGTCACACTAGTATATCGAGGCGCGCAACTGCACCACCACGTCAAGTACTGGATCAAGCCGGATCTGGAGAACCGGATCAAGAACAAGGACATCGAAGCTTACTTCAATAGTTCTGTGCAGGAAATCGGAGTGGACTTCGTCGTCATCGTCACCCCGCGCGGCCCCATCCGCCTGAAGAACGACTTCGTGCTGGCCCTGATTGGCTATCATCCCGACTACGACTTTCTGCGCAGCATGGGTATCGAGCTTTCGGACGACCAATGCCGTCCGGTCTGCGACCCGGTCTCGTTGGAAAGCAACGTCCCGGGAATCTACGTGGCTGGCGTGATCGTCGCCGGCTCACGGACCAACGAAATCTTCATCGAGAACGGCCGCTTCCACGGCAAGCAGATCGCCGACGACCTGAAGAGAAAGCTACTGCCTGCCTCGTAACCGGTCCATAGACAGAGTTCCGCACCCTCGCGTTCGATCCGAAGCCCAACAGCCGAAGCCCGATCTTTTGTTACCCTAGCCGTTCGCATGGAACCTCAACCAGAGCTCGCGGCTCCGTCCATTTCGCTCGCGGCATATTTGCGGCTCGTGCGCGGCAACCGCAATTTCCGCCGGCTCTGGCTGGCGCAGATTGTCAGCGAGATCGGCGACTGGTTTTACACGCTCTCCATCTACACTCTGTTGCTGCAGTTGACCGGACACGCGAGTTCGGTCGCACTGGCGCTCGTTCTTCAGGTTTTGCCGCAGACCCTGGTAGGTCCAACCGCTGGCGTGGTGAACGATCGTTTGCGGCGTAAGCATGTGATGATCGCGGCCGACCTGGTTCGCTTCGGTGTGGTGCTGGCCATGCTGCTGGTGCGTTCACGCTCCATGGTGTGGCTCGTCTATCCGTTGCTGCTGGCAGAAACTATCATGGCCGCGTTCTTCGAGCCGGCCCGCAGTTCCGTGATTCCGAACATCGCTGCGCGGGGAGAAGTGCTGATCGCCAACACGCTCTCATCAGCGACCTGGTCGGTGAATCTGCTGATTGGCGCTTCAGTCGGCGGAGTGGTCGCAGCTTTCTTCGGACGAGATGCGGTGTTCGTCCTCAACGCGCTGTCGTTTTTGGCCTCAGCCATTCTTATTGGAGGGATGCACTTCGCCGAGCCGCACGCCGAATCCGCGGCTCCGCTGCGTCCGCGCGATCTGGTCGACTTTTCTCCCGTGCTCGAAGGCATTCGGTACATACGTAATCACCGCACGCTGTTGCCCACAGTGTTCGCGAAAGCCGGCGAACTGATGATTGGGCCGAGCTGGGTGATCTTCACCGTGATGGGCGCGCATGAGTTCGCCGTGCATTGGCGCAACGTGGATGCCGCGCGCGGAGCGATGCTCGGGATGAGCATCCTGCTCGGCGGACGCGGCCTGGGAGCGCTCGTCGGTCCGCTGGTCTCGGCGCGCTGGGCGGGCCGCAGCGACCGGCGGCTGCAACTCGGCATTCTTTTTGGTTATCTCACCATCGCGGTGGGATACGGAGCGCTCGGGAGCAGTCGCACGGTTTGGATGGCCGCTGCCTGCGCCATGCTCGCGCACATGGGAGGATCGACGGTCTGGGTTTTCTCCACCACACTGTTGCAGCTTCATACTGACGACCGTTTTCGCGGCCGCGTTTTCTCCGCGGACTTGGGCTTCTCGATGTTTACCATCGCCGCGGGGGCTTACCTTTGCGGACGCTTGCTCGATTCGGGCGTGTCAGCGCGCACGGTCGCGACATGGACGGGATTTGTCATGCTGATTCCCGCAGCGTTGTGGGTGCTGGCGATGCGAGTGGGCAGGGAGCAAGACCAAGCGGAATCAGGATAATTGCTGACCTTCACCCGACCAACCGGTCAATCTTGGCGGCCATGATGAAGTCGCTCTCGGTGAGGCCGTCGATCTTGTGAGTCCACATCGTAACTTCGGCTTTGCCCCAGGCCAGCAAGATGTCGGGATGGTGACCTTGCTCCTCGGCTAGCGCTCCCACGCGATTCACAAACTCAAGCGCCTGCTTGAAGTCGGGGAAGGTGAAGGCGCGAGTGATGTGATGCTCGTTGATCACGCTCCACTTGGGGACGATTTTGTGCAGCGCCTTGAGTTCCTTGCCCTTGAGTGGAGGCACGCCTCCGCGGCAGGGGACGCATTTCTTGTCGGCTAGTTGTTCAGTCATGGCAAGACTCCGCCTGATAACTAGAACGGAATATCCTCATCCGTGATCGGTCCCGACCCCGCTGTAGCGTGCTCGGGTTCCGGCGTGCGCTGGTCGAAGTTGTTGCCGCCGCCGGCTGAGACGCCTCGCGAGCTTTCTTTGAAATCTCCGCCTCCGCTTTCGCCGCGTCCGCCGAGCAGGATCAGGTCGCTGGCTACCACTTCGGTCATGTATTTCTTTTGTCCGCTGGTCTTGTCGTCCCAGGAGCGGGTTTGCAGGCGACCTTCGATGTAGACTTTGCCGCCCTTCTTCAGATACTCGCCCGCAATCTCGGCCAGCCGCTGCCAGAGCACGACGTTGTGCCACTCGGTGCGGTCCTGCCATTCGCCTGCCTTGTCTTTGAAGCGCTCGTTGGTGGCGATGGTCAGCTTGGCCACGGGCGTGCCTTGCGGCGTGTACTTCACTTCTGGATCTTTCCCAAGATTACCGATCAGTTGAACCCGGTTCAGACTCTTTCCTGCCATGGGGTGCTCCTTCGCAGGGGTTCAGTATACCGGAAGGAATACGTCGCGGAGGTTTCTGGATATCTTATTCTCTGTTGAAATCCGTTCTGGGACAGGCGGGGGATGAAGCCCGGTCGATTCAGATTGGCGCACACGGCGCTGAAGCGGCCGCTCTTCCACGTCACCTTCGGCGGGGAATTTTGGCTTACACGAGAAGCACGTTATAATCGCGACATGCCTCCTGCACCCGGCGCCACCAAAGCGGTCGGTATGGTTCCTGACGAAATGAAGGCCGAACCCCGGTCCAAGGGCCTTACCACGCCTCGAAAGAAGAAGCCAAAGGAACTGGCGGTCATTACCGAGTGCTGCACGGGATGCGCCGGGTCGCCGGCTTGCGTGGAATATTGTCCCGTCGAAGACTGCATGTTCTGGGTGGCGGATGAAGACAGCACACCATTCGGGCGTATCGCGGTCGATCCCATTCTTTGCATCGGCTGCAAGAAGTGCCTCAGCAAAGGTCCTGACGGCTGCTTCCTCGACGGCTGCCCCTGGGACGCCATCGTTATGGTCGACACGGTTGAGGTGGAAAAAGAAGTCGGAGCGATGGCGATTTAGAAGCAATGGCCAGTGATCCGTGGCCAGCAAAAATCTGGGCTCCTACGAGCTGATCACTTCCTCTTCGGATTCTTTACAACTGCTTTCAACTTGGGGTCTTCCCCAGAGTGTTCGGGACTGTCTCCGGGCTCGGGGAAATCCGTGTCAGCGTCTTTGAGGATTGGGTCCTGGTCGCGGTGCCCGAGCTGCTCGGAGAGGCCAAGGTTGCCGTTGTGGTGGTGCTCTTCGGTTTCGATGGCACCCTTGGCGCCGTCGGGATCACCTTCAGAGATCTTCCTGTTCATTTTCATTGCGAAATGCTCCTGCTTGGGCAACCCTGCTTAGGGCAACACTATTGTCCGGGACGTGCGGGCGCGCCCGCTGCAACTCCCAGTTTGCGGAGGCGCTCGCGAGCCTGCAGCGCTTCGTTGGATTTGGGATAGCGCTGGATTACGTGACGAAGTTCCGCGACCCCGTCATCCTGCTTGCCGAGTTCAATCAACGAAAACCCTTTCTTCAACTGAGCGGACGCGGTCTTGTTTCCGGTGGGAAAGTTCTGCAAAACCTGGTCGTAGCTCTTCGCGGCCTGCGCATAGTTTCCCTGACGGAATTGAATTTCGCCGAGATAGAAGTAGCAGTTTCCGGCTAGATCGGTGTTGGGATAGAACTTGACGTAATCGGAGAACTCCTGGATGGCGAGATCGTTCTTGTCGGCGTTGTAATCGCGCAGCGCATTGTTATAGAGGACATCGGGCGGAGGAGCCTGCGCTGCCGCCTGCTGCTGCGCCTGTTGCGTGGCCTGCTGCGCGGCCAGACTTTGCTGGGACGACTGCATGTCCTCGAGTTGCTTGCTGACTTTGGCTAGACGAGCCTTGAGTTCGTCGAGCGTGTCGTTGAGCGCCTGGATCTGGCCGGAGAGCTGGTCGACGTGGGTGGACGAGTCTCCCTGCTGTCTTTGCAGCGTGGATTGCAGGGTGGTGAGGGCGCCCGTAACTTTGTTGATCGCGTCGGTATCCTGCTCGACCAGGTTTTTCATGACGCCCATGCGCTCGTCGAAGCTGCGCTGCATAGCAGTCATCTGCTCCTGCAGTTGCTGGACTTGAGTTTGCAGTTGAATCATTTCTTTGCTGGCCCCCCAAACCGGGGTGACTGCCAGCCAAAGCGTGGAGAGCAAGGCGATGAGGATGGAACAGCGTCGTAATGTCATAAGCGAAGGTACCTGAGATCTATTTTAGACGGGTTGGGGGCGCTGCGGGTTGGGAAGATTCGGATCGGGAACATGGAAAGGCAGGGGCGGAGGGTGGCTCCGCCCCTGCTTGCTACTTAACACCTCCGATTACTTTTGATAAACAAAATGGCCCCGGCGGTTCTGCTGCCAACAAGCCTCATTCTCTTCCAGGCAGAACGGTTTTTCCTTGCCGTAGCTGATGGTCTTGATGCGGCTGGCGTTGATGCCGGCCGTGGTCAAGGCATTCTTGACGGAACTGGCGCGCTGGTCGCCCAGGGCCAGGTTGTATTCGGTTGAGCCGCGGTCGTCGCAGTGCCCCTCAATCGTAAAGCTGACGTTGGGATGCTGATTGAGGAAGAGCATGTCTGCCTGTATGGAAGCGTCTTGATCGGCGCGTATGTTGGACTTGTCGTAGTCGAAGTAAATGTCCTTCACGTTCCGGCCGAATAAGTCTTCGTCAGTGGGGGACGGAGCGGCTGCAGCCGGGGGCGGCGGCTGAGTGACGGTGAGGCGCGTAGTTGCCTCCTGGGTTCCGCCAGCACCTTTGGCAACGAGGTGATAAGTGGTGGAATCGGTGGGGCTCACGGACTGGGATCCACTGGGTTGAACGGCACCGATGCCATCGATAGAAACGTCGGTCGCATTGGAAGTCTGCCAGGTCAGTGTGGCGGATTGGCCCGGCTGAACCGTATCCGGGCTAACCGAGATGGCAGCGGTGGGCGATGCTGCCGCTGGCGGCGGTGGCGGCGGCGGCGGAGCAGTTTTCTTCTTGCATGCACCGAGCATGAGAATGGCGGCCAGAGCGATGACGGTTGCGAGTGCCTTCAAAGTTTGACGTTTCATGTTCTTCCTCTTCACGTTTGATCCTCCTGCGTACCGGAAAATCGATTTCAAACTGCAACGAAGCTTTATTTCCAACTCCAGTTTGGTTGCGTGTTACGTCCAGTAAAAGTCAGCTGATGCAGCTTGGTGCCGTCGGCGAGCATCATCCAGATTTCCTCTTTGCCCGAACGGGTCGACTGAAAGACGATGTGGCGATTGTCCGGCGACCAAGATGGAGATTCGTGGCCTCCGCCATCGTGGGTGAGCTGTACCCATTGTTTGCTGGCAATATCCATCAGATAAATGTCGCGGGAGCCGGGCTCGCCTGGACCGTACTTGCGAGTCCACGCCAGAGTAAGGAATTGGCCATTGGGCGACCAACCAGGATCGACCGCGTAACCCTGATCCGTCATACGCTGTTGGTTGGTGCCGTCGGCCTCCATGGTGTAGACCTGGGGCAAGCCAGTGCTGCCACTGACGAAAGCGATCTGAGATCCGGTCTTGCGATTCCAGACAGGAGAGACGTCCGGACCTTTGCTTGCCGTTATGCGTCGAAGATTGCCACCGGAAGCATCGCAGACATAGATTTCGGAATTGCCGCCGCGAGAGGAGGAGAGCGCGAGTCGTGTGCCGTCTGGCGACCATGCAGGGGAGAGATTGGTGCCACCGAAATGCGGAAAGCTCACCAGGCGGTTGAGATCGATAGAGAACATGAGAATGTCCCAACCGGTTTTGGTTAAGGAACTGAAGGCGAGGCGGGAACCGTCGGGCGAGATGCGGGGCGAGAGCGAGACGGAACCCAGGTGAGTGAGTTGCCGCTGATTAGAGCCATCGTAGTCCATCGCCCAGATTTCCTTGTGGCCGGAGCGGTCGCTGACAAAATAGATTTCGCTCTCGGCGATGCCAGGAATGCCGCCGCCCAGACGAAAGATAATCTCGTCGGCGAACTTGTGGGCGATCAGGCGGGCAGCAGCGTCGGTGGGAACGTCGGTGTATTGCTTGCCGAGAACCTGGGGCGAAGCGGTGTTCTTAACGTCGTAGAGCCAGCCCTGGACGGTGAGTTTGCCGCTGGCCACTCCAAGATTACCGAAGGCCATCATGGCTGCGTTGGGCGGAGGGACGTTCCACAGGTTAAAGGTGACTTCGGCGGGCTGACCTGGCACCTGCAGCGGATAAAAGCTTTTGGAGACGAGTTCGACGACGCCGGAATTGTCCAGGTCGTTCCAGAACGTGTCGTTGAAAGTCTTGAGCAGAGCTTCGTTCTGGGGATCGGTGTTGGCAGGTTTGAAGTCGGGAACCGCCAGGCGGACTTTATCGACGCCGAGGCCGGAGCCGGTGCGCACCCAATCCTGAGCAGACGAAGTGGAAACAAGGAGTGCAGAGAGCAGAATCAGGCAGCTCAAAGCGCTGAGTATCCGTGCGCCGGATGAGATAGAGGGCGGGGTCTGGCTTTTTCTGTTTCTGGGTCTATCGTTCATCCGTTTGGAGCCGTTACTCGAACCCGGGCAAAAGGATACTGCGTACGAGAATATCGTACTCCGATATGTTTTCATTGGCAAGTTAAGTCGATCATAGTCGCAAGTCTGAACCTCAAGAATAATCAAGTGGATGCTCTATAGCGCGTTTCCTATCCCATATGCAGGAATTCTCGGCCATTGTTTTATGGATGCCCTTACGGGCCTGTAAGTACGCAACTTTATTTTTTGGAGTAATCAAACCAATACTCCACTGAGATCTTGCTGCCGCTGTAGTCCGAGGGCAACGGGCCAAAAGTGTCGATACGCTGCAGCGCCCGGACGGCGGACTGATCGAGCGATGGAACCCCGCTGGATTGCTCGACCTTCACGTTGGAAGGATGACCATCGCGGGCGACCTCGAAAGTAATGTAGACCCGCTGCGCGTTGTTGATCCCGGGATCGACTTCGTACTTCAGCCAATTTTCGGAAACTTTCCGTTGAATGACTTCAACATACCAGCCGTACCTAGTTCCAAAGTCGCCGCCGCCGCCAGTGACGCCGAAACCGCCTTTGGCGCCGCCAGCGGCAAAGCTGCCGTAAGGACCGCTGACCGGGCCGCCTTCGCCGAAAGCGACCTGATTGCTATCTTCTTGCGGCGCAGGCTG
>Ga0307476_10001106_pt1 | contig 17071 bp, 18 predicted proteins | sample atmos_gasesECM2C_2_FD_203314 | JGI IMG/M metagenome (GOLD analysis project Ga0307476, IMG submission 203314) | Hardwood forest soil microbial communities from Morgan-Monroe State Forest, Indiana, United States - atmos_gasesECM2C_05 | ecosystem: Environmental > Terrestrial > Soil > Temperate... | reverse complement strand
GGTGTCACCGTCGTCTGGCTCGAGGCTCTGGTGGAGCGCGACCAGAAGGTTTTCCCGATCCTCGTCGCTGAGCGCGAGCGCGTCTCGCAGGACCTGTTCGATCGCCACACCATGATCCTACCTCACGGCGGGCCGAGGTGCTGGCGGAAGAAGTCGACCTGGACGCGCTCGCGCGCGACGGCGAGCCTGGGGTCCGGCAGCATGTGGGTCGCCGACAGCGTGATCACCTCGGCGCGCTTGCCGGCGACGTAGAGCGCCTCGATCAGCGCGAGCGTGTGGGCGAAGTGGACGTTGTCGTCGGTGATGCCGTGGAGGACCAGCAACGGCCGGCTCAGTCGGGCGGCGTGGGTCAGCGCGCTGGTCGCGCGGTAGCCGTCGGGGTTGGCCGCGGGCGTCTTCATGTAGCGCTCGGTGTACGCGGTGTCGTAGAGCGTCCAGTCGGTGACCGGCGCGCCGGCGACCGCGGCCCGGAACACGTCGGGGCGGAGCAGCGCGGCCATGGTCGAGAAGTAGCCGCCGAACGACCAGCCGAACACGCCGACCCGCGCGAGGTCGAGCTCGGGGTGGCGGACCCGGATCGCCTGGAGCGCGGCGATCTGGTCGTCGAGCGGCACGGTGATCAGGTCGCGCAGGATCGCGCGCTCCCAGGCCCGGCCGCGGTGCGGCGTGCCGCGGCCATCGACCCGGACGACGATGAACCCGGCGTCGGCGTACCACTGATCCAGCACGTAGGCGTCGCGGCCGGCCTCGACCGTGACGACGTGCGGGCCGCCGTAGACCTTGAGCAGCACCGGATAGCGCCGGCCGTGGTCGAACGCGCGCGGCCGCGTGATCGCGACGTGGTGGATCCGGCCGTCGAGCGACACGGTCTCGAGCTGGGTGGTCGGTGCCACGCCGGGGCGCTCGGCCGCGCTCGGCAGCTCGCGCCGGCCGGCCGGGCCGATCGCGACGGTCCGCCGGCCGCCGGTGCGCAGCAAGCTGTCGATCACGACGCAGCCGTGGCGGGCGGCAGCCGCGCGGGCGACGCCGTCGCCGTCGGACAGCCGGACCGGCGCGCTGCCGTCGAGCGGGACCCGCCAGACGTCCTGGATCACCGGATCGGCGGACGCCTCGACGATCGCGGCGCCGTCGTCGATGCCGACCAGCTCGCGCAGCCCGAGCTCGGGCCGGGTCAGCGCGCGGACCAGTGCGCCGCCCGCGGCGCGGAGCTCGAGCACCCAGTGGCCGCTCGCCTCGGTCATCCACAGGAACCCCGAGCCGTCGTCGAGCCAGCGCGGCGCGCCGACGTCGGCGTTGAGCCACGCCTCGTCGTGCTCGGTCAGGATCGGCGTCCCGGTGATCGCGCCGCCGGGGCCGGGCGAGGCACCGGGGCGATGGCCGGAGCGCAGATCGGAGCGGGCATCGGAGCGGAAATCGACATCGAACGCGAGCAGCGCGAGGTTCTCCTGATCGCGGTCGAGCACCAGCGCGGTCAGCGGCCCGCGCGCCGGCCACTGCACCGACACCAGGTACTCGTAGCGGTCGCGGTCCCAGGTCAGCCAGCGCGGCTCGCCCGGCGCGCGCACGTCGATCACGCCGAGGTCGACGATCGCGTTCGGCGTGCCGGCGCGCGGATAGCGGAACGGCACCGGCGGGCGATCGTTGTGCCGGGCGTCGGCGACGTACAGGGTCTGGACCGGGCGCAGGTCGCTGCGCTGGAACACGATCTGCCGGCCGTCGGGCGCCCACCAGAACCCGCGGGTGCGGTGCATCTCCTCCTGGGCCGCGAAGTCGGCGACGCCGTACTCGAAACCCTCGGGGTGGTGGGTCAGCCGGCGCGGTGGCTCGCCGACCGACGCGATCCACAGGTCGCCGTCGCGCACGAACGCGACCATCGTCCCGTCGGGCGACAGGTGCGGATCGTAGACCGGGCCGCCCGGATCGATCGCCCGCGGCCGCGCGGCGGAGCCGTCGGGGTCCCCACCCCCGGTCTCGCTGCGCTCGATCCCACGGGGGGCTCTGCCCCCGGTCTCGCTGCGCTCGAGCAGGTACAGCCGGTCGCCGAGCGGCACCAGGACGGTCTTGCCGTCGTCGGACACCCCGACGTCGACCACGCCGCGCGTCGCGGTCCGCGTCCGCTCGCGGCGCGCGCGCTCGGCGTCCGACAGCTGCTCGTCGTCGGCGCCGAGCAGGTCGTCGGCGGTCGCCAGCGTGCGCAGCGCACCGTCGGGCGCGAGCTCGTAGAGGTCGGACGCGAAGCCGCGCGGTGGTGTGCGCCGGAACAGCACGGCGCCATCGCGCGTGATCGCGAGCGGGACCGGGATGCCGAGCCGCCAGTGGAAGGTCGCCGCGGCATCGGCGAGGAGCTGATCGTCGAGCGAAGGCCAGGCCGCCACGCACGAAGGATAACCGCGCGGCGCGGCGCGCGGAGGGGTGAATGGCCGGGCTCTGCGGGCCGGAGGGCCGGGAAGGCCCTCTCGATCGACGCCGGGGATGCCGATTTGTTGCCCGGGGCCGCGCGCCCCGGGACGATTCGCCCATGCCGACCACCGAACGCCGCCGCCGCCGCTCCGACCTCATCACCCAGGCCCTCACCTACCAGCTGACCGCGTGCTGCGAGGAGGGCCGGATGCATGCCATGGTCGTCGCCGACGAGGACGGCCTGCCGCTCGCGTCGTCGGGCGATCCCGGCGCGTGCGACGAACTCGCGGCCAGCATGGCGCAGGTCGCCGCGCGCACCGGCCAGTTCGCCGGCACGCTGTACCGCGGCGGTCGGGCCTGGGACGTCGAGATGGCCCGGATCCCGGTCGACGGCAGCCACCTCGTGGTGTGCGCGGTCGGCGGCACCGCCGAGCAGCGCTGGCGCCAGGTCGCACGGGGCGCCCGGGGCACGCAGCGGATCCTCGGCGCGGCGTGACCGGCGGGCCGGTCGGGCTGCCGAGCGCTCGACTTGCAGGTACCATGTGACCATGCGCACCTTGCTCCTGGCCTCGGCCCTCGTGCTCGCTGCCGCCGCCTGCTCGTCGAAGTCGCACGACCCGCTGTCGGCGAGCGATGCCCGCGATGTCCTGATCAACCGCAACTGGCTCGACCGCATGCCGGAAGGGACCACCGACCGGCTGCACGTCTACCGCTTCGTGCCCAACATGGGCGGCGGCGTCTACCAGGACCGCACCCTGTTCAAGGGCACCTTCGAGCTGTTCCGGTTCAAGGTCGAGCACGGCGATCACATCGTGTTCGACCTGCCCGAGACCCACGAGCAGGTCACCAGCCAGTTCCAGATCGAGCGCGTCGCCGGCCCGAAGCCGTTCGACCTCAAGCTCACGATCTTCAGCGATCCGCGCGGCCCGCACGTCTACTACGGCATGCGCGCGGAGACCGATCGCGACGGCCACCTGCTCGACGAGCGGCTGGCCGCCCTGCGGGGCGACTAGACCCGCGCGGCGGAGCCGCGACATTCACCCCTCCGCGCGTCGCGTCGCGCGGGTCAGACGCGGGCGGCGGAGCCGGCCTTTGCCTTGGGCTTCTTGGCGGGCTTGCCGTTGGCGGCGGCGACGCCATTGCCGCTGTGCGCGGCGCTCTTGAGCTTCTCGATCAGCGGGGTCTTCTCCCACGTGAAGTCGGCCTCGTCGCGGCCGAAGTGGCCGTAGGCGGCAGTCTTGCGGAAGATCGGCCGGCGCAGGTCGAGCTCCTTGATCAGCATGCCGGGGCGGGCGTCGAACGTCGCCAGCACGGCCCGGGTCAGCTTGTCGTCGGCGACCACGCCGGTGCCGAACGTGTCGACCAGCATCGAGACCGGCTCGGCGACCCCGATCGCGTAGGCGAACTGGACCTCGCAGCGCCGGGCCAGGCCGGCGGCGACGATGTGCTTGGCGATGTAGCGCGCGTAGTACGCGGCCGAGCGGTCGACCTTGCTCGGGTCCTTGCCGGAGAACGCGCCGCCGCCGTGGCGGGCGTAGCCGCCGTAGCTGTCGACGATGATCTTGCGGCCGGTCAGGCCGGTGTCGCCCTGCGGGCCGCCGATCACGAACCGGCCGGTGGGGTTGACGTGGATCTTGGTCTTGTTGCCGACCAGCTTGGCCGGGACGATCGGCTTGATCACGTACTCGCGGATCGCCTCCTCGATCGTCTTCTGCTTGACCTTGTCGTCGTGCTGGGTCGACACCACGATCGCCTCGACGCCGGTGACCTCGCCGTCCTCGTAGCGGACCGAGACCTGGGTCTTGCCGTCGGGGCGCAGGAAGTCGATGCCCTTGGTCTTCTTCTTGCGGACCTCGGCGAGCTTCATCGCGAGCTGGTGCGCCATCTGGATCGGCAGCGGCATCAGCTCCTTGGTCTCGTCGCACGCGTAGCCGAACATCAGGCCCTGGTCGCCGGCGCCCTGCTTGGCCGGATCGCCGCGATCGACGCCTTGCGCGATGTCCGGCGACTGCTGCTCGACCGCGACCATCACGGCGCAGGTGTCGGCGTCGAAGCCGATCTGCGAGCTGGTGAAGCCGATGTCGCGAACCACGCCGCGCACGATGCGCGGGAAGTCGAGCTGCGCCTTGGTGGTGATCTCGCCGGCTACCAGCACGAAGCCGGTCTTGGCCACGGTTTCGCACGCAACGCGGCTCAGCGGATCGACCACCAGGCAGGCATCCAGGATCGCGTCGCTCACCTGGTCGCACAGCTTGTCGGGGTGCCCTTCGGTCACGGATTCGGACGAGAACAGATAGCTGGCCATGGGTGGCGGGACTATTCAGTGACGGGACTCCGCTGTCAACGCTGCAAACGGGGTACGATGCGGGCGAGACATGCGGGCGCTGCTCGTTGCCTGGGGCGTTGCGGCGATTGGCTGCGGTGGTCATCCGCCAGTCCCCGGGCGCGGTGTGGTAGAGGCCGACCTCGGATCGTGGAAGTTCCGACGGTTCCAGGGCCCGTTGCTCGACGTCGAGGTCTGGGTCGAGGGCAACAAGGCCGAGGCGTACAGCGCGAGCTACATCACAGCAGACGCCGAGAAACGCGGGCGGATCGAGGACCGGGATCTGGTGAACGTGTTCGTGACCCGCTACGAATCTCCGGATGGGGTGCTCCGCGCCACGGTGAAGCTGGCGCGCAGGCTCGCGGCCGACAACGGCTATCAGGTCGACGAGAACAAGATCGCCGGGGCCCGCACGCTCAGCATCACCGGCCGAGGTGAGGCCTGGGTGATGTGGCCATCGAGCCGCTATGTCGTGAAGGTCGGAGGTCGCGGGCGCGCGGACGTCCCGGCGTCGATGGTCGAACCCTACGTCGATCGCTACCCGTCCCAGCTGCCCGGGGGCTCGCTCGAGGGACCCCTGCCGCCGGGTCGCGACGCGCCGCCGGCGACCCACAAGCCCGAGAAGCCGGCCTACGACCCCGGCAACCCGCGACCCGACGCCGAGCACTACGACCCGAACAAGGTCAAGCTCCCGGATCGCAGCGACCCGGCGGCCGGGGACCCGGACAGCAAGCCCGCCGCGGACGACGGCGACGCAGCCAGGCCCGCCAAGCCGGCCGACGCCAAGAAGAAGAAAGCCCGCTCCAGGTAAATCGCACGGCGGGGACAAGAAATGGCGCGCTGCCCTGGCATCCCGAGGCGGACGGGCCAGAATCCAGCCGTCGCGGAACCCCCAGGAGCACTGCGTGAACAAGATCTTTCTGATCGTGCTGTGTGTCGGCCTCGCGGCCTGCAACCAGAAGAAGGAGCAGGAGGGGCGCGAGCCGGTGCAGGCGGCGCCCGTGCCCGGGCCGGCGAACGCGGCGCCCGGCAGCGCGCCCGGCGCGGGCTCGGCGCCCGGTCAGACCGCAGCGCCGACCGGCACGATGGCCGCCGAGGCCGCGCGCCCCGCTTCGGGCGGCGCCACGATCCCGACGCCGGAGGCCTGCGCGAGCCCGAGCAAGCTGGCGTGCGCCGCGGGCCAGGTCGACGGATGCACCGGCGGGTTGACCTCGGTCCACGTCTGCGTCCCGTCCGACGCCAAGGCCGGGCCGCCGTGCGCGCAGGCCGCCGCGAGCTGCCCGAGCGACATGACCGACGCCTGCGGCTTTGCCCCGCCGTACGCCAGCAACCACGTCTGCATCGTCGTGCCCAAGCCGGCGCCGTGAGAAGCTGGCGCATGCTTCGCCAGCTGCGCACCAGCGCTCCCGATGCCGCGGCCGACCTGGCCGCGCTGCTCGACCGCAGCACGCGGATGGCCGAGGGTGTCGACGACGCCGTCGCGGCGATCCTCGCCGACGTTCGTGCTCGCCGCGACGCCGCGGTCGCCGAGTACACCCGGCGGTTCGACAAGCGCGAGCCGATCGCCGGTAGCTACGAGCTGCCGCGCGCCCGGTGGGACGCGGCCGCCGCCCAGGTCGCTCCGGCGCTGCGCGACGCGCTCGGCTTCGCCGCCGGGCGGATCCGCGCGTTCCACGATCGCCAGCGCGAGCCCGACCTCGATCTGACGCTCGACGGCGTGCGCCTCGAGCTCCGGGTCACGCCGCTGGCCCGGGTCGGGCTCTACGTCCCCGGCGGCACCGCGCTGTACCCGTCGAGCGTGCTGATGACCGCGATCCCGGCCAAGGTCGCGGGCGTCCCGGAGATCGTCATGGTGACGCCGGGCGCGTCGAACGAGGCGCTGCTCGCGGCGCGGCTCGCCGGCGTCGACCGCGTGTTCGAGCTCGGCGGCGCCCAGGCGATCGCGGCGCTGGCCTACGGCACCGAGACCGTGCCGCGGGTCGACAAGATCGTCGGGCCGGGCAACGCGTGGGTCGCGTCGGCCAAGCGCCAGGTCTACGGCGAGGTCGACATCGACTCGATCGCCGGCCCGTCCGAGGTCCTGATCATCGCCGACGGCGACGCCGACCCGGCGTGGGTCGCCGCCGACCTGATCGCGCAGGCCGAGCACGACACCGAGGCGCGCGCCGTGCTGGTCACGCCGTCGGCGGCGCTCGCGGCCGCGGTCGACGCCGAGCTGGCGCGCCAGCTGGAGGGCCTGCCGCGCCGGGCGATCGCCGAGCGCGCGCGCACCGGCCACGGCGCCGCGGTGATCGTCGAGTCGCTCGACGCCGCCGTCGAGCTCGCCAACCGGTTCGCGCCCGAGCACCTCGAGCTGCAGTGCGCCGACGCGCGGCGCATCGCCGCGGCCTGCACCACCGCGGGCGCGATCTTCGTCGGTCGCTACTCCTCGGAGGCGGCCGGCGACTACCTCGCGGGCGGCAACCACGTGCTGCCGACCGGCGGGGCCGCGCGCTACGCGTCGCCGCTCGGCGTCCACGACTTCCGCAAGCGGACGTCGCTGATCGAGTACGACGCGGCCGCGGCCGCGGCCCACGCCGACGCGATCGCCGCGCTCGCCGCGTGCGAGGGCCTCGACGGCCACGGCCGGTCGGCGCTGCTGCGCCGGGGCCGGGCATGACCGGGCCGCCCGCCGGGACCGGCGCGGGGAGCGGCGATCTCGGCCTGGGCCTGCTCGCTGCGCGCGTGCCCGAGCCGCTGCAGCGCACCGCGGCGTACGACGTGCCGGTGCCACCGCGCCTGGTCGCCAAGCTCGACGCCAACGAGCTGCCCTACGCGCTGCCCGCGGAGCTGCGCGGAGAGCTCGGCCGCGCGCTCGCCGAGGTCGCCCTCGAGCGCTACCCCGACGCCGCCGCGCGCCGGCTGCGCGAGGTCGTCGTCCGCCAGCTGTCGGCGACCCCGGATCCGGCCGGCGGCCCGGGCGCCCGGATCCGCCCGATCACCGGGGATCAGGTTTGTTCGGCAACGGCTCCGACGAGCTGATCGCCATGCTGTGCTCGGCGTTCTCGGCCCGCCGCGGCGACCGCCCCGCCGCGATCCTCGCTCCGTCGCCGAGCTTCGTCTACTACCGCCTGTCGGCGATCGCGCGCGGCGTCGAGCCGATCGAGGTCCCGCTGACCCCGCAGTTCGAGCTCGACGAGCCGGAGATGCTGCGCGCGATCGAGCACCACCGGCCGAGCGTCGTGTTCCTCGCGTTGCCCAACAACCCGACCGGCACGCTGTGGCGGCTCGGGTTCGCCGTCGAGCTCGCCGCGCGGTTCCCCGACACCGCGATCGTCTCCGACGAGGCCTACTTCGCCTACTCCGGCGCGACCTCGCTGCCGGTGCTCGCCGACCACCCCAACCTGGTCGTCATGCGGACGCTGTCCAAGCTCGGCATGGCCGGCCTGCGCGTCGGCTTCACGATCTCGTCGCCGGCGATCGCCGCCGTGCTCGAGAAGCTGCGGCCGCCCTACAACCTGAGCGCGCTCGACCAGCGCGCCGCCGAGTTCCTGCTCGAGCACGCGAGCGCGTGGTGCGCCGAGCGCGCCGCCGAGGTCGTCGCCGAGCGCGGCCGGCTCGCCGCCGCGCTGTCCGCGCGCGGGTTCGAGGTGTTCCCCAGCGCGGCCAATCTGCTGCTGATCCGGACCTCCGGAGCGACCGCGCTGTGGCAGCGCCTCGCCGCCGCGGGCATCATGGTCCGCCGGTTCGATGCCGGCCCGCTCGCCGGCTGCCTGCGGGTCACCGTGGGGACCCCCTCCGACAACGCCGCGCTGCTCGCCGCGCTGTGAGGCGGCCTGCCCCCGGGACGCCGCGGCTGCGAGAACCGCGTTGGGTACGGGGGTCCTCCCCGTGGGGAGTGGACTCGCCATCGAACCGGGAGTGATGCAGAAGCTTCAGCCAAGCTCGACCTTCAAGCCACTGAAACTACTTAAGTTACATTTCCTTCCCCCGATCCCTCTGCGGGGTGCGCCGCGGCTTGCATGAGTCCTCGGGTCACCAATCGCCCCCGGGGATCCACGATGCGCATTGCACTTCTGCTCTCCAGCCTCGCGTTCGCAGCTTGCACCGTCGGCGAGATCGACAACGAGAACAGCATGGGCTCAGGGAGCGGGAGTGGGAGCGGGAGTGGCAGCGGCAGCGGCAGCAACATGGGGGTCGACCCCAATGCCTGCATCGACCCGCTCGCGACGCCGGATATGGAGCACAAGCACCTCGTGGGCGGGACCGGTAACGCCGGGCAGAACTGCATCCAGGCCGGCTGCCACCTCAACAACAGCCTCGGCGCGGGTGCACCCGGGTTCCAGTTCGCCGGGACCGTCTACAAGACGGGCACGACCAATCCGGCCGCCGGCGCGGTGGTCAAGATCATCTCGAACAACATGGTGGTGTCCCAGGTGTACACCGATCAAGTCGGGAACTTCTACATCGCCGCAGGGACCCTCTCGGGCGCGTTCACCGCGAGCACCAATGTGTCGTCCTGCCCGACCGTGACGAAGATGGTGACCTCGCTCGTCGGCGGCAGTGGCGGCGGCGCGAACAGCTGCAACTCGTGCCACACGACCGGCGCCAACGCGCAGGCAGCGCCGATCTCCCTGTAGCGCTCGCCGGCGGCTATCGCTTCTGCTTGGACACCGCGATCAGCCGGGCGTAGGCCTCGGCGGCGACGCGGCAGACCTGCTGGAAGTCGTCGAGCTCGAGCGGGGTCAGCTCCTGCCCGTGGCCGTAGAGCACGTTGACGACGCGCTTGCCGATCGCGATCGCGCCGGCGGTGACCAGCGGCGGCTCGGCGCAGTGCAGGACCTTGTAGAGGTACGAGTTGATGGTCGACGGGGCGAGCGGGCCGTGGAACACGCCGGTCTCGGCGGCGACCGCGGCCTGGACGACCGACGGTGCGCCGAGCGGGACCAGCAGGTGCTCGACGCTGGCGTGGCCGGGGAGCTCGCCGATCGCCTTCCAGCCGAACGCGAACTGGTCGCGCACGGTGAACACGACGGCGGCGTCGAACGTCGCGGCGGCGTAGCCGAGCAGGATGTCGACGATGCGGTTGCGATCGGGGGCCGCGGCGAGCTCGCGCAGCGCGGCGTCGGGGCGCAGCGGCAGCGGGGCGGTGGGGTGGGCCGCCGGGCGCGGCGCGGTGACCGGCGCGGACGGCGCGAGCGGCGTGGCGCTGGGCGCGGCCTCGGCGGGCGCGGCGTCGTCGGCGTCGAGCGTGTCGATCAGGTCCTCGGCGTCGAGCTCGAGGGCCTCGGACTCGTCGAACTGCTTGGCGATCAGGGCGCTGCGCAGCCGCGGGCGCGGGCCGGGTGCGGCGATCGGAGCGGCCGGCACCGGGGGCAGGCCGGGGAGCGGCGGAGCGGGCAGGCCGGCGTCGATCGTGGCCTCGTTGCCGCGCGGCGAGTCGCCGAAGTGGAGGAACCGCGCCGGCCGGGCGACGCCGTAGTAGCGCTCGATGTAGTAGTAGATGCGGAGCTCGGGCGCGACGCGCGGCAGCACGCGGTAGCCGGTGATCGAGGCCAGGGCGTCGAGGATCGCGAAGTCGTGCGGGTCCTCCATCGCGGCGATCAGCTGGCGGTCCTGGACGACCAGGGGGACGCACTTGTGCTTGAACGCCTGCGAGGGCTGGAGCAGCCGCACCGCGGCGCGCTTGGCGCGCTCGAGCATGGCGCCGGTGGCGATCGGGATGCCGAGCTCGAGGCCGAGGTACACCGTGAGGGCCTCCAGATCGACCATGTCGTGCTCGAACAGCACGGTGCCGATCCGGCCGCCATCGCGGGCCTGGAAGCCGAGGGCGTCCGCCAGCTGTGCCTCGGTCAATCGACCGTCCCGCACCAGCATCTCGCCGAGCCTCATCTGCCTGCGAAGGTATCACGGACGTGCTATCGCAACGGGATGCGCGCATGGCTGGTTGCGATCGCCGTCGTCGGGTGCGGCGGCACGTCGGACGAGTCGAAGCCGGTGCCGTCGCCGCTGCCTCGCCCGGCCGAGCCCGCGCCCGCGCCGCCCGCGCCGCCCGACTTCCCGGACGGCACGCGGTCGCTCGAGCTGCGCCGGACGGTCGGCGTGCGGCTCGAGCCGGGCGACGACGCCAAGCGGATCGGCAACGTCGCGGTCGACACGCGGGTCGCGTGGCTGCGCACGCAGGCCGGCCGGGGCTGCGACCGGCCGTGGATCGAGATCCGGCCGCGCGGCTGGATCTGCGGCGACTACGTCGAGCCGAGCAAGAAGCCGCCGTACGGCCAGGAGGTCCCGCACCTCGACCGCGGCGAGCTGGTGCCGGGGATCTACGGCAAGGTCACGGCGCCAGCGTCGGTGACGTACGCGCTGGAGAAGCCCGAGCGCAAGAAGCCGACCCGCAAGGGCGCCGGTGCCCGGAAGGAGGGTCGCGAGGCGCGCAAGGATCCGAAGGCGTCCGAGCGGCGACCGGGGCGCAGCGTCGAGGAGCTCGCGCCGGCGGCGCCGCCTCACATGGTCGAGGACAAGCCGCTGGTCGGCTCGATCAACGTCCGGCAGTACGAGGAGGTCGCGGTCGGCGGCCGGCTGTACTGGAGGATCGACAAGAAGGACAACGAGTACGTGCTCGCGGCCGCGATCACGCTGCACCACCCGTCGTCGTTCGGCGGGGTCCGGCTCGGCGACGACACCGGGCTGACCGCCGCGCTGGGGTTCGTGTCGCCGCGGTGGGGCGCCGGGCAGGCCTACACGACGAACGCGGCGCAGGGCGGTGGGATCAACCGCCAGCTCGCGGCGCGCACGCCGCTGGCGATCCTCGAGACCGCGGTCGACAAGGCGGGCAAGCCGACCGCGTACCGGATCGGCGCCGCGGAGTGGATCGCCGCGGCCGACGCCCGCGCGTTCCAGCCCGCGCCACCGCCGCCGCTGCTGCTGCCCGGCGAGCGCTGGATCGACGTCGACATCGACGACCAGATCCTGGTCGCCTACGAGGGCGACGTCGCGGTCTACGCCACGCTGGTGTCGTCGGGCGGCACCACCACGCCGACCGAGACCGGCGTGTACCGCGTGTGGCTCAAGGAGTCCGAGGCCGACATGAAGGGGCTCAACGGCGAGGACCCGTACTCGGTCGCGACCGTGCCGTGGACCGAGTTCTTCTCGCCGGAGAAGGGCCTCGCGCTGCACACCGCGTACTGGCACGATCAGTTCGGCACCCGGCGCAGCCATGGCTGCGTCAACCTCGCGCCGCGCGACGCGCGCTGGCTGTACTTCTGGAGCGAGCCGCAGGTCCCGGCGGGCTGGACGATGGCGGCCGGCATGCCCGAGGCGCCGGGCTCGATCGTCCGGATCCGCACCCGGGACGATCCGGCTCCCGAGGCCAAGGGCTACGCCAAGAAGGTGCTGGAGGCGCGCCAGCAGAGCGCGCCGATCAAGGGCTGACGCCGCGCCAGGCGGCCCACGCCAGCCACAACCAGCCGACGAGGAACGCCAGGCCGCCGAGCGGCGTGATCGCGCCGAGGCCCTTCGCGCCGGTGAGCGCGAGCGCGTAGAGCGATCCGCTGAACAGCACGATGCCGACCTGGAAGATCCAGCCGGCGATCTGCGCGCCGCGGACGGCCGAGCTCGCGACGACGCCGGCGGCGATCAGCGCGAGCGCGTGATACATGTGGTAGCGCGCGCCGGTCTCGAACACCTCGAGCGCGCGGGCGTCGAGCCGATCGCGGAGGCCATGCGCCGCGAACGCGCCCGCCGCGACGGCGAGCGCGGCGTTCAGCGCGCCGAGCGCGATCCAGCCGGAGCGTGGTTCTGGCATGGCGCGACTGTAGCGCCAACGCCGAGGTCCCGGCACCGATCCGCCGCGAGGACCGGCGGGTTCGCCGTCGGACGGATCGCGATCGCGGAGCTCACCCGGCGCGCGGGTTCGCTCGCATCGCGGGTCAGACGACCGGCAGCCGGCGCGCTGCGGGGGTGGGCTCGGAGGCGGCCACCGCGGCGAGCACCCGGGCCTCGGCCGTATCGAGCGCGGCGACCAGCGGCTCGCCGAAGATGTCGGCGAGCGCGTCGCGCGTGATCCGGTACAGGCTGGGCCCGTCGACGTGGGCGCACGAGTACTCGGGGTACTCGTCGGCGATCACGATCGAGTCGGTCTCGTAGGACAGCGGGAACAGCCGGCAGATCGCCGGCTTGACCCCGCGGAGGTCCCAGCCGCCCTCCAGCGCGGCGCGGTGGATCGCGCAGCCCCGGCCATCATGGGCCAGGAAGATGCAGCCGCCGGCGTGGACCTCGGTGCGGACGACGCGACCCGAGGGGTAGTCGGCGTCCTCCTCCTCCTCGGGGGAGAACCAGCGGGCGTCGCGGACCTCGGGGGCGAGCACCGCGCGGATCTGGTCGGCGCGGGCATCGATCGCCGCGCGCTCGCCGAGGTCGACGTCGCAGCCGTACTGGCAGCAGGCGTCGAGCTGCTCGCGCTGGGTCGCGAGCATCGTGCAGCGATGCGTCATGCAGTCGGGGGCGAGCCGCCGGGTGAAGATCGACGCCCAGACGAAGCGGAACCGGGGGTGATCCAGTGCGATCACGGGCTCGTCCATGGCGCGTAGGTCTATCAAATCGCGGCGAGATCGGCGAGCAGCGCGGCCAGGTCGATGCGCGGGCCAGGGCCGCCACCGGCGGCCGCGGCGGCCGCGGCGTCGACGGCGTACAGCGTTGCCGACAGCGTGGCCTGGTCCAGCACGCAGTCGGGATCGGGCGCGGTCCGGGTGAAGTTCCGGTGGCATGCCTGCACCACCGGCAGCGCGCCGCGCAGCCGGATCGGGACGCCGTGCGAGCGGCAGACCAGGGGCCGCGCCGCATAGATCCTGCAGCGCCCCGCGGCATCGAGCCCCGCGCAGCGGTCGGAGGGCCCTTGGTTCGCGAGGTTGCGGCGCTGCTCGGCGGGCCAGGCGGCGACCTGGGCCCGGATCGCCGCCGCCTCGACCGCCGTGATGGTCAGCCGGACATGGCAGCAGTCCGAACAGCCGGTCGCGCACTGCATGTCCGCGCCGTGGCGATCGGCCACCCGAGCAAAGAAACCATCGACCTTGCTGGCCAATTCCTCGAACCGGGTCACTGCACCAGGGATAGCACGTGGTTAGAATCCCCTCGCCATGGATCTCAACGACATCGTCGTGTTCACCAAGGTCGTCGAGACGAAGAGCTTCACCGGCGCGGCCGAGCAGCTCGGCCTGCCCAAGTCGACGGTGAGCCGCAAGCTGGCGCAGCTCGAGGAGCGGCTCGGCGTCCGGCTGGTCCAGCGCACCACGCGCAAGCTCGCGCTGACCGACATCGGCCAGGCGTACTACGAGCGCTGCGCGCGGATCGTCGCCGACGTCGCCGCCGCGGAGCAGCTGGTCACCGACATGCAGTCGACGCCGCGCGGCCGGCTCCGGATGACCGCGCCGGTCGATCTCTCGATGCGCTACCTCGGGTCGATCATCGCGGACTTCCTGGCGATCCACTCCGACATCAACATCGAGCTCGAGGCCAGCGACCGGATCGTCGATCTGATCGAGGAGGGCTTCGACCTCGCGGTCCGGTTCGGCACGCTGCCGGAGTCCACCCTGATCGCGCGCCGGCTGTGCTCGATCAGCGCGGTGATGTGCGCATCCCCGGCCTACCTCACCAAGCGTGGCACGCCGACGACGATCGAGGAGCTCGACGAGCACGACCGCGTGCTGTTCACGCCGAGCCCGCGGACCCAGAGCTGGACGATGAGCCATGGCGACCAGATCTACGAGTTCGGCCGGCCGGCGCGGTTCGCGAGCAACAACGTCGGGGCGTGCTACGAGGCGACGGCGGCGGGCGCCGGCATCGCGCTGCTCACCGACTTCATCGTCGCGCGCGACTGCGAGCAAGGCACGCTGAGCTACGTGCTGCCCGACTGGACCGGCCGCGCGATCGAGGTCAACGCGGTGTACCCGGCGCGGCAGAATCTTCCGCCACGCCTGTCGCTGTTCCTCGACCATCTCGCCAGGGCGCTGTCACCGCCGCCGTGGGCGATCTCCGCACCCTCGACATAGGCGCACGGGGTGCGAGCTGTCACCGTGCCGCCGGTGGAACATCCTGTCCCGCCCGTGCGGCTTGCCGGGGTCCGAGGCCCACGCTTAGCTGGTGCATGTCCAACATCGCAGAGCTCGAGAAGAAGCTGAATGACGCCATCCTGTCCGGGAAGGCCATGGAGGCGTTCGAGGAGCTGTACGACGACAACGTCGTGATGCAGGAGAACTCCGAGCCCGAGTACCGCGGCAAGGACTTCAACCGCAAGCGCGAGCAGGAGTTCTTCCAGAGCGTCGAGGCCTGGCACGGCGGCGCGGTGCTGGCGTCGGCGGTCCACGGCGACGTGTCGTTCTCCGAGTGGACGATGGACGTCTCGCTCAAGGGCGTCGGCCGGATCCAGATGGACCAGGTCGCGGTCCGCCGGTGGAAGAACGGCAAGATCGTCCACGAGCGGTTCTATCACAAGTGATCGGCACGGCTGCCGCCGACGGTGATGATGACCGGCGACGGCGCGGCGGACGGCGGGTCCGGCGCGATCTCGATCGGGACGTCGAGGAACGCCTGGATCGTGGCGATGTTGGTGGTCGCGTGGAGCGATGGCGGCAGGGTGCGGAACCGGCCGCCGCCGGCGACCGCGAGCGGCAGCAGCAGCTGATCGGCGAGGTGGACGCCGACCGGGACGTCCGCGGCGAGGAACGCGGCGATCTCGTCGCACGCCTGCTCGGCGACCCGCTCGGCGCGCAGTCCCTTCTCGCCGAACGCCGACACCAGCTCGCGGCCGGCCGCCCGCTCGATCTCGACGAGCAGCACGTTGGCCGGCCCGGCGCCGCGGACGTCGCGGATCTCGCACTCGGCGGCGGCCAGGCCGAGCCGGCCCTGCACGACCGCGTGCTCGCGCTCGGCGACGTGGGTCGGCAGCCGCGACAGGATCGCCGTGGCGCAGCGCGCCGTGATCGGCCCGGCGTCGACGATCTCGATCGGGCGCAGCGTCCCGCCGGGCTCGACGGTCAACGTGACCTGACCGTGCCCGGTGCCCGGGCCGCGCTGCGGCTCGCCGCCCGACGCGAAGCCGTGGCGATCGAGCCCGATCTCGACCCGCGCACCCATCGCGCGCAGGTGCGGCAGCCACACCCGGTCGAGGAACTCGAACGGCGGCGCGAGCGGGTTGTGGGTGCCGCCGCGGATCACCGCGCGCAGCGCCACGCCGGCCGCGATCGCCGGCACCAGGAGGGTCTGGACCACCAGCGTCGTCGACCCCGCGCTGCCGATGTCGAGGTCCAGCGCGCCTCCGGTGATCGACCCGGGCCGGAACGCGAGCTGCTGCGAGCCGACCTGGGCACCGCGGACCTCGGCGCCGCACAGCCGGGCCGAGGCCTCGACGCACGCCAGGTGCTGGCGGCGCAGCCCCGGCCTGGCCCGCCCGGCCCGGATCCGGGACATCTCGAGCGGCCGGCCGGTGAGCATCGACAGCGCGAGCGACGTGCGCAGGATCTGCCCGCCGCCCTCGCCCTCGGACCCGTCGATCACAACCGGCGCCGCGTCGCGCGGGCCTTCACCTGATGACTCTGTGCTCACCTGGGCTTCCATGCGTCCGTCGCCGCCTACCCCTTGACGCACACGACCTGGCGCAGCTCGTGGACGACGTCGACCAGGTCGGCCTGGGCGGCCATCACGGCGTCGATCGGCTTGTAGGCCCCGGGCGTCTCGTCGATCACCGCGGCGTCCTTGCGGCACTCGACGCCCTCGGTCGCCCTCGCGTGATCGTCGAGCGTGAACCGCCGCCTGGCCTCGCCGCGCGACATCGCACGGCCCGCGCCGTGGCTGCACGAGCAGAACGACTCGCGCTCGCCCTTGCCGCGCACGATGAAGCTGCGCGCGCCCATCGAGCCCGGGATGATGCCGAGCTCGCCGAGCCCGGCGCGCACCGCCCCCTTGCGGGTCACGAACACGTCCTTGCCGAAGTGGTGCTCGCGCTCGACGTAGTTGTGGTGGCAGTTGACCGCGAGCTCGCCGAGCTCGAACGGCGGCAGGCCGACGTCGGGCCCGCGCGCCGCGGCGACGACGCTGGCCATCATCAGGTCGCGGTTGGTGCGCGCGAAGCGCTGCGCCCAGCCGACCGCCGCGACGTAGTCCCGGAAGTGGCGGGTGCCCTCCTCGAGGTACGCCAGGTTGGCGTCGGGCAGGTTGCGGAGGTGCCGCTTCATGTCGTCGCGCGCGAGGTCGATGAAGTACGTGCCGATCCGGTTGCCGACGCCGCGCGAGCCCGAGTGCAGCATGAACCACACGCGATCGCGCTCGTCGAGGCAGACCTCGATGAAGTGGTTGCCGGTGCCGAGCGTGCCGAGG
>Ga0307476_10001105_pt1 | contig 17072 bp, 15 predicted proteins | sample atmos_gasesECM2C_2_FD_203314 | JGI IMG/M metagenome (GOLD analysis project Ga0307476, IMG submission 203314) | Hardwood forest soil microbial communities from Morgan-Monroe State Forest, Indiana, United States - atmos_gasesECM2C_05 | ecosystem: Environmental > Terrestrial > Soil > Temperate... | reverse complement strand
TCCAATCGGTGCGAGCCACCCGGGCCTTGGCCGCGGCGAGAGTGGATAGCCCCTCGGCTTGAGCAAGAATCGCGCTCATGGATCCAGTTGTAGATCGCTGCGGGGACTCATGCATCCCGAATCTTGCTCCCCGGGAGCGAGGTCCGTGCGAGACTTCCCTTCCGGGACCCGGAGGTCGTCGAGTGTCACCGTTTGGAAGCGAATTGCGCCGACGCCGTTTCGGAGCAGGCGTGTACGGCGCGCTCGCGCTCATGTTGGCCTGGTCATGGCTGGTGTCAGCCGAAGAGCCGAAGTCCCTGACGGCCATTCTGCTCGTCGCGCGCGCCGAGCTGCCCGATCCGGATTTCGCGGACTCGATCGTGTTGGTGATGAACAATCTCGGCCCGGCGCCTGTCGGTCTCATCATCAACCGTCCCACGCCCGTTACGGTTTCGCAGCTGTTCCCGAATCTCAAGCAACTGGCGCAGGTGCACGACAAGGTGTACTTCGGCGGACCGATCGGAATCGGCTCCGTTTGGTTCCTGTTTCGCTCGGCTGCACGCCCGGCGCACGCGATCCAGGCTTGTGAAGGCACTTATGTGAGCGCGGACCGCGGGTTACTGATGCGGCTGCTGGGCCGGGACAAACCCATGGACAGCCTGCGCATCTTCGTCGGCCATTCGGGGTGGGGGCCGGGTCAGCTCGAAGCCGAGGTCGCCCACAAGGACTGGACCCTGCAGCGCGCCGATCCCGCGGCGATTTTCAAGGGCAACTCCGAGCATCCGTGGCCGGAGCCCCGGACCCCAAAGCGCAGCACCTGAATGGAGTGCAGCGCGCTCGAGCCGTGGTGAATCCGTATCTGGTCGTCATCGCGGCCGTCCCCCTGCTCATCTGGCTCTACCTGCTGCTTGGACGGGGGGCCTTCTGGCGCGCGGCCGTGCGCGTGGCTGCCCTTCCGGCGCCGCCGCCGCGCTCGGTCGTCGCTCTCATCCCGGCCCGTAACGAAGCGTCGGTCATCGCGACGGCCGTCGCCTCTCTGGCACAGCAGACCTTCACGGGAACTCTCCATCTGATCGTGATCGACGACAACAGCAGCGATGGCACCGCGGCAGCGGCGCAAGCCGCCGCCCAGGATGCCGGAGCCTCCCGCCGACTGAGTGTGATCCACGGCGCCTCGTTGCCGCAGGGTTGGACCGGAAAGCTGTGGGCGCTGTCGCAGGGAGTTTCCGCCGCGGTGCGCTTCGCTCCGGACTATCTCCTCTTCACCGATGCCGACGTCGAGCACGGCCCGCGCAGTGTTGAGTCACTGGTCGCCGAGGCCGAGGCGCACGAGCGCGATCTGGTCTCGCGTATGGTGCGACTGTCGACGGCCACTGCGCCGGAGCGCCTGTTGATCCCGGCCTTCGTGTTTTTCTTCTTCAAGCTCTATCCTCCCGGTTGGGTCGCGGCGCCCGGGCGAAAGACCGCAGCGGCAGCCGGCGGCTGTATCCTGCTCCGCCCGCAAGCCCTGGAGAGGGTTGGTGGACTTCAATCGATTCGCTCTTCCATCATCGACGATTGCGCGCTGGCCCGGACCGTGAAGGCATCCGGCGGCCGTCTCTCACTGGAGCTGACACGGGAGGCTTGCTCTCTGCGGGAATATCCGTCGTTTGCGGCAATCGGATCTCTCATCTCCCGTACGGCCTTTGCGCAGCTCGGCCACTCGTACCTGGCGCTTGCTGGCACACTGCTCGGTATGGCCCTCACCTATCTGCTGCCGCCGGCGTTGATTCTCGGCGGCGACCCCGTGGCTGCGTCGATCGGTGCAGCAACGTTGCTGCTGATGAGCCTTTGCTATCTCCCGACGATTCGCTTCTACAGGCTCTCCCCACTGCGGTGTCTCTGCCTGCCGGTGATTGCGGTCTTCTACATGGGTGCAGTAATCCATTCCGCCGTGCAATACGGGCGCGGCAGGGGAGGTCGCTGGAAGGGGCGGGTGCAGGATGCCTGACATCCGCTTGGGTCTCGACACCGGCGGGACGTACACCGACGCCGTAGCGCTCGACGGACGGGGTCGGGTCGTCGCGAGCGCCAAAGCGCTCACCACTCATTGGGATCTGTCGGTGGGACTCGCCGAGGCCATCCGCGCGGTACTCGGCAGGCTTGTGCCGCCCACGGGCCGCGAGAATGTCACGCTGGTCTCGGTCTCGACGACTCTCGCCACCAATGCGGTCGTCGAGAACCGCTTCAGCCCGATCTGCACGCTCCTCATCGGATTCGACGAGCGCATGGTCGAGCGCTCGGGTCTCCGGCGCGCCGGCGGCATCATCGTGCGAGTGCGCGGCGGCCACGACCCGGCGGGCGAGGAGTCCGAGACACTCGATGAAGCCGCGATCGAGGCGGCCGTGCGCGAGCACGACTCGCGTGTCGAGGCCTTCGCGGTCGCCTCGATGTTCTCGGTTCGCAACCCGGCCCACGAGCGGCGTGCCCGCGAGTGCATACGCGCTGTCTCGAGCAGGCCGGTTACCTGTAGTCACGAGCTGAGCTCGCAGCTCGATGCGCCGAAGCGCGCCCTGACGGCGGCGCTCAACGCCCGATTGACACCACAGATCGCGCACCTCCTCGAAGCCTTGCGCACCGTGCTGCAGCGCGAGTCGATCGCGGCACCGATGATGATCGTCAAAGGAGACGGAACGCTGATGCGGGCCGAAGTGGCGCTCGAGTATCCGGTGGAGACCGTGCTTTCCGGGCCGGCGGCGAGCGTCGTGGGAGCAGGTTTTCTCAGCGGGCTGCAGGATTTCGTGGTCGCCGATATGGGTGGCACCACTACAGACGTGGCGATCGTCATCGACGGCCGGCCGAGCGTGCGTGCCGAGGGGGCAGTCATCGGCGGCTGGCGCACCATGGTCGAGGCGATCGACGTCCACACCTGCGGTCTCGGGGGCGATAGCGAGGTGTACTTCGACCGCGAACATCGGTTGACGGTCGGCCCGCGCAAGGTTGTCCCGCTCAGCCTGCTCGCGCAGCAGTTTCCCTCGCTGTTGACCGACCTCCAGCAGCTCGCTGCCGCGAGCCGTCCGCAGGCGTTCGCGCCGCAGTACGCGCTGCGCAATCCGGGGCGCGAGGCAGCAGCGGGTTTGGACCGATTGGAGCAGCGGGTCTGGGATGCGCTCGCCGAGGTTCCACGGCGACTCGCGGAGATTGCGCGCACCGCCCAGGGAGTCGAGGCGCTGCGTCGACTGGTCGATCGGGGTCTCGCGACTCTGGCCGGATTCACCCCGAGCGACGCGCTCCACGTCCTCGGCCGGCAGCGGGACTGGAGCGTTGAGGCTGCGCGGCTGGGCGCGGTCATCCTCGCCAGTGAAGAGCGCAACGCGAGCGGCCGCAGCGACGCGGAAACACCGCAAGTGTTCAGCGAGCGCACGTACCGGCACGTTTTGCGCGCTGCGACACGCGTCGCGCTCGAGAGCGCTCTCGCCTACGATCCTGGCATCGAGCCGCAACATGGCCGTTGGGGGCCGCTCGAGACACTCGTCGACAGCGTCACCAGCGGACGCTCATTCTCGCGGCTCGTCGATACGCGCGTTCGACTCGCAACGCCGCTGATCGCGATCGGAGCTCCGGCGGGCGCCTACTATCCGGAGGTCGCGCGGCGCCTCGGCGCGCAACTACTCGTGCCCGAGCATGCGGCGGTGTGCAATGCCGTCGGCGCGGTGGCCGGTGTCGTCTCCGAGATGGCAGAAATTCTCGTCAATCAGCCGGCATACAAGGTTTTTCGTGTGCACGATCCGGCCGGCATCCGCGACTATGCGGAGCCCGAGAGTGCCCTCGCGCACGCGCGTCGCGTCTCCTGCGAGCTTGCGCTGGCGGCTGCGCGGCGCGCCGGTGCGAGCGATCCGCATGTCGAGACGTCAGTCCTCGAGCGCCGTGCCCACGCCGGCGGTCCGGATGACTACCTCGCCGAAGCGACCGTGCGCTCGCGCGCCACCGGGCGGCCGGCGACGGGGGATGGAGGAGGAAACGACCTCAAGGGCGATCCGGCGTGAACCGAGGGCGGCTGGCAAGCTACCCGCTGTGCGCCATCCATGGCGCCCGATTCATCCTTAATTCAAGACCGTTCTGCGTGCGCTGAGACGGTCAGCAAAGCGTCGCTTCGGGTTGAGGGCCTAACTCGGACGACGCCACCCGCACCGTACGGTCGGACGCCGCTTCCGGCGCGCGCTCGGGGGCACTCCGTTCAGGGGCACTCCGCTCAGGGGAATTCAATGCCGCCCGGGCGCTCTCCAGTAACTCGTCGAGGGCAACCGGCCGCGCCGGGTCGAAGTGCGCGATGCCGATACTCACGGGTGGGGTAGCCAGCCCACAGCTGCGGTGCGGCCTGCGGGTGCGCAGCTGAATGGCGCCGCGTGTCGCGTACTCCGGGCTCGTGGTAAGCGCCGCGAACTCACTATGGCTCATCCGGCCGAGCACCTCGTATACGCCATAGCTCGGAAACAGGTCGCGCAGCAGATTCCCCATCTGACGCGCCAGCACATCGTCGGCCGAGCGCCCGACGGTTTCGTCGAGGAGCTCGACCTGCTCGAGGCGGAAGTGGATCAGGTGCGCGGGCAGCTCATCGCGCAACGCCACGTCGAGGAGTCGTGTGCCGGCCTGTACGAACCCGCGTCGATTGTGCAGCCCGGTAACCTCGTCGTTGAGGGCCAGCGAGCGCAGTGCGTGCAACAGATTCTGCAAAGCCTTCATCTGCAGAGCGACACGTTGCCCCTTGGTCAATCCCTTGACCCGCAGCAGCTCCGATAACAGCCGCGCAATCCGCGACTCGTCGCCCTCAACGACAGCGGCGCGAAGCAGTGCGGTAATCTCGAGACTTCGGACTGTCGAGGCTCCGTGTCGGGGTCGGAGGACCGAAGCTGCGTCCATGAAGATTCCTCGCCTGAAACAATCGTTGATCCATGCTAGTAATCGCGAGGACGGCGGCAGCACCGGTGCAGCGCTCGCCCCATCGTAGGCTGAGGGCGAGCCATTCAGTCAGGAGATTCCTACAGATTTAAGCCTCTCCTACGTCTGATGGTGCGCCTGCCCGATTGATTCATCTCAGCCTGCGGCGCACCTTAACCCAAGTTAAATGGTTGCCTGCGCGACGCTTGCATGCGTGAGGCCGTAGCGCGCTCGTCGCCTGTGCACGCATTTCCACAGAAGGAGGAGAGAGTGATGACAGAGAGTACCGTCAACGAGGCCGTTCGCGAATTGGCCGAGGAGGCTCGTGGCCTCAAGGATGCCGCGCGGGCAGCGGCGCGGCGTGCACGCAGTGCAGGCAATGCAGAGGTCGAGAATCTCATCGGCGATGTGGAGGATCTGGTCGCACGGCTCGCCGATACTGCCGATCCGACGATTGCGAAGCTGCGATCGCGAGTCGCCGACACCGTGCGCAGCACCCGGCGTGCGATCGCCGGCAGCGCGGCACATGCGCAGCGGCAGGCGCGCGAGGCGCTGAGCGCCGGCGACACTTACGTGCGTGAGCAGCCGTGGGAGGCGGTCGGCGCCGCGGTGCTGGTCGGCGTGATTCTCGGTCTGCTGGTATTTCGCCGCTGAGCCTGTCACGCAAGGTTACGGGTCAGACCGCGGCCGGCGTAGCCACCGCTGCTGAGCACGGTGGGTGCCGCGGGGTATGATTTCCGCTCCATAGAGCCCCGAGCCCGCTCGGCCCGTCGGGTGGGACACGTTTTCGAGGTGACGCTTGCGGGAACTGCGCCGATGAGTTCGCCCACGAGGCAGGTAGTGGTGACCGTGCTGTTGCTTGGCGCGGTGCTGGGGTTATTCGTGGCCGCCCAGTCCGGGCAGCGTCGCCTCGAGGATGCCGGCCGGCGGGTCGAGCTCGGGGCACAACGCCAGCGTGCCCTGTCCGACGTCTCGCAGCTGCTGAGGCAGGCCGAAAGCAGTCAGCGCGGTTATATCCTGGTCGGCGACCCCGACTACCTGGTTCCCTTCCAGGAGGCTTCCGCGCGGATCGCCGAGGCGGAAGCCCGCCTCGACAGCGCATACGCCAGGTCGCCTCCAGCTTTGCGCGCCGATGTCGGCGAGGTGACTCGCCTGAGTGAGGCGCAATTCGCGGAGCTGCGCGCGACTCTCGAGCGCTTTCGAATCCGCGGGAGGGCCGCTGCGGTCGCGCTGATGCGCATCGACGCGGGTGTGCGCACCATGACCCAGATCGAGCAGCTGGTGAATTCGATCCAGGCGCAGGAGACCGCCGAGATACTGGCGGCCAGCCACTCGTGGCGCACCAGCCGCTGGGTGAGTCTCGCCACCACCACCACCGCGCTGGCGGCAGCCATGGTTCTCATGCTGCTGCTCGTGCATCTCGGATTGCAGCATGTGCGCTCCAAGGAGCGTGAGACCGAGGCGCTTGCCGAGCGGCAGGCGGAGCTCGAGCGAGTCGTGCAACAGCGCACCGAAGAGCTGTCCGAGCTCTCGACGCACCTTCAGTCGCTCGCCGAGAAGGAAAAGTCCGCGCTGTCCCGCGAGCTGCACGACGAGCTCGGTGGACTGCTGGTCGCGGCCCGGATGGATCTCTCCTGGCTCGAGGACCGCCTGAAAACGGACGATGCGCAGGTGCAGAGTTACTTCCGTCGCGTACACGATGCGCTGCAGTCGGGTGTCGAGGTGAAGCGGCGGGTGGTCGAGAATCTGCGTCCGTCGCTGCTCGACAACCTCGGATTGTTCCCGGCGCTGCGCTGGCAGGTGGCCGACGCCTGCGGCCGGGCCGGAGTCAAGGCGGTCGAGCGCTACCCCGGAGAAGACCTGTTGCTCACTCCGGAGGCCTCCATTGCCGTATTCCGCATCGTGCAGGAAGCGCTCACCAACATTCTCAGACACGCTCGCGCCCGCACTGCAGAAATTACGATCGACACGCAGGGCCCGTGGCTGTTGGTCAGGATCTGCGACGACGGAGTGGGCGTGGCGACCGAGCGGCTGCAGGCACCGCGCGCTCACGGTCTGGCAGCCATGCGACACCGCGCTGCGAGTTTCGGTGGGCAATGGCAGGTCCGTCGCCCGAGCGGCGGCGGCGCCGAGATAGAAGTCAGGTTACCGTTGGAGCGGGTGCTGCTCGCAGGAGTGTCCGACGACGCAGCCAACGATGCCGCCAGCAACGCATTGGCCTAGTACCTGCGGCCTGCCTCGCGGGCCGAGCGCGGCTCATCCTCAGTGGCGCTGTTCCCGCCCCGGTTCAGCACCCTGCGAGCGCGCGAAGCTGCTCAGCAGAGTCGGCAGGCGGTGGTAGTCGCGTGACTTGTCGAGAAAGGCCTCGACGCCGAAGGTTTCGGCTTCGCGTCGATATTCCGGCAGTCCGAAATTCGTCAGAATGATGATTTTCGGTCGCGGACCCGTCGCGCGCCCGAGCGCACGCAACACCCCGAACCCGGAACCGGCACGAAGGTGCAGATCGAGAATCAGAACATCAGGGGTGGCGGTGTTCACGCTGCGCACGGCCGCGGCCTCGCTGTCGACCGTATCGATCAGGTCGATATCTGGCAGCCGGCGAATCAGCTCCGCCAACCGATCGGCGAGCAGCGAGGAATCCTCGACGAGCAAGACCCGAAGAGCCTGGCTACCCGACATATACATTGACCAAATACCACCATCCATGTTTTCGGCAGCAGCCGGGATAAGGCCCCGCTGCCACCTGCAGCCAGTTTACGACCTCCGGCAACGCCTAAATGCCGGCTCCTACCCTCTCGTCCTGTCAGCGCACGCCGACCGTCGTCAGAGAATGCTACTGAACGAGGCCATTCCGTAGCGCATAGGTGGTCAGATCAGCGTTGGTATCGAACTTCATCTTCTCGAGTACCCGGGCACGATAGGTGCTGACCGTCTTGACGCTGATGCACAGCTCCTGCGCGATCTCTGAAACGCTGCGCCCGACGGCGAGCTTGCAGAGAATCTGGAATTCCCGCTGTGAAAGTGAGGCGTGCAGGGGCCGATCGGCCGGCTCATCGAGTGCGCTCACCAGCATCTCGGTCAACGCAGCGCTCACGAAGCGGCGTCCCGCCAGTACCGTATGAACCGCGCGCATGAACTCCTCGGGGGCCTGGTCCTTGGCGAGATAGCCGGCCGCGCCGGCCCGCAACGCGTAGATGGCGTATTGCTTTTCCGAGAAGGCGCTGATCACCAGCACGCGCGTATTCGGATGGCCGGAGCGGATATGGCGAAGAATGTCGATGCCGCTGCGGTCGGGCATGTTTATGTCAAGTACCACGAGGTCCCATTCGGCCTCGCGGAGTTGATGAAGCGTCTCCGCTCCGCTCGCCGCTTCGCCAATCGCTTCGATCGAACGGTCCTGCTCAAGCCAGCGCCTTAACCCGGCGCGAATCATCGCGTGGTCGTCAGCAATGAGAACCTTGGCCATTGACACTCCCAGCACGTGGCGTGCCGTCCCTATGCGCAGACACTAGCGGGTCGAAATGACCGGAAGCGTAGCCCGCAGGGCTGACCCGCTGTAAGCCAAATCCTACGCCCACTCGCCCTTCTTTGTGAACGCCCTGGAACATCGGGCGGGTGACTGGCGTTTTTTCGGCAACCCCCGTAGGTCCGTAGGTCAGGGCCGACATTGCCACGCGGCCTGCGCAGGCTGCGCTCGCGCGATGGGACGTGCGAGGCTGGTGTGCGCGTGTGGGCGAAACCTGAAGGAGTTTTTGCAATGAACCTCAATCGATCTATGGGGATTCCGCTGGTTGCGGCCGTAACGGTCCTGGCTGCGGTTTTGACCACGGTCGCACTCGGCGCAAATACGGCCGAGATCGACACCCGTGTCGCCGACGCGCTCAATCGCTTCTACTCGCAGAACGACCGGCATCGCGAGATGGCGCAGAAGGCGAGCGCCGTTCTGGTGTTCCCGCGCGTGACCAAGGCCGGCGCCGGCGTAGGTGGCGAATTCGGTGAGGGTGCGCTGCAGGTTGGAGGTCGCACGGTCGGCTACTACAAGGTGACCGGCGGCTCGGTCGGCGCGACTCTCGGCGTGGCGCGTCACAGTGAGGTGATCCTCTTCATGACCGATGCGGCACGCGATCATTTCATGAATAGCCACGACTGGAGCATCGGCGCGGATGCGAGTGTGGCCGTGGTCAAGCACGGCGCGGGCGCCGAATACGACAGCGCCGAGTTGCGCAAGCCCGTTCTCGCCTTCGTCTTCAACGAGAAGGGCCTGATGGGCGACGTCTCGCTCGAGGGAGCCAAGATCAGCAAGATCCGCTCGGCGCAGGAGCAATAGCGGCAGGGCGTCCGGCCGGTCCCTGCGGGCCGGCCGGATGGTCGCTGCCGTCAGGCGCCGAAATTTTCGGCCACCGCTTCCACCAGGGTCGGCCCCGCTCTCGCGAGCGCGGTCCTCAGTGCCTCCGAGAGACCCGCGGCGCCGTGAACCCGCACGCCGACTGCGCCGCAGGAATCGGCGAACGTGACGAAGTCGGGCGTGCGTGCGACGACCCCGATGGGCGCTATGCCCGCAGCTCGCATGTCGTCGCGAATCTGCCCGAGCGCTCCGTTGTTCCACACCACCACCGGCAAGGTGATATCGAGCTCTACCGCGGTCATCAGCTCCTGTGAGGTGAACTGAAAGCCAAAGTCACCCGCGAGCGCTGCCACGGCGCGCTGCGGTTGCGCGATCTTCGCGCCGATCGCCGCCGGCAGCGCGTAGCCGAGGGTGCCGTACCCACAGGGATGAAACCATACGCCGGGGCGTTCGGCGGCGAAGGCGTAGTTGCCGACATAGGCGATCTGCGTCATGTCGCTGAAGACCACGCCGTCCGCGGGCAGGCTCTCACGCAACGCACGCAGCGCCGCCAGCATCCCACCTGTGTGGGCGTCGAATTGCGCGCCGATGCGCGCGCGGTGGTGCGCAGCGTCTCCGGCAGCACTGCGCCAGCCGCGCCGGGTCTGGAGTCCGCGGGCCAGCATGGCGAGGCTGGCAGCGGCATCGCCGCGCACGCGAACCTGCGCCCCGTAGTGGTCGTCGAGCTTGCTCGGATCGACGTCGATTCGGATCAACTCTCCGTCGATGGTCAGGCGCATCGTGTTATAGGCATCGGTTTCGGACAGTTCCGTGCCGGCGGCCACCACGACGTCGGCGCTCGAGAGCAGCGCCTGTGTGGGCGCGTAGGGGAGGCTTGCGCCGAGGCTCGCCGGGTGACTCTCGGCGATGACACCCTTGCCCGCGACCGTGGTGACCACGTAAGTGTCGAGGCTTTCCGCCAGATGCCGCAGCGAAGCACCGGCGGCCCGCGCGCCGCCGCCGGCAATGAGCAGCGGACGCTCCGCACGCTCGAGCAGGGTCTGAGCCCGCGCGACCGACCCGGCGTCGGGCGCAGGGATGGCGGCGCTGGGCGGGAAGCTCTCGGGACGCAGCGTGGTGGTCTCCGCGATCAAATCGAGCGGAATATCGACGTAAGCCGGCCGCCGCCGATCGTTGCGCAGCACAGCGAATGCGGCGCGCAACTGATCGCGCAGCTCCTCGGCTGAGCGGGCACTGCCTGCGAAGCCGGTAACACTGGCCGCCAGGGCCCGCTGGTCGGCGAGCTCGTGCAGCACTCCCCAGCCGCGCCCGAGTGATGCCCGCACCGGCGCGCTGGCGATCAGCAGGAGCGGCACTGAATCGGAGAACGCCTGCGCGAGCGCCGTGAGTGCGTTGGTAAGGCCCGGTCCCGAGATCACGAACGCCGCGGCCACCTTGCCGGTGGCGCGCGCGTATCCATCGGCGGCGAATACCGCGTTCTGCTCGTGGTGCGCGAGCACGTGCCGCAGTCGAGCCAGCTCGAGCCCGCGATAGAGCTCGATGTTATGAACACCGGGAATGCCGAACACCGTGTCGATGCCGTTCGCGGCGAGCGTCTCGACGACGTAGCGTCCGACCGTCCAGTCTGCCTCGCTCATACGCTTGAAATGTTAGCACCGGCCACGCACCCTAAGCACATGAGGTACTCCTCTCTGGTGGATCGCATCGGCGGCGAAGGCGCCAACACCTGGCTCACGCATTACCAGGCGGTCGCCGCGCTCGAGCGCGGCGAGGACGTCATCATTCTGAGCGTCGGTGATCCGGACATCGACACGCCCCAGCCGGTGCTCGAGCGCGCGATCGCCCAGTTGCGCGCAGGCGATACCCACTACGTCGCCGCCGCCGGTCGCCCGGCGTTGCGGCAGGCGATCGCGCGCGCACATACCGCGCGCAGCGGCCAGACGGTCGGCCCCGAGCAGGCGGTATTCGTCGCGGGCGCGCAGAACGCCCTGTTCGTCACCTCGCTGTGCATTGCGGGTCCCGGCGACGAGGTGCTGGCCTTCGAGCCGATGTATCCGACTTATCCGGCAACGATCGAGGTGTCGGGAGCGCGACTGGTGCCCGCACCCCCGACCCCGGAGCTGCGCCCCGATGTGGCGGCCCTCGCAGCGCTCGTCACGCCGCGCACCCGCGCGATCCTGTGGGCGAGCCCCAATAATCCGAGCGGCATCATCTTCAATGAGAGCGAGCTCGCAGCCCTTGCCGACATCGCGCGCGAGCACGACCTGTGGCTCATCGTCGATGAGGTGTATGCGGGGCTTGCCCCCGGCGGGCGGGTGCCGGGTCTCGGGGCGCAGCTCCCCGAGCGCGTCATCACCGTCGGCAGCCTGTCGAAGTCCCATGCGATGACCGGCTGGCGCGCCGGCTGGCTGGTCGGGCCGCCCGAGCTCGCGACACACGCCGAGAACCTCGCGATGTGCATGCTGTTCGGCATGCCCGGCTTCATCCAGGAGGCGGCGATGACGGCCCTGGCCATCGCCCCGCAGGCGCAGGCTCGCATGCGGGATTACTGCGCGGCTCGCCAGCGGCGCTTTGCTGCCGGGCTGCGCGGCATCGAAGCACTTCGTCCGCTCGTGCCCGAAGCGGGAATGTTCATGCTCATCGATGTGACGGCGACCGGCCTCACCGGGGGGCAGTTCGCCCGCGCGCTCTTCGCGTCGCAGCGCGTCTCGGTGCTCGACGGGGCGGCGTTCGGCAAATCGACTGCCGGGTGCGTACGGGTCTGTGTGGCGACCGAGGAGGCTGCACTCGATGCGGCCTGTGCCCGGCTGCGCCACTTCTGCGGGCAGGAGCCGGCGGCGCTCGCGGCGCCCTGCGAACTCTAGGTAAAGCTACCTGCGGGGCTGCGTTCGCTATCGCCTTGTTATATTATTACGACGACATTAAAAAGACGGGCGGGATGGCGGCCGGCTGCGATCGCAGAGCGGCGCCGCTGCGGCCTGCGGTGGAGGCGACGATGCGACAGGTGAAAACCCTGGGCCTGCTCGGTACCGGGGTGATCGGCGGCGGTTGGGCGGCACGCGCGCTGCACTTCGGCATCGACGTGATCGCGGCCGACGTCAAGCCGGAGATGGAGCGCTGGATCCGGGAGGCGGTGGCGAATGCCGAGGGTGCGCTTGCGCGCCTGACGTTCGCGCCGTTGCCGCCCAAGGGCCGGCTGTCTTTCACCACTGACCTCAACGCCATGGCCCGTGAGGCCGATTTCATCCAGGAGAACATTCCCGAGCAGCTCGCACTGAAACAGCGCGTGCTCGCCGAAGTCAGCCAGCACGCAGGCCCCGACGTGGTGTTTGCCTCGAGCACCTCCGGGCTGATGGCCAGCGATCTGCAGCGTGATATGACCGCCCCCGAGCGCTTGCTGGTCGGGCACCCCTTCAACCCCGTCTACCTGCTGCCGCTCGTCGAGCTGGTGGCCGGACGGCAGACGGCGCCGGCGACCGTCGATGCCGCGGAGCGCTTTTACAGCGACATCGGCATGCATCCGCTGCGCGTGCGACGCGAGGTGCCCGGCCACCTCACCGACCGGCTGCAGGAGGCGTTGTGGCGCGAGATCCTGCACATGGTGAACGAAGACGTCGCCACCACCGGCGAGCTCGACGACTCGATCGTCTACGGACCTGGACTTCGCTGGGCCGCGATGGGTACGAACCTGATCTACCACCTCGCGGGCGGAGAGACCGGGATGCGGCACATGCTGCGCCAGTTCGGACCTGCGCTGAAGTGGCCGTGGACCAAGCTCGAGGCGCCGGAGCTGACCGAGGGACTGATCGACAAGATGGTCGCGGGCACCGAGGCGCAGGCAGCGGGCCGCTCGATCCGCGAGCTCGAGCGGCTGCGCGATGATTACCTGGTCGCGATACAGCAGGTGCTGCGACAGTTCAACATCGGAGCGGGCGCTACTCTGCGCGCGCTCGAGGAACGCCTTTATGCCGCCTCCGCGGCACGCGCCGCTGCGACGATTGCCTCCGCCGCCGGCTCGCCCGCCGCGGGCCCGCTGCGGCTGCTCGAGGTCGAGGTGCGGCCCGACTGGATTGACTACAACGGCCACATGACCGACTGGCGTTACCTGCAGGTATTCGGGGATGCCACCGACGCGCTGCTGCGTTACGCCGGTGTAGACGACGACTATCGCCGGGCCGGCGGGGCGCTCTACACCGTCGAGAGCCAGCTGAGCTACCGGGCGGAAGCCCGGGTGCACGAGATGCTCCATGTCAGCACTCGCGTCACGGAGATCGATGAGAAACGCCTGCGGCTATCCCACAGCCTGATACGCACGCGCGACGAGACGCTGATCGCCACCGCGCAGCAGGTGTACGTCAATGTCGATACGGCTGCCCGGCGCAGCGCACCGTTCCCTTCAGCGGTACGCGCGCGCCTCACGGCGCTGCAGCCAATCCACGCAGGTTGAGTCGATGCCGAAGATCGTCGATCACGAGCAGCGGCGCGATGAGATCGCGCTGGTCGCCTGTCGGGTGCTGGCCGAGTACGGCTTCGATCAGGCGACGATCGTGCGCATCGCGCGCGAAGCAGGCTATACGACCGGAATGGTGGCGCATTACTTCGATACGAAGCAGGACATCATCCTCGCTGCGCTGCGCCTCATCCTGCGCAGAATCGAGGAGCGGCTCACGGCAGGTGCCGACGCGCAGCGACCGGATCTGCTGGCGCTGCTCACCGAGGCGTTGCCGCTCGACGAGACACGCTACGTAGAGTGCGCGGTGTGGATGGCGTTCTGGGGCCAGGTATCCGCGGACCGGCGTCTGAAGCGCATCAATACCTGGCTGCATCGCGAGTACCTGCGGCTCTTCGAGCGTTGCCTGGCGCGCGGCTGGGCCGAGTGGCGCCAATGGACGCCGGCGACCCGTGACCAGGTGTTGCGTTCGGTAATCACTTTCATCAACGGCCTGACGGCGAGCACCGTCGCGAGCCGCGCGGACTGGCCCGCGGCGCGCCAGACCGCGCAACTGAGCCTGCAGCTCGAGCTGCTGCACGCGTGGGCGACCGCCAACAGCGCCACGGCGTCGAAGCGAAGCCGCAAGGCGAGTGGCTGAGGGGAGCTTTCATGGACTTTGGTCTCAGCGAAGAACAGCAGCTGATCATCAAGACGACCCGCGATTTCGTGCGCCGGGAACTGGTGCCGCACGAGCGCGAGGTGGAGGACAGCGGGCAGCTGCGCCCGCAGTTGCTGCAGGAGCTGAAGGCGCGGGCGATCGAGGCGGGACTGTACGCGGCCAACATGCCCGTCGACGTCGGCGGCGCGGGCCTCGACTCAGTGAGCTGGATCCTCTACGAGAAGGAGCTCGGCTATACCAACTATGCGCTGCAGTACGCCTGCGTGGCGCGCCCGTCCAACATCCTGCTGGCCTGCACCGGCGAGCAACGCGAGCGCTACCTGTTGCCCGCCGTGCGCGGCGAACGCGTCGAGTGTCTGGCCATGACCGAGCCGCAGGCGGGTTCCGACCTGCGCAGCATGCGCGCCGCCGCCCGGCTCGCGGGTGGGGACTTCATCATCAACGGCACCAAGCACTTCATCAGCCACGCAGACCACGCCGATTTCGTCATCCTGTTCGCCGCCAGCGGGGAGGAGGATTCCCCGCGCGGTAAACGCAAGCTGATCACCGCCTTTCTGATCGACAAGGGAACCCCGGGGTTCGAAGTATTGCCGGGCTACCGCAACGTCTCGCACCGCGGTTACCACAACTGCATCCTGCAGTTCACGGACTGTCGTGTGCCGCGCAGCGCGGTACTCGGTGAAATCCACCGGGGCTTCGAGGTGGCCAACACCTGGCTCGGGGCAACCCGCCTTCAGGTTGCGGCGAATTGCCTCGGGCGGGCCGAGCGCGCGCTGGAGGCGGCGCGCCAGTGGGCGGTCGATCGCGTGCAGTTCGGCCAGCAGATCGGCAAGTTCCAGGGCGTCTCCTTCAAGCTCGCCGACATGGCAGTCGAGCTGCGTGCCGCGGAGCTGCTGACGCTCGAGGCCGCTTGGAAGCTGGGACAGAAGGCCGCCACGGACAGCGACATGGCGATCGCCAAGCTCAAAGCCACAGAAATGCTCGCGATGGTGGCCGATGAGGCCCTGCAGATTCACGGCGGCATGGGACTCATGACCGAGCTGCCGCTCGAGCGCATCTGGCGCGATGCGCGCATCGAGCGTATCTGGGAGGGCACGAGCGAGGTGCAGCGTCACATCATCTCGCGCGCGCTGCTGCGGCCGCTCGGCGGTTGACAGACCCGGGCGGAACGACTCACAGCTGAGGCGTTGCGAAAGTGTCGCAGGCCTTGATGTCGCCGGCCTCGACGCCGCGGCTGAACCACTTCACACGCTGGGCGCTGGTGCCGTGCGTGAAGGTGTCCGGGACTACGGTTCCCTGCGAGCGACGCTGCAGCGTGTCGTCGCCGATCTGTGCCGCAGCATTCAGCGCCGACTCGATATCGCCGGCCTCCAGCCGCCAGCCGTGCTCCGACTGAGACCGTTTCGCCCAAACGCCCGCGAAGCAATCCGCTTGCAGCTCGATTCTGACGCTGTGTCCGGCGGCCCCCGCACCGCCGTTGCGGCCGGCGGCTCCCTCCCGGTCGAGAATCCCGAGCAGAGTCTGCACATGGTGACCCACCTCGTGCGCGACCACGTACGCATGCGCGAACTGGCCGGGCGCGCCGAGCTGGCGCGTCATGACGTCGAAGAAGCTCAGATCCAGGTAGATGCGCCGGTCATTCGGGCAATAGAAAGGGCCGGCAGCCGCATCGCCGTACCCGCAGGCAGTGGGATAGCTATCGCGATAGAGCAGCAGCTTCGGATCCTGGTACGTGCGCCCGAGTTCCGCGAAGGCATGACCCCAGACTACCTCGGTACTGCGCAGGATCTGTGAGACAAAGTGCACCGTAGGATCGCCGGCCGATGGAGCCGTTGGCGCCGGCTCGGGCGCTGAGGACACGTTCGACCCGTTGCCGCTCAGCAAACCCAGTATCTGCAGGGGATTGATACCGAAGAACCACCCGCCGACGATCGCGATGAGAACCGTTCCGATGCCGACGCCATGGAGCGGCCCGAATTGGAAACCACCACCCGAGCCGCGAGCGTCCTCGACGTTCTGACTCTCGTCCTGATCGTCCATGCGCATGAGCTGCCTCCCGCAAACGGGCGCCTGGAGCCAAGTCTAAGCCCAGCAGCGGGCTCCCCTCATCGTCCCTTCCACACGGGCTTGCGCTTCTCCGAGAACGCGCGCGTTCCCTCCTTCAGGTCCTCCGAGCGCAGCACCTTTTGCACCGCGCTCAGGCTGTCGTGCAGCTCGAATGCCGGATGCTCGGCGACCATCTCCGTGTGCCGCAGCAGCTGCTTGATCGCTGGAAAGAGCAGCGGCGGGCCCTCTGCGAGCTGGCGGGCGATCTCGCGCGCCTTGGCGAGCGAGTGCCCTTTCGGCACCACGTGGTTGGCAAGTCCCCAGTGCTTGGCTTCGGCGGCATCCATCCAGCGGCCGGTCATGAGGAACTCGACCGCAACGTGATAGGGGATGCGCCGGCGCAGCTTGATGGTGCCGGCGTCGGCCAGCACACCGACGTTGATCTCCGGAAGGGCGAAGCGGGCGTGCTCCTCCATGACGATGATATCGGTGCCGAGCACGACCTCCATCCCCCCGCCGCAGGCAATGCCGTTCACCGCGGCAATCACGGGCTTGTCGAGGTTCCTCGGGTAGTTGAGGCCTCCGAATCCGCCGACACCCCAGTCTTCGTCCGACTCTTCGCTCACTGCGGCGGCCTTCAGGTCCCAGCCGGGAGAGAAGAAGCGTTCGCCTGC